>Ga0155892_121_pt6 | contig 6880 bp, 7 predicted proteins | sample RifCSPlowO2_01_FD_107546 | JGI IMG/M metagenome (GOLD analysis project Ga0155892, IMG submission 107546) | Candidatus Komeilibacteria bacterium RIFCSPLOWO2_01_FULL_53_11 | reverse complement strand
CCATGGTGCGCGAGGAATGACAATCCATGCAAAGGAGAGATCGCCACGAGAACACTCGGGTTTTTCACGATCTGCGGGATCGCGAAGCCGGCCAGAGCCAGAAACCAGAGTACCATGACAGGGCCAAACAACCTGCCCACGCCCTCGGTGCCTTTTCTCTGGAGCGCAAAAAGGGCAATCAGGATGCCGATGGTAATCGGCACGATCAGGCTTTCGAGCATCGGCGTCGCGACCGAAAGGCCTTCCACTGCGGAAAGGACTGAGATGGCTGGCGTTATCATTCCATCGCCATAGAAAAGCGCAGCGCCCAGGAGCAAGAGAGCCGAGACCCAGGCGACCCGCCGTGGATGGATCGTGTCACCCTGCTGGCGCAAGAGACCCAGGAGCGCGAAGATGCCGCCCTCGCCATGGTTGTCCGCGCGCATGATGAGAAAGATGTACTTGAAGGTGATGACGACGATCAGAGACCAGAAGAAAAGCGACAGCGCGCCGAAAACATTCTCCGGCGTCCGCTCAAGCGGATGATGACCGAAGAAGGTCTCTTTCAGCGCATAGAGCGGGCTCGTGCCGATGTCCCCGTAGACCACGCCGAGCGTGGCTATGAGAAACGGCACGCTCAGCCGAGGGTTCATCGTGTGTCGGCTGCCTGATGCCAGGGCGTTCATTGCGAACCTCCACCTGTAGGGAAACGTTAACATTTCCTATGTCGAATCAGAATTCGTATTGACAAAGATCGAGAACAAGCGAGTATGCCAGAAAGTTTCCCACAAATCAAGTACCAAAAAACTGCCTGATTCGGCAGCTCAAAAATCAATCTCGCAATGAAACCGTAGCTAGTTCGAAGGAATGTTCAAGCCATGCATTCGTTCAAGCTCCCGTTGAACTGCTTCAGACTCATAGTCACCCCCGTGCGCACGGGAACCCATATAACTCGGTGCTTTCTGATCGAGATGCAGCGAACAGCGCATCATGGTATCATCCTCTTCTTGCACATAGAGATGATACCTCGGAAACTCAGTACCATGCGGGCGCCGAACAAAGCTCTGCTCGCCCTCCTTATTGATGTACGGCGCATAGCCAAGCCGACGCAACACGACCGGCGCGATCTGTTTGTATTTTTTAAGTGTTACGTTCATACGTTCTTATTATACTCCGAAGCATGCGAACTAACTATATCCTCTTTTTCTGACTACGTCTGGTGTGTGTCGCGGGTTAAGCACCGATCCGCTAGAGATAGTATAAGGGGCTTTCAATCATTCTGCCAGCAGGCGATTTGAGGCACTCGGGTCGGGGCTAAAAAATAGCATTTTTCTACGTATTCTTGTTTTCCCATTCGGTAATTATTTTCAGGGCTTTTTCCTCCAGCTCCGAAATGTGCAGTAACTCCAACGGCTTACGAGCAGATTTATTGAGACTCACAAAATTGTGTTTGCCCTCGTAGTAATCTGCTGATACACGATCTCTACCACAAGCGTAGACAATCCTTGAAATTGCGGCCCAAATTGAGGCCGAATAACACATCATGCATGGCTCCAGTGATGAATACAAGACCGCATCTTTCAACTGGTTGCTTTTTAGTTTTTTACATGTTTCTCGAATAGCCCTCATCTCTGCGTGGCCAGCTGGATCATGTGACTTCTCTCCATCGCTTGTCCCTGAGCCAATAACTTTTCCATTTCTTGCAACAATTACTCCCACAGGAAAACCACCAAGAGAAACCGACTCTCGGGACTTTTCTATTGCTAAATGAAGAAACCTATCATCATCCATAGGACTTGGGTCGCATGCCGATACTTAGTTCACTTGGCGGGCACTGAGGGATTCGCCCGGAGATGAACTCCGGGCGTCGGGGGTTTATCCCCCGACGAACCACTGGCCTTCACTCGTCCCGCCCATAGGGCGGTCACCCTGTCGGTGAAATGTGACGCTCTAACCCTGCCCAGAGGGCAGTCGCCCTTTGGGCGAAACTGAATTACCAATTATCCTTAATGAGCTTAACTAATCTATTACCAACGCCTGACTTAAAAAATTGTTCTCTATGCAAGGCATCGGCTTTACAACAGTAACTTTCGTAATAGAGCAGCTTAAATGGACCATTTTCTCGAGTCCAGTCGTTACTTCCTGCATTATGCTCACAAAGCCTTGTGCCTGGCAGCTTATCCGTACTACCGGTATACGTCTTATGGTTTTGGACACTCAGAAGAATATATACAAAATACATAATCGCTTTTCTTTGGCTACTTATGGTGGGTCCGAGAGGAGTCGAACCTCTGACCTTCACAATGTCAATGTGACGCTCTAACCAGCTGAGCTACGAACCCAAAATTTTTCAAAGTAATAAAGCTTAATTATTGCTTCTCTAACCCTGCCCAGAGGGCAGTCGCCCTTTCTCTCGACCCCGAGCTCGAGACCGAGGGGTGGGCGAAGCTGAGCTAGCCGCCCTCAATGCGCAACTAGAATAGCGTTTTCGGCTCCTCGCGTCAACGCTTCCTGCCCCTTTTCTCATTCGTCCGGTATCCCGTGTCTTCAGCCCAGTGAAGATAGAGCCGTTTTTTGAACCCGCCTTTTTTCTTGAAATTCTCCCGCTTCGCCCTGGCAAGTTCTGAGGGAGTGATCTTTTTCACGAGTTTGATCTCGTCTATGACGTCGAGGACGTCAGTCAACTCTGAAATGAGTTCAACGCGGCTCTTCACCACAGACAGCGCGCTCGCTTCTTCTTCGACTTTTTTTAACAGTTCTTTTTCGAATTCTTTCGGCTTCAGAACACGTACGCGGAAACTCCCGCCTGACCGCGCAATCTTTTGCGGGATCTTGTCCCGGATAAGCTTGTTGTAATGGATTTTTTTCATATTACGATAGGATCTCTAGATAGATGCCCAAGGTATTCTTCCGGCTTTTGGAATGGATAATTTTAAGATCTGCTCAAGCACGACAGGGAGCACGGTTGTACCGGTGGCCGCACTAAAATGCTTCATGTTGTGTTGGATGATAATTTCAGAACCCAGCTTGCTCTTGAAATCGTCCTGATTGTCCAGCGGCACCCATGGATCGTCGTCCGAAAAGATAGCCACACTTCTCGGGAGATGCGCGCGTACTTTCTGCAGATCGATCGGTGTACCCAGCCAGTGGCGATTGGTCTCGTGAACCTCTGGATCGTCTTCGAGACCGGTAAGATGCTTGAAGAACCCTGCAACAAAAACCGCTCCTCCGACCTGAACTTCGCTTGATAATGATTCGAGGTATCGTGCGATTGTCTGGCAGCCCATGCTGTGTCCGACCAAGAATGTGTTCGCATCAGCCGTCCCGACCACGGTCGCGAGCGCAGGCACCCAATTATAGATTCGCGGCGCTCCCGAGTCCGGCAGTTGCGGCACGAAAACGTCAAAACCTCTCGCTTCCAATTCCTTCTTCAGCCAGGGGAACCAGCCTTCTTCCGGATAGCCATCCCAGCCGTGGATGATGATGACGCGTTTTTTCATGGATGAATATCTACAGAATAGAAGATATTCCTACTTATGACAACGAGGCCGACCCCGCCGTACCGCCCATGGTTGAGTATGAGCCAAATGCCCGGCAGGCAAGCTTTGTGACACATCCTTATATGAATTTTCGGGGGAAGAAAAGGAGCCGTACCCGAAGGTCGTGCTCCTGTTGATGGTTGGAAATTCCGAACATCACTCCTGCGCGCCGCGCTGCAGAATCATATTGATGGCTTCACGAGGAGTGTCTGGAGGCCCATTCTTATAGAGGATAGTGATCCCCAGTTCCGCCTCGACCGCGAGATGATGCTCGAGCTGAGACTTTTCCCGCTCACCCTCGGCCTTTGGCTTGCCTCGACCGCACTTGTTGCAAAACTCACCGACGCCGATGTCCATGCTGCCATGAATGGCGCCGCAAACGTAGCTGTGCTCGCACTTCGCGGCGCACGCATCGCAGATGCGCCACTCGCAGGCGCCGTAGTGAATCATTCCCGCATCGCAGTATTTGCACCGCATCGCGGTGGTGATGATGGCCTTCTTGCCATCTACTTCGGTCTCGCTGATGAAGATGAGCCCGCCGGATCCGAAGTAGCAGGTGTCGCGGATGAAGTTGACCTCGTGCTTGTCCTCTTCGGTACTTCCTCGGAGAACGAGCTCGATGCCGCCGACATGAGCGTCCTGTGTCACGGTGATCCGGCCTTCGGTCTTGCTTTGTGTTTCAGTGGCCGCCCCGGCATGAAGGTGAACAGTGCAAAACTTGTCGTCGCCGCCATCCCGCCCTCTCCCGCCATAGGATAGCTTATCCTCGGGCTTGAGTATCGCGGCGATGGATGTGATGACCTGTTCCTCGTCTGCCTCGACCGGAACGAACGTCAAAGTCGCCAACTGCTTGTCGCGGATGATTTTCATCGCGCTATTCCTCCTTGTAATGTACAATTTTACCGCAATGCCCGCGGCTGGGGCTACCGGATTTACATGATCCCGATAACGTCCAAATATAGGCCTTCGATGAGAAAAGTCAAGGAACAAAAAAACAGCTTTGCTGCTCATGAAAACTGAATTCTGGTGCCGGAGGAGAGAAGGGACTCGCCCGGGGATTAACCCCGGGCGCCCGGTTGCATAACCGGGCGAACTCTCACGCCTTTCGGCATCCCGCACTAGTGGTGGGAGCGGAGAGACTCGAACTCTCACTCCTTTTGGGAACACGGTCCTAAGCCATGCGCGTATACCAGTTCCGCCACGCTCCCACCACAGATGCGGGACGTATCTACCCCGCCCAAAGGGCGGTCGCCCCGTGGGCGAAATTTCACCACTCGCCCTGGAGTTTATCGCCCGAAGCCTAGGCGAAGGACGACCACGGCTTTCACTTGACATTCTTTTCTTTTTTCGGTACTCTGTCAAATTCCCTGCTCTTCCCAGAACGATACAGCTCTCCGGAGGGACGATGCTGTGGCCACGCCAACCCCGCTGTCCGATGAGGACAAAACGCTGCTCGAGAACGGCATCTATCGAAGACTCAGGCCGCCACCAGAACTTCGGGCGCGGCTGGAGCAACATCTGTCGCTTCTCATGGCCGCAGCCGTAGAACGCGGCCAGAAAATGGTGATCACCCCGGACGGAGAACGACTCATCACCCGATTCATCGGTAAACGGAGCCACACGCTCCGGGAAATCCCATTCTGCAGGCTCCAAGATTTCCTACCGAAGAAGTTCAGGAGACAGTGAACACGAGAGAGGTGCCCCACCAGGCGCCTCTCTCTTCACAATTATCACCAACCTAATGACTTCCGCTTCGGTCTTATTTTTTTTCGAACTGCGAACGATACCGCCTCACGATCATGTTATCATCCGTTCGCTCGTCGGTCGCTCCGGAACGACCGAAATCGATGATGAAACCAATCCCGTCTTTATCTACCATGATATTCCGCTCATGGAGGTCGCCGTGATAAATACCATTGTCGTGTAAGTATTTCACGGTGCGATCAAGCTTTTCGAGAAACTCAGCAGAAAGAGGGAAATCTGGCATATCCTTATACTGCACGAGATATTTAGCAAGCCTATCGGCGTTATCATTTTCCACCCGCGTCTTCTCATAATTTCGCTCGCCTTGAACGGACGATTTACCTCCTGGGTTAAAAAATTTTACCAATTTCGTGGTAACGAGCTCCTCTTTCCCTTCAAAGGGCAACCCCCAGAGAAGCTGTTCTGGATAATTCTCATTCGTTAACACGAAATCATACAGCCGTTCAAGCAGTTCCTGCCCCTCGATAAATTCCATAAATATGAACTCCGCTCGGTCGACGAGCGCTACAAATCGCTTACTCCTCCTACGCAAAGACTCAATCGTGTTCTGTGTGACGGGAGTATCCCTGAAACCAAATGGACGCGGGACACGAAGATAGTCATCGGGGTTTTCGACCTCCGAAAGCGCTTCATATGCTCGCGACTGGGCTTCGAACTCCTCCCTCCCGACACCATGTTGATATATTTTGATAACCTTTGAAGCCGACGGATCAGAAAGCTTGACGCCTTCTCCATCCAGAAGCTCTATTGCGGTCTCCGGGATATCTTCTTTGGATATACGAAGTACGATGCCGTGCTTACCTTCTCCGGCGATCTCGCCTTTAATGACAGCCGACTCCAGCCCCTGCGCAATCTGGTATTCTTTCGCCTGGAGCAAATCCTCATGCTGTGCCTCGATGTGTTTTGGATCGAGGCCGGTCGAGCGCCGTAGCTTGCGAAGCGACGCAACGAATTCCTCCGGACTCTTCACCGTGTGTTCCCCCGAAAGAATGCTATCAAGCTGGACCGCTTCGTCCTGCTTGCGTAATTCGTCTGGTGTTTTTTCTCGCATAGATGCGTTCATAATAGCCACAACAGAGCACACCCGAAACGCTACCATACTCCAGGAAAAAAGAAAGTGTTACGGCGTGATACACGCTACCGCCTATCAGCAATAAAAATGTTGATTTACACGTCTTTTCATGGTAGTATTGTCCGGTATACTGACACAGTGACGCAATACACATGAGCGGCCATTCAAAATGGGCGACAACGAAACGACAAAAGGCTGCGGTTGACGCGAAACGCAGCAGCCTTTTTACGAAATTCTCAAAAAATATTTCTATCGCCGCCCGCGACGGCGCCGATTCGACCTCGAACTTCAAGCTGCGCATCGCGATCGATCAGGCACGGGCAGTCAGCATGCCGAAAGATAATATTGAGCGAGCGATCGCACGAGGAAGCGGCGGAAGCGGTGGTGCACAGCTCGAACACATTCTCTATGAAGGATACGGCCCTGAAGGCCTCGCGCTGATCGTAGAGACAATCACGGATAATAAAAACCGAACCATCTCGGAAATTAAACACTACTTCAGCAAGAACGGAGGAAACCTCGCCGG
>Ga0155892_140_pt1 | contig 7046 bp, 4 predicted proteins | sample RifCSPlowO2_01_FD_107546 | JGI IMG/M metagenome (GOLD analysis project Ga0155892, IMG submission 107546) | Candidatus Komeilibacteria bacterium RIFCSPLOWO2_01_FULL_53_11 | reverse complement strand
CCGTACGTGACCGCTTCCCCGATAACACACAATACCAAAAATACTACGAAGGCCTTTCGCGCGTGCGCTCTGAGCTCACAGCAGAGGAGCCCTGAGCAGATTTCATTCGCCGTTTTTGTTGCACAGCATCAGGCTTCTCCCGACCCAGTTTTTCGATCAGCTGTCGCATTTCGAGAACCCCGAAGGTAAAAAAGATAATAACCAGAGTATCAAATGCATGCCCGACGGCATCGTGGAAGGGAACGATGCGCGCGATATGCAGAATGTCTATAAAAAACTTGATAGCGAGGATGACTGCTGCGACAAGAAAGAACTTGTAGCTCGCGTCAAAGACCTGTTCGACATGCCACACGATTCCGATAAGCATCACAATACTGGCGAGCGCCAGCACGAGATTGAAGTAGGTCAGAAACCAGTTGATGAGATTCATGCCTTCAGTATAGCAGATTAGCGGATCATGCCGCTTGCGAGCAGGTCCTCGTCATTGATCTGATACGGATCGCGCCGCATGCGACGGTGTTCCCGCCACAGCGCCACTACAAAAAATACGAGCAATACTGCAAGAAGGCTCATCGCGACTCGGAGTCCCAGATCTGCCATGTCTGCCGATAGGGACACAAGGGGCATGTCGATCACCGGGTACGATCCGACATCGAAGATCTCCGTGCTCGTCAGCGTATCGCCGTGAGACCGCACCGAAACCTCCAGGAGATATGTGCCGGCCGAAAGCGGCGTCGACGTCACGATCCTGCTCTGATCGATGACGCTCCCTGTCACCTTACGCTGTTTTTCTTCACTGAATACGACGTCCCCGTCAAGATTCATGAGGCGATAGGTGATCGCAAGGCTTTCAGTAAAACCTGGGTGCAGACTCTGTATCTCCGTCTGGACATCGACGAAGCCGTTCTTCGCGATATGTTGCGGCTCGCTCAATACGGCGATATTGATGCCGTAGTGATGGGTGTCGGCTACAATAACGGGCGGAGTAGGCATTGTTTCTTCCTCAGGCGGTGCACTAGCTCCTTCCTCAGGAGTCTCGGCAGGACCAGGCTCTGGCGCAGGCTGCACTGGCGGTGAAGGAGGAGTACCAACCGACTCTGCGATACTGAACGACGCAGTTGACGCGCCGGTGACGAGGTTGTCTTCCGGACTCATCGCCACCACGTCTATTGTATGCTCACCAGCCTCGAGCGGCGCGGAAACGGTCCACTGCCACTGTCCGTTTTGGTCAGCCGCAGTAGTACCGTAGTGCGGCGATGAATTCAGCGTGAGAAGAATCAGGGCGTTTCGCACATTCGTCGTGCCTTGGAACGTCGGGCGTCGAAAATCAACGACACTCTCGGCACGTTTGTTCTTGATCTTGATCTTCTTCTTGCTGACAAAGTCATACACCTCCTCGATCGCCACGTACGCGCGATCTTTGATGGAATGTTTCGGAAGCAACAGGTCTTTGAGTTGTTTTTTTGCCGACGGCGTCTGCTGTGCCGGTGTTCCGCCGCCCTGTGTGCCCTGGGATCCCGTCTCTCCCGTACCGCTGGATGTCAGAGTTGCAAACGTCACCGCAGTGCCATAGCCGGTGCCGGCTGCGTTCGTCGCGTAGGCCCGGACATAGTAGGTCGTCGTCTCCGAAAGTCCGGTCAGCGCCGTCGTAAACACGCCCGTACCGGTCGTCGTGGCAGTGAACGTGGTGTCAGAGAGCGTCGGATTCGTCGAGGTCGCGAGCACATTCCCGCGCACCGTCACGGTGTCCCCTCCATCGGAAATGACCGTACCATGGCCAGAGGCGCTCGTCTCTGCGATAGCGTCTACCGCCTGCGTCGTCACATCCGGCGGATCGGCGCACACGCCATTGCCGCTGATACAGGCCGTATCGCCTGCGGCGCAAATCCTGAGACAGACGAGCTGGCTCTGCGCACGGCTCCGGTAGACACCCGGCCCGATGACAAAGACGTATGAGATGATATTCAATATCAGAAAAAAGATGTTCGCGATCACGATGCCGCGAAGCAGCCGATAGCGCCTCGAGGTCTTTCGGTGCGCCCATGCCTTTCCTGGCAGCAACTCATGCATATTATGTCGCAGTTAAGATGACGGTGGTGGTATAGACTTGGACTGTTGGGCTGGAAGGAAAGAACTGCTCGAGCGCCAAATCCGTAAGCCAGTAGACGCCAGTGCCGTTCCCGTTCGTCGCAATAACGAGAGGAATGCTGGTCACTGAAGCGCTGAAACATAGGTTGGGCTGCTTCGTGACGCCGGTCAGACTCCCGCTCTGCGCGTAAAGATTCGCATTGCTGGGGAACGAACACATCTTTCCTACGTTTCCGTCTAAACCCGTGCCGTCATAGTCCAGCTGGTTATGGTGGCCCCCAGGGGCGCCGTTGTTCGCCTCTGCCCAGTCCTGAGAGGCCATGGAGAGCGTCCAGCCGGGCGCCCCGCCGCGGTCGTCAGCAACAGTAATGGCTCCAACATCTGACATCGTGGACGTCTGACTCGTAAACAAGTGGAAAATTGCGGTATCAAAACTATTCGATGATGATGCAGTCAGCGTTAAGCTGCCGCTCGATGGGCCATTAATGGTAATCTTACTTGAATCTTCCGTAATACCGTCGATCGAGGTATTCATATAGCTATTCGAGTTTGCCGCAGCGTCGGAATCAGTGGTGATGAGGTACATAAAGCCCTCTGTCTCATTTGCGGCAATAATGACGCCGTCCGTTGCAGACGTGTTGGTGATGCGGGCATTATTTGTCGCGTTCCACGCTATCGTGCATGTCGGAGACGCATCATTATCGCTGCCGATATCATTAAATCCACAAGTGCCAAGCGTCGGGCTAGCCCCAGCCCACCCACTTTTCACTGCCACATGGTCGACATAATCATTCGCAGTACGCAATCGTGTGATGCCGCCCGTACCGGCATTCTTCAGGACGACCTGCACACGGTACTGTGTTGACGCAGCGATAGCACCGGATGAGCATGTCACGGTACTCGCGTTGGTATCAGTCAGTGTCGCTCCGCAGATTAACGTTCCCGCGTCCCAGGTGAGGCTTCCCGACTGCCATATTTCAAAATCAGCCGATCCGGTGTTCCACGTGTGATCAGGTACCGCTGCTTTCAAAGCGTCGCTGAAATATACCCACGCGTCGTTACCAACAGCGGTTTGCCTCCACGTTGGCATCGTCGTATCGCCTAAGGTAAATTTTACGCGATCAGCCAGGCCCACCGCATGATCACTGCCTGATGTCGTATCATAATTCGCTCCCGACATTTCAGCGGTAAAACCTTGCTCATTACCAGTATCCAAGCCAAGTGCATTATCATCTGCTGAGCCCACTATGCTTACGACCATTGCGTAGTTCGCGATTGTCGTAATGTTCGGAGGAGCGAGAGTCGCTGCAGCAGCGCTTCCTGCTGTTGATGGAGCCGCAATATCGAATGGACTTGAGGTATCAACATTTCTATACGCAGCCACCTGCACAGACCAGCCTTCGGACGTGCCGCCTGTAAAGACCGAGCCCGCGGAAGTTGAAGGGTTTGATTCACTTGCGCCCGCAATCTTGTACCATACTTCGATCATGAGATCGTCTGTACCTATTTCTTGTCGTGTCCTGCTTCCTCGCTGTGTCCAGTCGCCAGGCGGAGTAATCGTGTCATTCGTTCCGGCTGTGCCCGAGGGTTTACCGACAATAATCAGCAACAATAAATCTCCTACCTGAATACCTGAGGGCAAGGTCGCGGAAAGAGGCGAGGTGGTTCCTGCTGTTTGCGCTCCGACGCCAACCAGTTCCGGCGGTTCATAGTTAACCGTGTAGGTGATTTTGACAAATCCATTAGCCCCTGCTCCGCCGCTGTGGTTTGTTGCGTCAGGAATATAGGCGCCGCCGCCGCCGCCGCCACGGGTGCTGCCTGGATTGCCGTTTGCTTCTGCTGCAAGACCCGCGCCGCCGCCTCCTCCTCCGGCAGATCCTCCACTTCCGGCACTTCCCGCTGTCGGGCTTCCGCTTCCATCACCGCCCGCACCTCCGGCTGCGCCATCACCAGCGCCGCCGCCTCCTCCTCCGGATCCGATAGTTGCGCCGCCGCCGTCACCGCCGTCACCGCCGTTGTACTTCGTCGTGCCTACCCCTGCTGACGCCTGCCCGCCGGTTCCACCCGTATCGCCATTGCCTCCGGTTCCTCCCTTTGCGAGGATTGTTGAGGTGTCATTAAAATATGAATCCTCGCCGCCACCACCAGCACCGTTACTTGCTGTGCCTCCGGTTCCTACCACGACCGTGTACGAGTTGCCACCAACCACGGTGACTGCTCCCGCTGAGTATGCACCACCACCGCCACCTCCCTGTCCATATTGCGTGTTTGCCGCTTCACCTGCTCCGGCTCCGCCAGCGCCCCATGCTTCGACCGTCACTTCGGTCGTCAGTGATGGCGCGACCCAGGTGCCGTCTGCGGAGAAGGTATCAGTATACGTGATCGCCTGTGCCCGCTCGATCCGCGGTGGGAACTGCCATCCGTCAAAAAGCTGCGGCCAGCCTGAGAAGGTCCAGGATATGGCCAGGATAATGACGATCGTTCTCTCGACAATGGTACCGAATGGTATGCGCATAGATCTAGTTCAATCAGCCGTGAAGTAATCGTATACTTTTTTTGAAACGCCGCGCATGAACTGGATAGCCCGTTCGCGGTCTGCATCAAGCAGTTCACCCGGCTGCCCATTAACCATAACGGTGATCAGGTACGGACGATTCGGCAGGTAGACAATCCCTGAGTCGAGGTAGACGCGGAGGTCGATCTTCTCTCCATACTTATGCGGAAATCGTGTCTCCTTCGAAAGGTCATGGGATAAGTAGTCGTCAAACGTTGATTCATCCAGCCACTCGAGGATCATCTCCGAGTGCTCACGCGTGAGATAGCTCGCATTGTAGAGCGCACGAAACATGCGCGAATACTCTTTTGCGCTCACTTTGCCGTCATCGGAGAAGAGCGCATCAAACCCGAGGTCATCAACGATCTGATTGAGCTCATCGGCATGGATGTTGCGAATGAGCATGTAGTATGCGGTATTATCGGAATTGATGAGGAGTTCCTCGAGCAATGCCTCGATCGTGAAGCGCGTCCCGAAAGGGTATTCGGAAAGAGGGCTGTCCTCCGAACCAGACTCCTCGTTGCGGTCGCCAGGCAGCAGGACAAGTTCGTTTCCTAGATTCCAGTCTCCCGCCTCTATTTTTTTCATGACCGCCATGGCAAGCGGAACCTTCGCTAAGCTCGCGGGCCAGATATAAATATCCGGGTTAATCGCAATGTTCGCGCCGGTATTCAAGAACTCAACATAGAGAGAAACAGACGATTCACCGAATTCTTTGACCAGCGCCTGCAGATCCTCCCGCAGCGGCTGCACGTTAACGATGAAATGCTTCTGGGCGACGAAGTTGCGCGCGGGGTCGAGCAGAGGATACTCATTGACGAATTGCTGCACAGAATCCTCACGGCCCAAGTAGCTATACACCAGAAATCCTACGGTTACTATGTTCGCCATGAGCAGCAACACAATGACGATCACAAAAAAAGACTTGCCCCGGTTGAGAGAGCCGCTCTGTGCCTTCGAATCACGTACGGAAGCGTTCATTTTCATAGCATGCTGCGCTGCGATAGTACGTCGGCCAATCTCACATCAATACGATAGCTGATCCGCATAAGCCTCCTTACTCGAGAAGCACCTTCGGTCCCAGGTACTCCCACACCCATCGCCGGAAGTCCCTGCTCGCCGCCGCCTGCCAGTAGTAGACAGGCGTGTGCTCATCGGTCAGAACCAGAGCGGTATCGTCGACTTCGATACGGACCTGTTCGTTCCTCAGAACATTCCAATAGTGCCCAACGCACTCGTCCGTATCACATCGCGCGGCTATCGCTGTTTGCACGTCATCAGGGAGATCATCGCTCATGAAAAAAAGCACGTTTGTCCAGTTCGTGACGCTTTCGGCAAGTACCAGGGAGTCGAGAAAAAGCTCATCGAGCGTTCTTTGCATGGATTTGATGAACGGCGACGGCACCGCGCCGATGATGTTGAGCGCGAGAATCCCGCCGGGACTCAGATGATCCTTGAACGCCCGGAATGATTCGCGGGTCAGCAGATGCTCCGGCAGCTGCTCAGCGCCATAGGCATCGAGGACGATGATGTCATACGTTCGATCGGTCTGCTGGATGAAAAAACGTCCGTCCTCAAAGAAGATGTTAAAGAGACCCGGCTGAAAATTGAAATACTTTTCCGCGACCGCAACCATCTTTGGCTCGATCTCGACGATATCCGTCGCAACGCCTGCCGCATGCAAATCCATCGGTATCAGGCCGCCGCCGAGTCCGACAACGAGCGCGCGCTTAGGGTCTCCGGACAGGAGTTCTGCGAGCCGCATCGTCTCGGTATAGATAGGAAAAGGTCGCGGGCCTGTCGAGATGATGGTCTGGGATATGCCGTCGACAAGAAGAAACCGCATATCGGCTTTCTGGACGACCCGTATCTCGCCGTAGAAGCTCGGTGTCGTATGCAGGAGTACGGCATCTGACGCTGCAGACAGGCGAGCATCGGGTATGAGAAAAAAAATGATCGAAATGATGGCTATCACGAGTGCTGCTCGCAGGTGTCGGAGCGACAGGGCCCAGAGCAGGGCTGTGACGATAAGCACCACGCCCGAGCCTGTCATGATCCTCGACACGCCGACGAACGGTATCAGCACGAACCCGACAACAAGCGCTCCGGCGAGCGAACCGACGGTAGAGACTGCATAGAGCCTCCCCGCCGTCGCACCCACCTGCTGCAACATCTTTGACTGGATCCTGATGGCGGCCGGTGTCATCATGGCAAGGAACAGCAAAGGAATCACGAAGAGAAGCACTGCGGAAACCAGCGGTCCGTAGGTGATACCGAGCCCCCGCGTAGCCGTGAGCGCCCAGGACGCGAGCTTCGGGATCAGCATGGTAAAAATCCCCGCGATAAAGATAGGAATGTACAGAACAGTGTACTGCGGCTTTCGGTCAGCGAGCGCGCCGCCCAG
>Ga0155892_116_pt3 | contig 7199 bp, 5 predicted proteins | sample RifCSPlowO2_01_FD_107546 | JGI IMG/M metagenome (GOLD analysis project Ga0155892, IMG submission 107546) | Candidatus Komeilibacteria bacterium RIFCSPLOWO2_01_FULL_53_11 | reverse complement strand
GTTGCGGGCGGGTCGCCGATCTGGGCCCAAGATAATTCATCAGAAATCGTCATAATTAATTTCTTCGCCAGGAAGTTGGCAACCCTCAAAAAATCCTTCCAACCACTTACCGCCTGCCCGCTCACAAGCCTTCGATGATATTCTTGGTTGATTGTAAAACACTACATGAAAGAAAAACATTCGTGTTGGTTCAAATATGTATAACCCAATAATTAGGATAACAAGTCCGATGACAATTCTGATGATAGCGCGTGGCTTCTTCATAACACTCCCCTCTTGACGCTTAATCTGAGCCTCTGCATCAATTGTAGATAAAATCTCAAATGATGCATTGCTGCTAACACTACCGTATACCACTTCTCACTCGTTCCATCAGCACAAGGTAAAACCGCAAATTATGGATAGTCGCTAATCTCGGACCCAACCAATCCTCCGTCTTGAACATCTGATAGAGAAATGCGCGGGAATAATTCTTGCAAAGTTGGCAGTCGCACGAGGGATCGACGGGCCTCGTATCCGACCTGAATTCTGAATTACGGATGTTGAGGGTGTCGTAGAAGGTCCGGACCCCCTCGCCCTCCCCCTTACCAAGGGGGAGTTTGCGGGGGTGACTAAGGGCGAGGGCGAGGGGGTTCTTGTCCTTGCGTTTCCAGACAAATAATCTCCCATGCCTTCCCTCTCTCGTCGGAATCACGCAGTCGAACATATCGATGCCGCGCTTCACCGCCTCGACGATTTGTTCGGGGTAGCCGACTCCCATAAGATACCTCGGCTTATCTGTCGGCAAGAGCGGCACGGTATGATCAAGGACTTTGTACATCTCTGCTGCGGGCTCGCCGACGGCGAGCCCGCCGATAGCGTAGCCGTTGAATGGTAAGGCTGTGAGCTCGCTCGCGGAGCGCTTTCGCAGCTCACGAAATGTCGAGCCCTGAACGATGCCGAAAAGCATCTGCTTCCGCACAGCCGTGTATTTTTTTGAAAGCACTTTCTTATATTCAAAGCACTGCTTGGCCCACGCGGTCGTAAGGCGCACCGCTTCGGCAGTCTGCTTTTCCGTCGCCGGATAGCCGGGGAAATAATCCAGCACCATCATGATATCGGACCCCAAGGCTGCCTGGATCGCTATTGCTTTTTTTGGGGTCAGCCGATGTTTCGATCCGTCGATATGCGATCTGAACGTCACGCCATGCTCATCCACCAGGCGCAGCTTCGAAAGACTGAATATCTGAAAACCGCCCGAGTCGGTCAGTATCGGCAGCGTTGCCTTCATGAAGTTCCTCACGCCACCGTATTTTTTGAGGACCGAAAGGCCCGGCTGCAGATACAAATGATACGTATTGCTCAGAATAATTTCAGCGCCGAGGTCTGCGACCTCATGCGCTTCGAGTCCCTTGACCGCGCCCTTGGTCGCGATGGGCATAAAAAAAGGCGTACGTATCGCCCCATGCGCCGTGGTCAAAATACCAGTACGCGCTCTGCTTTTTTTTGATGTCTTTAAAAGTTTGAAACTCATACGGTCCTGTCATGCCGGGCGAAGTCGAGGCATCTTCCTATCAAGAGGCTTTCAAAGGGAGATTGCCACGTCGCCCCGACCGGAGCGTCGTGGCTCCTCGCCCGCCCGACCGCTGCGCATGCAGACGGGCAGGCAATGACGAATTATTCAATCACCGTCCCGACGTCTCCCTCGCGTGTCGTGATCACCTGCTGCGTATTGACGCTGAACGTCTTGGTCTCGAAGATCTCCGTGCCAGAGGCAACGATCGAGACCGGATTCATGAGCGTCATGACCGTACCCTCGTCCTCATCGGTCGGAACGAACTTGATGTAGAAAGCGGCTTTCAAGGGCAGAAGCTTCGAGGAGAAGTTGTTGATCTGCCACTCGAGCCGCTGCGTTCCCTCATCATACTTCAAGGCACCCTCATCGACTTCGTCAGCCGAGAGGAAGGTCACCTTTGGCGGAAGAAACGCCGATACATTGACCGCGTCATAGTCCTGACTGCCCGAATCCAGCGACCAGATCACGAGGTACTCGGAGCGCTCATTCGTGACCGGCGGCAGATTCCCGCGTCCGACCTGCGCTCCTCCCAAGTCCCAGTAGACGCCTTGATTGAACACAAGCCCTTCGCCGACCGAAATGACGAAGACCGGGGACGTCTTCTTCCAGCCCGGGAGCCCTTCGACCTCAAGCGTCACGAGCGTATCGACGGTCGCACGTCCCTCGGTCCCCTGTTCGAGCAGTGTTGCTTTCCAGGGAATGATGATCTCAGCGCCAGGCTGCAGAGCACCGAGCTGCTCCAGGTCGGCCTTCGTCCAGGTAATCGTATCCTTATCGACGCGGCCATTCGACTGAACTGTCTTGCGGTCAATCACATCACTGTCGAGTAATGCTGTCACCTTCATATCAGCGATCGCGTCGGAGCTCCGATTCGTGATCTTTAACTGGTAATTCAGAGTTTCACCATAGTCAACTTCAAAGTCGTTGCTCTCACCATTGATCTTCAGCTCCACGTCGAACTCGGGACGAACCGGAACTACCGCGAGTTCCGTCCGAAGGAGCCTGCGCGGCTCTCCGCCCAACACCTCATTGATCTCAACTGTCCACGCCTGCTGCCCTTCCGCGTCTGGCGCGACCTTCGCGCTGATCGTTATCGTCAATGGCGCATCAAGTCCGAGGTCGCCGCGAAAATGATTGTCCGTGAGCGCTGGGTCATACGCAAGCGCCTCGAAGTCTTTCGGCAGCACGATTTCGACATCGATATTCTGCAGCTTCTCGGTCGTCAGATTCGAAATGACGGCCTGAAAGACGACCTCTTGGCCTGCCAGCACCTTCGTCGGCGCAGAGAGTTCAACGTTGATACGGGCATCGCTGATGTGGGTTTCGACCGCATGAACGACCCCAAAATCTGAATTGATGTTCTCTGGCCTGTAGCTCAGACGAAAGATGGCTTTCTGCGTCTGATCCTTCAGTCCCACAAGCTGTCCTTTGATCTGCAGCTCTTTCTTCTGCCCCGGATCGAGCGGACCCAGAACCCATGTCGTTGCCGTTTCTGATGTCGGCTCCTGGCTTGCACTGTTGTAATAAAAACCTTCTGGCCACTGCACATCGAGGGATACCGTCTTCAACGTCACGAAATCTTGATTTTCATATTCGACCCTGTAGGTGACCTCATCGCCGGACGTTATCGCCTCCTCAACCGTCGCCGTGAGGAAGACGCTATCACCCTGGAACGACGCAGGACGATTGTTCCAATAGAAAAAACCAGCAACGCTGGCCGCGAAGAGGATAAAAAGAAAAACGAGAAAGCCCCAGCCGCCTCGTCTGCCGTGATCGAACGTGCGATATTCCTCCGGAACAGGCCGACGACTCGCCTGATATCCCTGAGCTGCGGTACGGACACGGATCGCTCCGTCAGAAGAACGTCCGCTCTGCGGCTTGATGGACTGCGGCCGTCTGCCGACGCCGTCGATGTTGAGCCTGCGATTCTTAAACATACTGGAAAAGTTTTAGCGATTCGATAGGAGCTTCGAGGATGTCCTGATAATACTTCTGACTGATGGAAAACCATTCGCGCTCGTGATTGCCGCCCAGCGCGGTCGCGATCAGAGCGTTCCAGTCCCCGTTGTCCATCACGTCGGCGAGGAACACCATGAGGGACGCTGGCAGCTGCATGGCCCCCTCAGCATGCGCTCTGCAGACGAAGCCTTTCACTGCATCGTACGAAACCGGCGCGTGCGCAAGCGCCTCGCGGCACACGGCGCATGAGTCGATGTTCGGCCTCCATCCTGCGATCGAGAAGAGTTTCCACAAAAAGATGCGCCCAATAATGACACGATCGCGCGCTGATCGCGATCCGTCATCGAGGACGCGCAAGGTCTCAAGGAACAGATCGAACTCACGGCGCGCCGCTACACCTGGAACGTGTAACTTCAGGACTAATTCTACCAGAGACGAGGCTAAAATAAAATCAGGCCACGATGCACGGAGATTCCTGAACGATTCTTGGGTCGCCACACCCGCGATATGATCCATCCTGCCACGGCCGATCATGAGACGGACGCGATCGAATGGCTGCAGAAATCCGGTCATCTTGCTCGAGCTTTTCGCAGCCCCCCTGGCGACAAGCGTCAACATGCCCTCACTCGGCGTCAGCACTTCATACAGCCGGTCCGCGTCTCGAAACGGTTTCGCATGCAAAACAATAGCCTCCGTTTTTATCGACATACGTTACAGGATCAAAATGATCTCTTCGCCGTTGACGCTCGCCGCAGGAGCGTCGCTCGGCTTCTCAGCCATCGACTGCCACGCGGAAGCTATCGTCTGGCGCCGCAGATGTTCTCCGTGTTGTTCGATCACCTTTCGCAAAAAATCGCTCGCCGTAAAATACGAAACCGTCACTGTGTCGCTCGGCTTCAAGCCTTTTACCTTGCGGAGAGCGTTCGTCGTACGCACGAGCTCACGCACAGTTCCCTCAGTCTTGAGCTCGTCCGTGAGCGCAGTATGCAACGAGACGGACTTTATTTCATCAGAAACGATGCTCTCTCCCTCGCCGACTTTCTTGACGGTCAGCACTTCTTTCACATTCACCTCATCAGCGACGATCGCCTTCAGATCATTCGGCAGATCGGCCGTTGTCTCAAGTTTGGACAGCGGCTGACGAACCTTGATACCGGCTGAAGCCCGGAGCGCATGCGCCTTCTCGACGAGAGCCCTCGCCGCATCCATGCGCTCGAGCATTGGTTCGTCGATATGCTGCTTATTCGTGCGCGGCCAGGTCGCCAGATGGACGGATTCGCCTTCGCCCCGCACGGTCTGCCATATGTGCTCAGCTGCGAACGGGGTAAATGGCGCGATGGCCTTTGCGAGGCCCCTGAGAACCGTACGGAGCGTCGCGACGGCTTCCGGTCTCGTCTGTTCATCCTTGAAACGCTCGCGGCTGCGACGAACATACCACGTTGAAAGTTCCTGAATAAAATCGGAGATAGCGCGTGTCGCCCGAACGGTATTGTACGAGTCCATCGCCTTCGTCAGCTCCGCGAAAAAAACGTTCAGCTTCCCGACGATCCACCGGTCGAGCATATGATTGCTCACGGCGTCCGTTACACCGCTCCCCGCGTACAACGAGTAAAAACTCACGACATTGTACAGCGTATTCATCACCTTGTTGTACACTTCCTTGACGTCCTTCTCGCTGAAATTCAGATTCTCGGCCTGCATGACGACCGAATTCATGAGATAGAACCTAAGTGCATCCGAGCCGTATTCGTTGATGATCTTCCATGGATCAGGATAGTTCTTGCGCGACTTGGACATCTTCTTGCCAGATTCATTCAAAATAGTGCCGGTCGTCACCACGTTCTTGAAGGCAATATCATCGAACAATACCGACGATACGACATGCATATAATAAAACCATGCCCGAGTCTGCGAAATATATTCGGCGATATACTTACCGTCACCTTTCTGCCTGCGCTTGAATTCAGCCTCGTTCTCGAACGGATAATGGTACTCGGCAAAAGGCATCGACCCCGATTCGACCCAGCAGTCGATGACCTCCGGAATACGGTGCATCATCCCCCCGCATTTCCGGCAGTTCAGTATGACCGCGTCAATGACATGCTTATGCAGATCGATATCCTCGATCTTTTCGCTCGGGTATACCTCGCTAAAGTTCGTCGCAAGCTTCTTTAATTCCACGATACTGCCGACGCACACGGCCATACCGCATGCCTCGTCATCACACTTCCAGAACGGCAGCGCCGTTGCCCAGTAACGATTACGCGAGATGTTCCAGTCTGGAGCGGTCTCGAGATTATTCAAGAAACGGCCGTGCTTCAGATGCTCCGGATACCAGTGGATCTTCTCGTTCAGTTTAATCAGCTTGTCCTTCACCTTCTGGATATTCACGAACCACGCGGTGATGGCGTTATAGAAGAGCGGCGATTCGCATCTCCAGCAGTGCGGATACGAGTGAATGAACTGTTCTTGTTTGAAAAGAAGATTTCGCTGCTGCAGATCGAGGATCACGATCTCGTCGCCTTCCTTGAAGCTCATCTCCTGTACCAGCTTCGGCGCCTTATCAGTGAATTTGCCCTGAGTGCTCAGAAGCGGCACCATCGGAAGATCAAGTTTGACGCCAAGAGCATAGTCGTCCTCGCCGTAGATGACAGCCGTATGCACGATACCTGTGCCGTCTTCGGTCGTTACGAAATCGGCGCTCGCGACATAATACGATCTCTTTCCTGTCGCTGTGACCGCCGGGATCTCATAAAGCGGTTCGTATGTAAGACCTCGAAGGTCTTTGCCGATGACCGTACCGAGGATGGCGTATGCATCTCCAAGTAACTCCTGGAGTCGTTCGCGCGCAAGAATATAAACCTCGTCCATGTCGGCTGGCTCGGCTTTTCGGTTTTTCACAATGACATACGCGACGTCGTCACCGACCGCGAGTGCGACGTTTCCAGGCAATGTCCATGGTGTTGTAGTCCAGGCGAGCATGTAGCTTGCTTCGTCAGTCATCCAGTCGCCGATCTTCTGCCGCGGATGCAGCCTGAATTTCACGGTGACAGCGATCTCGGTCACCTCTTCATAGCTGTTGTCCATCGCTACCTCGAACTTCGAGATCGGCGTCTCACAGCGTGGGCAGTACAGCAAGACCTTGCGCCCCTCGTACACGAGCCCCTTGTCCCAGAAGGTTTTCAGCGCCCACCAAACCGACTCCATGTACGTCGTGTCCATGGTCTTGTATGCGTTGTCAAACTCGATCCATCGCCCGATGCGATCGACCATCTCTTTCCACGCCGCTGTATACGTCAGAACTTCGTTGCGGCAGGTCTCATTGAATTTGTCTATGCCAAGCGCCTCAATCTGCTTCTTGCCGGAAATGTTCAGTTTTTTCTCGACGAGATTCTCGATCGGCAGGCCGTGGCAATCCCAACCCCAGCGTCTGCGGACGTGATAGCCCTTCATGGTCCAGTAGCGCGGTACCACGTCCTTGATGACCGACGACAAAATATGGCCATAGTGCGGCAGTCCTGTCGCGAACGGTGGGCCATCATAAAAAACGTAATCCCCCTGCGGGGACTCCTTGTTGAGCGATTTTTCAGGAATACCTTCCTTCTTCCAAAACGCGAGTATTTCCTGCTCTTTTTGAGGTATGTTTAACATAGTACCTGCCCTGCATCGTCCGCAGTGAAGCAAG
>Ga0155892_118_pt3 | contig 7343 bp, 5 predicted proteins | sample RifCSPlowO2_01_FD_107546 | JGI IMG/M metagenome (GOLD analysis project Ga0155892, IMG submission 107546) | Candidatus Komeilibacteria bacterium RIFCSPLOWO2_01_FULL_53_11 | reverse complement strand
AACTTCGGCACGCTGGCCAAACCCACGCACGCAGCTGGCTATGCGAACGTCAGCTGCGGCGATCAGGTTCAGTTCCAGGCCGTGATAGTCAATGGGAAGATCAAAGACGTCGCCTTCACCGGTACCGGCTGCGCGGTCAGTATGGCGGGCGCATCACTGATATCTGAATATGCAAAGGGGAGGACTCTTTCGGCCCTCCATAAACTCAGAATAAAAGATGTAGAGAAGCTGCTCAGGATCCCCATTTCCGGCGCACGAGAAGGATGCGCGATGTTGGGATTGACTACGTTACAACAGCTGTCAAAAAAATAGCGCGTGCATCAAAGGCCTCGCCTTACCGAAACCACGCAAAGTAGAACAAGAGCGCGAGGAGAGCGCTGTACATGGCAATGACGATATACGCGGTGAATGGTTCCTGCTCGATTTTTCGGCCGAACCAGATGGTGAGCGCATGGCGCGTGGAAAAAATATAGTACCAGCGAAACTCTGCTTTCGCGAGCCAGGGATGCAGGCGCAGATCGAGGCGCAGCGAAAAAACGATTACCACGAAGAGCGTAGCGCCGAGTAATAGGTACAGTCCCACATGAGTCATAGTAATACTATAGCGCTTTACCTGTAGGTCTTCAATGAGTTCAGACGCGTCTCTCGTGACAAATCTTTTTTCTGTGCTATAGTACCCACTTCGTCTCGTTCGTTCCCATCTTCACTTCATGGAGGGTGGCTCTATTGGCTGCAAAAATCCTTTCGGGACATGAGATCTCGGCGGAGATCAAGGCAGAGCTCGTCGTACGAGTCGAGCGGCTGAAAGAAAAGGACGTGAAGCCGTCATTGCTTCTGATCCGCGTCGGCGAAGACCCTGCTTCCACCTCCTACGTCAAGCAGAAAAGAAAAACAGCGGAAGCCCTCGGCATCGGTTCGCGGGTCCTCGAGCTGCCAGCGCACGTTGAGGAGACAACGCTTCTCACCGTCATCGGACGGGGCAACGCAGATCCTGCATTCCATGGAGTCCTCGTCCAGCTCCCCCTGCCATCGCACATCAGTGAGGCGCGCGTCGCGAACGCCATCCGTCCGCTGAAAGACGTCGACTGCTTCCACCCCAGAAACGTCGGCAAGCTCCACATGGGCGATCCCTACCTCATACCCTGCACGCCGCATGGCATACAGCAGATGCTCCTCCGCTCCGGCTACGAGCCGGCCGGCAGACACATCGTCATCTGCGGTCGCAGCAATCTCGTCGGCCGTCCCCTCGCAGCACTTCTCTCGCAGAAGAACCCTCGAGCGAACGCCACAGTGACCCTCTGTCACTCCGGAACACCAAATCTTCCGAGGCTGACCGCTCAGGCCGACATTCTTGTCTCAGCCATCGGGTCGCCCGGCTTCATCAAACCGAATATGGTGCGAGATGGTGCCGTCGTGATAGACGTCGGCGTAACACGGATCGACGATCCGGAAGCAGCGAGCGGCTACCGCCTCGTCGGCGATGTTGACATACTTTCCACGGATGACGACTTCGCGACCGTTCCGGATAAGGCCGCGGCTCTGACGCCCGTACCGGGTGGCGTCGGCCCCATGACCGTGACCATGCTCATGTGGAACACGGTGATCGCTGCCGAGCGACAGCTGTCGCGCACAGGAGACCTGTCATGAGCCAAGGACGCGGCTGAAAGCTCCCACTGCACTGTGAACCACCCATCAGCCCCGACTCCGCTTCCGCGGACGTCGGGGCTGTTTCATTTTCTGATTGCTTCCGTTGACACTGAATATATGTAATGATACTCTATGGTGTGCTTTTTCGGCCCGATAGTTCAACGGATAGAACGGGAGCCTTCTAAGCTCTAGATCCAGGTTCGATTCCTGGTCGGGTCACCATTCGACTCGCCGCGTCGCACGCGGCTCGCTCATGGTCTCGATATTGCTTCGCAATATCTCGACCTTATGTTAAGATGGCGAGTCGAATGCCCTGAGCGAAGCCGAAGGGCAGAAAGTTACGAAGCATGGCGGCTATAGTTCAATGGTAGAACACTGGTTTGTGGTACCAGCTACAAGGGTTCGATTCCCTTTAGCCGCCCCAGAGCGGTAGTCGCCAATCTGCGCGGATCGATAGAAAAGGTTCGACCTGTCCCTCCATAGCTCCGAGTTTACGAGGAGCGAAGGGGGGTCCCCTCTAGCGCGTGCGGCATAGGGACCCCGGGCTGATCATCCGTGAAACGCGACTCACGAGTAGCTACCGTGATAGCGCTTCGGGCTAAGTGACAGTGAAGACTCCCGTGCATATGGCAAAGGAACCTCTGGCGTTCTACTCAATTCCTCGTCTTGTCAGAACCACTTCCTGTTCCTGAAATATACGAGCATTCCAGAAAAAACTCCGAACATCAGGACAAGCACGACGGGATACCCCCATCGGGCGTTGAGGCCCGGCATGTAGGCAAAGTTCATGCCATAGAGCCCGGTAATGAACGTAAGCGGGATGAAAAGCGTCGTGATAACGGTCAGGACCTTCATGATCTCGTTCATGCGATTGCTGACCGAGGAGAGATAGACATCAACAAGCCCGGCGATGACATCGCGGTTGGTCTCCATCGTTTCAATAACCTGAATGATGTGTTCGTAGACATCGCGGAAGTAGATACGCGTCCGTTCGGCGACGAGCGGTGAATCCCCTTTCGCGAGCGAACTCGTCACCTCTCTGAGCGGCCAGATCGATCGGCGAAGCTCTGCCATGCTGCGGCGGAGTCGCTGTACGGTATGGAGTATCATCGGCTTCGGATTCTTGACAACATCGCTCTCGATCCGTTCAAGCCGCTCGCCGACACGCTCCAGTATTGAAAAATAATTGTCAACGATCGCATCAAGGATGGAGTACACGAGAAAATCAGTGCCTTTTTCTCGGATCTTTCCTTTTTTTTCACGGATATTCTGGCGAACCGGATCGAAAAGGTCGCCGCGAGCGCCCTCCTGGAAGGAAATCACATAGTGCTTATGCAAAATCAAGCTCACGTGTTCGGTCCGGAGCTTGTCGAGCTTCGAATCGTAGGACAGCATCTTGAAAACGATGAGGAGCGTCTCCTTGTAATCCTCGATCTTCGGCCGCTGCGCCGTGGTCAAAATATCCTCGATCAGGAGCGGGTGCAGCTCGAAATGCGTGCCGATCGTCTCAATCAGATCTACGCGCCGCAAACCTTCAACGTTGATCCAGGTGACCGTCGGGGTGTCTTTGAACGCAAAACAGTCCTCGACATTCGTTATCTTCTTCTCACTGACCTGATCGCTGTCATAATCGATCAGGTCGATCTTAACGCCGTTTTGCGGCATGACCTTCTCTCTCGCCGCTGTGTGGTTATTGTGTGTTGGTCCGGGCATAATGCGTAGGTACAGTATACACCTCGATAGCATGCATGAAAATATCCTGCGAGGCGCCTGCCATAATGAGAGGCACGGAGTCACGGGGGCGAACTGTACGTGGCGTTGACAGAAATGCCAGCCATTGGTACGCTCCCTTGTCGTCCAGTTCTTGAACATTCCCCCGTATCACACAATGCACTGTAGTGCCATGTCGGGTTCGCTCTCGAACCCAAGGAGGCCTGTCACCATGCAGAAAAAGAAGATTCCGCGCTCGTCATTCGCGGGAGAACGGCTGCTCGGCAACTTTACCCTGCGCATCACGCTTTTCATGGCCATCACGTTCTTCGGCGGCATCGCCATCTATATCCCGTTGGACAAGGAGATCAACCACCATAACGAGTACACGCTCCGGGACAAGAACGGCAGGTCCGTCAACGATGACGCCGCGCAGCGTATCCGGAGTAAAGCGAAGGAACTACGAGACGAATACGCGAGTCGCCGAGAGCGACTCAAGGAAACCACATGGCCGGAATGGGTAGAGTGGTACAAGGACCGCTACGCCATGCCGCACGTACCGATAAGCCTCGATCGGCAGCATGAGGACATGGGACGCGCTCATCGCGACATGGCTCTCGCCGCGCAGGGCGTCGATATGACCCGCTATTTTGGAGACTATGACTACCGCGAGGCGCACTGGCCTTCCATAATTTCGCTCATCGCTCCTCCCGGCGAGCGGTGGCTCTGGGCCGCCTCCCTGCTTCTCGCCGCTCTCCCGCTCTTCGCGGTGAGCTTCAGACAGCGCGGACTGAATCCGTACTGCTGGTGGATTCGTTTCCGGGAGATCCGCCGAGAAAACCGCGATGACTACGAGCGGAGTCAGAGACTCCTGGAGCGACTTGCCGACATGAGCGACCCATTCAGGCCGTCGCTGGGCGTCGTCGAAGAGTCGCAGGGCGTGATGCAACCCCTGCGTATCGAGCTCTTTCCGAGCTATGACCTCACGAACAGAGTGAGCGAGCATTACTGGCCCGGACGCGCAGTGAGTGATCCCGGACGGTGTACGGCGATATTCTGGGCAAAAAAAGGTGATGCCGTCGTGCGCATCCTCTGCCCCAGCGCGGAGCAGCTCAGGGTTCTCTTCACCGACACCGTGTACCGTTGGTGTTCCGAAAACATGGGTCCGGTTAACCCGAGAACGCATCTCGGCAACACGCTCGTGCAGCTCAGGCTCGCGAAAGATGCGCTCCAATCGCATCCCGTCCTCGACGAGATCGTCCTGGACACCGAGCGTCCGCTGCCGGAACGCAGCATGGTCGAGATCGCAGGCATTCCGATCCGTGAAGGCCTCCTTATCGCAACCTCTCTTCGTCACGAGAAGACGGGTGCTACGGAGGTCATCGCACCGACCGGATATTTCAAACTCCTCGGGACTGAGCTCGATCACATCGCGGGTACTCGCATGCCCATGCCAGCCATCGCCGGGCTGCTTGCAGAACCGCGGGTGGAATCACGCGCCCGATACATACACTAGGAGGGGATCCCAAAGCCCCCGTTCGGATCAGTCGATCCGAACGGGGGCTCTTCATATCTTTTACAAAAGAAAAGCGGCCCCTCGTCACCTAGTGGGTGATAAGGGACCGCCGATGGGGATTCCTCTCCCGCGGTCAGTTTGATCGGATGGTGACGCCCTTGAAGGGCCAGCCAGCGCATGCCGTCAGTGGCACGCGTTTGCCGAGAGCATTCGTCGCCTCGACTTGGAACGCCGCGTCATCGTCCTTGCCGCAGCCTCTCCAGGAGATGAAGGTGACATCCTTGTCCAGGATCTTCACATCCGTGTACCCCTGGTTGGCGACCGCGGTCATGATCTTCTCGTCGCTCACGTAAGCACCTGGGAACCAAAGTGCGCACGCACCCAGGAACAGGACGTAGACGAGCGCGAGTACGGCCGCTCCGATGACCATGGCCCGGAACACATGACCGATCTTCATCGACCCTCCGCGACAGCAGATGCTGTCAAAGTTGAGTGTACGTTTGAAAGATTACAGAAAATAACATAGTTTTAAAAATTTGTCAAGTATCAAACAAAAAGAAAAAGGCCCTGAAGCGATGCGCGTGCACCACTCCAGGGCCCCATACTAACTAGCTGCTGATGTCGACCTCCTTACGACGTCAGTGAGCGATCGTGAGACGACCTGCCACCATTCTGGCCGATGGCGGCGATGACGCCTTCCAGGCCGGTCCCCTTGAAGAAGCGGGGGAGCAGGTCCTTGACGCCCTCGTCCTTGAGGATCATGAGCGGAGCGAGAGCCTCGGTTGCCTTCAGGATCAGGTCCTTGTCGCCGAAGGCCTGCAGTGCCGCGATGAGGTCCGGTGTCACAGCGCCGGTTCGCTTCACCAGGTCCTCGGTCTGAGCACGCATCTGTTCGAGACCGTTCTCGATCTCCCGCTTGGCGAGCGTGAGCGCCTGCTCCTGCTTCGCCTTCTCGCGTTCAAGTCCTGCCTTGCTCAGAGCGTCGAGGGTCTGCTGATTCGACAGCTGCGCTTCGAGGTCGTTCCGCTCCCTCTCGATCGCGGCGGTACGCTTCGTCCGCTCCCTCTCCGTCTCGGCGGAGATCTCGGCCAGGTTCAGCTCGAGTCTCTTCTCGAGCTCTTCCTTCTTCAGGTCGGACTCGTGGACGACTGTCTCCGTCCTCTCATCGGCCATCTGCCGCTTGATATCCTCGTCCCGCTTCGTGAAGTCGAGCTCGCGCTCCTGCCTCGCGATACGGAGAGCCTGCTGCACGGCTTCGTGCTGGGCGGTCGTCAGGAGCTTCGCGATCTCCGGGTTGTTGATCTTGACGTCGAGAACCTCGACATCGTAGACGCGCATCCCGTTCTCCGGGAAAGCGCGGCCCTGCCGCTTCTCGTCGCCCTTCGCGAGTCCGAGAACCGCATCACGGATGATGTTCGCGGCGTTGCCGTAGAACTCCTCGATGCCGCGACCCTTCACCGCATTGCGGATAAGCGAGCGGAGGTGATCCGTCAGAAACTTCACGTAGTTCTCGACGGAGAACCAGCGCTCCCCCTTGTCGCCCTCGAAGTTGACGCGATAGGACACAGTGACCTCGACCTGGCACAAATCCTTGGTCTCAACCTTGACCAGATCGGATACTCGATTGTTCAGGACCCGGAGATACACCGTCCCCATGAGAACCTTGTCGCTCTTCGGAGTGTCCGTGGAAAGCTCCATGGGCATCAAGGTCTCGTCGTACTCGAGGAGGATGGTAGCCGGTCCTACGACCACTCGTCTCTCCCCGGTCTTCGAGACCACCATGACGGCGTAGCCGGTCCAGACGTCGATCGAGACCGCCCCGTCATACTTCGTGTCTAGCGTGATGGTCCGCGGCGGCGTGTAGCTGACGCCGCGATCCATCTTGTCGCCGGCGAAGGCTTCCTTCGCCGGAGCAGCCGGTGCTCGGAAACTCCGTACCGCACGGTCGGTGAGACCGCGGTCCAGACCGTAGCTCGCGACCAGGTCCTCGGCCGAAGCCTTGTCGGCCAGGTCTCTGAGCTCTCGGTTCACCTGCGCCGCCTGCGCGTTGCCAGGGAACCACAACTCCACCTTTTGCTGATCCAGGATCCTCCGAACGATCACCTGTGTCCGCGGATCCGGCAGGAGCATCGCCGGGCCCTTCGCGAGATCCACATCGCCCTTGTTGCGGTCAAGGACGTACCGTCCCTCCCCAGCCGGCACCGCGATGGCGTAGTGCTTCTCGCGATCGCCATACTTGATGATGGCGTGCTCGGGCCTGGGGTAGTAGATCGCGGTGTCACTACCAGTGATGAAGAGCTCCTGGCCGGCCTTGTACTCCGTGTCGCCTTCCTTGTAGTCGGCGATCACCTTCACGTAGATCCCGGAGAGCTCGTTCAGCTCGATGGCCCGGAACTTCCGCTCCTCCTTCGTCTCCACCTTCATCTCTACGAAGGTCTCTGTCGGCTTCGGGAAGACCACGGCCGGACCC
>Ga0155892_117_pt3 | contig 7384 bp, 8 predicted proteins | sample RifCSPlowO2_01_FD_107546 | JGI IMG/M metagenome (GOLD analysis project Ga0155892, IMG submission 107546) | Candidatus Komeilibacteria bacterium RIFCSPLOWO2_01_FULL_53_11 | reverse complement strand
TGCAGTATCTCGGCTATGTGTGCGGAGTAGTATGCCCACTGGAATACGAACACATGCCAGAGTCTCGCGCCTATGAGACCGAAAATTACAACCTGAAAGATAAGATCACCGATGTCACCGTCGCTCTCGTGATCTCGAAGATACAAACGGCGGATCAAAAAATAGACGACCACTATCGCGCTGACCACGAGAACGCCATACCAGTACACCTGGAGAGGCCCAATAGCAATCAGCTGCCGCTGCGGTATGAGGTCAGCGAACCAATGTGTCATACGACACGATGAAAGAATAGCTTAGTTCGACGGAGCGACTTCCGTTTGGGTTGTGCCCGCATCAGGTTCAGCGAAGATAGTCGCGAGTCGCGCTTCCAAAGTCGTCCAGTCCTGCAAAAGCTGTCCATTCAGAAAGATGCTGGGCGTCCCGTTCACGCCGCGCTGTTCTCCGAGGGCCATATCATTCCGCACGAGGCCTTGCTTCGCCCGTGAATCAAGACAGGCGTTAAAACTCTCGGTATCAAGGCCGAGCTCTTCTGCATAGCCCTTGAGGTCGCCCTTGCTCAGATTCGTCTGCCGGCTATAGAGCATATCATGATACTCCCAGAACTTTCCCTGGTCGTTCGCGCATTCGGATGCAAGAGCGGCATTGAACGCGAATGGATGGATCTGCACGAGCGGGAAGTGATAGTATTTCCACTGGACCCGGTCGCCATACTGCTCCGCAAGCCGCTTCAGCACGGGTGCCGCAGAGCCGCATGCCGGACATTGGAAATCCGCAAACTCCTCAACGAGCACCTGCGCCTGCGGACTGCCTTTCATGGCGCGCGGCGTATTCGAATCGGTGTACTTTGGCGTGCACGCAGTAAGGACGAGAAGCAACCCGAGGCTCAGGATAGATGCTTTCATGAAGATACGGCTAGATCAAGGAATCGATGAGCGGCTTCACCTGCTCGAACGGCAGCGCTCCCGGAACGTACTGATCACCGATGAAGCTTCCCGGGGTCCCACGGACACCTGCGGCGATACCATTCTGATAGTCCTCCTCGACAGCCTGCGTCTTTTCTCCATTGTCAAGGCACGTGTTAAAGGTTGACGTATTGAGACCAAGGTCCGCGGCAGCCTTCTTCATACTGTCGAGTGAGAGACTCTGCGTAAGGTTCAGATTGAAGAGCGCATCATGCATTTCCCAAAATTTGCCCTGATCAGATGCACATTCGGACGCCTCGGCCGCCTTCTGAGCCTGCGGATGTATCGACCGCAGAGGGAAGTGACGATAGACGACGCGAACTTTTCCCGCGTAATCCGAAAGTATCTGGTCGACGGTCGGCTTGAATCGCGCACAGTATGGACACTCAAAATCACTGTATTCGATCATCGTAATGGGAGCGTTCACGTTTCCGAGAATGTGGTCGTCCCCGCTGACTGCAGCAACCTTGCTCGGGTCAACGCCTGGATCGGTAGGTGCCGTCGGCTGCTGTGCGGTGGGCGCCCCTGCGGTTGTGCCGGTATCTTTCTTTCCATCTCCCGCATACGAACGGCCAAGCATAAAAACGCCTCCCAATATTATGATGACTCCGATACCCGTTAAAATACCGAGCATATAGCTTTGCTTGTTCTCAATCGACATATGCATGTACGTATTACTTTTAATGATTTATTGAGATTAAACTTATCAACACTACGGCGAGTAGTGTATCATAAGGAACGAATAAACTCAATAGCCTCGTCAAAAACTCTTGGCAGGTCGTTTCCGTACCCCTGCGCGATCAACTGACCATTGATGAAAAATGTCGGCGTTCCGATGACGCCCAGCACCCTTCCCAGTTCGACGTCATTCGCAATATCCTGCCTGTACGTCCCCGTCGCAACGCATTCGTTGAACTGCGCAACGTTCAGGCCGACATCACGCGCCACGGTACGGAAGAAGGCCTCGGTAAGGCGATCCTGATTCGCGAACAAACGATCGTGGAACTCCCAGAACTTTCCCTGCTCGAAGGCGCACTGGCCCGCTTCGGCCGCTGCTTGCGCATCAGCATGTATCGCCCGCAAGGGGAAGTCCTTGTAGACAAAGCGGACGTCATCATACCGCGCCTCGAGGCTCTTGATAAACGGCTGGGCTGAGAGGCAAAAGGGACACTGGAAATCCTCAAACGCCACAATCGTAATCGGGACATCCGCCGGCCCAAAGCTCGGGTCATCGCCGTTGTTCAGAAGATCGGTGCGCGCGTCCTGCTTCAGCTGAGCTATAAATTCTGCGCTCGCTCCTCCGCCTGCGCTGATCTGGTCATAGACCTGGATGACGCGAACTGCGAGAATGGCGACAAAGGCGATCGCGAACGCACCAAGAACGATGAGTACTCGTCCCCACGTCCTCGAATACCACGGCCTTCGTTGCCGCACATACATAGACTCTCGAATGCGCTCTTGTATATCCTGCGACATGGCTCTTAGTATACCGTAAAGGCGTTCTTCATGAAATAGGCTGTAGATACTCGATCGCCTGCAGCAGTCGCGCCTCCGACCACGCAGGGCCCGTCAGCTGCAGTCCGACCGGCAAATTACTTACCATACCAGCAGGATATGAGACAGCCGGCAGGCCCGCAAGACTCGCGCCAACCGTATAGAGATCCGAAAGATACATCAGGAGCGGGTCTGTCATCCGCTCTCCCAATTTGAACGCCGGCGTGGGCGATGTCGGCGAGAGCAGCACGTCCACGCGCTGAAATGCCTTTTCAAAATCCTGCAGGATAAGTCTCCGCACTTTCGAGGCCTGCGCGTAATACTTGTCAAAATAGCCCGCAGAAAGCGCATACGTCCCCAGGAGTATCCGCCGTTTCGGCTCAGAGCCGAGCCCGTTCGTTCTGTTCGTGCGATACAGCTCCTCGAGCGTCGCAGCTCCCTCCTCGCGATATCCGTACCGCAAACCATCGTACCGCGCAAGATTCGCACTGATCTCGGACGAAACGCAAATATAATACGTCGCGAGGCCATAAGCGCTGTGCGGCAGGCTGACGTCCACGAGTTTGACATTCGGCATCTGCTCATATCGCTCCCGCGCTCGCCGTACGAGGTCGGCGCCGACGCCGACTTCATCATCGACATATTCTTTCGGGATGCCGATGGTCAAAGGCCGCACCGGCTGACGGATATCGTCACGGTACCGGGGAACCGCTTCGCGGCTCGAGGTAGCGTCGCGGCGATCAAAGCCGGCCATCGCCTCAAGGAGCAGTGCGCAATCCTCAGCATTCCGGGAAAAAATACCGACCTGATCAAGCGATGACGCCATGGCAATAAGTCCATACCGCGAGATGCGGCCATAGGTCGGCCGAAACCCTACAACGCCGCAGAGAGCTGCCGGCAGCCGTACCGATCCTCCCGTATCGGTTCCGAGGCTCACGGGTGCATACCCGGCAGCAACGGCGACAGCGCTGCCGCCGGAGGAACCGCCTGGCACTCGAGATTCATCATGGGGATTTTTCACCGGACCGAAGGCTGAATTTTCATTCGAAGAGCCCATGGCGAACTCATCGCAATTCGTCTTACCGAGTATCACCATGCCGCGATCCGTCAGCCGCTCGACTGCCGTCGCGGTATAGGAGGGAATGAAGTCTGCGAGCATGCGAGAAGCCGCCGTGGTGCGAAGACCCCGTGTCATGAGGACATCCTTCACCGCGAACGGGATGCCTATCAGAGGATCAGGATCTCCCGAGCTGATCCGTTTGTCGGCACGTCGCGCGGCTTCAAGCGCAGCGTCATTGACGGTAATAAAGACGTTCAGCGAGTCCTGCTTCGCTGCGTCAAGGCTCTGCTTTATCAGCTCGACAGCAGAGTACTGTTTACTCCGGAGGCCCTTGGCCAGTTCGCTTATTGATGCGGCCGTCGGGTTCATTGGTTCTCTTTCGTGAATACGCCTTTTGTCACAAGCAAATCATCTTCAAAATAGGGCTTCGGAAGCAACACCTCCCGGTCCTTGAAATAATCGCTCCGGTCTTCGCGAAGCGCTACCAGTGGACGCGCGCCCGCGTGGAACGGCTCAATGCCCCCCGTCTTCACGCTCGACAGCCGATCGACATAAGCAAGGATCTTGCCGAGTTCACCTGCAGCTGCATGTACCTCGTCAGGCGTCAGATCGAGCCGCGCGAGCGTGGCGATCTTTTTGACTGTTTCTTCTGAAATAGGCTGGGACGACATGGGACGAAGTATAGCAAAATAATCCCTTCTCACAAGCGGTCAAACGCCGCCGAGCATTTTTTTGAGTTCGTCGTAGGAAATGATCTTCACGCCGAGCTTTCGTGCGGTATCATATTTCGAACCCGGATCATCACCGGCGACCACGTAATCAGTCCGGCCGCTCACGCTGCCGGAGACCGAACCGCCAGCCTCGCGAATGCACTCTGCGACGCGTTCTCGCGGTTCAGCAAGTGTGCCCGTTATCACGAATTTCATCCCGTTGAACCGACCTGATGCAGCAGCTGCTTTTGGAACAATGGCACGAACGCCGCCTTTCTCAAGGCGCCGCAGAAGCTTCCTGTTACGATCCGCATGAAACCACTGGTGAATACTCTCGGCGACGACCGGACCGACATCATCGATCGCTTCGAGTTCCTCGCGTGATGCCTCCGACAAAGCCGCAAACGATTGGTAACGCCGGGCAAGAGTACGCGCCGTTTCTTCCCCCACATGCCTGATGCCGAGCGCGTAGATACATTTCGCCAATGCGACTTTCTTCGAAGCCTCTATCGCGGCGATGAGATTCTCGGCAGACTTCTCTGCGAAGCGCTCCAGCGGCTTCACGTCAACTTCCTTCAACATAAAAAGGTCGGAAGCATCCCGAACAAGCCCTGCAGACATCAGCTGCTCGACGATCTTGTCACCCAGCCCCTCGATATCGAATCCCTTGCGGCTCACGAAGTGAACGAGGCCCGCAAGCTCCTGAGCGAAGCAGCTTTTATTCGTGCAATAGTGCGCGACCTCGCCTGAAGGACGCGCGACGGGTGAGCCGCATTGCGGGCACTTTTTTGGAAAAACGAATTTCTTCTCCGTGCCGGTCCGGAGGCGCTTCAAAACTTCGACGACATCGGGAATGATGTCGCCCGCCTTCTGAACGATGACCGTATCGCCGATGCGGATATCGAGGCGTTTGATCTCGTCCTCATTGTGCAGCGTCGCCCGCGAGACGGTCGTACCGGCAAGCTGGACCGGATCAAGTATGGCAACTGGCGTGAGAGCGCCCGTGCGCCCGACCTGCACGATAATGTCCTTGACCCTCGTCGTCCCCTGCTCCGCGGCGAACTTGTAGGCGGCCATCCACCGGTCGGTCTTGCCGACACTGCCGAGCTTTCGCTCCTGCGCGATATCATTCACCACAAGGACGACGCCGTCTGTATTATAGGGCAGCTGCTGACGTTTTTTCTCCCATTTTTTAAGATACTCCATCACTCCCGCAAGGTTCTTGACGGTCTCATTGCAGGGACTCGTCTTGAAACCAAGCTTCTGCGCGATCTCATGGGCCTCGGCATGCGTTGTCTGACCCATATCAGTCCAGAGCTCGAAGACAAAGAACGTCAGGTTCCGCTCTGCGGTGACTTTCGGATCAAGCTGCCGGATGGAACCGGCCGCGACGTTCCGCGGATTCGCGTAGAGCGGCTCACCCGCCTTCTCTCTTTTTTTGTTCAAGCTTTCGAACTCCCTCTTGGTCATCACGACCTCGCCCCTGACTTGTATGACGCGCGGCGCCGCCTTGACCTTGTCTATCGTCAGTCGTAAGGGAACGCTCTCGATGGTTCTCAGGTTCTGCGTGACGTCCTCACCGAGTCGTCCGTCGCCGCGTGTCGCTCCCTGTTTCAAAAGACCGCCCTCATAGGTGAGGACGACCGACAACCCGTCAAACTTAAGCTCGCAATAATCCCCCCCGAGTGACTCGCGAAGAAGTTTCTCATTGCGTTCCTGCCACTCCGAAAGCTCATCATGAGAGAACACGTCCTCGAGCGACAGTACGGGCGCCGTATGAGAAACCTTCTTGAACTTGTCGAGTGGCTTGCCTCCCACCCGCTGCGTCGGAGAATCGGGCGTTATCAATTGCGGGAACTGCTGCTCAAGCTTCCAAAGTTCGTGCTTCAGGCTGTCGAGAGCTGCATCTGATATCTCCTGCCGGTCAAGCACATGGTAAAGATACCGATGACGGTCGATCTCCTTCCGAAGTTTTTCAATCCGCTCACGCGCTTCCTTCTTGGTCATCATATACCCCCTTGTTACTCAACCTGACAGCCACTGTCACACCCGTCACCGCTTGAAATATTGCCGTCGTCGCATTGCTCGGTAATGCTCTCGCCATTGAGATCCTGAATAATATCATCGCCGCAGTACGTCAGTTTACATTCTCCATCGCCCGTAGCATTTTCGGTGTCGCACTCATCCGTGTTGTCGCTGTCGAGTCCGTCATCGCACTCCTCAAGCGTATCCCGCACACTGTCGCCGCAGAAAGGATTCAGGCAGTATGTCCTGCAGGTGTTCGGCAGAATATCGCTGTTACCCGCTCCAAGGTCGCACTCCTCGACACCAGCATCAGTACCGAAGGGGCCGCCAGGACCCGTGAACAGACCGCCATCGAGAGCGCCGTTCGGGTTCTGGACCGTGCCGTCGCCGCAATAGGTCAATCCGTTGCACAGAGAGTTGCAGGCGTTCGCATTGGTCTGCGATACCGAGCCGACGGTGCCGTTTGACTCGCCGTTCACATTATCAAGCGCGCAGAATGGCGCCGATTGCGGCGTGGAGCAGGTGAATGTACAGTCTGCATTGTCATCGCAATTACCGGGTTCACCGTTTGAGCAAAGATGGCTGACAACATCACACGTGAACTTGCAGTCGTCATCGGTGCTGCATGCAGTAACGGTATCCGTGCACACTGCGCAGAGCGAGCTATAGGCAGCGCCGTTCGATGAGCGGACGTCCTTGATAAGACTATCCTGCGAGAACAGCACGAAGTTGAAGATGCCTGAAACCGAGCTCTGCCATGACGCTCTGACCGACATCGCTGACTCTGACTCGCGGTATATCCCGGTCACGCCAATCTCGATTTGCGAGGGCAGCGCAGAACAAGCACCCGAGTTGCAATCATCGTCCTTATCACAGACCTCGCCGTCATTCGTGCCTCCCACGCAGATCCCATCATAGAATCCGTCGCTCAGCTTAATACCCGTGAGCAGCGTCAACCGCTCCAGATCCACATCGAGAGACCGCATAGTCGCGCGATAGATCATATTCGGATTGAGATCGGTGATCTCCTTTGAGTAGGGGGGATTGGAATTCGGATCGCACTTAAACGGCGCCACACCAACGTTCTGGCATCCGCAGATATCGATGAATGTTCTCGGTATTAACGTTTCGGT
>Ga0155892_114_pt3 | contig 7392 bp, 12 predicted proteins | sample RifCSPlowO2_01_FD_107546 | JGI IMG/M metagenome (GOLD analysis project Ga0155892, IMG submission 107546) | Candidatus Komeilibacteria bacterium RIFCSPLOWO2_01_FULL_53_11 | reverse complement strand
CAGCGCGATCTTGTCGACCAGGTTTGCGTAGACTTGTGCACCGGAGGCGCGCGGGTCACGGAGAGTGATGAGCGAAGGAGTCTTCTGTTCCTCGAGGCGGAATGCCGCGGCCGGGAGCATCTCACCGCCGTCGAACCGAAAATCGATGCACGGCGCTGGTCCCGAACTCGTCGTCACCTCGCAGAAGTATCCGCGCTTTCCGACGAACTTACGTGCGTCGGGGTAGATGGACGGATCGATGACATCTCGTGCGATTACCACGGTACCGTGTTGAAAGTCCATTCTGTTCCTCCTGCCCGCTTAGCTACTTGCTGGGCAAATGGGTGGGTGGTGGCAGATCGTGCTTTAGCGCCCTGCGCTCGTCGCGCAAGTTCAGAGCCGCGAGCGCGGTGTCAAGCTCCATGTCGAGAATGTCGAGATTCAGGACGCCGGTCTTGGGATCGCGGGCATCGTGCACCGCAGCCCGTATGTAGCACGGGATCGGCGTGGTGTCCACGAGCTCGATGCAGCGCTCCTCGGAAACGCCTTCCCCGACCACCTGGTACCAGGAACGCATCTTCTCGTCGTAGAACGCGTCGAACGCTTCCTTGCTTTCGAAAGCGGTCCAGGTGATCACACCTTCTTTGCCACTGCCCTGCAAAATGGTTCTGAACGCGACGTTGTACACGTTCTCATCCTCCCGAAAAACTGGTTGACCCCGTTAGGGATGAATTCCTAACGTGGTTGACGTGAAAAGTTAACGAACCGAGATTGGCAGTAATTGTCAAGTCTCTGCTTATTCGTCACGTGGCTCTGACCGTAGAGATGATCGCCTTCGCGGAGCCGTCAGAAGGAGGTACAGCGGCCCCATGATGAAATATCCTGCCTGCATCCAGACCGGCGCGTGCAGACATCCGCAGATTGGCAATCCGGGATAGGCCGCGGTTCCGATATTTCGTATGCCGAGAAAGTTGTACGCCACCGTTTCAAAAAAAATGAGAAGGATCCAATAGCAAAGTACCGTAACGAGCAAAGGACGGCTCATGTGCCTCTCGATGAAACGGTAGAGCGAGAAGAGGAGGACGAGAGAGACCGACCAGGCGACGAAGGGGAATAGCCTACTGTCGCCGAGCGTCAGAGGAAAATCCGCGTATGCGTATCGATTGCGCGTCAGATAGACCCAGCAGCCGGAAAGCAGCACCGCGTATCCATATGCCGCGTGATGTTGTTTTTCGTGCAAACCTTTTTTCATACGTATGCAGTATACACTGCGTATACTTTTTTGTTCAGGGGGTTTATACTGGGCATGTATGCGTCGGAATAATGGATTCGGCTACCTCGGTTTCGTCATCTGGATCGCGGTCTTTGCGATACTGGTCGGCGTGACTATTTCGGCGTTTTTTAAACGGTCATCGACGCTCTATCGGGAAGGGGGCGTTGAGTCGGTATTAGATGAGGCTCGGGGCGTGAGCGATCTCTCGGACGAACGGAATCGTGAGCTGCGGCGCGAGCTGGATAAATAGAGTTTTACGATTTTCTCATCAAGCAAGCAGCCCCGACGGAACATCGGGACTGCTTGCTTTGGAAAAGACGGGAGTACTGTGCGTTTAGGAAGGGGTCCAGTACGGTGCTACCAGGAAGAGCATGAAAGAGAAAAGTAGCACGAGTACGAAAGACATTGCGAGGGTGCTGGTGGAAAAGAGTGCCGCAAGGTTTTCGAGCCCGCTCTTCTTGTTTGTTCGCTTAAACTTGAACATGCATACAGTATACCACATTTTTTTATGAGGCGATAGTAAAAAGCCCGCCTCTGTTTTCCCCAAAGGCGGGCTATGTTCGTGCCGTCATGGCATGCACCTCCAGCGTCACGAACCTAGATGAGGAACGGGAGCGCAAGATACGGGAGAATGAAGATCCACGGCAGTGAGTATCTGAGCCAGGCAGAGTGGCGGGCCATCAACGGATGTTCCGCATTCATGAGCTTGTCCTGGGCCGTCAGGGGTCTGCCGGGCAACTGGGACTCGATGCACCGGGCAACATAGTGCTCATAGCGGTTCCGCCAGACCTGCCACCACGTGACGGAGCCCCAGATGAAGCACATCAGAATGCCCAGAAGCGCGATGAGCATCGTCCAGCCGTTCGGATTTTTGATGAGGCCGGACGTCACGAGCGAGCTGTAGGTCGTGAGCAGCGCTACATGCACTCCGAAGAAGAACTTGTCATTTCCGCGTCGAACCTGATTCGTCTCCTTGATAGCTTCGAGGCACTGCTTGTATTCCTCGAAGAGGACGTCTCGCTCGGGCTTTGTCAGGCCACGATCTCTGACACGGAATAACGTGCGTCGGCACAGATCTATGAGTTTGTTCACAGGATACCTCCGGTGGTATTGAGACCACGCTGCCATTTCCTGTCCGGCGGCAAGAAACCGCGCAGATGCATGAAGAACTATATAGAAACGAGACGTGACCCCATGTCACGCTCGGTTGTGGGCTAAAATAAGAGTTTCCGCGTTGTCAATGAACATCCATTGAGCAACTGTCGGGTAACAGTCCAACGTATGCCTGCTGTGTTTTTTTGTCAAGTTGGCGGAAAAAGGGGGTCTCAGGGGCCCGCACGGCGCTAGTTTTTTTCCAGAAACTTCTCTATACTGACTGCATGTGCTTCGTCATACCTTTGCAGATAACCGCGACGCACGGGACGACCGCGACGCTGGAGAACGCGCTGACCGTTGACATCGGCTCGCTCGAAAGCTGCGGCGTGGGTGATTACGTGATCGTGACGAGCGGTATAGCTGTCGCGAAAGTGGATGTGCTCGATGCGAAAGCGATGCGTTCACAAATTAAAGAGACGTATGACGAACTATCATAAGGGTTTATTACTCGTTCTTGGCACCGCTCTCGTGAGCGGTCTCTCTATATTTTTGAATACGTTCGCGGTCGCCGGTATCGATCCTAATATCTTCACCGGCCTTAAGAATATTTTCGTCGGCCTCATCATCGCCGGCGTTGTCGTGCTCACCTGGCAGCGGCGCGAAGTGCGCGCGCTGGAGCGAAGGGATTGGCTTTGGCTTTTCGTCGTGGGGTTCATCGGCGGCAGCGTGCCGTTCGTGCTTTTTTTCAACGGTCTGGTCATGACGACAGGTGCGAAGGCCGGTTTCATCCACAAGACGCTCTTCATCTACGTCGCCTTCCTCGCATTCTTCTTCCTCAAGGAGCGGCTGACGAAGGCGGTCGTGCTCGGTTTTCTTGCTCTCACCATCGGCCAGATACTTTTTCTCCAGGTGCAGCCCGCGGAACTCACGCGCGGTGACGCGCTGATACTCATCGCAACCTTTCTCTGGGCTATCGAGCTTGTTATCGCGAAACGGCTCATGAACCGCATACTTCCGAATATCATCGTCGCCTCGCGCATGCTTTTCGGAGGCCTTTTCATAGGCATTTATGTACTCGCGAGCGGGCAGTGGCAGGGCGTTCTGACGCTTACGCAGCCGCAGGTAGGCTGGATCGCCGTCACGACCCTTCTCCTCACCGGTTATGTCATGACGTTCTACAACGGCTTGCGTTATGTACCGGCGCATGTGGCCTCATCGGTCCTCGCGCTAGGCGCCCCGATCACGCTTCTGCTGCAGGCGGTCTTCCAGGACAAGACCATTTCGCCTCGGCAGATCATCGGCATGGCTCTTATGACGGCGAGCGCTCTCGTCATCGTCCGGATCGTAGCCGCTATCAGGAATAGACGCTCGTATGTTCTCGCGAGAGATCATCGATAAGCTGCAAGCGGTCCGTCGAGCGACATTCCGGCAGTATGATGACGTGACGCTTGACCGCGGCGCGCTCACCATCTTCGCGCGACTGTTCGTGAATCCGGACTGCCGGTCCGATATCGATTTTTTTAGCATTGATAAGAACAACGAAAAGCTCTCAGAGTTGGGCGAGCATATCGTCACGGCCGGGCCTTCCACCGTGGCGCAGTATGCCGAGCGTCACGGCCGCATGCATATCACCGAGCAGGACCTCCTGCGGTGCTTCGCGCTGGATCACGCGGCCGACGTTATGCACAACCATGTCGCGGATGAGAAGAATCCGCTCTATGCTTTCGCGCATATCCTGCACCTTTCCCGCGTCTTGGCACTCCGTGAGATAGAGGAGCATACGGTCGCGGATGTGAGAACGAAGACGCCATGGGGCACGGTGACGTTTCGAAACCTCGTTGTCCCGAAAGGGCTCTCGGTCGAGAAGGGGAACTATGTCTATCATCATTTTGGCGTCGTGATAGCAAAGGCGGATGACGCGACGCTCGCCCAGTCCATCGTGGATCTACAGGGCAAAAATCCCTATATGACGAGCTTGCAGCGAGCAGGAGGCCGCAAGCGCATCTCCGTCGATTTCGGCGATGCGGGCGTATTCCGGAAGGATGTCCTGGGCATGATGCTGAAACCGCTGACCATCACTCCCTTCAAGAAAGCGCAGGACCTCCACGGCGGAAAGATCAAATTCCAGAACTGACATGCAAGTTTCTGTCTTCGGGAATCCTGATCTGCCGGCAGACGCGATGCCGATTTCTTTGATATCGGCGCTCCGGAGACGTTTCCCCGATATCGAATTCATCCATCAGGACCCGAACGAGGAATGTAAACCACTTGGAGATACATGGCATATTATTGATGCTGTGAAAGGCATCGATAAAGTACGGCTCATCACTGACACTGACCTTATTCAGGTGAAGAAGCGCCTGACGCTCCATGACTACGACCTCGGCATGCACCTCACCCTTTTAAAAAAAATATATCCGAAGCTGCAGCTTCGGATCATTGGTATTCCTCTCGGCGGCACGGAGGAGTCTGTATTGCCTGACGTCATCAGTCTTCTGTCCACAGCTCGCAGTAGCGATTGACGAACGGCAGATAAAATAATACTCTATTCACAACAGGGCACTTCGCGCCCTTTTTTAATTTCTCCTTTGCAAGAAGCTTGACCTCTTCCCCTCCATTTCAAGGAGGGGTAAGGGGAGGTAGAGGGAGGTGGTGGAGGTGCATTAATGTTCAGTAACAATGACCCTTATATATAACCTATCGTACCTCATCAACAAACGACGTGCGCTACGACACGGTCAAACAGACGCCGAACGAAAGCTTTGGTCGCGCCTGCGTCGCAGGCAATTGCATGGCGTCAGATTCCGCCGGCAATTCAGTGTCGGGTTATATATTCTCGATTTTTATTCTCCCGAAAAGCGCCTCGCGATCGAAGTTGATGGTGGTCACCACCTCGATCAGAAAACGTATGATGATCAACGAACGCAGTATTTAGGATCGTTCAACATACGCGTGCTGCGCTTTTGGAATAGTGAAGTCTTGATGAACATTGACGGTGTTTTGGAGAGGATAGAACAAGAGCTAAATCTTTGACCCCCTCTTCCCGCTTCGCTGAAGTTTCAATGAGAAGCGAGCTCCCCCTTGGACAAGGGGGAGTAAGAGGGGGATTTTAGCTGTGTTTGGATACTATTGACAATAGTATAATTCTATGGTATAAGTATAAATTCGTACTTTTCCATCCAGATTTTTATCGGCAGCGATAAGCATGTAGCTTATGCTGTATTTTTGTCGCTGCTGATACAGAGCTACTCTCGGATTATCCGCGAGTACACTCCTTTACTGGAGGAGCCATGAAAGCCATAATTCTGACGGAGTCGGTGACTGTGGCGCTGGAGTCGGTGAAGCAGGCTCTTGAGGTTTTCTGGGGCTGCGAGATTTCTTTCACCGGTCATATGCAGATCGATCCCGGGAAGATCGACAAGCGCAAGGTGGAGGATCAGGTTTGCGAGTTTCAAAACGTGCGCATCGAAGGCGCGATTCGTGAACGCATCTCGCCAGACGGCATCTTGGAACCCATCCCGCAGCGACTGCATGCTGATGTTGAGCTCAATGACAAGGGACTTGGATGGACTGCTGATCGAGCCCACTTGGGCTTAGGCCTTCTCGGTGGACGCATCCGCGGGTGGTACTGGGCCCACTGGGGTTATCGGGATGATGACATCTCGGTGGTCAGAGTCGCCATGGAGTTCGGCGACGCGTCCACCAAGGAGTGGCATATCGGTCGGGGGATCGCTGATCGACGTATTGAGCCCCTCTGATTCCGCGAGTAGCTACCTCATAACACCCCGCACTAAGGGAGACCCCATATCTCTTCAGGTGCGGGGTCTTCTTTTTAAAAAATTATTCCCGCCTCCGCTGATGTCCCGATGTACAGAAAGCTCCCCCTTGTCCAAGGGGGAGTAAGAGGGGGTCGTTGTTTCAGGAAAGCGTGAAGTCAAAGAACGGATAAGCAATTTGGATGAGCAAATCTAAATAAATTTTTTTTAAATAAAGTCTCTATTTACTCATTAAACATTAGGCCCTTTAATTTTAACATTATTTCGTGATTAATATTAATAAAAGTTCTACTAAAAAAAATGGCTCCTTGTGAACTATCCTGTGTAGATAAAATAGTACAAATTTTTTCATATGCCAGCATGGCTATTGATTCAGCTTTATTATAGTTATTAATATCTAATTGTTTTTGCTCCATTGTTGAGTTGGTTACTTTTGCCATATAATCAATAATTTTTTCATTACTAGTATTTATTAAGGGCGTCTTTGTAAGTTGACTTAAAGCAGCATCTAATAATGTGTGATAAGTTTTTTCAAGAGAATTATTGGTTAGTATATTCAATTGATTTTTAAATATGCCATTATCAGGTTGAAATATATACTTAATCATTTCATCGGTTATTCCAAAAGCACCAATGACTATTAATCTTTCAGTTGAATCATCTAAAGCGCTAATTCTATCATTAATGCCTTTGTAAATTGGCATATTAATTTTGTTAAAACGATAGATTTTTCCTGTTAATGCGTTGAATAATCCCATATGTTGTAATTGAGTATTAAAATAATTTTATTTATAATTTGCAAATCGAACATTCGGTGTTAGGTGATGTATCAAAAATTGCAAATCAAATTACCAAATTTAATAAAGCCTTTATCTCATCAACATCATTTGAATTTCTTATGCCAACATTATCACGATCAGGTCCATGTAAGTTTGCACCAAGAGGGCCTAGGTACATATTATTTGATATCCGTAAAAGCCTCTCAGAGGCTTTTATGATTTTTTCAGGTTTTATTACTATTCTACAAAACGACCATAGCTTATAGCGGGGTATGAGGTGCGTTTTTGATGTCAGAAGAGAACTATGTTGTCTAAACTTTTCTGACGCCTGGTCGTGTCGTTCGGATTGAGTAGTCACAGGGTTGCTGTAAATATTTGCATAGAATATCAGGCTATCAGCAATTTTTCCAATTTCATTTTTCTGTTCTTGAATGGGGTCAATTATGAATTTCTGAATAATTTGGCCCAATGTAAAAACAAGTGTGCCTGA
>Ga0155892_107_pt3 | contig 7425 bp, 8 predicted proteins | sample RifCSPlowO2_01_FD_107546 | JGI IMG/M metagenome (GOLD analysis project Ga0155892, IMG submission 107546) | Candidatus Komeilibacteria bacterium RIFCSPLOWO2_01_FULL_53_11 | reverse complement strand
CGCTCGACACAGACCACTGTGCGAACTGAACGAGCCGCTTTCTCATATGAGAGATGATTAAAAAAATTCTGTTGAAAGTTATATGATTAATTTTGCTTAAGTAAGGGAATAAATCAACGTTCTTTGAGATACTTCTCGTGTATGAAAAAAATACACGAGAAAATATCGCCCTGTTGCCAGGCGAAAATTTACAAATTTGGCAACAAACGGAGACAATGCTCATGGTGTAAAAAGACCTGGACGCTCTGGGCGAAGAAACGGGGTCGTGATCCGTTGCGTCCCAACCACAAGCTACTTTGTAAGATTGTGGTTGAGAAACAAAGTTTATTCACGCCACGCTTTAATCGTCAGCATGTAACAGAAGGGGCGTTGAGTATTCGACTGCGACGAACCATGGAAAGATTCGTGGATCGAGTGAGGCCAGGCGCTATTCCTCGAGGTCAGCTCATTCTGGTCATTGACGCTCTGTGGTTCTTGTTTGGCGGCAAGCGCTGGACGCTGTACCTCATGGCAGTGCGCGCTATCGACCATGACAAGGCCGTCATTATAGAGCCCGTGCTCTGTCCCGGCAGAGAAAACTATGACGATTGGTATGATGCTGTCACCAGCATACCAACGAGTGCCAGAAAACGCACGATTGCGCTCGTATGCGATGGTTTTCGAGGAACGAGTCGATTGGCCAAAGACAACAATTGGATAATCCAACGCTGCCATTTTCACCTGCTGTCCCAGTTGCACATCAATCGTGGCCAGTGGAAACAGTTACCAGATTCACCACAACGAGAAGCGGTGTATCGAGCGATCAGAAAGGTGCTCGTTGCTCGACCTGAAAAACTCAACCGTTGCGTTAACGAACTGACTGCTGTGCTGGCAAAGAACGACTGTCCCCGGAGACTTGGCATGATTGGCCGCGAATTCCTTCGCCGCCTTGATCAGTTCCGCGCGTATCAAAACTATCCGAATTTCCGATTGCCGACTACCATCAACTCAATCGAATCTTTTAACAAAATTATCCGTTCTCGTTGCCGCCATTTGCGTACACCTGCATCGCTGCTTCTCAGGATCAAAGTCCTCATCCGCATGCGTAAAACTATTACCTGTAAACCAAAGATTTTTCAACAGAATTAACTTAATCATCCCCCATATTTCAATAACAAAAAATGTGACGCTTCACGACGTCAAAAACAAAATCATTCCTCAATGGTCGCCCTCATGAGCGCGAGTACGTCGGCGATATTTGTCGCTCCGCGGCGTTCAAGGGCATGCACTACCTCGGCCTCCGATGCGAAATGGCCCTGAGCAATAAGCTCCTTCTCAACTTTTTCAAATTCTGCAAGTGCATCTATCTTGTCATGGAAATGCTGCGTAGCGCTGATCATCTCAAACAAGCCTTGAAGCCTCTCAAGCCCCTCCTCGACGCCATTCTTTTTCCCCCTTTCAGGAAATTTGATTAGTTCACCCATCGGAGTGAGACTTTATGAGCGATGAATTATGCGATTCATCTCGTTCAAATACGAACCAGGCTTATTTTTTTCTCAGTGCTATGATTTCCGGCCAAGTATTCGCTTCCTCCGCAGTAATAATTCCTGCTTTTGCCCACTGGTCTCGCCGTCTCACAAATGAGTGAGGCTCATCTTTCATCGTGCTGATCAATCTTTCCTTGACGAGCTTCTGTATCTCAGGCAGCTGGTTCGCTTCCTCGATGCTAATAATTCCTGCTTTTGCCCACTGGTCTCGCCGCCCTATAAATGAGTGAGGCTCATCTTTCATCGTGCTGATCAATCTTTCCTTGACGAGCTTCTGTATCTCCTGCAGTTGATTCATCTCCTGTGCGTCAATGATCCCTGCCTTCGTCCATTCGTCTCGCCGTTTCGCAAATACGTTCGGATCGTAGTCCATCGAGTTGATCAATTTTCCCTTGGCGAGCTTCTGTATCTCCTGCAGTTGATTCATCTCCTGTGCGTCAATGATCCCTGCCTTCGTCCATTCGTCTCGCCGTTTCGTAAATACGTTCGGATCGTAGTCCATCGAGTTGATCAATTTTCCCTTGGCGAGCTTCTGAATCTCAGGCAGCTGATTCATCGCCTTCGCGTCAATAATTCCTGCTTTCTCCCACTCGTCTCGCCGTTTCGCAAATACGTTCGGATCGTAGTCCATCCAAGAAATCAGGTGTTTTTTTATTGCACCCTGAATTTCAGGGGATCGAAGAGCCTCTGCCGGTAAACTTTCAGCCGTTATCAGCTGCAGTCGGTTGAATTCATCAAAGGCGCGAACGAAATTCTCACCGTCCCTGTCTTGTACAAGCTCGGTAATTTTTTTGATGACGAGAGGAGCGATCGCCTCTTTCAGGATCAGTCTCGTGTTGGTATCAATCTCCTTTTCTAGTTCAACCCGATACAAAATGTCGCTTGCTTTCCTGAAATCATTTTTTTCCAGAGCCCCGGCAAACTGTAGCGCCCTCAATCGTGCCCATTCTTCTTTGCTAATTCTTTCTTTTCCTTTTAATCCAAATTGTCCTTCTTTCTCAATATTCTCGACCGCTTCAGTCGTGGATGCAGCCTTCCCTTCACGCAGCTGCTTTTCGATCTCGGCGTCCATCAGCAATGCCTCTTCGACTGCTATATCCATCTCGCCGGTTCTTTCTCTACCAAAAATTTTTTGCCAGATTGTTCGATAACTATTTCTTTCCTTGGCACGAAACTCTTGCTCCTCCTCGACCTCCCCCCTTGTTTGATTGATTTGTTCGAAATTCATGTATGTGCCCTTATTACTTAATTACATACGTTTAGATGGACGTTTGTGTGCGTCATACCTATCCGAATGGTAGCTACAACATAGAAAAAAGTAAACAGCAACATCAAAGTATAAGCCAAAAATGGATATTCGTAAAAGAACGCGCGTCGTGCTGGTTCCGCGGGTCTATCCGTCAGAATTACGACGTAGAATTTTATTTCTCAGGACGAATTAACCCGGCCGCTGACTTCTGTCGGCTGCTGGGCAATCTTGCAGAAACGACCCTAGCAGCACTTACACTTGCCCTTGAACATTTTCTGAAGTCCGACCAAGATAATGAGGATCGGCCAAATGATGCTCACTACTTCATAACTTAACGTGCCCAGGGCACGGAGCAAAAAAATGAGGCCCAGAAACACAATGAAAATAGGCACCATTTGATGATGCGCACATGCACATTTTTTAGTATTCATCATATTTTCTTCCATACACGCATGACGTTAATGATAAACTCCTCTTAGAACCTAATTATAGCTGAAAAACGACTTTAACGAAAGGTTAAATAAATGAAAACGCGTCTGTTCCATCTACAGAAAAGTTGTTGTTTGACTATTCTCTCGTAATGGAGTACGTTATTTCGTTGCTGTCATGCCCTACAGCACAAAGGAATGAAGTGTCTTGCCATGGCCCGAAACCATGGTTTGACGGCGCCCGAAACGCCCATTTCTAAAAAATAAGGGTAGGAGGTTCTTTGCCATGTGGGTGTCTAGATGGCTCGCGAAACAGGGTCTGCGCAAACCGCAGACCAACGTGCTCCGAGGTCAATGGTTAGAAAAGTGGGACGGTGCTCCGACCCCACGAGCAACGATCATCCTCGGCTCCCTCTTCGCTGGGATTTTCGTCTTCGGGGTATCGGGACCGCTTGATGCTCCTGTCTCCATGTTTTCGATCTTGTGTGGCGTTCTCGCGTCGGCATTGATTTCGTCTTCCCTTCTGCTTATTGAATCAAGGAGCGAGCGGCGGGGTTTAATCGCCTTGTCGCATGCCAGCGATTTTCCGCTTGGGACGCTCTTCGAGATGACGATAGACGACCTCAAGAAGATGGCGCGCACACGGCTCCAATCTTTAGGTAGCGAGGTGCACAGACTTCAGCAGGAGGGACACAAGGAAGAGGCTGACGTGGTAAGGAAGAGTTTCGGAGAAGCATACGGTGTTTACGTCAGGTGGTCACTTATTTCAGATAACGGTTGGGGTGTCTATTTCCCGCAGCCTACGAGCGCCACCTAGACGCAAGGAGCAAATCTTCTCGAGGCCCAGGATGTGACCGGCATAACCGCCACCATCCTGGGTTCTTTTTTACTAATAACTTCCCGACACGATAACAGGTTTTAATATTGGTTGTTACTGAGTTGCTATCGCTGTTACTGATACGCCTCGATACGTTGTCTCGCCGTTTTCAAAAACACTATGTCCCTCTTCTGAACGAAAGAACCCTCATAATCCGTCGGCCTTTCACTTTCAACTTGAGCGATAGCATTGTCTAAAGACAGCCAAACCAATTGAAAACCATCGCTTAATTCCGATTCGGTAAAGGACGGGGTGCCTTTTGAGATCACGTTCCCCACATAACAATACGACGTTTGATACAAGTTAAACTTCGAGCGGTATTCGATTATTCTTCCAACCTCACCGGTTACAATAAATTCACATCCGACTTCTTCGAAGACTTCTCTGGTAAGTGCTTCTTTTTTATCTTCACCTTCTTTTACGCCTCCGCCGGGCAGTTTATGGTACCTATGTTTTGAAACAAACAAGAGGGGGATGAGACCCTTCTCGTCGAAAAGAACAGCGCGGGAGGCATGCCGAATCTTCAAGCTCGATGCATCCTCGATTGCTTTATCTTGTATTTCAGCAAGCAGTTCCATGCTCTGTTTTCGCAATCGCGTATTCATAAGACCGTGTCCTCTACGCCATAGAATAGAAACACCTGCCCGCCCTCGGATGCGTACCGGATCTCGATATGCTCGTATTCCTTCCGGGCGCTACCATCAGAATCCAGAAAGAACGGGATATGAATATTCGTCAACATAAGAAACCACGGCGCGTGAAGCACAAATCCCTCGGGCGGCGGAAAACCGACGAATTCAAGCTCCTTGCCGCTATAGTAGCGAAGCGTCTCATGCTGCGGCCACTCCATGATGTAAAAATGCGCTTCCGGTGTCGCGCTACCGCGAACGATCTGACCGATCGCCTTCTGCGTCGGCACCCACTCGGAGTACATGCTAGAGATAACGCGAGGGTCCGTGCCTGATCCGAGCGAAACCGAATATCCGAACGCGACGACGAACAGTATGGCAACAGTCACTTGAACAAAGCGATTCCTAAATGAGCGCCAGAGCGCTGCTGCAGCAGACGCGATGACGATCGCGGCAAAAGGGAATGCAGGCAGGAGGTAGGTCAAAATTCTCGTCTGCGCAAAGCCGAAGAGCAGCACGATTACGATCATTGTCACGAGTGATGCCTCGAGCAGACGATCGCGGTCAGTCGGTTGTCTCCTGAGAACGCGCAGCGAGCCATACGCGATGACTGCTCCGAAAGTTACGATCGCCCACGGTTGGCCATAGTACCACAGCTGCCGCACGTACGCGAAGAGTTGGAAACCGGCGTTCTGACCGATGCCGCCTATGGCTCGTTCAAAAAAATGGAAGCCAAAGTAGACGCTGACAAACTCGCTCCCCCACTGCTGTACCTCATAGGCATGCCAGGGCACAACGATCAGAAGTGCAGCCGCAGAACCATACCAGAGATATCTACTCCGCAGCCATCGCCATTCTCTGTACACAAGACTGAACACGGCGAGTACGGGCAGCGCAAGGAGCGCGATGAAACTCTTCAGCATGAAACCAAACGCGATCGCGGGCATGACAGCGATGAGCCATTGCTGCTTCCGGGAACCATAGACGAGCGCGGCGAGCGACGCGAGAATCATCGCAATGACGGGAATATCAAGGCGGACCTGCCGCGCAGCCAGATAGTAGAACGGCCAGGAAAGAAGGACGAGCGTCGCAAACGATGCACGGAGCGCATCGCCGGATAAGCGCCGCACGATAAGCCAGAGAAAAACCAGCGCGAGAAGTGCCATGACGACTGATGGCAGCCGGTACGCATACTCATGTTTCCCAAAAATGCTCGTCGTAACACCCGACATCCAGAAATACAGGGGCGGCTTCTCGAACCAGGGCTCTCCGTAACGCCGGAGCGTCAGGAGGTCTCCCGAGTCCTGCGTATGGTCGGAGACCTGCGCGTACGTCGCCTCGTCGTAGTCAACGAACGGAAGAGTATTCAGATTCCACAGATACGTAATGACCGCGATACAGAATACAAACCCGCAAAGAAATAGCGCTAGTTTTCCCCTTTGCATTCTGTCTACGATCAGCATATTCGCGCTCCCAGTATAGCACACAGGCCTTGTGGTATGGCAACCGTCCGAACCCAACTTTCGAACGCAAATACTCCAATCATTGATTGCATCAGACAAAGATGATACAGTGCACATCAGGATCGACTCCGTTATGAAAAAAAGGAAATTACAGATAGGCGTCATGGGCTCGGCCGCGGACGCGAAATATACGAAGCGCATCGAGCAACTTGCCTTTGAACTGGGCAGACAGATCGCGCTTGCCGGACACATCACGGTCTACGGCGCAGAGAAGGACGTCGACTCGCTCTCAACCGCAGCTGCTCGCGGCACGAAACAGGCGGGCGGCATGACCGTTGGCGTGACCTACGGCATCGGAAAAAACATCTGGGACAAGGATAACGCGACCGACGTAATCATCGTGACCGGCCTGGCGCGTGGTGGCGGACGCGAGTTCGTCCTCGTGAACAGCTGCGACGCGGTCATTCTTGTTTCCGGCGGCTCCGGCACTCTTTCCGAGGCGGCGATCGCCTACCAGTGCGGTGTCCCCATCGTCGCACTCGTCCCGACAGGTGGCTGGGCAGACAAACTCGCCAACACCTACCTCGACTCCCGAAAACGTTTTAAGGTCGTGAAAGCGTCCACGCCGAAGAACGCCGTTGCACTCGCGCTCCGGCTTGCTCAAAAAAAATAACATGGGCCGCAAAACTCCTGTGACCGTCGTCTCGACTCGCTCGATCGATGTCCTCATTGATCCTCAGAAGGGAATTATACAATCACAAGACGGCGGCCCTGCCTTTTTTATTTCCCGCGCATTCAAGGAAGAAAAGATGCCCTATAGCTTAGTGACGGGACGCGTAATCCACGTTGAAATTCTGCTCACCCCGCAGGGCGAGCGCGGCAAAATACCAAAACTGATACAAGCGCCTCGGAAACTTCCTCCAATCACCACCGAAGCGATGCTCCTCTCAACCATCGTTGATGAATGGCCCTGTATGTGGCCCCAGTTTCACGGGCGCCAATTCATCGATGTGCAGGGCTACGTCAGAGACCCAAAATCATTTGGAGGGAAAAAACGTTTCGCCTGGGGCACTGCCAGACCATATTGCATCAAAGCAACCGCAGAAGAGATCCGCTTCGTGCCCACAGCTCTCGTCGCATCCCAAAAAAAGGAGCGACTGCTCATTATCACGAGGGGCGCCGAAGGCGTTTCCGTATACCACGCAGGCCGGCACTTCTCGGTAAAACCGAAACGGATCATCAAGCGCGAGCAC
>Ga0155892_112_pt4 | contig 7563 bp, 9 predicted proteins | sample RifCSPlowO2_01_FD_107546 | JGI IMG/M metagenome (GOLD analysis project Ga0155892, IMG submission 107546) | Candidatus Komeilibacteria bacterium RIFCSPLOWO2_01_FULL_53_11 | reverse complement strand
TCGTGATTTGCCGCTTGATGTCCGCGAAGAGATTTCGGACGAGAAATACATGGCGGCTGACGATGAGCTGTACTGCCAGTTCCAGCTTAACGGCGCGCAGATAGCGGTATATGGACAAGCGTTCGTGGACATACTTCTCGGCCAGCGAAAGACGACTGAGCTTCTCGAGCTGCTGTCGCGCATGCCGGATGCGAACCGTGTGGATGTGCGCGGTCTTGCTTTGGCGATGGCGCTCAGGCGTTTATGGCCCGTCAGCTATTACTTGAAAGACCTCGAAATTCTCATACGCCGGTTGGGCGGCAGGGTGCCGGAAGAGAAGCCGCAGCCCCGCGCAGCTGCCGCAGAGGAAGTCGCTGAGGTCTTATTCGGAACGGCGCGCGACATCCTCCAGGCGTACCATGCGTACACCGAGTATTATCTGACGAAAAAGCCGATGCGGATGACTGACGGGCGCCTGAAGGCTCCGACCGCCACGAACTGGCTCCAGGACTATCTGCACGTCATGGGAGCCGAGGGCGCGAACAGCCTGAAGCGGAGCCAGTATATTGCAAAAATCGGCGCCGCCCAGCGGCTGAACGACGCCGAGAAACAAAATCTTTTGAATTTTCTGGCGTCTTATGAGGACGGAGTCCCGATGTATTGGTCTGTGGTTGAGGGACAGTATCTCGTCATTGAGTTTCAACGAGAGTCCCGCGGCTCGGAGGCTGATGTCGCAGCCAAGAGCACCCATACGGTCGCGGATCTCTCTGACCGGTATCGCGCGGTGCAGGAAGAATATGCGCGTCTGCTTGACGAAAAGAAAAGTGCACTCTCTCTCGAAGTCAATGACAACGTCCGTAAATTCGCCGATATTCTCTGGGAGTCCCTCGGGCTCGAGGAGACAGACCGGGCGCTGACCGCGATAGCGCTTCTTATTGACCGTCACGTGTGGATAGACACGTTACGGAGTGATCAGCGGTTCAAGGGCATCGTTGCTCGATATATCGACGTCAAATACGGCGTCGAGGCAAAGACGTTCTGGAAGGGCGATATCACGGGCGGCGTGGGCCTTACGTTGCTGTGGCGCATTATGCTTGTCGATAAACTTTTGATGGACGAAGACCGCGCCGCTATCATCGCTGATTATTTTACAAAGCAGCTTGGAGAAAAAACGAGTCCCATGTATCTTGATCTCGCCTCAGGGAAGTTCCTCTTCAGGGATATCGCCTACAAGGATAGGGTGTTGAGCATTGTTTAGTATAATAAAAAATGCCTTGAGGGCGGCGCGGTACTCGCCTGCCAATGCCCTGCCCGATTTGCCTGACCGTACCCCCCTTGCAAGATGACCCGATTTTGCAAGGATGACTCGATTTCACCCCTCCTTTACTAAGGAGGTGGCAAGGGGGAGGTGAATTAACGACGAGTGTCATACCGCACTGGATGCGGTATCCAGAATTGGGTTGTTGCATAATTGGATGCCTGCGTCCGCGGGCATGACAATGAGGGGCTCCAAGCATGACATAATAAAAAACGCCCTCCAGGGCGTTTTTGTGCGTTCTATAGAGTGCTATGCCCGCTCGACGTAGTCGCCCGTGTCTGTATTAATGCGCAGCAGATCCCCTTCCTTGATAAAGAGGGGCACGCGCAGTTCGAGGCCGGTCTCGAGCGTGACTGACTTTGTCGGCGAGCCCGAGGTGTCGCCCCGCACGCCTGGAGGAGAACTCGTGACCGTGAGCGTTATCTTTTTTGGCAGTTCGACGGTGACGGCCTTGCCGTTGTAGAGGAGTATATCGACCGCCTGGCTTTCCTTCAGGTACTGTCGCTTCTCGCCTAAAACATCGTTTGCAAATTCATACTGCTCGAACGATTCTCCGTCCATGAAGAAGCAGTTTTGATCGTCGGAGTATAAAAAAGTAGCCTTCCGCCTCGCAAGATCGGCTTCCTCGGCACGGTCGCCGCCGGAAAAGCTTCGCTCAAGCGTTGAGCCCGTCACGAGGTTTTTAAGTTTCGTTCGGAGCGTGGCGCCGCTACGCGCCATTTTTATGTGTTGCGTAAAGGTGACCACATACGGCTGTTCATTCACCGTCAGGAATGAACCGAGTTTTATGTCGCTCATCGAAAGCATAGGTGTCCGGTAGCGTTACCGGGGAGTATAAGGCATGAGCGCCATGACGCGAGCGCGTTTGATGGCGGTCGCCAGCTTTCGCTGGTGCTTGGCACAGACTCCCGAGCGTTTCCGGGGGACGATCTTCGAGTAGGAAGACGTGTACTTGGTGAGGCCTTGCGCGTTTTTGTAATCGATGTCTTTGATGGCTCCGATGCAGAAGTCACATACTTTGACTCGCGGTGCCTTTGATTGCGGCGTTGCCCTGTATGACATGGTAGTTTATGTTAGAAAGGGATATCTTCGATGTTGATCTCTTCTTCGCCTGATGATTGTTCAGGCGCTTTCGCTTGCGGTTCCGGCTGGCTCGAGAGAACTGGCCCTGCGGTTTCCGCAGGACGTCCGCCAGCCTTATCCAGCATGATCATATTGTCGGCGATAATCTCCGTTCGGAATCGTTTGATGCCGTTCTGGTCGTCCCAGCTGCGTGTCTCGAGGCGTCCTTCCAGATAAATTTTGCTTCCCTTCTTGACGTACTGGCCGACGATCTCACCAAGGCGTCTCCACGCGACGACATTGTGAAACTCTGCTTTTTTTTGGCGATTCCCCTCTTTGTCTTTCCAGACCAGATTCGTCGCGATCGAAAAAGAAGCGACGTTCTGTCCGCTGGGCGTGGTTCTGATATCGGGATCACGGACGACATTCCCGATGATCATGACTTTATTCAGGTCCATAACGCTTTATTATTGAATAATGTCGGTTTCGAGGATCTCGTCGAGTTTTTTGTCGAGGTCCTCAAGACTGATTTTTTGATCATGCTTTGTGCCTGCGGCGGTTTCTTCCTTCGCCGCCTGATCGCGCTGCGCCTGTTTTTCCATGCGCTCCTGCACGCGCCGCTTCGCCTGTTCCTGCATCAGCAGTTCTTTCGCGGAGATCTGGTGTTTTTCCACCAGCATGTGGCGTGCGATATATTTGTGCAGCTGCAGGGTCTTTCTGAGAGCAAGCGTCTGCTCAGGCTCCAGATCGAACTCGGTCAGCATATAAAAACCATACCGCTCTGCTTTGATCGGGTAGGCTAGCTTGCGGCGGCCAAGTTGCTCGTCCTTTCCTATTTTCCCGCCTTGTTGCGTGATAAATCCCGAGATCTCGCTCTGGATTTTTTGTAGCTCATTTTCCGGTATTTCAGTCGTTACCAGATAGAGCAGTTCATAGTGCTGCATGACACCTTAGCTTACTTACAGTTAAGGATCTCTCCAGATGAGTTATCTGAAAAGATATGGATGATACATGAGCGTACTTTGTGAAATAACGCACGTATCGCGAGCACTGTACCATAGGCTTTTTGCAGTGTCAATGCATGCGAATTCACAGCTCCATCTCTACTCAATACGCGCGTTCCCTGGTATACTTGGTACAGCACAGCACGCATGGAGGCATATATTTTCATCCTGGGCAGAAGCCCCGCGCTCTCGATAGAGGAGCTGCTTGTCGTTCTGAAACCGCTCGGCCATATCGTCGAGATAACGAATGATTTTCTGGTATTTCAGGGCGTTATCGATCCCGTGGCGCTCCTCTCACGGCTCGGCGGGACTATCAAGATAGCGCGTGTGGAGCACACGTGCGACCAGTGGAAAGATATCTCATTTGACCTGTGCCTCAGGAGCATGCGGAGCGAACTCCAAGGACAGCAGGTGAAGTTCAATTTCGGCATCAGCGTGTACGGCGCCGATGAGGCGTACGCGCATCTGAACGCTCTCGGCCTTCAGTTGAAGAAGCATCTCAGACATATCGGATACAAGGTGCGCCTCGTCACCAGCCGTGATTGCCAGCTTTCATCCGTGATCGTGCAAAAAAATAATCTTCTGAAGCGAGAGATCGTCGTTGCGCAGGGGAAGCGATGCTACCTCGGCGTTACGGAGGCGGTGCAGGATTTTGATTCATACAGCAGACGCGATTACGGGAGACCGTCCCGCAACGCGCAGCGGGGCATGCTGCCACCGAAGCTCGCGCAGATAATGCTCAATCTCGCATCGGTGACGACTGAGGCGAAGCTCCTGGATCCTTTTTGCGGAGGCGGAACGATCGTGCAGGAGGCGCTGCTGCTCGGCGTTCGTTCCGTGTACGGCAGCGACAAGGACCCGACGGCGATAGCCGAAGCAGAGCAGAACATTTCGTGGCTTAGGGAGCACTTCGGAGCCCGGCGTCCGCAGCTGCAGCGCGCCTCGATTGCTGAAGTCAGACGCACCTTCCCCGGCCTTTGCTTCGATGTGATCGTCACGGAGCCATACCTCGGCCCTGCTCGTCTTCTTATGAAGTATCGACTCATGCGTTCTGACTTCGACGCCGCGCTGCGAGAGGTGCGGCATCTCTACCGGGAACTTTTCAAAGTGGCAGTTGATGCTACAGGGCCCTTGGCGCGCATGGTCGTCGTTTTTCCGGTCTACAACCTTTTCAATCGAGAATATCCGGTCGGTAACCTTGAGGAATTCGAAAGTTTCGGATGGAGGCTTGTGCGTCCTGCGGTGCAGCAGTATATGCCATCGCTCGATGTATCGCCGCGCGGTTTGCTCTATTATTCGCGGCCAGATCAGGTAGTTCGGCGCGAGATTACCGTCTGGCAGAAAAGATAAGCCATTTTGAAGATGAATTGAAATATGGTATAATTTCATCATTCTTATTCGACCATATAGTGCCCATCTCAGCGCAAAAATCTTCCAATGCCGGAAAATAAAAATCAAAGCACCGGACGCAACCCTGCAGCCGATTCGATCGTGGTCAAAGACTATGATGGTAGCTTTAAAGTATTGAAGGATGGGGAGCTCCGGCAGCTTGATGAACTCCTCGCGGACTCAGAGACGCACGCTCCAAGCACTGTTTTGAAGCCTGCCGCAAGCCAGACGACCGCGGTTGCATTCCCGAAGTTTACCGACCTGGCTCCAGTGCCGACTGATGAACACTTTGTGCAGTCGCCTTCGAGGCCCACGACCGGCGACACGGCCGAGCATCATTTTCATCCCGATGATCAGGCAGAAATTCAGCGAGAGCTGGAGAAGCTGAACACAGCTTTCAATGTAGCGCCCCAGAAGCGTTACAGTATTTTCCGGATCGCGAAAACACTTGCCGAGAAGCATTCACTGCGCCTTTCGCATGAGGAGTTCGCAGGATTCACAAAAACGCTGCTCTCGTATTTCCGGCAGTCCCGCAGTCTGACGCAGACTCGGGAAGCCTTGGTACGTTCTCGCGGGGAGCGTGGTTATGGCGTACTCCCTGAGCAGGCCGACCGGCTCTTGTCAGTCGCCCGCCATTTGAAGTCGCGCATAGAGGAGTCCGACGGTACTGTCGTCGAAGAGGAGGCATCTCCGGAAACAACGCCCATGAGGCCGCGGGGAGCGCCGACTGTCGATAAGCGAACGCCGGTGCCTCAGAAACCATTTGTACCTGTGCGGCCGGCCCCGAACGCAACGCCCGCGTTTCAAAAAGAAGTTCCACTTCCCGCACCGAAGATGCCCGGGGACTTATGGCCGGAATCGTTCGTTGAGAAGGCGCACGGTGCGGATATGAAAACCCCTGGTGAGACGAAGAAAGATATGGCGCAGAACCAGATGCCGGCAGCGTCGATGCCTGTGGTTCCAGCTGGAGAGAGTGTTTCAACGAATGAAATACGCCCGCCGACAGTACGCACGGAAACCGCAACGCCGTTGCAATCTCCGCGCCCCCTATCGCCGCTGCCTCAAGTGGAGAGCGGACGGATTACGAAGATGCAGCGTCCGACGATCGTCTCCGACCGGCCTGCGCTGATCACGGAAGTTAAGCGTCAGCCGCGACGTCCGGCGTGGGACGCGGGGAAGCCGATGGGGCGTATTGATGAGCTCGCTGCAATGGATCTCGATACATGGCGTATGCTTGATTCTGACCCGCGTATCGCCGCAGGGAAGATTCTTGGAAAGATTCAGAGCCTCGAACAGGAATCGTTTACGAGAAAGAGCCAGGGTATCGCGGCATGGCGCGGGAGCGACGTATACCGCCAGTATATGATGCTCGGCGAGCGTAGTCTTGAGACAAGGAGAGACGTTGCCGATATCATACGAGAACTTCGTTCGAAAGGGGCCGACACGCTTTCGATTGATGAGTTCGAGGCCATTTCCGATCTCAACCGCATGTTACGATTCTAATCTATGCAGAAGTTCATCGTCCCACAATTTATCGATATTGAGAATAAGATTTTGGGTCCGGTCACGGTCAGGCAGTTTATCACAGTCGCAGTCGGCGGAGTTTTTATGTTTGTGGCCTACCGCCTCGCAGATTTCTCGCTCTTTCTCATAGAAGCTGCGATTATACTGATCATTACCGCGGTGATCGCATTTTTACGTTTCAATGGCCTTCCATTTCATATTTTTTTTCTGAATATGGTGGGGACGTATAAAAAGCCGATGCTTCGGGTTTGGCTGAAGGAAGAGACGCGGCGCTCGTCCGGCGGCAAGAAAAAACAAAGCAAGAAGGATCAGGAGGAGAAGTATTTTGTGCCGAAGAATAGCATCTCGTCAGAGAAACTCTCAGAACTCGCCCTCATCATCGATACGGGCGGCATCTACAAAGGCGAGGCTGAGGCTGACCGTATGAGCAAGTCACTCTATGCGCAGTAAAAAGTTACAAGGCAACAAACCGAAGATTTCCACCCAGCGGTATCTCGACATTGCGGAGATCCGTGACGACATGGTTGTGTTGAAGGATGGGACCGTGCGCGCCGTGCTCATGGTATCTTCGGTCAACTTTGACCTGAAGTCAGAGGAAGAGCAAACTGCGATGGTCGGTGCGTATGTCAATTTTCTGAACTCACTGCAGTTTCCGCTCCAGATCGTCATACAGTCGCGGCAGCTCAATATTGACGAGTATCTGCAGCGGCTGGTCGAGACCGAACGCGAGCACAGCAATGAACTGTTGCGCATGCAAACGGCCGATTACCGTAACTTTGTCACCGACCTCGTGCACCTGGAACAGATCATGAGCAAAAAGTTTTTTATTGTCGTGCCGTATGCTCCGGGCCAGGACAACAAATTGCGCTTCTGGGATCGTCTTATGGGAATTTTTTCAACGGCAAAGGCGGTCCAGCTCAGCCGTGACCGCTTCGAAAAATACGCGCGAGAATTGAACAAACGGGCGATATTTCTCTACTCGGGTATAACCAGCATGGGACTCGCTGCCAGGCGTCTCAATACGCAGGCGCTGATTGAGCTGTATTACAACAGCTACAACCCGCGCCTCGCGCTGAATGAGCAGCTGCCGGATATCAATAAGCTCTCCATCGACGAATAATAATGTTCAAGCTAAAACAAGTTCAGAAAAAAGTGCAGACCGAGGACCAGCCGCTTCTGTCGTTCGAAGAGCAGAAGCTTCTGGAGAAGGAACATCTGGAGTCGGAAGGTGAGTTGCTGCTTGCGGAAAAGGCTTTCCGCGAGGGGGTTGTTTCCATTACCGATATC
>Ga0155892_131_pt1 | contig 7775 bp, 6 predicted proteins | sample RifCSPlowO2_01_FD_107546 | JGI IMG/M metagenome (GOLD analysis project Ga0155892, IMG submission 107546) | Candidatus Komeilibacteria bacterium RIFCSPLOWO2_01_FULL_53_11 | reverse complement strand
TTTGGCGGCAGAAAAGGGGTAAGATACCTTTTTCTCTGTTTAGATCAAACATAAATACCGCGATGTCAATTACCTAGTATGATCGACTTTGTTGTTGTTTATGATTCCGACAGCTCTTGAGAGACGTATGTATTTTGCTTTCAATCCTTCATGTTCTTCAAGCAAAATATTCGTTTCCTTTTTTAATATATTCAGCTTTGCAATAATAGGAATTAGTGCGTTTTTTGCTGGTTCTCGAATAGGATGCTTTGGAGCTTCTTCGGGCGTGAGATCAATAATCAAAAGCAATTCTGCCAGAGAGTATGCCGATTCAAACGACAGAAGCATTTCTTCGAACTCTGCAATTTCTGGCCCGCATTCGCGTAAGTCTTCTGGGGCTATTGCTATTTCCGGATGATCCTTCATCCACTGTTCGTATTGCTCTTCTTGCTCTTCTGGCAGTTTCTGTTTTTCAGCGTTTGGCTCATTATAGATTTCACTCATAAAATTATTAACTATAATTCAATTACTGATTTATGATTAAAAAATTTTCTTTTTCCTTGCGCTTTTCTAAAATGTGGTCGCATCTGGATTCGAACCAGAGACCTGTCCGATGGCCATCAGACCGCTTCGTCTGTCTTTGAAATGGTGGGCTCGAGAGGACTCGAACCTCTGACCCCTGCAATGTGAATGCAGTGCTCTAACCAACTGAGCTACGAACCCTCACGCATTAAGTTGATTTTTTGTCTCTCCCTTCTATCCATTGTTTATTAAACTCAACAAAGTCAGCGTCCATGGCCGCAAGTTTAGCCTGACGTACATCTTCTTCAGTAGCGTCATCCGGAAGCCTATAGTACGCTTTGGCCATAGCTAGTGCAATGTCTTCGTTTGAGGCATCCTCGCGCAAATTGAAATTTTCAATAAACCATTCCCGTGCACGAACATTCTTATATTCCGACATAGAGAGCAGCTTTCCTAAATGTTCGCCATCGCTAGGCAGCTCTTCACGTTTTAAAGAACGCTCTTCAAGTTTTTTCTTGAATACTTCAAATGATATTACCACATTTTCGCCAGGCTGTTTCACCTGTTCTCTCTCATTTTTCATAGTCACACTTGTAGATTAATGGGTTGGTGGACTCAAGGAGACTCGAACTCCTGACCTCCTCGGTGCAAACGAGGCGCTCTACCAACTGAGCTATGAGCCCACGAACTTTATTTGACCATCGGAGATTATTTTTTTAAGGATCCGCCGATTCTTTTTTCTTTTGAGTTTGTATTCAATCTGACGCGCATGCTGAACTTCAGTGCAGGGATGAAAGAATTTTAAGGATATTGGCAGGATTTGTCTGGTTGCGCGCACCGAGCCATTATCGTGCTCGTCTAATCGTCGATTAAGATCGCAGGTGCTTCCGATATAGTATCGACCATTTGAACACTCCAGAATATATACTCCTATTTTTTTCATCGCTTTTCAAATTCGTAAGTCTGACCTGTCCGATGTACATCGGACCGCTCTACCAACTGAGCCACTGGCCCTGAACTACTCCTCACTTCGTTCGTCGAGTTCAGGGCAGGCCCTTTTTTAAAATGGCTTGCCATAAACCCGAACGAAGAGAGTGGTTTATGGTGTCGAAGAGAGGCCTTGAACCTCCACCCTCAAATGAGGACCAGCCCCTCAAGCTGGCGCGTCTACCAGTTCCGCCACTTCGACATACGGTGTGTAAAAAGTGTTTTGTAAAAGAGCGTCAAACGTCACCTTAGCACGATGCCCGGTAGGTTTGTAGAACATGCATGGGCCAGACGGCAGCTTGTTGAGTGTTGAAGCGCGCTATTCCGCGATCGCTTTTTCCTTCAGCCGTTTTCGATAGCTCCTGAGGTAGGAGAGCTTTGCGCGTCTGACTCGGGCCTGCTGAATCGTCTCGATCTGTTTTATCCAGGGGGAATTCAAGGGGAAGATTTTTTCGACGCCGATGCCTTCCGAGACTTTTCGAACGGTTATCGTAGCCCCAGCCTCGCTCCCATGTTTCCTGGCAAGTACGATGCCTTCGAAGATCTGAATGCGCTTTTTCTCCTCGCCTTTCGCATTTTTTTCGGTCAGCACCTGGTGTACGCGAACGGTTGCACCTGGCCTGATAGCGTCCAGAGAGACGGTATGATGCTTCGTTCCCTTCTGCTCCTTTGCTGCCTTTTTGTCTGCCATATTAGGTGATCGTAATATGTTTAAGCTCTGAGAATAGTACCGAAAGACGGCTCCTGTGTCAAGTATTTTTGCCGACCACTGAACGGCTATTTCTTTTGATTTTGAAGTCTTTTCGCCACGAACGCGTAGAGCTTCTCGAATGCCTGGTCAATCGTCAGGTCAGTCGAGTCCAGTACCAGGTCATACGGTGACGTGGCTTCAATGTCTATGCCGTAATATTTCTTGTATCGTAGCGCGTCGGAGGTGATACGTTTTTTGTGACTCTCAAGCACGTCCTCTATGGAGTCAAGGTTTTTCGCTTCGTTCCGGGTATTTTTTTGGTCCTGCAGTTCTAAGTAGACCCGCCGCGCGCCTTCCTCAGGGCTCACGTTGATGAATATTTTCAACGAGGAGGGGATGAAATAGAAGGACGTACGGCCCTCGATAACGAAGTTGTCCTCGCGCGCGGCAAGCTCTTTCTGATATTCGTCGACCTCTTTGTCGGTCCAGCCTTCTCGTTCGCCGAGCGCGTTCAGCTCTTCGAGCGTCAGGCCGCGTTCGCGAGCCATGAGGCGCCGCATGCCGCCCACGTAGTAATGTTGGTAACCCAACTTCTCGGCGAGCATCTTTCCGAGCGTGCTCTTGCCCGAGCCGGGCTTCCCACTTATCGATATGATCATACGAGTGTTTTCAGGATATTCTCAAGGTCGTGAGGTAATTCAAGCGCAAATTCCCGCCGTTGTCCATCGAGGTCGTCGAACGCCAGAAAGTACGCGAAGAGAAAGGGTCGGTCAAGCAGGTTTGCTGCTATTTTTTTCTTTCGCACGTCGCGGGTCTGATAGAGCTGGTCACCGACTATCGAGTGTCCGATGGAGTGGAAGTGAGCCCGTATCTGATGCGTGCGCCCGGTGAGTATCTGAACGTCAAGGAGCGTATAGTTGTGAAATCTTTTGATCACGCTGTAACTTGTGCGGGCAGCTTTGCCGCTGATTTTGCCGGATTGCGCTACCATGCGTCCCTTGTCACGGCTTCGTTCGATCGGCGTGTCGATGATCCCGTCATCCTGTTGCACGATGCCGTACACGAGACAACGGTAGCGCTTAGTCACGGTATGCTCCTTGAACTGCTTTTTCAGATGATCGAACATGTCCTGCGTGAGCGCGGCGACGAGAAGACCGCCGACGTCCTTGTCCAGACGATGCACGATACCCGGCCGCTGCGGATCCTCGCCGACCCGCGCGATCTGGGGAAGTCTGTCCGCAAGCCAGGAGACGAGCGTTCGTGATTCGTCATGCTCGGTCGGATGCGTCAGGAGACCCGCCGGCTTGCTGACGACAACGAACGTCACCTCCTGATGTATGAGCACGGGCTTGGCTGTCGTACGTGGTTCTCGATCCCTGTGTGTTATCGCGAGATCAGGTCCTTCGATGACATCCCCGGCTTTCAGCCAGTGATGAACGTTGACCAATTTGCCATTGACCGTGACCTGATTCGCCTCGAGAAATTTCTTTATCTGATTTCTCGAAATATCCGGATGCTGCGCGTGCAGGAATATGTCGAGCCGCTCTCTTTCAGTTCCTTTGTAGTCATAGTGCATGTGGTATCAGTATAGAGGAATGGCTCTATAAAAAACAGGCGGGGGTAATTGACATGGATTCAACGCTCGAGCTCCTCCTTCCGGGGCTTGCTTTAGCGGTTAAAACTCGCTACTATGAGCTCAATGTTACCCTACTCTTAAACGTTTCACGAGGAGAGCTGGAGGGAATGCGTATCAAAAAAAATTCAACAAGCAAGCATGAAATTTGTAGAACAATCGTCCCCCGCAGCACGACCTGGTGAAATGCCTGCGCCGTTTGATGCGGCGGAGACGGAGGCATCGAGGCAGGAGTCTCGTCCGGAGCACGAGCGATTCCCTGGTATTGATCGCGTCGTCGTACGGGGCTCAACGGCATTGGCGCTCGCGACGGGTAAGGATCTCAGCCTCGCTCGAGATATAGATTTCTTTTTTGTGAGCAAGAAACCAACCCCCGACATGGTGATCAAGTACTGCACTTCGTTCGCCGACGCATCGGAAAAGCTTACGCCGGATGAGCTCGATATCGTTAGGAAGTTCACGGAAAAATACAAACTGCAAGAGAAACCATTCCAGATCGTACACACGTCTCGCGAGCTCCTTCGGGAAAACAGCCTCTATAATGATGAACCGGAAGTACTCCTGTGGAATCCTACCTTCGCGATGCAGAGCAGACTGGTGCAGCCGATATCGAAGCGCGAGCGCGATCTGCTCTTGAAAGGAATCGACCGAAGCCGCATCAGTTCTTTGCATACTATCAGTCTACAGAACCAGATTGAAGAATCACACTCATTTCATCAATACATAAATCAGGAGCTGCTGCAGGGAGAGGTGCCGTCTATATTTCGTCCGCGGTCGAATCGACTTGATGCGGCGATCCGCTTGGTCGATATTTGTGAACGCTTCGATTTACCTTTCTATGACGACGCCCTGCAAAATGCTGATGATCTGGCAAAGAGGGGGGATCTGCGGCTCACGATACCCTCAGCAGAAACGGAACGCCTTCTCAAAACCAACAATGAATTGCGAACCTCACGAACTATCGCTGGATCAATGGGCAGACCAGATGAGGATGCATCTGAAGAATATGATGATGATATGGATGATGAGGACGATGAGCTTGAATCCTCGCTCGGAGCCTACTCTGGTATCTTGAGCATCCCGACAGAGCGTCTTCATTCCCGCGCAGATGGATCGGTCGATCTCGCGTTTTATCAGGTGGTAAAAAACAAGGGGCTGACTGCGTTGCTCCATAAGAAATACCCGGCTCTCGCGCTGGTTTTTGACGCAATTGACGAGCGTGGCGGCATTCGTTCATACATCGAAGAAAAATTTGGGAGCGCATATCTCGACCGTGGTTTTGTCGTGCCTAGTGATCCTTCGCTTAAGGATTCCACTCTCTTGCCCGAGGGACAAAGCCATCTGCTGCGTCTCTGGGACGGACAGGGTGATGAGCTCAAAGAGGCCTTGGGAGGAAGTCTCGCGACATTTCGCGACCTCTACGAAAGAACTCACGCGCAACAGACGTCTCTTGTTGAGCTTTCCTCAGAAAAGGCTCTTGAGTTCCTTTTGCGGACGCAATTTCAGACTACGTTCGAATCAAAAGATGCTGATGTGCGGCGTTCGGCATACCAAGCGATGGGGCAGCTGTTGCGGCGGGGGACCGGCAAGGACCTGGAGAAAGCATCGTCGTACTATTCGGTCAAGGAGCTCCTCATGGAGCGGCTCAGTGCCGAACCGCGAAGCGAACTTCGCAAGCTCCTCGTGCGTGAGTTGCTGACCCAGGCTCGCAACGGAAACGACACGACCATCGCGAATGATTTTTCGCAGTATATTCGATCGGAAAGCTCGCGGGTGAAAGCAGAGCGCCGCGGTACTGCGCAGGTTTTGAACCCTGAGGGCATGGCGATGCTCCAAGGCCTCTTCCTGCTTCGAGACGGGAACGCGACTCGAGCTATCACGGACATTATGTCCAATCCATCGGTCGATTCGCGCCTGAAAAAAGTCTGCCTTTATTACTTGCATCATAGGGGTAACTATGGTTTGAGCGATGCAGCCCATTTCACCGTGAGTAAAGATCTGAAGATCGATTCCCGCTCGATCCAGTGGGACGATTATGCGGAGCTTTATAACATGGATAAGATCGCCAGTACGAATATTCAAGATACGCTGAAACCAACCGCGCATGCGCTGTTCGCCAAATTCCGCAAGAATGGCACCGGATTATACAAGGAACATCAGCGGCTTGCCCCTGGGGCGCCGACCGAGTATTTCGTTGCACTTCACATGATATACGGACGAGACAACATTATGATGGATGATGATGGGGAAAAAGATGTCGCATCCTGGACGCGGTTTTATGACAGCTTCCGGAGCGAGCGTAAGTTGCAGGATGCGCACCTCTTCAACATTGTCAATCTTCTGTCAGTCGATGAAGAGATGCGGGATCTCATAACCTCGAAAATTATTGAGACGGATAAGCCATCCAAGGAGCACGCAAACCTTGCGGACAGACTTCTCAAAAAGATTCATTTTCTTACGACAGTTATCGAACGCCGCCGTACGACGGCCGACAATAAGGAGGATTGCGGCAGTCCAAACTGTACTGCCTGTGCTGCGAAACGTCAAAGGCGGGGAGAGGCAAAACAGGGCGCGAGCCTCGATCTTCGGCAGTTGCTCCGCGGGTCAAAGGCGCCCTCTATATTGGAGACGCAGCTCGACGGGATGCTCGTGCAGGGATTATTTGAGTTGACGGGCCGGGGAGACATTACGTCGGCTAAAATTCAAAGCCTGTATCACGTATGGGGAGACCCGGAACCGATCTTCACGTATACGAGTCAAGTAGCACGACGGGTTTCGCGTGACAATTCGGATCAATCTCGCAGAACGTTCGAGCTCGTCGGAGAAATGCTCGTACACATGGATCCGTCCGAAGGGAAAGAATGGAAGCAATTCCGTTATGACACCAGCAATCAGTATGTATCGCGGCAGCTCGAGGGGCTCTCTCCAGAGCAGATAAAACAGTATGCGGCAGATGATTTCGTCGATCTTGGCGAAGTCATCGTCGGCCTTCTTCCAAGCGACAAGCCGAAAAAAATTCAGGATGCGATAGCGCATGGCCTTGGGCATGACTGGGTGAGTACTGCGGACGGAACGAAGCCGAAGGGCTTGCGGCTTCTGAAAAATGTGAGCGCTGCTATTGAGGCCGGGACGCCGTATGATTTTACAGAGATGATGGCAAAAGATGCGACTGCCATGGACATGCGGCTTCGTATCGTCAATAAGCTCTTGCAGCTCGAAGAAGACACAAGATTTGTGAGCATACTTCCGGAGAAGCTCAAATCGTGGCGAACAGGCGAAGCGATGAAGCAGACGCAGCTGAAAAAGTTTGGGTTTACAGATACCGTTACACGTGAGGAAATTGAGAAAAAGATCGAGGAGATGCAGGTGGCGCAGGCCGACCCGTATCAGATCAATCTTCTTGCGAGCCTCAAACCAGCCGGGCTGCCTGGAAAAATTCAACAATTTCTGGATCGGTATGCGGTCTCATCGCAAGCAACGCCTGCCGAGATCAAAAAACTCCAGGAACACATTGCGTCTTCGTGGAAGACAATGACCACGTCGGAAGACTTCAAAGTATACAAGCGTGAATTTTTCGGAGATCAGGACGCGCAGCTGACCAGGAAGGACTGGATACAGGTCATGCAGGAATGCCTATCCGCAAAGACCGTGACGCAGCTTACCGCGCTTACGCCGCAGCTCATCGCATATAATCGTCTTGCTCCGGACAAGAAGAAGCGGACCCTTCAGGCGGCGCTTGATGAACTGAAGACCTACCATGCAGAAAGTCTTGCCGTGACGGCGACACTGGGGAAGATCGAAGGCATTATACGTGAAGTGAGCGTCCCGGTGGGGAAGGATCATCTGGCCATCATTTTTACCGATAATCCTCTTGTGCTGCTTACGATCGGGCGCTTTCCTAACGGCGCGACTTCCTGCCAGCATTACAATAACGGAACGCCGGAACTGGCAGCTAATATGGCC
>Ga0155892_115_pt1 | contig 7880 bp, 9 predicted proteins | sample RifCSPlowO2_01_FD_107546 | JGI IMG/M metagenome (GOLD analysis project Ga0155892, IMG submission 107546) | Candidatus Komeilibacteria bacterium RIFCSPLOWO2_01_FULL_53_11 | reverse complement strand
CCGCTGTCCAGAACGTAGAGATTTCTCCCGTACATGACGACGTCGGTTATCGCGGTGTTGTCGGCATGCTTCGTGAAGCCGAACGGTGACACGGATGATCCGCTGAGACGGTAGAGCTCTCCGGAGGCAGTGAGGGCATACGTTGTGCCGTCGGAAACGAGCAGCGAGGCGAGCGCCACATCGCTTTTTGCAAGCAGCGCCGGCTGATCATTTTCGATGCGGTAGATGCCTTGATCTGAACCTACGATCAGAGCATCGCCTGCAAAAGCAATGGTGTGCACGGGAGCGTCTCCGAGTGTAGAGAGATCGGCGTAGACAAATGGCTCGGCAATATAGTTTATATGTCTGACTTTATTCAGATCACGTTCAATCTCTTCCAAATACTGCGCCAGTTGTCCCTCTTGTTCCTTGTTGAGCGGAGTAGTTGATCGCAGCAGCAGTTGTATTTGCACAAGTATGCGTTCTGCTGATTGTTCGTCGTTGTAGATAATTGAATTATCAACGGATTTTCTGAGTGTACCAATGTCATGCAGTGTTTCATTGAAGGCATCGCCGGCTCTTTTCGTGAGCTGATCTTGGTTTTTGAAAATGAGCATGTGGAAAAAAATAAATACGATGCCAAGAAGGATCATGAGCGTCCATCGGGAAATGAGTGGCATGATCCGGAATCGTTCGCTGAAAGCCCGAAGCGCGCGCATTGTTGATTCGACGATGGTGCGCTCTTCATCCTGTCTGACAGCAGGGCTGAGCAAAGCGCGGATGATCCGTATGATCATTCTGACGGTCAAGCGAACGCCTTGTACGAAAAGGGTGGTGAGTATCTGCAACTGGCGTATCGCGATTCGCAGTAGTCCCACGATAGAGATGATTCGTGGCGCGCCCATTCCGCGTTTTTTGCGTACACGGCCTGGTTCGCTGATGTGTGTTGGGTGAAGCTCAGCGCCGGTGTCTTCCGATGACTGGAGAGGTGTTCGAGCTGGCGTAACGACTATCGGGCGCGATGAGAGATCATCTCGGTCGGTCGTGAATTTGACGACGACCGCGGAGAACCCGACGTATGACGGAACCTCAGCGAGGAGTCTTTCGAGTTCTCGAATAGCGACATGTGGCTGATAGCGCAGAACGATTGATTTTATTTTTTCTTCGGATACATACTCGAGGAGTCTTGCAGTCGACAGTACGAGTGCGTTACCGGGATCCAGGAGTCCGCTCGTGATGTGGGAGAATAGTTTCAGCGGATTGAGCGGTTCAGTTCGCTCAGCGACCGGCATCATCGCATTGTCCTGCGCAAGGAGCGCCTCCATGTCGCCGAGCTGCGAGAAGTGTACCTGGCCTCGATCGGAGATGGCGACAAGCATGTTGAGTGATGCGAGCCACTCTGCGCTGCGTTTCGGCGCCAGCTCAGGCAGCAGCAGATTCAGGGATTCCAGGACGGATTCGAGGACTTGTTCGGGCGTGAAATGCCGTGAAGAGTCAAAAGCTTTGATCGCATTTTGTACGATCGTATCAAGCGTCGCACGCTGGTCGAGCTTCGTCTTGGGTAGCTCAATGAGGACGATCAACTTCTGAAACTCTCGGTCTCGCGCGTGCGACTGGGTGATCACGATGTCACTGAGGGTCCGTCCGTAGACAGGGTCAAAGATAAAAAGTTTCTCGATTTGGATTTCTTTTCCGCCATTCATGCAGAAACAAGATACTTGCTTAAATATCCCGGTATTATTATACTATAAGGGATTTTTTAGTACAATTGAACTATGTTGGAGCGGATTTTCGGTTCGACGTCGCGAGGCAAGATCATTAAATTTTTTTGTACTCATGGTTTTGAGAGGTACTATGTTCGCGAGCTTGCGAGGCTTCTCGATATCAAGCTGAACGCTCTGAGTCGTGAGCTTGATAACCTTGTCGGCATAGGGTTTCTGCGGTCACACTTTGAGAAAAATCGGAAATATTATTCAGTAGATCCGGCGTTTCCATTGCTCGCTGAGCTGACATCTCTCATTGTGAAGTCGATTGTTCTTCTGGAGAAGGCGATCATCAAAGATATGGACGTGATCCACGGCATTCAGGTGTTCATGCTCACGGGTATTTTTGTTGGAGCCGAGACGGGGACTGATCTGCTTCTCGTGGGAAAGATCAACAGGACAAAAGTTCAGAGCATCATTCACGGACTCTCGAAGTCATTCTATCAGAATCTGCGTTTTACCGTGCTGTCTCCAGCTGAATATAAATATCGGCTTGAAGTCACGGACAAATTCGTCCATACGATCCGAAGCACCTCGCCGATTATTATCGTTAACAAGTACGCGGGATGAGGATTGGCCGGACGTTTCTGGATACGAGACGCGGATACCGTATCTCGCTCACCGTCATCGAGCCGCTGAAGCCGCCTATGACCCGGCCGCTTATTGTTCTGAGCCACGGCCTGGGGGTCGATCATCGTTATCCGCTTATACAGACGCTTGCGCGACAGTTCCAAAAAAAAGGATATCGTGTTGCTTATTTTGATCTTGCCGGCCATGGCAGAACCGGCGGAGGCGTACAAAAACGCCTTGTCGGCAATTTCTATTATGATACGCTTGATGTTCTGAGGTGGTTCAGATCTCATTCATTGTACCGCAGAGACAAGATCGTTCTTGTCGGTCACAGTATCGGCGCGCTTGCCGCACTTCTCGCAGCCGCAACGAGACCGCGCAATCTTGCAGGAGTTGTCGCGATCGCGTCGAATGCTGAATCAGGGGGAAAATACCTGGCGATGAAAACTGCCGGCAAGACGGAGGAGTACGCGACCTTTACGCGCATCGGTCGCCGCAAAGTGCATCCTGATTTTTGGCGGGGTCGGAGGCGATATGTGCCGAAGAAATTCATTCCGCATATCGCCGTCCCCACTCTATTCATCTGTGGTTCAGCTGATGCGACGAACACGCCGCATGAAAGCAGACTCCTGTATCGGTGGACGCGTGCGCCGCGCGTTCTGGCCATCATAGCTGGTGCGGACCACTACTTTCGTTCAGAGCGATTGCGCCTCAAGGTAAGTAAACGTATCGAACAATGGCTCATCAGACAAAAAAAAGTCTCTCATTGATCATCTGGGCATATCATCATCCGGTTCTGCGATGGGGTGTGGTCGATAAAGGAACGTATCGAGCATATCAAGATGAGGTTCCACAGCTTGACCTTGGCTTGCTGCCGCTGCTGAGGCGAAGGAGACTCCGGCCGGCACAGCTCGGCAGCATCGCCGTCTGTCCCGAACTACTCGGTGGGTTTGCGTCTGCGCGCTTGATACTCGCGACACTCAACACGATCGCGTGGCTCAGCGATATTCCGATCTTCGCGGTACCTCAAGAATGGTCATGTGATGAGGCGTCTGTTGCTGAGAAGCTTGGGAGTATGAAAAAGGTGACTTCGTTCCTGCAGCAGGTCCTGCCGCACTATGCCGCGCCGCCGGACATCAGCATTCAAAAAAAGAAAAAGAAATTTACAATCACCTGACTCGGTGCTATACTGGAGTCGTATGATACAACATAAAAAGAAATATTATCAAAAAAAGACGGTTCTTGAGTTAATGAACGCGACGACTGCTGATTCGCTCACGGGATTTATCGCAGGCTTCCTCGTGGGTGTCATCGGCATGTATGTGTACGCGATCATCGTGAGCAATATTACATAGCCCGCAGACTTCAGCGGCCATCATATTTGTAAAAGCCCAGTCTTGGGCTTTTTTGAATAGTTGTGCACAGTCGGCTTGATTTTTTCGTCCAGACGTAGCGTGCCTGTGTAATTGACAGTGTTCTCATGGTGGTGTAAAATGGGGATGTGAAGAGGTCTGGTGGTATAAAGTGGGGATAACTGCTCCTCATTGTGGATAACTATTGAGTATGTTTCTTGGAGAGTACCAACATTCTATAGATGAAAAGAATCGCGTCGCGATTCCGGTTAAGTTTCGAGCGGCGTTGAGGGCGGGCGCTGTCATTACAAAGGGCCTGGATGAATGCCTTTTTTTGTATCCGAAAGTCTCTTGGAAGGCCTGGGCTGACAAGTTGGCCGGTTTGCCTATCAGCCAGTCAAAATCAAGGGCATTTTCACGCATGATGCTGGGTGGGGCGATGGAGGTGCAGCTGGACGGTCAGGGGAGGATTGTGTTGCCAGATTATTTGAAACAGTATGCTGGCCTTGGCAAGCGATTGATCGTCGCAGGCCTCAATGATCGTTTGGAGCTTTGGGACACCGATCGGTGGCAGCAGTACAAGACGCAGACTGAGAAAGACAGCGCGCATATCGCAGAAACACTTGCCGAGATGGGAGTCTGAGATGCCATCGCAGTATCACCACGTGCCGGTTTTTGCGGATGAGGTTATAGCACTTTTACAACCACGGAGCAATCAGAATTTTATCGACGCGACTGTCGGCGGCGGCGGCCATGCAGAGCGGATCCTGGCGCTTACGAGCCCGAACGGAGTGCTTATCGGTTTCGACCTCGATCCTGAGGCGCTTCATGCGGCTCGCGAGCGGCTCGCGGGGTTCGGCAAGAGGGCGATCCTCCTTAAGGCGAACTATGCGGACGTCGAGAAGACGCTTGGCTCGCTTGAACCGCGGCCTTCCATCAGTGGCTGCATACTTGATCTGGGGCTTTCGTCATCGCAGCTTGATACGAGCGGCCGAGGTTTTTCCTTCCGTGACATTGGCCGACTGGATATGCGTTTCGATACCGCCACTGCAGAAGACGCGAGTCACCTGCTTATGACCACTTCAGAAGAGGAATTGTCGACCATGCTGAGACAATTCGGTGAAGTGCGGGGCGCGAGGCGGATCGCGCGAGCAATCATCGCCGTACGCGATGAAGAGAAGAAACATGGGCGTGATTCTATCGACGTACAGGATATCGTAGATGCGGTGGTGCTGGTAGCTCCGAAAACCCGGAATACGCATATCCATCCGGCGACGCAAGTCTTTCAGGCGCTGCGGATCGCGGTGAACCGCGAATTGGACAACGTGTGCGCGTTCCTTCCTCAGATAGTGGAGGTGCTGGAGCCTGGCGGCAGAATTGCAGTCATTGCCTATCACTCCCTGGAAGACCGGATCGTTAAACAGTTTTTCAGGACTGAAGCACGCGATTGTTTCTGTCCACGAGAAACTCCGGTCTGCCGCTGCGGTCACCTGCGTACAATACGGCGAGTGACTGAACACGCAGTGTGCGTATCCGATGGAGAGCGGGAACGCAATCCGCGGAGCAGGAGTGCTCGCCTCCGAGTCGCAGAAAAAATTTAAAAGAACAAAAACAAAAAAATAAATAAAAATAAAATGAGAATGCATACATCCAAACAGGCACATCCTACGCGTTTTATCAAGGCGAATCTGGCGGCATTGTCGCTTTTGATTGTGATTCTGCTTATCCGCGTCGCCATAGCAAACCACGCGTCAAATCAGCGTTACGCACAATCATATTTCATGCGGACCTATCAGGAGCTCCAGTCCGAAACCCAGCGCTTGAGCAATCAGGTTGCTGAGTTGCAATCGTCGCAGCGTCTGGCAGCTGAAAGCGGTCGCTTGGGCCTTGTGCCTGCCCGGAAAATTTATTATATCCAACCGACCGCGGCATTCGTTTACAACAAGTAACCTTCGCAACGTATGCGGAAGATCCAGCGTGGTACCGATATTGCTGTGTCTCGGTGGCGCCTGAAATGGCTCGCGGGAATAGTGGTCGTGGCGTTTCTTACGGTTATCGTTCGTCTTTTTTTTATCCAAGTGCTGGCGCATGAGTACTATCGAGATCTTGCAGACGCGCAGCATACGGGGTTTGCTGATATTGCCGCGCAGCGTGGGACTATTTATGCCCGAGACCACACGAACGAACTGGAGAGCGAACTCTATCCGCTCGCGATCAGTAAAACTTTTTTTGAGATATATCTTACACCCTCGGAGATTACGCAACCGGTGAACGCTGCAGATCTTCTGGCAGAGGTTCTGGGCGTGGATCACGATACCATATTACAGCGCGCGCAAAAGGAGAATGATCCGTACGAGACAGTGACCTCGAAAGCAACCGATGAGCAAATGCGCGCTATTATGGACGCGGGTATCGAAGGCATCCACTCGCGAGAAACCGTCTGGCGGAACTATCCCGACAAGGAAATCGGGAGTCACATTATCGGTTTTTTTGGCGTGGAAGGCTCTGGCCGAGTCGGTAAATACGGGCTAGAGGGCTATTGGCAATCCGAACTTGCAGGTACGGACGAAGAGGGCATGGTCATGCGTGATGGCCTCGGACAGATCATACCGAGCGTCGGTAGTGACCTCGGCCTTGCTGAGGACGGCGCAGATCTTGTCTTAACGATCGACCGTACGATTCAATACGAGGTATGTCTCCAGCTTCAGGCCGGCGTCGAGCGGTTCGCAGCGGACTCGGGGACGACAGTCGTTCTCGAGACTGATACGGGAGCGATTCTTGCGATGTGCAGCTACCCGTCATTCGATCCGAACGAGTATGGCGAAGTTAAAGACGTTAACTATTTCAATAATAGCGCTGTCTTTGAGGCGTACGAACCCGGTTCGGTCTTCAAGCCTCTGTCGATGGCGGTCGCGATTGATCAAGGTCTTGTCTCGCCCTCGACAACGTATGAGGATATCGGCGAAGTGACCATTGATGATCGGACGATAAAGAATTTCGATGAGAAGGCGCACGGCGTGAAGACCATGACGGAGGTTCTGCAGGAGTCATTGAATACCGGCATTGTTTTTGCGACGCGTCAAGTGCCGAACAGGAAGTTCTTTGATTATGTCCGCGCGTTCGGCTTCGGCGAGAAGACGGGGGTGCAGCTGAGCCAGGAGGTGGCCGGTATTCTCGGCAAGCTTGATTCGGGTGGTGATATTTACAAAGCAACAGCGTCATATGGGCAAGGCATTACGGTGACTCCGCTGCAAATGGTTGCGGCTATCAACTCCTTGGCGAATGGAGGCATCTTGATGCAGCCGTATATCGTTGACGAGGTTCGGCATTCTGACGGTACGGTTGAAAGAACTGAGCCGCGCCAGTTGCGCCGCGTGGTGAGCGCGGAAACAGCTGATACCGTTTCAGCCATGATGATCCGCGTTGCGGAAGAGGGGTATGACCGCAAGGCGTCGATCCCCGGCTACTATATTGCGGGCAAGACAGGTACTGCGCAGATAGTCGAGAATGGCGAGTACACCTCGAAGACGAATCATACCTTTGTCGGTTTCGGTCCGGGGCCAGATCCACGGTTTACGGTGCTGGTGAAGCTTACGAATGTGAAGAACGTAGGTTTCGCATCAGACAGCACGACCCCGATATTCAATAAAATCGCTACCTTCCTTGTGCAGTATTTCAAGATACCTCCGAATCGTTGACTGATCGGAAAAGTCGAGGTAGACTGGTACGGCATTTTGTGGCCTCATCGTCCCCGCCCGCTCGCACGTAAGCGCAGCGATGGCGGATGGTGCTGGGCAGGCGCTAGGTTTTTACCCCGCTCCGAAGTTAGCATATATCATGGCCCTATCGTCTAGTGGTTAGGACACTAGGTTCTCAGCCTAGGAACCGGGGTTCGACTCCCCGTGGGGTCACCAAATAATATTTAATGCTAATTTCTGGTGCGGGGCTCAACCTGGTAATCGGGGTTCGATTCCCCGTGGGGCTACCAAGTTAGATTTTTTACCCCGATACTCCTGATTTAGTTGATATACTGGCGATAATTTAGCGGTTCCAAATTTTTTACCATCAAAGTTCGGTTTTTCAGGAAAAATATTATTTTGGAAACGAAGTTTAAGATCATACGGTAAGCGGAGCCAGGTTTCCGCACTCTTACGGACAAAGTTGAAACAATAAGTTAGAGCTTCGTCCATATTGAACTCCTCAAGTCTGTTATCTT
>Ga0155892_133_pt1 | contig 8004 bp, 7 predicted proteins | sample RifCSPlowO2_01_FD_107546 | JGI IMG/M metagenome (GOLD analysis project Ga0155892, IMG submission 107546) | Candidatus Komeilibacteria bacterium RIFCSPLOWO2_01_FULL_53_11 | reverse complement strand
GAGGAGGATCTTCACCGATATTGCCGAGCAATATTTCAGTCGTGATAGCAAATGGCCTAGGCCAAACATCAACAACGACGGTAGCCCTGGCTCTTAGCGCGCAAAATGCGACGGAGATGGTGGTATCCAATAATGCAGATTTCACCGGATCATCGTGGGAAAGCTACAAAACGACCAAAGCATGGACATTGTTAAGCAGCGATGGATTGAAGACTGTATACGTTCGTTATAGAAATGGCAGTGGTGTTTCTAGCACTGTCATGGATACAATAACACTGAACACGACGGGGACCCCATTAGCTTCTGCGCCAGGGTCTATCACGCCGAAAGTATTAGGATTCGAGTACGATAACGTAGTTGAAACTGAAAAAGGATTGGTCAAAGCGCTTGATAAAAACATGATTAAGCGATTACTGGGTCGAATTCTCTTGCAAGTACAGAATCATGGAGAGGCGTGGTATGTTGACCCGGTGTCATCCAGCAAGTTTTACCTAGCGGATGGTCCGTCAGCATACACGGCGCTGCGCCAGTTTGGCCTCGGCATCACGAATGCTGATCTCGCAAAAATTCCAGTTGGTATGGAATCGCGTTTTGTCATGACCGATACAGATAAAGACGGGCTGCCGGATAAATTAGAAGAAGGTTTGGGCACTAAGGTTGATATTGCTGATACCGACGGTGATGGCGTGAATGATGGTGATGAGGTACTCAAAAAATTAACCAACCCCCTTGGTACCGGTCGTCTTGTTTTATCGAATTCATTGGCCAGTAGAATAAAGGGAAGAATAGTTCTCCAGGTCGAGAGTAGGGGCGAGGCGTGGTACATTCATCCTGTTGATGGAAAACGATACTACCTGGCCAATGGTGATGCTGCGTATCAGATAATGAGGTTCCTCAGCTTAGGCATCACCAATGACGACCTGCGAAAGATCACGGTAGGGGACTTACAATAATTCGTAGTAAGTATAAGAAGTCTCCGGCTCGTTAGATAGTGTTCAAATGAAACAACGCCGTCGCGCTCAGCGCGACGGCGTTTCGTAGTCCTCCATGTGCCGCACTCAGTTCGGCCTGCCCTCTGATTGCTCGAGGGCCTTGTCCAACTCGTATCGTGCCTTGCGGTATGCACGGGAGGTGTACTCCACACGTGTGACCTCTTTCAGGAGCCTTTCCAGCTTCGGGCGGTGTTCAGGGCGAGCCAACTCAATTCTGCGAGTGAGGCCGGAAAGCAACTCTTCCCTCTCCTTTGCCCTTCTCGCCTGATTGATCCGCCCTTGTGCCTTGTCGAATGCACCTTGCGTGACGAGCGGAGTGACATGTTCCCTGATACCGAGGCTCTCGGCGTCCTGGAGAAGACTCTGAGCGCGTGAGAGACGCTGCAGAGCTTCGTCGTGCTGCCCTCGCTGTATCAGAGGCAGGACGCTTGAGGCGCAGTCGAGCTCCTCGGCTCGCTTGAGGATGCTCTGCTCGACGGTCGCGGTTCGCGTCCGTTTCCGCAGCTCGTCGTTGATAGCAGACTGAGCCAAGGCCAGATCGCGTTTGCGCACGTTTCGTATGATCCGATCCGCAAGATCCGGCGAGTAGCCGCGCGCGGTCTCGATGAGGAAGCTCGCTTCCTTCAGGAAGCGCACCTCCTGCTCATACTCCTTCCGGAGATCGTCTTTCCGCAGGCCTCCGAAGTAGAAGAGGAACATGAGCAGCGTATTCACCGCGATGAGATGCTCTCGATCCTCGATCGTCGGGTTGTCCATGATGGGTTTCAGTTTCCACCGAAGTACGAGAGAAAAATCACCGATGATGAAGATGGCGTGCAGAAGGACGAGGGAGGCCATGAGGGCGCGCTCCCAACCAGCCGTGGAGAAGAACGTCACGGCCCAGACTATGCCGTAGATGACTGCACAGCATCGAACCGTTCCCATGAACAGATTCGTACGTGGCATTGCGTCTCCCTTGTGTTGTAAGGAACGTGAATGATTCGTACTGACACCACACCATAGTCTATTTTTCGTATTGGTGTCAACCCCGTTAGAGATGGAGTCTCTAACGGGGTCAACCAATCCGTTATTTCAAAAAAAGAAGGGCGAACGTTCGTTCGCCCCCAGGAGGTTTGTCGCTCAGGCGGCTGCGCGAAGCACCGTGCTTTTGAACGCGCACCACGAGATGCGTTGTTTCTGTTGGTAGCAGTCGAAGGCAAGCTCAAGCGCCTTCATAAGGCAGTTTCCGCTGAAGACCAGCTGCTCGACGTTGATCATGTCCCTGAGCTGTGGCCCGCGACCGGCATAGAACCGTTGGCACGCCGATCGATAGATCGGGAAGATCTCGCAGAACAGGAAGTCCATGACCGATTCGTATCGGTTCATATTCTTGTTCATTGCGACGTACTCGAGCGCAGCCTGATGCTCGATCGAAGCGAGAAGCCAGGCCTCGGCCTGTGGGAAGATCGACTGGGTCATGCCTCCGCAGAGCTGCAACGCCTGCATAAGCTGGGCTTGCATCCTGACCGAGAGAGTCATCATTGGTCGTGTGCTCCTTATTGTGGGAGTTTTTTTGGGTAGGTACAAGGTGAGACTAGGGAGTGTATCGCGTCACATTCTGCTCGTCAAGAGTCATTCAGCGCTCTTGCTATTCAGCTGCGCCGAGACATGTTAGGATGAAAGAGCAATGAACGTCAGAGTTTTTGTACTGAAACATCTGTCCGCGATCACGATTTTGATCCTCTGTATCGTCGCAGTGATCCCGTACAGCAACATATTTGGAAACCAGTTCGTATATGACGATTTTGACTTCTTCGTACATTGGGACGGGGTCAAAAGCCTCGAGCACATCCCCTCTTTTTTCCAAGGCAATCTCCCGACCTTTCACCAGCATGTGTATCGCCCGCTGCGGAGCCTTGTGCAGGCAGTAGTGTATTCTATCGCGGGGGGAGAACCGTTTGGTTTTCATGTTTTTTCGCTTGGAGTCCACATTGCTGCTGTTCTTCTTGTGTATGTACTGGCAAAGCGAATTGTGCCGCGTGGTGCCGCGTTCATTACTGCGCTTCTTTTCGCAGTTTTGCCGATCCATACTGACTCCATAACGTTCATGACCGCGAGTTTTGATACGCTCGGTACCGTTTTCGTAATTGCGGCGCTTTATCTCTATAGTATATACCGCGACAGAGGAACCGCGTGGGCGTATAGTGGTTCGATTGCATGTGCTGTGATTTCATTTTTCATGTATGAGATAGCGCTCGTACTGCCGCTACTCATCATGCTGTATGACGCGTGTTTCAAAGAAGGAAAGATACGTAAGCTTTTGCGGCGAGCACGATATTATGCCCCATACTTCATCGGCGTCGTGATCTATGTCGCTTTTCGTATGCGTATCGTCGGCCATAGATTTGGCGGCTCACTTTTCGAATCAGACCCGCTGGGCATACGGATCCTCACGATGCTCAAAGGCTTCGTCTGGTATCTGTATATCATGACGGTCAACTATCCGCTGAGCATATCTCATCTGATTCCCCCCGCGCGATCGCTGGCAGAGCCGGCTGTATTTGGCTCTCTCATCGGCGTACTCGGTCTGCTCGCTTTCGGCGTATACTGCTTCCGGCGAGAAAAGAAGCTATGTGCGTTTCTTATCTTTTGGTTTTTCATCTCGCTCGCGCCAGTCTCGAATATCATACCGCTCGCGATCTTTGTGAGTGAGCATTATTCATATCTGACGACATTCGCATGGTGCGCGGCTTTCGGTTTCGGACTTCATGTGCTGTATCAGCGCAGCCGTAGCCAGCGTTTGAAATCAGTGGTTATTGGTCTCGTCGTTGTCCTTCTTATCATCTACGGAGGCATGACCGTTCGGCGGAATCAGGACTGGCGCGATAACGTTTCAATATTTTCCTCGGCGCTCGCGGTAAACTCGCACTATGCGGGCGGCTACAACGGCCTCGCGTTTTACTACCGCTTGCAGAAGGACTACGATCGCGCAACGGACTATGCGGAGAAGGCTCTTGCGGAGAATCCAAAGTACTATGTGAGCCATGCGCTTCTGGGCGAGATAGCAATGGAGCAGGGAAAACACCAGCAAGCTGTTGCATATTTTGATGATGCGCTTGCGCTGAATGACAGTTACGTGTCCGCGTATCTGAACCGCGGCGTTTCCTATTTTCATCTTCAGGACTTCGAGCGCGCGGAGGCAGACTACCTGCGCGCTCTTGAGATATACCCTGAGTATCTCTTGGCTCACCGGAATCTCGGCATTGTGTATTTATTTCAGGGAAAGTTTCAGGAAGCGATACCGCACCTTGAACGCGTCGTAGCGGAGGATGATGACGCCGAGGCTTATTATGGCCTAGGAGTCGCCACTATAAATGTGGGCAACATTGATCGCGGCGTAGAACTGTTGAATCGAGCGCTTGAGGTTAACCCTGCCTTTGAGGCTGCACGAGACGCTCTGCAAAAAATAGAACAGTAGCGAGGACACAAAGTCATTGCTTGACGAGTCCTCCGTTGTATGAAAAGATGCGGCGTCATGCTCGTTTTCAACGGAGGAGCGCCGTATGCAGAAAGTTGCTCTTGGTTCGGCCAATCGCTTCAAGGCAGCCGTTGTGCAGGAGGGTTTTTTCATACTATCCCCCTGTCCTTTGTCCCTGAATCCGTTCTTTTAGTGGAGGAGAGAAGATGCAGTTGACGCTCTGTAGCATCCTTTTTTTTGTCGTAGGTATTGGCTTGGCCGCCATGGTGAGCTTTGCTCTCTTTAGTGACGAGACCCTTCGCCTCGCGAGTCGCCTCAGGCGTTTGATGAGCGGTCGCACACGCATGGTCGTCGTCTCAGCAGCCGCAGCGGCAATCATCCTACTGATGATCAGCATACCGCGCCATGTCGAGATCGTTCCATGCGGCGAACCCGTGACTGCGAACATTCTCAATGGTGCCGCGCAGGCAACCTGGTCAACAGTCATGGCGGAGGCTGTCAGAATTACGTGTGCGGGCGAGTAGATCCTTCTTAAAGAGGGCGCGACCGGTGGTTGCGCCCTCTTTCCTTATGTTCGATTTTTTTCAGAGCGATGCTGTTCGCTCTGCGTAGATTGCGGAAATGGGCTTGAAGCTGACCGTTTCTTTCGGGATTGCCAGCAGAGCGAGCGCCTGCTGTATTTTCATCTGCGCTTTTCGTACATCATCGCCTGCGAATTCCAGCTCGCCAGTCCAGCCTATTCCTTCGATGTATTCGGTCACTGTATTGAAACCGTGCTTCGGAAGCTCCCAAAACGATGCGTGCTCCTTCCTGATCGTGATCCACGGAATAAAACCGAGATCCGCAAGCACGCGTGCGCAGGTTTCTCGGTCGGTGCTCATGAGCGGCACCTTACCGTCAGGATAAAGCGCTCGTTTACACTGTATCTCGCCCGAGGTGATGATCTCGTTTTTCACAAAATAGACCGTCGTAGGATTGCTGGGCGTCTGCCACTCGCGTATTCTGAGATTTTTTTCCAGCAAATCCCATCCGCCTGCTTCCGGTACGAAGTAATAATCAGTAAAGGCGTATGGATAGACGAGTCGCGCGTCGAGCTGCCGCAGTGTATTCGAAAAGGATTCAATATGTGCTATGGTATATCGCACTTCGCATTCATAGAGGGATGCCATAGGAGTCGGACGGGTGTCTACGCTTGCACCTGCTTCTTGGCGTCTCTGAGACGTCGAAATATCGAGATGAGTTCTGTTCGTATCGCGTTGAAAGGCGTGCTTTGAGAACAGCTTAGTTGTTTTAAAAAAGGGCATCTTCCATTGTTAGGCTGAGAAGCTCAGAGGGATGCGGTCTGTTGTATGTGTACTGTTTTTTTATCGCTGCGCATCGTAACGAGCCACGCAAGGACGTACATAGCTACTGCTATGATGTAGAGGGCGCGAAAGCCCAGAAACATAGAATTATATTCGAGAATCCCGCCAAGCATCGCACCGAGCAAGTTTGATGATAGTACAACGCCCACAGTGCCCTTTCGTGCAAGCTCACTCGAGAATGCGATGCCCGAGAACAGAATGGGGAGCGTTAGAATGATCGGCATGATAAGCTTGCCGACCTCATGTCCAAACATGCTGAAGTTGATAAAGGTTGCGCTGTAGCCAATGATGATCGAGAGGAAGAGTAATATATATGTAGCAGTTGGTCTTGGCACCCCCTTTTTCATAACATAGAGATTTGCCAAAAATGCCATAAGCAAAAGACTGATGATAATGATACACGTTACAAACCACGTACTGCCGAAATAAAGTGCAAGCTCGGTTATGCCTTTTGTTTCGATCAACATGAATCCAACCCCGAGGAAGAAGGCCGGAAAGGAGTACTCGGAATTTTTTTTCCCAAGATTGAAACGAATGAAAGCAAACGCAGCAATAAACAGCATCGCCAGAAGCAGTGCATAGGAAAAGGGATAGGAGCGGATCGGCATATAGAAGAATGGCCAATCATCGGTTGACTCATCTACTTTCAGTGAATGTAGCGCGAAATCGTTGGTGATTTCCTGAAACTCTTTTGTTGTCGTCTCTGCGGCAGTATCCACATGATTACGCGCAATGAACGTCACGCCACCGTCATAAAGGGATTTGAATGCTCGTGGGGGTACGCCGTTAAATGCTGAGGTCAGCATATTGTACAATTTTTGAGCGAGTTCAGGTGCTAGAACGGCAAACGTCAAACTAATAACGCCGCTTTCGTTGAGCCTACTGCGCGCCTCACGAAACGCTTCAGTCGTATACACATAACTATCGAGCCTGATCCCGCTCGCGTTGCCTGATAATAGCGTATGGGAGTCAAGTAGTCCGTAAACGATGAGATCGTATTTTTTCTTGGTGTATTTGATGTACGAGCGAGCATCATCTACTATGGCACGGACATTCTGAGATTGATACACATGCTCCGGATGAAATTCTTTACCGATCTTAAGTATAAGCGGATCGATTTCTACAGCGTCTATTGACCTCGCTCCATTGTGAAGAGCCGCCGCGACATCATTACCTGTGCCGCTGCCAACTATGAGGACATTTTGTGGGTTCGTCGCAAATTTATACGGAAAGAAATAGTATGCAGTCCATGGAGCTCGGTCTGGATTTTTTTCGAGCGCTTCGGCTCTTAAGTCAAGCATCTTCTGATAGTACGCATTGTTTGCTCGCAGAATTGGCACACCTTCGTATGGTTTTTCTGCCCAGTAGTATAACTGCAGAACCTGATAGGGTGAGTAGTATTCGTTGCCAGGGCCCACCGGCAATGATAGAACACAGATGATAGCAGCAAGCGATATTGCCAGTGTCACCAGGTGGGATATGTTTTGTCGAAGAAATAAGGCAAGGCCCACGGCAGTAACTGCGATCCATATGATGGGCGGGGTCCACAGAAAAGAAAGCGCCGAGAATAATAGTATGCCTGCAATACTTCCGACAAGATTCCAGTTGTATGCTCGGAGTGCTTGGATGCGTCCCATGAGCATTGATGCTAGTTGCCCGAGGGGAACAAATAAGAATGCGTTAACAATGAAAACCACGAGCAGCAGCCCGTAGGTAAAAGGTAAGTGCCATATTCCTACCGTGTTTAATCCTAAGGTTAAGTTCTCGGGTACAGGATTTTGGAGAACGGCATCAAGACTGGTAAAACGCAGGAGGTACAGCGCACAAACCTCCAGCATAAGTAGCGGCATGACGAGGTATAGTCGCAGAGTTCGGCGTGAAGCAAGCGCGTATCCTACGCCTAAACCAAGAAATGCCGACAGTAAACTAATATTCTTAAAATATGCGAACAGTTGAAAATAGGAAGCGTGGATACGGATGATCGATAGTTCTGCGAATATACCTAAGCCGGCAGCAAGAGAAATCCAGAACCAGGGATGTTTAGAGGTTTGGTTTTCCATGGAAGCATGGTAATAATCTTTTTCTTGTGGTCATTTGTTTCCCGGTCGGCATTGAATTATATACCGCACTTCGCATTCATAGAGGGATGCCATAGGAGTCGGACGGGTGTCTACGCTTGCACCTGCTTCTT
>Ga0155892_113_pt1 | contig 8060 bp, 7 predicted proteins | sample RifCSPlowO2_01_FD_107546 | JGI IMG/M metagenome (GOLD analysis project Ga0155892, IMG submission 107546) | Candidatus Komeilibacteria bacterium RIFCSPLOWO2_01_FULL_53_11 | reverse complement strand
CATATGGGACTGAACATGCAAACCCCCTTAGAAGTGATGCGAAGCTATTGATTAGAGAACGCCTTCTGAGCAAAAAAAACGCTCAATTGCTATTGGCGGAGACGACTATAGAGCACCTCTTTCGCAGTGCTCTATGATTTCTATTTTGAGCTATGCATGGAGGAAACGCTCCCGAAGGTATTGAATAAATACGTTCATAACCTCCTGACTGCGCTGTAATCGGACTCTCATTTCCTCTTTTTCGCTTTCGGCAAGATCTCTGCTGTTTCTCTTAAAATCCTCCCCGCCCGTATGTATTCGCACGGAACCATCGCCCTGTTCATCAATTGTAATTGGTCCCTTTTTGGCGATGTCTTCTTGCTGCTGATATTCAGCAATGATCATTTTCATTTTCTGTGCCAGTCGTTTATTTTCTGCGGTCCACTGTTTGTACTCCTCGGTTTCCTCCTCGTGAGAAAGCGCCCTATTGAGTTTCTCCCATGCCTGCATGGCTGCGTCAGTTTCTCCGTCAAGCAGTGTGTTTTTATCTATGCCGAACTCTGAAAGAATTGTGTCCGTAATGTGTTGCTCGCCTTTATAACGATATTCCGGTTCATTCGGAGCCTCCACATCAACCCACGGTGCCATGCGTCCCGGCTCATCAACATGCCCTTCACATGAGCCGGCTGTATTGAGACCTAATAATTGAAGCATGGCGACTGCTTCAACGATTCGCGCGTCAACCGGGTATCCGAGCCGGTCTTTGAATTCCCTAACCTCTTTAAGCTTCGCGTCAATCAACAGCTGTTTATTGGAACCTATCTCGAAATTCATATGCAACCATACTCTCACATTTTTTATACGAGCGCCACCGATCTCTTCTAGTATATTCCCCATAGAGTAGCGCGCGGTCTACCAGCTTCCACCGCCGCCTCCTCCGAAGCCACCGCCGGAAAATCCTCCGCCGCCTACGCCTCCACGTGACGATGGCGTCGAGCTCATGACAGAGCCAGCTTGCGTCCTGAGATCCGAGAGACTGCTCGCAAAGACGACCGAGTTGAAACGCGCGCCGTAGGTTCCCTGATACCACTGCGGTTCGGTCGTGTAGAGCTCCTGGAACTGTGTTGCCCACTCCTTCTCGACACCGAGGACGATCGCGAACGGAAGGAACTTTTCGAACGTCTCCGGCTTCTTCTCCGGCGCGTTGTGGAACTTCAGGCGGTCGCGTTCGGTCACGTGCAAGAACTCGCGAAAGCCGAGAATGTGCTCCTTCGCAAGGACGCCGCGATACGTGCGCTTCGGCATCGCCCAGCCAAAGACCGCGATGATGCCACCAGTAATAAAACCGACGACAATTATTGTTGGACGGCTCCAGACGCCACCGATCAAACCGCCTATTTCAGAGACAACATAGATGACTATCCAAATCATTGAAGCGATACCAAGGTAGATCGATCTGACCCACTCTGGCTTCTTGGTGAAGTATCCCCGACTCACGACCGCGCCGTAGATGAGACCCTTTACCTTTTGTAAGTCCTTGGAGAACTTGTCCTTGAGCGCTGAGAGACGGACCTCCTTCAGGGCGCCTGCCTCAGTCGTCGCAGTGCCGTGCGTTTCGAAGAGCGCGCGCATGAGCTCACGGTCAAAATCAGGAAGGCTCTCGTCCGCCGGCCTCAGCCGATAAAAAATATAATCTTTCTTGTCTTTGCCGAGCTTCGGCGTGGTTTCCTGCCTGATCTTGAGATACCCTCGTATCGCGAGGTAGATGAGGTCTCCGGCGATGTCCTTGTTCTCGGCCTGTTCATCATAGACCGTGCCGACCTCGGCAGGCGTGAGCCCCTCGGGCGGGTCATACTCAGCGATGATCGTGCCTCGCCCGCGAGGATCGCGACCCCGCGTGTGCCACAGGAACCACATAATAAGGAACGTGAGTATCGGAACCCCAAAGATCCAGTTGTCAGAGAAAAAATACCACACTGTGGACACGGGCGTTGGCGCGGAAACAAATTCCCTCGGGAATCCGATGCTGACCGTGACGCCTTCGCGGGGGTTCAGCAGACCGTCCAAAAGGACAAGTCCTTCCGTCTCTCCGGAAGGTGCGGGAGCGCTGAGCGTCGCGCACGGCTCAGTGCTGCCGAAAGGACCGCGGTAACAGGCAGAGGAAAGCGAAGAGACTGGCATGGGCGCGGGGAGTACGACGCCTCCATAGACGCGATCGATCGGCACCGGCCATTCGTTACCGGTCATGTTCCAGACAAGCTGCGCCCTGCCTTCGCTGAACTTGAGCGCTCGGTCAACAGTATAGCGGATCACGTAGGTGTGCGCGCCGGTGACCGTCGTGTCGGGATCCCCTATCTTGATACGAATGGCCGAGCCGACCCTGCTCGTCTCAAAAGGAATCCCCAGATCATATTCATACCGCACCTTGATATCACGCACCCGGAGTTTGAATGTTCCGAACGACGTTTTATACGATATTGGGATATCCCGAAAAATGCCGTGCCGTGATTCGCTCCCAAAGTCATAGAGGATCGCCTCAGACACTCTAACCGAGCCGTCGGCATGAATATCGAGGTGTACGTTGAAATTCGAGATGCGTTCCTGCGCCACTGCGACAGAAAAAAAGCCGCTGCCGATGATGACGAGAAGCGCTACGAGGAAGCGTTTCATCCCGTTACAAATCCCACATTACGCTTTCGTATCATATATACAGATTATGACAAAAATCGAATGTATACAATTACTGTGTGTTGAGCGGGATTTGCAACGGGATTCATAGCATGAGTATAGCAGAAAGCATGGATTGACACTGCAAGGCGTCTTTTATTCCTTCAGTCGTTTCGCAAGCTCGATGGCCTCTTCTTTGGTTCTAATGTTCCCGTCAAGATACGCGTCATTCACCTCTTCTTTCACTCTCCCCAGATGTTTGCCTGACGTAAAGCCGATCGCAAGCAGATCATCACCGGTCACAATAAAAGTTGGCGGGGCATTCACGTCCTTCATTCCCGCCGCTTGAGCAACGAGCGCATCTCTGTCCAATTTCCCGTCGGCACGACTATCCGCCTTACTCACCGCAACCAGCTCCTCTATCGTTGCCGGAGCAAGCCGCCGCTCGAAGCGTAGCAATGCTTTTTTGGAAAATGACTCCGTGGTCAGCACGGTCATGTGTTCTCTCACTATAGAGAGCACCTTTTTAAGTATATCGCCCGGGACCTTCATCGACTCAAGAAGACTCTTCGCATACGGGATCCCTGCTTCGGAATGCCCATGATGCGTAATGCGCCCTTCCTCGTTTATCGCCTTGGTATATGGCTTGCCCAAGTCATGACACAGCGCTCCCAGAATCACGACGAGCTTCTCTTCATCGGTCATCTCTTTCCCCGCGACCGACGCGGCTGCCGCATCGACCACGATCTTCGTATGCGTCCAGACGTCACCCTCAGGATGGTACCCGGGGTCCTGCTTCGCGCCTTCGAGCGCCCTGAGCTCCGGATGCAGCTTCTCGATAATGCCGAGTTCTCGCGCAACCTCCATGCCGATACTCGGTTTTTTCGATTTCAGAAACAGCTTCATCCACTCCTCACCGATGCGCTCTTTCGGAAGCTCTGACAGAGTGACCCCCCTACAAAGCTCGATCGTATCTTCCTCAACCTCAAACCCGAGCTGCGCGGCAAAACGAGCTGCGCGAAGCGGCCGCAAAGGATCTTGTGGGAACGTATTGCGATCCACTGCGCGAAGGACTTTGAACTGCATGTCCGTGAATCCTCCGTGCTTATCGATTATTTCACCAGTGAAAGGATCCAAGAGCATCGCATTCACGGTAAAATCACGACGCGCCGATGCTTCCGCAATGCTCTTGAAGGGATCGGGAACGGTCTTGAATCCCTTGTGGCCCGGGGCGACCTTGATATCTGTACGAGGCACAGCAACATCGATGAATTCGTCGCCTACTTTAACCTTTATGACCTCAAATTGTTTGCCTTTTTCACCGATGGCACCATAGCTTCGCAATATCGAAAGCAGTCTATCGAGTTCGACACCATACACTTCGATATCAATGTCATCCGGCGTGACCTCGCGCCCCATACGCTGCATCGCAATATCACGCACATACCCGCCAACGACATATGCCTTCCCTCCTTCTGCTTTTACCGCTTCGATTATCGCGATGGCCTTCTCCAGTTCTTCTTTTTTCTGCGGATCCGTCTCCTTCTCCATCTGCTGGTACAAGCTCGGTCCATTTTCAAGATTCGCTTGTTTATGCGAATGATCCACCATGAGGCGCTTCGTATCGTCTGGCAGAAGCTCAAATCTCTTTCTGCGCGCGTCGTCATCTGCTGTGGGATGGTCAAATGAATTCTGCATTGCATTATTTCGTATCCGATTCGACGAAAAACTTCTATTTCAAAAACTCCGTAAAGAGCTTCATCTCTTCTTGAGATGCCCGAAGACGCTCGGCGCGTTCTGTTCGTTCCGCATCAGTCATTTTCTCAAACGTTCGGTCATTCTCTGACGAACCAATACGTATCCAAAATGATCCTCCTGGACCGCTTAGCTCAATACGAGGTATTGCCGAAGGATCGGCATCGGTTCGCGTTGCACGATATTCATCGATGAGACTCTGCATATGGTCACGAAGTCCCTCATTTTTTTCACGCCAAGCCTTAAACGCATCGGTCTCTCCGCTTTCATCGAACAGCGCACACAGCTCATCCCACTCGGCCATGTGCTCTCCATCGCGGATCTGCTTGCTCGTAAGCCCGTGCTGTTCACAGATACGCTTCTCAAGTTCAGCTTGATCCTTGTATCGTTCTTTGGGCTTGTTCTTCGCCTTGATAGCAACCCATGGCGCGGCCTCTCTATGGTCCGGATGTCCCTCGCACGAGCCAGATGTCGGGAATTTAAGAAGATTCAATGCTGCTACTGTTTCAACAATACCCGGATCCATTTCTCCACCGACCTTATCCTTACGGCCGGCTACTTTCTCGACCTTCTTTTGCCATTCCTGTCCCTTGGCAGAAAGTTCATGTGATTGTTCCGGATTCATATAGCAAGGGTACTAAAAAAGCCTTGGACAAGCAATGCCGTTGAATAACTTGACTATATAGAGCAGCGTGTTAACGTACGTCCTGTTGTTCCTGGCGGACCGACCGGTCCAACTGAAACGGGCAGACATGCCCACTTCGTGCACGACAGTGCACAGCCACGGAGGTATGTACCATGACAACAGTTCCAACAGCGCGGGAAGTTTGCGAGGGATCGAAAAGACTTCATCAGATGGCGGAAGAGATAGATTCGTTGCTCGGCATTCTGAGCGGCGCTCTCCTCAGCTCGCTCAAAGCGAACGATCATCCTCTGGATTTTATGATCCCTCTCAACGATGACGCAACGGCAAAGCGAATGCAGAAAGAACTTGAGGAGGAAATCCAGGTGCTCATCAAGCTCTGGGAAACCTATGGCAAGCGCTACAATCTCCACATCGTATGCCCGCCAAAAAATAACCGCTCAAAAGGCGTGCAGATCACGTACGAGATTGAAGTGCTGACGGACGCCGGACCCTCTCATATCACCGAACTTCCTATGCGCGCATCGACGCTGGACCCTTCCTCTTTGCAACGGTTCTACGCGTGCCGTGACCGCATCATCGAGGAAACCGTGAATGCCTATCCGCCGGTTCTGTACAAACTTCAGGAGATCGCGCGAGGCGAGACTCCGCCACCGCCGGACAAGGTCATATTGCCGGTCTCATAGCCGCGACCGAAGTACCATGCCGCGGTCCGACCCCGAAGGGTATCGGACCGCGGTTTTCATTTCAATAACCGCACAACGGCATAAGATAGCTACAAAAAAGGCTTTTTGTTTCAAAGCTACTCATATCGCGGCTTCAAAAGAAAAGTTCATTTGACAATCTATTATTCAGATGTTATAATATATCTTCGTAGTTAAACTACCCTTCTTTCACAAACCGACTTCTCTACCTCACTTTTCCGCGTCTGCCATGCGCAGCGTATCGGGAGGAGACCTTGAAAAACATTCAGATGAGCCTGTTCTGGCGCTCGACGATCTTCATCACGAGCGCGGTAGCGAACTTCTTCGCGTTCCAGGCGATCGCCCGCTATTTCGGTAGTGCAGACCCGACCTGGATGGCCACGCTCATCACCGTCTCGGTCGTCGTTCACGAGTGCGCCCATGCCATCGTGATGACGATCTACGGTCTGAAGCCACTCATGTTCTTCGCCCTCGTCATCGGAGGAGCGATGCCGACGCAGATCGAGAAGATGAAGCAACTCCCGTGGTCACGAATGGCCGCCATCACGCTCGCAGGACCCTTCGCGAACCTGGTCCTCGTGGGAGTCGGTGCCCTCCTCTACCTCGGCGATATCGTCACGATCCGACAGTTCGACCAGATCGCGTCGGTAAACACGCAGCTGTTCTTCCTGAACCTCTTGCCCTTCAGCATCCTTGACGGCGGACGGTTCACGAAGCTGCTCTTCGACTCGGTGCCGGAACACCTCGACCTGCGCTTCGCGCGCACGCTCGGCGTCGCTCTCGTCGCGATCGTGTTCGTCACCTCGATCTTCACGCACCGAACCACCGCCCTGACCACGATGATTTTCTACTTCGGCCTTGTCCATCGCGCGTTCCGCGATGACCCGGTCGGCAGCAGGAATCGCCAGGCGATCAAGCCACAGGAGCAGATCCGGTGGGCGGTCTTCTACGGGGCGATGCTCTGCGTCGGGGGCGTACTCTTCAACATGATCCCCGACTGGATGGAGTAGTCGGAAACCCTTTGCGGGAACGAAAGCCCGTCCGGAATGCAGCGGTGCTGCGCCGGACGGGCTTTTAACATGCGCGCGCTATTCTCCCTGCGTACGTATCACATGCAGGCGCGCCCCAGACCGTCAGCGATGGTAATAAGTATGGAAATTTTCATATCGTAGTATGACGGACGTACTGATCATTATTTTCAATCATCGTAAATACGCGACGATTTTTTTGACCTCGCTCACGTCGAACGTCGGATACCGATATTTCCTTGCTTCCTTTTTGAGCCAGCAATTAAACTCAAGCACCCACGCAACTTCTTTCTCTTTCACCGAGTCTGGATAGGTGTGGGCATCGTCCCACAATCCGCGCGTGAAAACGATCTTTCTGATCCGTTTCGGATCCTCTGTAGTGAGGAGCAGCGGGCGCACGGATTTGTCTTTGCCATAGGCGCGATGTACTAAATGCGGCAGGATCGCGACTCCTTCAACGATGCATGATTCCCACGCTGCGTCGGCCCTCAAGAGCGCAGTGACACCCTTCCACACTTCGGCACTTTCTTTATTTTCGTGAGTGACAACTTGCCATGCTGTATGCTTAGTCAAATACTGAACCGGCGTAAATTTGTTGAAATAAAAAATATTCGGGAACTGCTTCGGATCCACTAATTTTCGCATCATCTCTCGAATAGCATCTGTTGATATCCATGGCACATGAAGCGTTTTCGAAAGCGTCCGAGCAATCGTGCTTTTCCCAGATGTCGGCGCCCCGCCGATGAGAATGATTTGGCGCTTCAATTTCGAATCGTAACCCATATAATCAGTATACCAAAAATACGAATAAGCGGGCGTTCCGTTCCGGAACGCCCGCCTGTTACCCCTCAAAAAAGAAAAGAGGGCGACCCAACGGCCACCCTCCGCGAAACACGAACATTGAAGTTACTTGATGCCGACCAGCATCGACAAACCGACGCTCACTCTCGGATCGACGTCGTTCTCGATAACGGTATCTTTGAAACCGGATCGGTACGTTACGTCCTCCGTAGCGACGGTGTTGTACTGAACGTACACGCTGCTTTGCAGACGTTCGTGCCGGTATGCATAGCCGATTCGACAATACGGAACAGGGTTGTTGTGGATCTCCGCAAACTCGACCGTACGATACTCGTGATCGCGATCCCAACGATCATATCCCTGCTCGGCAACGAACACAAGCGGGCTGCGTTCCTTCACGTAACCAGCGCCGAGCGTGAATCCGTGTCCATTCCATAGCCGCGGGAAAACGGGGACGGTCAATCCGTACTGCCAATAACCCGT
>Ga0155892_123_pt1 | contig 8207 bp, 9 predicted proteins | sample RifCSPlowO2_01_FD_107546 | JGI IMG/M metagenome (GOLD analysis project Ga0155892, IMG submission 107546) | Candidatus Komeilibacteria bacterium RIFCSPLOWO2_01_FULL_53_11 | reverse complement strand
ATCGAGGGTACTCGACGTGACAACCCGCCTAAAGCTGCTTCTGAACTACGTCTGTGACGACGCAGTCTCCTCCTCGATCGGATGATCGTCATGATCCGTGACTGCGTCACTCGCGACCTCGACCGGAGCCTCCTCCCCTTCGTTGCCTTGCTCGGGACTCGCAGAAGCGGTCTGAGAGGCCTCCGAAGCGACGGGCACTCCAGGGTAAAGCTCAGGGAACAGCACGCGATGCATGATCTTCACGCGATCCCGCGTCTCCACGTCCTGATCGTTCAACTCCTCCTCGAGCGTATCGGGATCGATGCCGGCGTCCACGATGTACTGAGCGATCTCTTCCTCGCTCACGGTGTGATCGAGATACGCCAGCATGACGTCGGCGTCGCCGTACCTGTTGTCGGTCTCGACCACCAGCGCGGTGAGAGCATCCGAAGGCGGAAAGCCGGCCTCCCGCAGGATGCGATAGGCGTCTTCGAACTCGTAATCATCGAAGTCATGCTCGGCTACGACCACGTCGTTCGCCGAACATCCAGCGGCGCACAGCAGCTTCGCGGCCTTATCGAACTCCAGATGCTCGCGCAGCTCGCGGTATTCGTCTTCATCGGTCAAGTCGACCTCAGACGCCTTCGCAAGCTCGGCCATGGTCGGAACATCAAGGTCAGTGGGCCACGACTGCACCATCTCGCCGAACGACAGTTCGCACTCATGACAGAGTACGGAGGCCACGTCTGCCGGTGAACAGCCGCGACTCAGGAGGGGCTGAATGAGATCCGTCGCACTCATGTCGTGGACCGCATTCAGTATTGCGCTCGCGCGCTCTGCGGGCGTGCCCTTTGCGGCATCCCACAAGACCGACACCCATTCACCTGCGTCCATCTTGAAGTTGCGCTCGATGTGTTCGGCGATTTCGTCGATGCCGAAGCCTGCCTGAGTAAGATAGCCCGCGATGTCCTGCTCGCTGAAATCCAGCTCAGCGCACGCGTCCACGAGATCGGTTTCGTCGATGTCCCCGCCGAACGAACGGACGGCCTCGGTGATAGCAGTGGCCCCGTTATCCCCGGCAGCTCGCCACTCGCGCAGGAGGCGCTTGAACCGGTCGCTCTGAAGATCGTGCGTACGAACCTCGGCGATCTCCGGCGCAGGACTCACCGTCGCTGCAGGCTGCGAGCTTTCGCGTGCGGGGCTACCCGAAGACGGCATCGTCCGCCCTGCAAACTGAAGCCCATCGTCACGGCGACGGAGAAGGATCCATAGAATCACGACGACCAATACTACAATACCTGCAAGCACGACACCACCGAAGAACGACTGTGACGCTGACGTTTGATTCATCCCTCGCACCTCCACAAAGAAAGGGGTTCGCATGACGAAGAACACTGGGGGACATATACATCCGCCAAAACAGAAAACAATAGCTGTTTTTCTGAGGTGTGTCAACAGATACGGATTCCAAAAAACGCTCGGTTTTTTTGCTGAGCAGCGCTTTCGAGAACACCTCGCTTGATGCCTCTACAAGTCCTCGTTCAGGGAATTCCGCGTCTCTGGTCCGACGACACCGAGTGGATCGATGCCATGCGCTTTCTGATAATCAATGACCGCATTACGTGTGACCGAACCGAAATATCCCGTGACATTCGCTTTCGCTGGGAAAAAGCCAAGTTGTTTCAGTGTCGCTTGCAATAATCGAACCTCATCCCCAATCGATCCCACTGTAAGGTAACGTGTGAATGAACCCGTCGTCTGTGTATCGGTGGAGTAACCTTGTACCGTCGTTCCGATATCAACCCCGTTCTCGAAGGTTTCCGTCGAGAGGATTGTTATTACATCCACAAACAAGTACCCTCGTGCGCGAAACTCTTCTTCGGTCTTTATCCAGCGCTTTTTGCCACCATCCACAAGATATACCTTTGAATCCCCCGCATACTTAATGAGGGTTCCATCAGGATGGCGATCCCCCACTACGAGGAAAGGCGTTGTTTCCAAATACGCATCGAAGGCTTCATCCGACACAACAGTCACCATATACCAGCTGTATCCAAGCCCGTTGAACGCCTCTTCGTTCTTGATCCAACGCCTCTTGCCATTTGTAATGACGTAGACGCGCTGATCATTTGCTTTCTTGATAATGCTCCCCTCACGTACGGGAAGCGTCAATGTAGCGCCGACGACGTATCCAGATTTTGATGCGATCGTCCGTATGTCTGACCAGCTGAAACCTCTTCCCAGGAAGACAGCCTCATTCAAGATGGGCTTCAGCACGCCGCCCTCGACAAAATAAATAGCCGGACTGCCGATCTCCTTCACAAGCCATCCGTCCACGAGTGCGCTGCCTTGCGGTACTGTCGGTGCGCTTGGAGCGCCAGGGGCGCTCGGTGCGCTTGGGGAACCCGAGGAGCCTGATGACGAAGCGGCGACAAGCGTAATGACCGCGCTTATCGGTTGTGAGGTGCCGCCGGTTTGCGTCTTGTAATTAACGTAGACGCGTTTCACTCCCAGGCCTTCGGTCAATGTCCATGATTTCGATGTCGCATACGGCTGCCACGTCGCGTCAGAAAAACTCAGATCGTTCGATATGATCATTTCAGCCGCATCATTCGCCGAGAGCTGCAACGTGACATCGCGACTGCTCGTTTCAGCCGCGCCATTATTTATCGATATGCTGACGGACGAGGGCTGGCTGCCGCCACCTCCGCCAACAGCACATCCCCTGGATGTCGTTCCTGCCGTAATGACGACCGTCTGAGTAAAGGTGATGGTCGTAGTGAGATCCGTAACACAGTTGGTTGTTTGACTGAGATTATTCGTGATCTCGTACCCATTCGCCTGATTCACCACGACGCTATCGCCTGCCGTCAATGTCAGCGTCAATGTGCTGCCGCTAGCTGAGAGAGAGTCAATGCCCGTCGAGGAAGTCAGCGTATACGTCACCGAGGGACCCGTTAAACTTACACTCAACGGTTGACCGGCTGTCAACTGCAAGTCCTCCGCGCGCACTCCGAACGGCGCGACAACAAGCATGCTGACAACAAACAGAAATAATTTCTTCCTCATAATAGTGTTCGAGTAGTGCTAAAGGATCGCTTACTCACAACTCGTATTTGTCCACACCAATCCTTGAATGAGCATATCCGCCGAAGAAGTGGGATAGGCATAGACCCACTGGCCTGCAGTCGTCCGCAATTTAATGCAGGGGGCAGACTCTGATGCGAGATCGCCGAATACGACCGTGGTGGTCGCATTGGTTGCCTGACGCTCGCCAACAATTAATTTTGTTGTGGTCGCGGTGCCGCCGACAATCAATGCTGTCGAAGAAGCCGTGCCACCAACTGTAAGCGCGTCGCCTATCTGCGCATCATCTTGCACAAACAGATCACCTCCTGCAAGATTGAGCCATGTAGCGGTGCCGCCCGAACCCACCCACAAAGATGCACTTGTAGTCGCCTGACTATTGGAATATGCGTCATCAAAAACCATAAGGTCGGCGACATAATCAATCCCCGCGGGCAAAGTGAAGTTTGATCCGACCCACAAATAGTCAGTTGTTGTTGCTGAGGTGCTTGTGGTACGGCCTAAGGTGGATAACTCCGTGACGCTCAAAGTGCCTTCCGTCGTGATATTATCACCGATTGTGGTGGTGGCACGGACCAAAATAGCCACAAAAAATACCGAAATAGCCACTATTGTGGTATTTCTGAAGAAGTTTTTCGCCTCTTTATTCATACATGTTTTTTAATTAAATAGTTCAATGCTTAATTTGTAGGTAATTATAGCACGATTTCATGATTACCGCTACGCTCGCTTTAAATACTGTTACTGAAGAGGGGGTATATATAGATAATAAATAGGTTACCATAGCCATATATGACTATGGCTACAAAGAACAGCGGTTCTGCGTGAGCACCTCAAGAGATATCTCAAAGCCTCGCGGAAAGAAAAGACAGCGATGCTTGACCGCCTGACGGCGATTATGGACATGCATCGTAAGACCATCATTCGCGCACTACGCCGTGAACAGGTGCGCGATGGCGGGCTCGTTCGACATCCTCATAGTGTATGCAAGGAACGCCCTGCTACGCAAAACACGAGTTAAGAATCTGTACGTTTTTCCTGTCAGGACCCTCGCCGGTAAACCCAGGAACCTCAAGCAGCCATGCCTTGTCCCAGAGCCGTTTTTCTTTCGCAAGATTTTTAAAACCCGAAAGACCTATGTAGCCCTGTCCGATATTCTCATGACGATCGTGATATGAGCCAGCCGCGGTCATCGAATCATTCGCATGGAGCGCGACGATATTCTCGAGACCGATCGTTTTGTCGAGTTCATCCGCGAAACGCTTTATTTCTTTCGGCGCGTACTTCATGATGATGCCCGCTTCGAACGCATGCGCGGTATCAATGCACGCCTTAATGCGCGGTGACTTGACTCCCTTCATCATCATTCCGATATCCGCGGGCAGCGCGCCAAGCCTCTTGCCGCCTCCTGCCGCGTTCTCGATGATAAGATAGCTCTGTCCCGGCGCGCCTTTGATGATCTCTTGCATACACTTGACCGCCTCGGCCATCGCCTGCGCTTTCGGCATCTCCTGGCCTGAGCCGATATGGAAGATAAGGCCCACTGCACCGAGCAATTCGGTTATCTGTAAATGCTTCGTGAGGAGCACTGTTGAAATTTTCCGAAGCGAAGCTCGAGGACTCGCGATATTCGCAAGGTAGGGCGCATGCAGGAACACTTTTTTGATAGTGCTCTTCGCCTGAAGTTCTTTGAATTTTTTCGCATCCGCGGCTGACGGCATCCGCACGGCCCATTGCCTCGGCGATGAACCGAAGATCTGAATGCACGTCGCTCCAATCGCTTCGCCGTTCGCTATCGCGTTATAGACACCGGCGGCAGCAGAAACATGGCCGCCGATGAGAGGTTTTCCCGTCTTCTTTTGCATATCCATTAGTATAACACCACGAGAATAAATCCTAAACCTCAAAGTCGAAATCCCAAACAATACCCAAATCCGAAATCACAAATATACGATGTCGCTTGTGATTTAGAGTTTAGATATTGTTTAGATTTTAGGATTTAGAAATTGAACTTTTTATCAAATCATGAAGCGAGTGCACGGTCGCCACCATCCATTCCTTCTCGTCAAACTCATGCTGTTTCCGTTCTAAATAGATGAAATCAACGCCTGCGTTCTTCGCAAAAAACGCATCCTCGTTGCTATTGCCGATGTACAGGGTATCCGCGGGCGGTATGTCCAGCTTTCGAAGCACGAAATGAAAACTTTCAGGATTCGGTTTTTCGAGAAACCCGCGACTTGTCGTCGAACAATAGAAATCAATCGGCGCGCCGTTCAACTTCGCCATCTCCATCTTCGCGATGCGTTCGGGCGCGCCGGTAATGATCGATATGGTCTTTCCCATCTGCTTCAGCAGTGCGATCACCGGTGCGGCGTCATCATAGGCATGCGTATGACGATCCCGCTCTGCAGCAAGATCATGCTGCTGATAGACGGTCCAGAACGATATCGGGTCCAGCTTAAACTCGCTCTCGATGATACGGTTACGGGTGGACTCGAACCAGAAACGGTCTATCGCGCGTTTTGAGGGAGACACGCCCCCGAGCCGCTCCACGACTTTTGGCACGATCATATACCGATACTCAGGCACGGTGTGAACAAGCGTGCCGTCAAGATCGAAGGAAATGTGGCGATAGTTCTCTATCATACAGCAAAGACTATACTACACAATGCCGCAAATAAAAATGCCATCACTCATACCCTGAGATATCCTCGACGCTCGCGTTCCGGAAATTTCTCAATGGCATATCTGAGCATGGTCCGCGGCATTCTTGAATAATTTTTCTCCAGGAATCGAACGAGGATTCGTTTGTTGCGTTTGCCGACCTCCCGAAGCATCCAGCCGACGGCTTTGTGAATCAGGTCATGCCTATCATGCAGAAGCGAGCGGGAAATCTTCAGCGTATCGGCGAATTGATCGCAGCGAATAAACTCATAGGTAGCAACGATCGCGATCCGCCGCTCCCAGACACTTCTCGATCGCGCAAGCCTCTGCAGAACGGCACGAGGTGTATCAAAAAGATATCTGCCGACGATAACAGGCGCCGTGAGATCGACCAAATCCCAATTGTTGATCCATCGAGTCGAACGCAGATAATAACCAAAAATTCGCTCTCGTCCAGATTCGGTTGCGGACTGAAACCGATGGACGAGTAGTAAAAGTGCGATAAGCCGTTCTTCATGGATCTTCGAGTGCAAGAGCTTCGTGATCTCGGCAAAAGGAAGCGAATGGTACTTCCGCGCGAGCGTTCGCGACTGCGGTACCGTGAGCCCTAGAAATACATCGCCTTCGCCATACTCTCCTCTGCCGGTCTTAAAAAATCGCTGCAGAATTTTCGCCTGCCGCGGGTCTGCCTGCGCGCGTATTTCTTTTCGAAGTCGCGTGAGTGTGGCAGTGTTAATCATACATCTGCATGAAATCGGACCCACACGCCCCGGAGCGCCACGGACACATTGTATCCAAACCACACTACCACAGCTTCTGCTGTTTTTTTAAAATCGTGATTGCGTTTCTGCATAGTATTTGCTCGCTGCTTCCTTGGCTCGTATGGGATATACGATATCGGATCGACGAAGCTCGTCAATGGGCATCCAGATGGGTTCATAGTTATCAAGTGGACTGTTCCGCTCCCGCTCCTCCCCGCCAAGGGCGAGTACGCCACTATAGATGCGGCTGAAATAAAAAAATTCGTCGCTCTCGATATCGCGGTACCGCTGCTGCAGTCGCAACGGCTCACGCGCATCGAGCACGATGTCGAGACCGGTCTCTTCCTTGCATTCGCGGACCGCCGCATCACGAGGTTTCTCGCCCCGCTCCACCATGCCGCCGGGAAAAGCAAAATACTCCCGCCCGTCGCGTACTCGGTGCATCAGGAGTATGCCGCGTTCGGTCGCAAGGATGACGGCAGCCCGCTCCCGTCTCATGGCTTGCTGCGTGCGAAAAAAGTCTCCGGCCGCAGGTACGGCGCGAACTTTTTGAGCCGCCCTGCGATCGCTTTCCGCTCTTTCTCAGTGCGCGCGGAACTGTACAGTGCCCTGAGATTCTGAATATTCCGCTGCCGGCGCCGCTTCTGGCGGATGACCATGCTTCGTCTCGTTGTAGTGACCTTTGACATACTGAGAGCATCTTAGCCGAGAGTTGGTTATTCAGCAAGGAGGCACCGTTAGAGGGTGTTCTCTAACGGGGTCAACCCAGTCGTTATGGGGCGTAATAACAACGAGCCAACCGCTGTAAGTTGATTTATTATCACTATTTTGCCATACTGGCTGCATGAATACCATTGAAAGCATACAAAAAAGTATTCGCCCCATTTTGGAAAGCAATGATGTTTCCTTTGCCGGCATCTTCGGCTCTTATGCTCGGGGTGAAGCAGACAGCGCAAGCGATATTGACCTCCTGGTCAGGTTTAAAAATCCCAAGAGTCTTTTTGGTATCGTGGCCTTTGAACGGGAATTATCAAAGATTTTGAAAACAGAGGTCGAGGTGATAACCGAGCAATCACTTCATCCCTATATTGCACCGTACGTACGAAAGGAATTACGCACTATATATGAAGGATGAACTGGTATACGTGCGTCATATCATTGACGCAATCGCAGCCATTGAGCAGTTTACCGCTGGACACGATTACGCATCATTTGCGAAAAATAAGCTGATTCAAGACGCGGTGATACGTGAGCTCGAGATCATCGGCGAGGCTTCGAAGCGCCTGTCAGAGGCCTTCAAGCTTTCTCTCCCTGATGTTCCATGGAAAAATATCGCAGCCATGCGCGATAAGTTAATTCACGATTACTTCGGTGTTAATTTGGAAGCGGTATGGAAAACGGTGCATGATGACCTGCCGCCATTGAAGGAAGTTTTTAAGAGTAAACTTTTGTAGTATTCTCCAAATTTTAATCATACTGCCTCGCACATAGCATGCTCGTTGTTCGCGCTCATCCTGATAATTTCAGCTCGGTGAGCATTTTTGGCTCGATCTATACTTTTTTCTTCTCACTTCTGGAGAGATTTCTCCCTTAAAAAGAAAAGGACCGGCCAGTCGACAATGGCGGGTACCCATTTCGTTAGACACCTTTGTCTAAGACATCTGGGTTAATACTACTTTGTTTCGTTGCCTCTCCGCAAACAGTGCGGGAGGCATT
>Ga0155892_158_pt4 | contig 8238 bp, 10 predicted proteins | sample RifCSPlowO2_01_FD_107546 | JGI IMG/M metagenome (GOLD analysis project Ga0155892, IMG submission 107546) | Candidatus Komeilibacteria bacterium RIFCSPLOWO2_01_FULL_53_11 | reverse complement strand
CACCCCGGACAGAAATCAGCTGCCAATTGTTAAGCACAACAATACTACACGAGCTGGGGCAACAGTTCAACCCTCGACTATGGGAGCTAAGTTCGCTACAATGCTTTGGTACAGGTTCCTTTCGTGGGAGGCTACGTGACAAACTCGAAGCGGCTGGCTTCTAAATCACGGTGGATAGGAGCATTCCTCGCGCGCAACCCAAGAGTTGCGGCATTTCTTGACCGCCTCTGGTGGCCTCTTATCGCCGTATCCGTGTTCATCGTTCTGTGGATCATATTCCACATCCCGCACCTCATCGGCTACCTCCTCTTCAGGGAGCGGCTGAACGATCTGCTGCAGAAGCTCTGGGCGCTGCTCGGCTTCTAAAGGCCCTCGTCTGATTTTCCAGGCGAGGGCTCTTGTTTTTTACACTGCGCAGCTTACTCTTTGTGGCCGCCGGAATGGAGTCGCAGCTTGATTCGTTTCACGACGTCGCTGATATCCCACTCTGATTTGACGAGATAGTCGAGAGCGCCCAGTTGCTTGCCGCGTTCGACGTCTTCCTCCTGGCCGAGATTGGTCAAAAGGATGACGCGCACTTTGCTCCCCCACTCCTTGTGATCGCGGAGGCGTTTCAAAACCGATAATCCATCCATGCGGGGCATCATGATATCAAGCAGGATCAGGTCCGGCTTCGTACTGATTGCAGAATCAAGTCCGGCACGTCCGTCAACAGCCTCATGAACCGTGTACCCCTCTCGGCGCAGCCGGTTCGCCAGAACATTCAGGATCGAAGGGTCGTCCTCGACGATCAATATTTTTTGCGTTGATTTCTCGGTCATACTATTTACTATGAATATAATGCCGTCTGAGGCCTGCGTCAATGATATCACGAATTACGACCGCTGAGCGCATACTTCTGTATCTTCTCGACGACCTCGCTAATGGAAAAATCTGACTTCACGATATAATCGGTCGCCCCGAGCTTCGTGCTCCGCACGATATCTGACGCCTGCCCGAGATTCGACATCACAATAACCGGGATTTTCTTTAGGAGCCCTTTCTGCCGCATCTCCATCAGCACTTCCCAGCCGTCCTTGTTCGGCAATATCAGATCCAGAAGCACAAGGTCCGGCTGCTCGCTTTCGATCTTCCGCATCCCCTCGATGCCGTCGATCGCAAGGCTCACTTCGAAGCCATGACGCCGTAGCTTATTGCCGATAACCAGAGACAGCGCATGCTCATCCTCGATATAGAGTATCTTTTTCTTTGCACCGGAAGGCTTTACGCCGCGTGCCTGACTTTTCCGTGAAATGTCCATCTGTCCTGTTGCCATAAGCTTACGTTATGCGAGAGTTCGCTCGCCCTTTCGATATCTGCTGCCTTTTAATGGTAGCGAAAAGCTGAACGTGCTGCCCTTGTTCTCCTCCGAGTCGAACCAGATACGGCCGCCCGAGGTCTCGACGATCAGCTTCGCGATGTAAAGCCCAAGCCCCGTGCCCTCGGCCTGCATCTTAAACACGTTATCGGCTCTGAAGAACTTCTGAAAAGCTCTGTGCTGCAGCCCCTTCGGCACGCCGACCCCGGAATCCTGCACCGAGACGATAATTTCTACAGGGCGCTTTTCTAAGCGTACGTGCACTTCACTCGGCTTGTTGATGCCCGTCGAATACTTGACCGCGTTCGATACGAGATTCACGACCACCTGGCGCATCAGAGCAGGGTCCAGCCTGATCTTCGGTATGCGGCCCCCGGGTTTCTCGAATATGATTTCGCAGTTTTTTGCCTTGGCGAGCGGTCGATGCTCGGAAACGACATCTTCGATCAGCCGCAGCATGTCCGTCGGCTCGGGATTCACGGTGAGGCGCTGATCCTCGAGGCGAGAAATGTTGAGCAGGTTTTTCACGAGTTTAATCATGCGGATGTTCGATTCCAACGCCTGCCTGAGATATTCCTTCTGCTCCTGCGTCAGAGCGCCGATCTCACCCTCATAGAGTTCTTCGATATACCATCTGATGGCCGTGAGCGGCGTCCGCAGCTGATGCGACGCCATCGAGACGAACTCGGTCTTCAATTTGTCCGTTTCGCCCGCGTTCGTGACGTCCTCAAAGAGCAGGACGCAGCCGTCCGGCGAGATGTGGCCCTGAACGGACACGACTCCGGCGCCGCGCGCCCCGTCAATGTCAAAAACGTGTTCGCTGATGCCGCGTTTCCGCGAAAGACACTTCTTCGTGATGAATGAAGCGAACGACGGCGCATGACTCATGAGTTTCCTGATATCAGCTCCGATCGCGCGCTTGACCGATACGTCGCTGTTCAAGAGATCGAGCGCCTGCTGATTGACGCTCATGATAGTTGCCCGCGGGTCTATCGCGACGACCGCGTCCTCGACAGTATGCAAGGCCGCGGCAAAGAGATTTTGCAGCGCCTTCGTTCGTGGGTTTATGCGTGTCGGCATACTCATGTACGAGAGTCATTATACCCAGAAATACGAAAAAACGACAGCGAACTATTCACGATACGAGGATCGCACGAAGGCACGCCCGACAGCCCATTCGGATATAGTACCTCTCCCTCGAATGTCGCCTGTGCAAACGAAACTACCGAAGCCACGGATACTTCCGAACCAATGCCGTCTGTGACCAGCGCACGCCAAGGCCGAGATAATCCCCGGCATGCATCGCGCTTAGTGCAAGAAAAACAAAAAGATAGACGATATGCTCGTCAACGATCGGATTATGTTCCGGCGGCACCACGGCGCTCCAAAGAAGAAGCGATAGAAATGCGCCGCTGTAACTCGCTATCTTCATACCGATGCCGAGGATAAGCGCGATACCGATGCCGAGAAGGCCGAGCATAAAAAGCCAGTCAACAACGGGATTACCGGCGATCGCCTGGTGGATCGGCGCAAAGATCCCTTTCGACGCGAATTTCAGGAAGCCATACGTAGGCGACACTCCGTCGAGCCAGGTCTTGCCGGATTCGGTCGTGAAACCGAGGCCGAATACCTTATCCAGGAATGCCCAAAAGAAAATCCAGCCGAGCGTTATCCGAGCGAGAGCTAGAAAATATTTATCGATTGTATATTGCATACTCATAGTGACAAAATAACATGCTGCTTAGTAATTCTACGATGGCTAAAAAGGTGCGGGAGGGTCAGCTCTGACATCAGGCCTACGGTTTCCGTTCACGTATTTTGAAACTTCCACTGAGAGCCGAAAGAGGATGATCGCAACGACATACAGCGACAGGAGCAGCCGCGGCGGCGGGAATCCGTCCAGCGTTCTGAAATACGCTATCCAGACATCCTGCTCGATGATCGCCGCGCGGATCGCAAGCAGGAGCCATGCGACGTACCCCCACCGAAGCGCCATCCGCCACCGATGAGGACCCAGCTTCCTCATCATCGAGTCGCGCGAGACGTACGCCATGAAGGCAAGAAAAGCAATGGCAACAAGTCCGAGAACGAAATCGGCCGTCCAAAAATTCTTCAAGAAGCCGAAAAAATAACGGTCAGGATCGATGACAAGCATCAACAAAGAGTACGCAAGCGCGAGCCAGAAACCCATAAGCCCAAGATACTTCCGGAGCCCGATCTTGCTGTCGAGAAAATCCCAGTAATAACAAAATCCGCTGAGCGCGAATGAGAAGCCGATCAGGAGCGCAGCAGCTGCAGCGGTTGCCCTGCTGAGCGTCACGAATGTTATGACGCCCTCTGTCAAATACATGACGCAGAGCAGCACGACATAAAGATAAAAAGTTAGTCGTAAAGTCTGCCGCCACATGACCGCCTTGTAGGATGTTTCAAATATGCTGGTGCTCGCTTTTGGCTGCTCCATAGTCATCAGTATAGCACGACTCACGGCGCAGCAGAATGGAAAAAATGCCGATACTACGACGTTCCTTTTTTATGCGGCATTCAGTATACTTATGGCTATGGGCCTCAGCATACATCACTACCACAGGCAAAGACATGTCCATCATGCCATACTTGGCACCATGCTTCTGGTCGCCGTCCTGAGCATTTTCGGCATCTTCATCATTCTCATGCAGGTCAAGGGCGCGAGCAGCACGCTCTTTTCGTTCACGATCAACGATCCGAGTACGGCTTCTCCGGTGACCAGCGAGCCTCCGGCTGCCATAACGATTCCCGGCGCATCGTACCCGGTCGCCTATCTCGGGGAGGAGAACACGACCCCCGAGACGGCGCCCGAGGTCCCGTCGGCCACCCTACGGATGAAATTGACGCTTACCGACGGCTCGATCCCTGAGGGCGGCACGGCTACCAACGCGATTTTCCAAAATAAAATTCCTGCCATTGCTGATCGACGGCCGGTTTTCTCCGGTACGACCGGCATTCCGCATACGCTCGTGTTTCTCGAGCTGCAGCGCGAAAATGGCCTCACCATTACCTCAAGCATCGAGACCGACGATGCCGGGGAGTGGCGCTATATGCTCGCCGAGGACTTTGCCGACGGCCTCCACACTGCACATGCGACGGTCTTTACGCCTGACGGCGGAGCGATACTGGGAACCGTCTTTTTGCAGTTCACGGTCGGTAAACCAGCGCTACCGTCAGCCGACGAGGCGCCGCTCACACCCACGGAATCATCACTTACCGCAGAGCCGCGGACGACAGTCTATGTACCGCGCTCGCTCCTCGAGCAGAGACAGGTGCTTTTCGATATCCGCGCCGAGATCATCGGCGAGAACAAATCGAACGAGATACATCCCGGGGATGAGCTCTTTGTCCAGATCACGCTCCTGAATATCGGTTCGCCGGGATACCTGGTCGATTCGACGGTGGGTTACCGGCTCCTGGACGCCGCAGGGAATGAATATCTGAACGAGAAAGAAACGGTATCGGTCTCGACGCAAACCTCATACCTGAAGCGGTTCAAGACAAAGCCCACCATGCCCGAAGGACGCTACCGTCTCGAAGCCGTCGTCGAATACGCCGATACGGAAGCGCTGTCCTATGCGAACTTTTCAGTCACCGGCGTGCCGGTCATCGCACTGCCGGGCGGAGTCAAAGCCGATGCGACCATTTTGATCCAGATCCTCACCATGACATTTGCTATCGCGGTCTTCATTGCCTATCTGGAACACCGCGAGGTAGAATTACTCGGCAAGATGATCCACCAAGTGTCAGAAGAAGACCTGCAAAAAAGCGGCTTAATCTCTTAAAATCTAATTTCCATGCTCAATCTCACGACTCTCACCTCCGAAGGCTCACTGCTTGTCATGCATTTGATCGCACTCGTCATGATTTTGATGCTCATCCTCATGTCGCTCAGGATCGTATGGAGGGTCGAGAAACAGCTCGACACCTTCTTCAAGCTCCTGACCCTCGCCTTCTTCCTGCTGTTTATCATACAGCTGATGCGTGTGCTCGTTGCTGCCGAGATCATCGAGGATTCACTCGCGATCGACCTTTTTCGCTTAGCGCCGTTCATCGTCTTCATCTCGGCGCTTCTCAAGATGAACGCGCTGATAAGAAAACTCGACAAGGAAAAGTAACGCTAACTCGCTGTCAGCGTGAAATTAATCGTGTAGGTTCCGACCGACTGCGCGGCCGGTATATCCTGAGAAAGCCCAATGCCGGTAAAATCCCAGTAGCAACCCGTTTGGGCGCTTCCATTCGCTGTCGCCAGCGTGATCGAATTTGTCACGCCCTCGCTGAACGCGTTCGAAGAACCAAGGGAGACGCCAGTCGTGCTGCACCCGGACTGCGGTGTGATCGTCCCCGCGGCGGGATTGATCGTCAGCTGTCCCCCGACAGAATCAGCATCTCCGCCGTCCCCCGCGCTTGCGGTTGGGTCGTTGAAATCATAGGTGACCGAGCCGGTCGTCCAGACAGCAGTTGAACCGCTCGTCGCTCCAATCGTTAAGCTCCAGGACGCGGTCGCTGAAGTATTCGTAACGCGAATTTTTTCATTTGATGAGCCGAGCGTTCCTGTGGACACCGTGAGCGCGAAAGAGAACGCCTGCGTAGACATCGCGACCGAAGGACTACCGACAGGGCTTCCTCCTGAGTCAACGATATCGACCGAAAGCGACCCCGCGCTCAGCGTGATCTGTCCCGGTGAATAGTCGCTCGTCTGTGTGGTGCCGTCGGTGACGATGCCGTAGATGTAATAATTTCCAGCGGACATGCTGGTCGTATCCCAGGAGCAGGTGACGTTCGTACCCTCGGCCGCAGTGGCGCAGGCGCCGGTGAGGGCCGTGCCGTTGAGGCCGGAAGCGTCCGAGTCATAATAGAATGCAGCGCTCACGACATCGTCAGAATCAGCGAGGTCATACTGGATGTCGTAACTCGTGCCTATCATCACCGAATCACTCGTGCCATCGGGCTCATCGACGGTGATGGTCGGAGCCGAACTCGTGATCTCATAGAAAGCTGCCAGAGATTGGGTCCCGTTCGTGAAGCTCACCGCCGAGGAGGTCCAGGTATCGCCTGTCCCAGTGAGGATCCTGGTACCCACGTGCATCTGGACATTGGTAGGCGCTTGCCCTGCCGTCGTACTGACGAGATCATGCCGTTCAGTGTAGTTCGCGATTGGGGTCTTCGCGGTATCCTCTCCCTCAGCGCCGAAAAGGCCAAAAAACAAATACTGACGACTCGTCAGGCTCGAGAGGCTGTCCGAGAGTGAGGTGCCTGAGGCCGAATGAGTCGGACTCGGCGAAACCGCGGCGACCGTTGCACCCGCTGCGATAGAAACTTCGACAAGCGCTATCAAAGCGTCTGATTTGCTTGTCCCCAGTGCCAGTGTGATGGAGTCGCTGGTCGTTATCGCGGTCTGTACCTTGGTCCACCAGAGCGACGTGGTTGATCCGTCGTCTGCAGCGCCATCCGTCTCGGTCTCCTCAAACACTTTAGTCCAAGTATGGCCGTGCGTATCGCTCACCGTATGAAGAGTGGTCGCGCCATCGGCAGTGTCTTCATTATCCGAGACGACTGCCGCAATGACGATCTTCCCCACGGTCAGATTCGAATCAGGGGAAACAGCGAGGGACGATCCCGTGCCCGAAAGGGTCGCGGAGCCGCGGGCGGTGACTGCGGAAAAAGCGGCGTGTGCTTCTGGTACCAGAAACGCCCGCCATATATATGGGAGATTCGACCGCCCCGAAACGAGCACGGCGAGAAGCAGGAGGATCGGAGGCAGCTTTCTAATTATGCGGGGAGACCTTATCATTCCGCACTTTCATTTTTCTCTTTATTCGCCTCGGCCTCACCGACGACGCCTTGCGAGTAGGTACGGAAACAGAAGCACGGACGGAGGCGCGCGGGAGAAGGATCTGCTGGCCTACTGCGAGCGTATACGGAGGTTTAATACCGTTGACGAGCGCGATCTTCTGCCAACCAACGCCCTGCTGCGTCGCTAGGTCTTGTATCGTATCGCCTTTTCGCACAGCATAAGGCTGCCAGCCGTCGTGGTCGCGCAGAGCGGCACGTCTGCGACGTAACACAATCAGCGTGCTCAAAAACACGGCGACGAAAAGGATCGCGCTGCCTGTCTCGAACCACGGAATGATGAGCACGGTCAGGGTCTCCGATCGCAGGTCGACAGGGCCCTGTGCCCCCTCATAGCCGACTACCGCGTCGACGCGCACGAGGCCCATCTTCGGCGGCTGCCATTCAAGATTCGACACCAGCTCGTCGTCCCGCAAGACCTGCATCGTCCGCTCCACCGTCGCATCGCCGATGCCGAAAAGCGCGTTCGAGAACGTATACGTGACGGTGAAATCCTGGCTGACGTTTCCGTTATTCTGGACGCCGACGCTGAACGTATGGGTACCCTTATCGGCATGGTAGCTTTTCACGAATTTCGTAATTTTCAGATCGCGCACGATGGCTCCCGGCACGGTCTCATAGACGCGCACGCCGAGCCGCGTCGTGAGCTTAATTCCGGCTCCGCTTCCGCTCTCATCGACCGCTGCCTTCTGGATCATGATGCCGCCCGTGTGCTCACCCACGGAGACGTTCTCAGGAATACGGATCACGAAGGGGACGACGGTGAGTTCCTCCGGTCCCAGATCGAACGAATACTCGGGGACGCCAGCGCACCAATGCGCCAGAAGCAATGCGCTTGCAGCACCCTCTTCCTCGACAGTGGACGTATCGCCAGTGACGTAGGTTTCGAGCGGTCGACAGCGCTCGATGATACCGAGCGTCGAGGTTGCGGCATCCCCGTACCATTTTCCGTATAGCTCCTCCGTCGCCTCGGGTGCAGCTTCAGGATAAAAAAGCACCCATGC
>Ga0155892_116_pt4 | contig 8477 bp, 10 predicted proteins | sample RifCSPlowO2_01_FD_107546 | JGI IMG/M metagenome (GOLD analysis project Ga0155892, IMG submission 107546) | Candidatus Komeilibacteria bacterium RIFCSPLOWO2_01_FULL_53_11 | reverse complement strand
CCACCGATCTCCCATCCAAGAGGCGCTCCCTTAAAGATCACGCTTTCAAAAATCTCGTCGATCCGCATCATCGGATTGTCACGGTACATATTGAGCTCCTCGACGATGACGCCGCGTTCGCGCTCCATTTCTTTCTTTTCGAATTTCGAATTCCGGAGCATATCAGAGAGCATGTCTACGCCGAGCTCTATATGACCTGCATCGGTCATAATATAGTATGAAGTATGGTCCTTGCCGGTGAACGCGTTGTACTCTGCGCCGACGGCGTCGAGCTCCTTCGAGAGCGTTTTCGTCGTGGGACGCTTCTTCGTGCCCTTGAACATGAGGTGCTCGATGAAGTGCGAAACGCCATTGATGCTCTTCCGCTCCTGGCGCGAACCAACTTTGAACATGATGTCCCACGTCACGGATTTACTCTCCTGGCTTGGCACGAGAATGACAATGCTGCCGTCATCGCGGACGATGCGCTTATACATGGTACTGCTTCTGTAAATAATCGGTCAGGCTCTGAATAGTGACCCGCTCCTGCTTCATCGAGTCGCGGTCACGAACCGTCACCTGCTTGTCTTCGAGAGAATCAAAATCAACGGTAACGCAGTAGGGCGTCCCGATCTCGTCCTGCCTCCGGTACCTGCGCCCGATGCTCTGGGTCACGTCATAGTCCACGACAAAATACTTACGGAGCTCCGTAGCGATGGGGTTCGCGACTTTCATAAGCTCCTCTTTCTTCGAGAGAGGGAGCACCGCGACTTGATATGGAGCGAGGTCTTTTGGCAGTTTCAGAACGGTCCGTTTCTCGGTCTCGCCTTTTTCTGCGGTGGGAGCATCTTCCTCATGATACGCAGAGCACAATACGGCGAGAAGCGTCCGTTCGACGCCGACCGACGGTTCGATGACATGCGGAATGAACTGCTCGCGCGTCGTCGAATCGGTATACGCGAGGCGCTGACCGCTCTTGTCAGTGTGCTGCCGCAGGTCGAAGTCGGTACGATACGAAAGGCCGTGAAGCTCCTCCGTGCCGAAGGGAAAATGGTATTCGATATCAACCGTGCGTTTCGCGTAGTGTGCAAGCTCATCCTTTTTGTGTTCGCGAAGCACGTAGTCTTTCCGGCCGATACCGAGCGATGTCACCCATTGCTGAATATCGTCGAGCCACAGGTCGAACTGCTCCTTCCATTCCTTCTCGTGGATAAAGTACTCGATCTCCATCTGTTCGAATTCACGCGTGCGGAAGATGAAATTCCCGGGCGTGATCTCGTTCCTGAACGCTTTGCCGATCTGCGCGATGCCGAAGGGGAACCCGACGCGCATCGAATCCACGACGTTGTTGAAGTCGGTAAATATCGCCTGTGCCGTTTCGGGGCGCAGATATGCCGTCGACGACTCATCCTCGACGGGGCCGACGAACGTCTTGAACATCAGGTTGAATTTTCGCGGCTGGGTCAGTTTGCCGCCGCACTCAGGGCATGACGATGCATTCTTCGGCGGTTCCTTCATCATCCCGATATCGGTTTTGATGCTCTTCGCCGCAAGCAAATGGTCGGCTCTGAAACGACGCTTGCATGAGGTGCAGTCGACGAGAGGATCAGAGAAATTTTCCAGATGCCCGGACGCTTCCCAAATCTTAGGACTCATGAGGATCGCGGCGTCCAGGCCCACGATGTCATCCCGGCCCTGCACGTACCTCTTCCACCACGAGCGCTTGATGTTGTTCTTCAGCTCGACGCCGAGAGGACCGAAGTCCCAACTGTTCGCGAAACCGCCGTATATCTCGGATGAGGGAAAAATAAATCCTCTGCGCTTGCAGAGTGAAACTATCTTTTCTATTGAATCAACCATAAATCAGTCAAAGTATACCGATAACCTTTGGAAAAGGCAACTGAAATGCTTGACAAAAAGTAGTACCGCATAGTATGTCTGGTGTAGCGTTCCTTCACGGCGCTTCAAGAAGGAGATGGCTATGACCATCATCCCAAAGAAAGTTGGAGACGGGGTACTGCAGCTGCTTCTCAAGCCGCACGACCCAAGAGTGACGCCGCAGAAGCAGCATGAACTGGATCTCGCTGTGCAGCAGCAACTCAGAACTGAGGGGGCTGTATCTCATGACGACCTGTCAGCAGGCACCATCACCGTCTGGGTCCAGACCTGGGATCCTCGGAAGCGGTAAGCGCCGTCTCCACCCGAACGAAGCCGCCCTGCGAGAACTCGGTCAATGACCGGGAGATCAAAGGGCGGTTCTTCTATTACACGTCGCAATCACTCAAGAAAAACACGCCGCATCGTCACGGAATCTCTGCGCGTGCTCCGCATCCGGATAGCTACAACTTTTGCGCCTTCTTTACCGAGATCTTCCCGCCTACTTCGAGGATGACCTCATCGCGCCTGCCGATCTGTCCTTCGAGCAAATACTTCGCCAGCGCGTTATCGACGCGCTCCTGGATGACCCGACGCAACGGTCGTGCGCCGAAGATGGGGTCGAACCCGGCCTGGGCGAGCTCTCGCTGCGCCGCTTCGGTCACGGTCAGGGCAATGCCTTTGTTCAAGAGACGTTTTCGAACGCTTTTCAACATGAGCCCGGCGATTTTGAAAATATCGTCCTCGCTCAACGGCTTAAAGACGACGATCCCGTCGAAACGATTCAGGAATTCAGGACGAAAGACGTCCCGCAGCTGACCGCCGCGTATCAGGCCTTCCTTTATCTGTTCGATCGGCGTTTTTTTCAGAACCTCATCCTGAATATAATGTGCACCCGCATTGGAGGTTGCGACCAGGATCATATTGGTGAAATCGACCGTCCTGCCATTCGCGTCAGTAAGCCGTCCGTCGTCCATGACCTGAAGAAAGATGTTCAGGATGTCGGCATGGGCCTTTTCTATCTCGTCCAGGAGCAGCAGAGCGAAAGGGCTGCGGCGCACGTTCTCGGTCAGAAGACCCCCGGAACCGCTTCCTGGCACTCCGATGAGGCGTCCGATGCTATCCTGATTCTGATATTCGCTCATATCGAGCCGGATCATCGCCTCCTCATTGCCGAAATAACTCTCGGCGACGGTCTTCGCAAGCTCGGTCTTTCCGACGCCTGTGGGTCCCAGAAAAAGGAAGTTCGCTATGGGGCGTTTCTCATCCCGCAGCTCTGCCCGGGCTCGCCTGAGTGCTGACGCGACCAGGCTCACAGCCTCCTCCTGATCCACCATGCGTTCGTGCATGATGTCCTCGAGGTTCATGAGTTTGGACGACTCCTTCTGCGTCACCTGCATCAGCGGAATGTTGGTCTTGCGGGAAACAAGTTCTGCGATGTCCTCGCCGATGATGAGCTTGCGCTCGCGCTTGGCAGCCCATGAGCCGACCTCAGTCATCAAGTTAATAGCTTTCGCGGGCAGGAACTGGTCATGCAGATAGCGATCCGACAGATCAATAGTCCTCTCCAGCGCTTCATAGGTAAAGAATACCTTATGCTTCGCCTCGACCGCGCCGACATTTGCCTGCAGGATCTGGATCGCACTGTTCCTATCCGGCTCCAGAACGGATACGCGCTCGAGGACCCCGGAAAGGCTGCTCCGTTCGATATATTGCGTCATGTCACGGGGAGAAGACGTAGATATGGCCATGACCCCCCCACGCTGGATCTCTTGGGTCAAAACGTCAGAAAGATCAATGTTCTCGGTGCCCGCGGACGAGACGCCGACAAGATTGTGAATATCTTCGATAACCAGAATAATATTGCCGGAGCGAAGAATTTCTTGCAGTACCAGAAGAAGTCGCTCCTGAACCTCGCCCGTGCGGGCTGCTCCAGCGACGAGAAATGGCAACGAGAGGCTCACGAGACGCTTATCCTGAAACATTTTCGGCACTTCTTCCGCCGTCATCTGGTTCGCAAGGCCCTCGATGATCATGCCTTTACCGACGCCCTGCTCACCGACCAGCACCACGCTCTTGCCGCCTTCCATGACCCTGAAAAGTTCCTCCAACTCCTTCTCGCGCGCGACCATGAGCGGCAGACGCCCCGCACGGGCCAGCAGCGTCAGATCGGTACCGAACGAATCCAGATACGGCGTCGCCGCAGCCGTGTACGAACGATTGATGGGTCCCTTTGGTTTGTAGATCGATTTTGACCGGTATCGATGAAAACGGTCGATCAGCATGTTGTTGAAATTGATCCATGCGATGACATTCGTTATCTTCACCGTGTCGACGCGGTAATCATAAAAAATCTCCTGCACCTTCTCGTCCGCGAGAACGATTGCCTGCATGACGTCGGTCACGCGCACGCGCGCGCTTCGCGCACGCTCGGCGATCAGATATGCATTGAGCATGATCGCTTGCACGCTATCATCCAGGGAGTCATCGGTCTTGACCGGCGGGTAATATGCGAGCTGCCGTGAAAGGGCGTTCGCCAGGGCATCAAACGGCAATCCAAGACGCGCGAGAACCATCTCGATATCAGAGTTCGTGAGCAGTGTTGCGAGGAGCTGCATCGGCCGAATCGGCATCTGGCGCTGCTTCATGACGTTCATCCACGTCTGATCCAATGCATCAACCACCGTCTGGTGTAGAACGCCCGAGATATTGATATTTCTTCCTCGCACCACGCCCTTCTCGAACGTGATCTTGCCCCGCGATGAGGTCAGCGCATGATACATGCGGTAAAAAAGATACAGATTGAAGATCATGACGAACCAAAAAGCGCCTGCGAGTGGCCGCGTCGAAACGAAAACATCGGACATCCAGGGTAGAGCGTCAAACATGTAGCTTCTGCCAAGGAGGAAAAGCACATACACATTCAACACTAACAGCAGAAAAAGCAGGCCGTTAATGCCGAACTGCACGGCTTTATTCCACTTGCGAAGCAGGATGTGCAGTGTGTCAAGGCCGAAATTCCAATACAGCGCATCTTGCTTGGACCGATAGTATTGCCCCATGCCGCGGCACTCGCGGCATGGCAAGAAGCCGCCAGTCACCTTAGCGCCTTTACATGCAGAGCAGACCGCAAAAACAGCTTGCTGCGAAACGGTGTCAGACATACGATAGGATAAAAATAGACAGCAGCCTGTACACCACGAAGGCAGGTACAATGATCCACCCGACGATCAGCACGAGCTGCAGCAGTGTATAGATAAAAAAATACACAGACCGTGCAATAAGAATTACGACGCGCATAAAAAAACTGATGATACGGCCTGCACGGTCCGTCTGCGCAAACATGGGTTTAAATATATTCAGGACAAGAAGCCGCAGCGCGAGGTGATCGGCCATCGCGAGAATATTTTTCATACCGTTCATGACGATATGCTGTAGACCGACCGTGTACCACCAGATGGGAAAATACACAAAGTCCCAGGCAATATCAAAAAATAATGTTTTTGTTGCGAGGAAAACGATATTTTGTCGCAGCATTTGCGTTAAGTATACCACAAAATGCTCTTTTCCGCGGAAACGAAAGAGCCCCCTTGCGAGACATGCTCGCGGGAGCTCTCCTTTGTCCTTGATCGGACAATGGCCTACAAATTCGTAGGCTTTTTATAATATAACACATAGTCCACTATCCGTCAAGGGTACCGTACTAATCCTCCATTAAGCCCCCTCTGCGTTCCGCACATCTAAAAAACGGAGTCTTACTATGATTTCTGGTAGAGGGTAACCATCGCGACCAGACGCGCAGGAGTATCATTCCCGTCATGAATGATGCATGCAAAGCCGCAGTAGCTCGTTGCGAAGAACCGCGCCGTGTTGGTCTGCACTCTGAACCTGGCGACAGGTTCGCGCTCGCGAACGGCCCGCATGGCAGCAAAAACATTTGTGCCTTCCTCTGGCTCAATAATATCATTGATGAGCAACAGCTCATCAGTATCGCCCAACGTTAATCGGGATATCTGATCAAGCGTAACCACCGGGATGATCTTCTGATAACCGACCACGCGTAGAACATCACATACGATACGAAGCCGCCCTCGATGCTCGTCAAGCACGACAATGGGGGTAGCACGATTCATCCAATCCTCCATAATAGGAAGGTGCCAGACAGCTTCTGTATCTCACAGGTGTCTTCGAGTGTCAAATGAACCCGATTAACCTTCAAACGAGGGGCATCCAGGCAAACATATTAAAAAACCCGCCCGATCGCGCTGATCGAGCTGAGCTCGACTGAGCGCGACGGGCGGGCCTTCCTCGAGCAAACGGGTCCCTAGAGCAGAGCGAGGGCGAGCGGAATACCGACCATGGCGGCGAGCGCCACGACGAGCAGGGTAAGCGCGAGGCGCTTGCTCATGCTGCCAGCGCGTGGATCGTCGCTCGAACGCTGCAGCCGAAGACTCTTGGCCTTCATCATCTAGCTCTCCTCCATCGACAAGTAGGCGGACTGGAATATCCGCTCTACGCGTGAAAACCAGAAACGACTTGTCAGTGGGTGCTTGAGACACAGAAAACGACCGTACCGAACTATCTGTAACTGAGCGCAATCAACGCCATGCCCACGATTCCAAGTACGATGGCAGCCTTGCCGGATTTCGTGAGTGCCTTGATCTCCTTGAAGTAGAAGAGACCAATGAGCGCCGGAAAGACCATTTCCGTAACCTGGTAAATGGGTTGGTGGACCGTGATAGGCGTGAGTTTCGACGCCCAGTACTGGGATGCAAGCGAGCACACGATGAATACGGCAAGCAGTCCTGACGCCAGATGGCCGCGTAACGTTAATCGTTCGCCTCGTTCCTTCTCTCCAGCCGTCCACAGGATCACCTGAGAGCCGACGAGTGCGCCCGTGTACCAGGCGGACAAGAAGGTCCAGTGGGACACATCGCGAAGCGCGAAGAAACGCAACGAAAAGTAGGCAAGTCCCCACAAGACACTGTAACCTGCAACCCACATTGCAAGGGCGCGATCGCTGTCTGATGCTTGTCTTGAAGGATCCGACTTCTCATCTCCCTCCTTGTTGACGATGCCGCGAAACCACACATACACGAACACGCCAGCAAGTGACACCGCAATACCAGCAGCGAGTGGTGCGTTCCGCAGGTAGTACATCTCACCCAGGAAGCCATACCCCATGATCATACCCAATAAGTCATCGAACTGGGTCGTGACTGCCGTCTTTGACATGCTGATCTTGATCGCGTGCCAATAACAGTACGTACCGAAGCTCTGCAGAAACCCGATGAGCAGCACGAGACCGAACGATGGCGACGCGACGGTGTTTCCGCTGAGAAGAACTGCCGCCCAAACGAGCACGGCTGCAAAGATGTACTGCGACCGAAATCGCCTGCTGCGCGACCCCTGGCTGGTGACTTTCTTGAGAACGATGGGGGTCGCAATGTTTCCGAACAGGACCTTCAAAAATACGGGGATCATCCACATGACAAACGCGCCCCCTTCTACCGGAAAGGTAATTACTTTTATTGTTAAAGAATAAACGCTGCATGATAACATAGCAAACAGGTTAAGTCAATGGTCGCGTAGGATCCCCGAGGTCGTTTCACGCGCGAATATAAGAAGCCCGCCCATCTCATGCAGCAAAGCTGCGATGAGCGGGCGGGCCGTTGCAGGTGATCATGACTGCGCCAAATCCTTGTGAAGAATCTCATCGCGATTCTTCTCGAGAAAAGAAGCCGTCTCGTTCAGAACGAGGTAGATCCGGTGAGCCCAGTCATACGCCGCTTGGCCTGAGATGGCCTTTCCGGTCGAGGCGTGACGCTTCAGCGTCTCAGTCAACTCGGTGACAACCCTCTGGCGCTCGTCAGGAGCCCACCATGTACTTGGCTCGAACATGTCGAGACCTCCTTTGTGAGAGAGCGGACCCAGGTGCAAGGCCGGTGCCAAGGGAATGATGCCCCGTGCAGGTTTCACCGCCGACCCTGAATCCACAATTATTACGGTACGCGGTCACGGACGATTGTCAAACCGGTGTTACGGTGCTCCATAAGAAAGACCCCGACGGTAATAGCCGGGGCCATGAGCGTCCGCGAGCATCACTAGGCCTTCTTCTGTTGAATGAGCTCGCTGATGGAGCACCTGAGCGCTCCTTCGTCAAAAGCTCCGAGCACAGTGACGATCTTCGGCGTTTCGTCGAGATCAATGACGAAACGCAACTTCAGAGCCCGATCCTCCAGGGTGAGCTGCGGAGTATCGTCCTCCCGCGTCTGAAGTCCGGCACGCTTGCCGCTGGTGATGAGTTCCGCTCGTTCGAATGAAGAACGCAGGAGAGCCCTGATGGTATCTCGCTGTGGTGAGCTGACCCTCTGCAGCTCGGGGTGGCGAGTTTTGAAACGCCGCATGGCATGATCGGTGGCGACGACCTCTCCGATGAGTTCATTGTACGCGACGACATTCTCCAACGCTTTCATGGCACCCCTCTCGCTGAAAAAAAACAATGAACAATGGTGCTTGCCCTATGTCGAGCCTAACATCACGGCACCGCCCTGTCAAAGGAAGGCTAGCGCACTTCTTTAAAGAGAAGTCTGTGGATAGTTTACCCGCTATGCCTGAGCGGC
>Ga0155892_135_pt2 | contig 8781 bp, 9 predicted proteins | sample RifCSPlowO2_01_FD_107546 | JGI IMG/M metagenome (GOLD analysis project Ga0155892, IMG submission 107546) | Candidatus Komeilibacteria bacterium RIFCSPLOWO2_01_FULL_53_11 | reverse complement strand
CCTTCTTCACGAGCTGCGGCTGCTGAACGACACGGGGCTCTCCCCCCTCCTCAAGCGGCGGCAACTGCTGATCGACCAGCTGCATGTAAAACACGTTCGAAAGCAGAATGTTCTCGCGATCCTCACGTTCAATCGTACCGAAAAATGACTGGCCGGTATTCAGGAATACCGCATAGTACGCGTTGTTACGGGATGCCTTGGTGCCGAAACGCGGTATCTGTGTTGAAAAGTAACCGAGTAGGCCGCCCAGCACGATGATGACGGCGACAATGATACCGCCCCGAACGAATGGACTCACGTTTTTTTTCGGTTGAGGGACTACGCCGCTGCCGAACTCAGGCAGCGTATCGGTGAACGCCTCAGGCTCTTTCGCTGAAACGCTTTTTTTTGCACGCGAGGTCGTTCGACTCGTGCGCGAAGGAAATATTGGTTCTGGCATGGCACTCAGTATAGACGAAGTGTAGCGTTCGTCAACATGTGCTACATCGCCTCAGGCGCTGCGATCCCTAGAGTAGCAAGCACATCGGCGACGACTGATCGAAAAGCGTAGACGAGCGCCAGACGGCGGGTCCGATCGGGCTCTTCTGCCTTGAGTACGAGATGCGCCTCGTAAAAACTGTTGAAACTGTTCGCGAGTTCGAAGGCATACTGGGTGATTTCATTGACATTCAGCGTCTCGCTCACACTTTCTAGTACCGCTACCCAACGGTACAGCTGCTTGACGAGTCTGGCTTCAGCGGAACTCAGGCTGCCCGTCTGCGGTTTCGGGAAGGAATGGATGCCGGCCTTCGCGAGTATGCCAGAGGCCCTGGCATGCGCATACTGAATGTAGGGTCCGGTATTGCCGGTGATGGCGCCCGCTTCCTTGAAATCGAAAACGATTTCGCTATGAGGGTTGTAACGAAGCATGAAATACTTGATAACGCCGACGGCGATGTCGCAATCAGAGATGGGCGCGTCCAAACGCTTGCTCTGAACGCTATACGCTTGCGTGCTCACGCGCTCAGTCACCATGCGCAAGAGATCATCTACTTTCACGCCCCTCCCCTCGCGGCCCGACATCTTGCCTTCGCCTGCAAGTTTCACGATCCCATACGAAACGTGCTTCAGATGCTTTGACTCCTGCTCATATCCCAACTTCTCGAGCGCTAGCTTTACCATAGCCTGCGGATATGCCTGTCGAACGTCGATCACATTGTAAACCCGATCAGCACGTCCGTACTTCGAACTCTTCTTGCCCTGTGTATCGGTCGTTGCAAGGGATTTTTTCTGGGGAGCTTTCTTCCAAGTACCGTATCGGAAGTCTTTGCCGAGCAGGTCGAACTTCCAGAGATGATACGCGATATCTTTACCGGTATACGTCACGGTGTTGTCCGACTTGACCAGTATCTTGTCCGGACTGTGCTCCTCATCCTGGCTCGTCTCCCCTGTTTTCAGCACCCAGCAGCCTTTGTTCTTGCCCTCGTTTTCCTTCGTGAAGCTGTCGGATCTCTGCAGCACCTCGAATGCGTGCTTCCAGAACTCAAATCTCAGAATATCGCTCTCCCACACCAACAGATCGTACGAAACGCCGAAATCAGCCATGCTGGAGAGATGATCGTTCAATATGCGCGACGCAAGTTCCTTCACCGCTCCGGCCTCTGTAGAATCAGCGTCTTCGAGCGCATGGAGAATGCTTGAGCGCTTCTCAAGCAAATGGGGGTCTTTCTGATAGGCGGCGTTGATCTGGGCATACCTATCCCAGCAAAAATGATCGAACTTCTGACCCTTAGCAGGCACATCACCGAACTCCTTGAGCGCTACAAAGGTATCTGCGACCTGCGCCCCGGTATCATCGACGTAATACTGCACCTCCGTCCTGTACCCGACCCGCTTCAACACATTATTGATGACGTCACCGAGTACAGCATTCCTAAGATGACCGATATGCATGGCCTTGTTCGGATTGACATTCGTGTGCTCGAGAACGATCTTTTCAGTTCGCTTCGGAAATTCTGTAAGCGTCGAAAGGTAACGCTGCACGTTGAACAGCAAAAAATCATGGGAAAAAAAGAAATTGAGGAATCCCGGCTGTTTCACCTCTATCCTCCAGCGCTCATCATCCCGCAGCGCATCCGCGAGAGTTTCTGCGATGCGAACTGGCGGCTGCTTCAGTACAGGCGCGAGTGTCATCGCGACATTGGTTGCAAGGTCTCCATGCGCTTCCAGATTCGGCACCTCAACCGCACAATCCCCGACAGCGGCATCCGGCCATTTCTCCCGCACCGCGCTGAGGATTTTTTCTTTCGTTTCTCGTATGAAATTCAGTGACATACAGACTCAGTATAATGTGTTTTGACCCCTGCCACAATGCCTGCTAGGCTGCAAACGCCAACAAAGGTATACTTAAACGCATATGGACATCAAGCGCAACAAGAAAGCGTTTTTTGACTACAAGCATCTCGAGACGTTCGATGCCGGCATCGTTTTGTCAGGCGCCGAGGTGAAAGCGACCAAAATGGGCTTAGTGAATCTGGAGGGGTCCTTCGTCACCATTAAAAACGGCCAGGTAATCCTCAAAGGCTGTCGTATCGCCCGCTATCCGAAAAGTGGCGCCGATCAGGACCACTACCAACCTGATCGCGATCGAGCACTGCTTCTGACCAAAAGGGAGATAGCTCACCTCACTGGAAGTTTGAACGCGCGGGGCTTGACAATTGTGCCTCTTTCCGTGTACAGTTCCCATCGCTTAGTGAAAGTAAAAATCGCACTTGCACAAGGCAAACGTAAATTTGACAAGCGAGAAGCCATTAAAGAAAAGGAGTACAAGAGACGTTTGAACTCCCGTGTGCGTTAGCGCACACGAACTTTTGACCGTTAACGATTGACTGTTGACAGTTGACTTGAGTCAAACGTCAAATGTTAATAGTCAATAGTTGCAACGCATGGGGATGTCTAAAGTTGATGGTATCCGCACGACGCTATGTGCGAGCCGAGTACCAGACCTCGTAAAAAGCTGGAAATGCAGAAATGCAAAAAACGTCTTTGCGAAAGTTGCTAACCTTTTCAAGGTGGCGAGCTTCGCACCTGTTCTCGCCTAAATTGGCCGAGAACCGCTCCCTATCCTCTGCTTGAGGGGATAGACGGGTGTCATACTTCAAGCTCGGTGTGCCAAGTGTAGTTGTTGCGCGGCATACTTAACAACAGTACAACCAGGGCTGCAGGGTTGGTCAGCGGAACGCTGCAGTCGTCATAACCCGTTGACTACGCTCGTAGACAGTAGTGAGGTGTGTTTATCAGACAGGGGTGCGATGCCCCTCATCTCCACCATGTACCACTCGTTCTCTCGCTGTACTCGATCACTTCGGGTACATGGCGGAGCCATCAAACGAGTAGAAATTGAGGAAGAGTGGTACATGCTCTGTACCGGAGCCGATAGGCGACTGGTACAGGGCGATCGACTAATTGCTAACAAATAAACATTAAATTTACCAACTATGCCTATAGAAAATATGTCCCCCCGAGAAGATGCCCCCGATAGCAATTATGAAGGAGATCCTGGGCCTCGGCCGGACAGGAAAAATGAACTGGAAGCGAAACGGATCGGTGGCTTACGCTTGACCCCAGCAGAGGAAACTGAGCTAGAAAGATTGAGAGCCGAGAGCGAGATGCCTTGGAAGAAGGATGGCTCTCAATAGCAAGATTTAATACTTAATCACAAAAGCAATACAACGCAGATTTTCCCGCTATAGAAAGCCAGAGGGCAAACGGTTCCGAGTCAATCTTCAGATACGCGTACCTGAGGTCATGGTGATCGACGAGGAGGGCAATAATCTCGGCGCCATGAAAACCGACCAGGCAATGCGGCTCGCGCACGAGCAGGATCTCGACTTGATCGAAGTCTCCCCCGTCGCACAGCCACCCGTATGCAGGATCATGAATCTCGGCAAGTGGCAGTACCTCCAGTCGCAAAAGCAGAAGAAACAAAAGACGCTGGAAACGAAGATTCTGAGATTGTCCTTCAAGATCGCCGAGCATGACCGGCAAGTTCGCATCAAACAAGCCGTCAAATTTCTTGACAAGGGGCACAAGGTGCGGCTCGATATGCGCCTCAAGGGGCGAGAGAAGGCATATCCGGAGCAAGGCAAGGAGCTCCTGGCAAGATTCATCAGCGACATGCCGATCCCCGTCGTACAGGAAGGAGAGATCTCACGGCAGGGCGCAAACATCGGCGCACTAATTGCAAAAAAACATTAATCCATGAAACTCAAAACTCGCAAAGCCGTCAGCAAGCGCATCAGGATCACCGGAGGGAAGAAGATCATGATACGCACGGGCGGACAGGACCATTTCAATTCACGGGAGTCGGGCAAGGTAAAGACGAACAAGCGTCGCGACCGAGAACTCTCGCGGACGAACGCCGTGCACATCAAGCGCACCGTGCCCTATCTTTAACTAATTTCCGAAACGAATTATGCCACGAGTCAAACGAGGCCCCTCTCACGTCAAACACAGAAAAAATATCCTGAGGCGCGCCAAAGGCTTCAAATGGGGCCGGAAGAAAAAACTTAAGCAAGCGAAGACTGCTGTAACGAAAGCTGGGGTCTATGCCAGACGGGATCGGCGTGCGAAAAAAGGAGATTTCCGGCGTCTCTGGCAGATAAAAATTTCTGCATCCGCCCATATGCATGGCACGAATTACGCGCGATTCATTCACAGCTTGAAACAAGGAAACATCACGCTGAACCGCAAGATGCTCGCGGAGCTCGCAGAGCACGAGCCGAAAGTATTCGAGCACATCGTGAACAGCGTCAAGAAGTAACCATAAGAAAAATCATCCCGCTCTGTGGGATGATTTTTTTGATATCGCAAAAGCCGTGAAAGCGCCCACGGCATCAATCGCAAGATCGGAGAATTGACCCACTCTTCCCGAAACAAACTGCTGATGTATCTCATCTGAAACGGCATACAGCATGGTTCCAAGAAAAGCGCCTATCCTCGCGTAACGATACCCATCAGCTGATTTTTTCAGCAGCGCATACAGTATTGCGTACTCGACGGCATGCGCGGTCTTTCGAGCAAGGTAATCCCAGAAAGTCGGGAGACTGCTTCTCAGATCAGGAATCGACGAGAGGTAAAAAATAAGAGCCATCCAAAGAATGGCCACGATACAGTAGGCCGCTCGCGCTCTCCCCGTCATGAATACTTCTGCACCATTTCGACAAAACTAACGCCCATGAGCTCCGTCTCCTTGAAGTCAGTCTCGCTGTGTTTGTCATACTGTATGAGCCTCTGAAACATGCGGATTGATCCAATCGGCGCGATAAGTCGTCCGCCAACCTTTAGTTGGTCAAGGAGCACTTCGGGCACGCGATCCTGCGGCGCTGCAGTCAGAACGATCTTGTCGAACGGCGCTTTCTCGGACAAGCCTTCGTACCCGTTCCGCAAAATACAGACAACCGTATCCATGTGAAACCTCTTCAGGAGCGCGGCAGCGCGGGAATACAGCTCAGGAACTATCTCCAGCGTAAAAACCGTATGGGCTATCTGACTCATGATCGCTGCGGCGAACCCGGAACCGGTACCGATTTCGAGCACACGATCGGAATTTTTCAGCTCCAGCTGTTGAACCATAAACGCGACCATGTACGGCTGCGAGATCGTCTGCCCAAACCCGATGGGGAGTGGATAATCCTCATATGCAGCTGCGGAATCCTGCGGTAGAACGAAGAGATGACGCGGAATCATGCGAAATGCCTCCACAATCCGCTCATCATGAATACCGCGACGCACAAGCTGATCGGCAATCATGCGTTCGCGCTGTTTTTGGTAATCCTCAGCCGAGGGTATCATATGATTCTAGTGTATATCGTCTGGACAAAAATCGCCAGAAATCAACCATGGACAGCGTGAGCGTCGATCTTGTAGGCAAGTACGAAATCATTGTCCGAAAGACCTTGAATCGCATGCGTCGAAAGAGTTATCTTAACCCTCCCCCAGCCAAGATTGATATCGGGATGATGCCCCTCGTTTTCCGCTATTTCTCCAACGCGATCGACAAATGCCAACGCCTCCTTAAAATTCTTGAAACGGTATTTCTTGGTGATACTGAGGCCGTCGGGCGCGATAGACCAGCCGCTGACTTCCTTCAGATACGTTGCCGCCTGCTCGGCGGTAAAAGGCTCGACGCCGCCCTCGCACGGCTTACATTTCATTCTCGATAAATCCATAGTGTAATGTGGTTAAGCCGCAGAAGCCCTTCGGCGAGCCATGGACTTCCGGAGCCATTTATAAAATTCAACACAGACGATGACGCTCGTGGAAATAAGAATGATCCCGCCCAGTTCATACGGACTGAGAACGGCAAGCCCGAACGCGCGCTGAGTGAACGGAAGCAGCATGATCAGAAGCTGCATGGCAAACGAGATCAAAAGCGCTCCTGTGATGAAGGGGTTTGTGAAGATGCCGATCTTGAACAGTGAGGACTCCAATGACCGAAGGCTCAGGACGTTGAACAGCTGAAAAAAAATCATGAACCCAAAGGCGACTGTTCGTGCCTTCTCGGCGCCCTGCGGCAGATACAGATGGAATGCCGCGAGCGTCACACCGGCCATCAGAATGATCATGATGAACAAAAATGGCGCGACCTCACGCGACAAAATAGTGTCTCGCGTGCTACGGGGCGGTTTGCTCAAGAGATCTTCGTGCTGGCCTTCTGCAGCGAGCGCAATGTTCGGAATGCCATCAGTGATCAGATTGATCCAGAGAATCTGAATGGCAGTCAGAGGCAACACCGCGCCGATGCTCAAATTCGCAAGAATCGTAACGATCTCCGCAATGCTGGTGGTAATCATAAAGAAGCTCGTCTGGCGAATATTATTGAAGATTAGACGGCCCTGCTCAATGGCTTTGATGAACGTTGAAAAATTGTCATCCGACAGGATGATGTCCGAAGCCTCACGCGCGACATCCGCGCCGATCGTACCCATGGCAATACCGACGTTCGCCTTCTTCAACGCAGGAGCGTCATTGACGCCGTCGCCGATCATGGCCACGACTTTACCCTGCCGCTGCAGCTCCGTCGTCAGCTCCATCTTCATCTGGGGCGTCATCCGCGCAAAAACGGACGTGGTCGCAAGCGCCTCAGTAAGCTCGCTCTTCGAGAACGTTTCCATGTCCTGGGCAGTAAGTACCCGAGCCTCCGCGTCGTTCGTGATGAGGCCTACTTGCCTACCGATCGCGGCTGCGGTCTCAGCATGATCTCCCGTCGCCATTATCACGCGGATACCAGCCCGGCGCGCCGCAGCGATCGATGCCTGCGCTTCAGGACGGATCGGATCGATAATGCCGATGAATCCGATGAAGGTGAGGCTCTCGAGTGACCTCGTCACCAGGCGAGTCTGCCGCGGCGATATATGACGACTCGCGCATGCGACCACGCGCATAGCCCGATGTGCGAGCGCTTTCAGCTTCAGTTTCAGCTCCTCTCGATGAGAAGCGTCCAGTCTGCGGACCCCCATCGAGCTCAAGAAATGCGTCGATGCGTGAAGGATCGCCTCTTCTCCTCCGATGATATACATCTCGCGCTCGGGATGCGCGACCAGAACGCTCTGACTGCGCGTCGCCTGCGAAAAAGGCATCTGATCGAGAAGCTTGTGCTCTTGCTGCAGAGCCGCTTTGTCGAGTCCTGCCTTCTGAGCCAAAATGAGGAAAGACGCCTCGGTCGGATCACCGACGATCTCGACTCCCTTCTCTTCGCGATTCACCGCCGAATTATTGCAGAGACCGCAGATGACGAGCAGTTTGCCGAGCACGTGTTCGCGCAAGGGATCGACCACCTCCCGATTATAAAAAAATTGCCCCGTGGCATCCCAGCCCTCTCCCCCGACCTCATACTCCTTTTCGACCGTCACGATCGCACGGGCGGTCATGGTATTTTGCGTGAGCGTTCCGGTTTTGTCCGTAATCACGACCGAGGTCACTGAGAGATCCTCGATAACCGGCAGGTGCCGGACAATAGCTTTATTTTGCGCCATGCGATACGCCCCGATTGCGAGCACGATCGCGAGTACCGCAGGCAGCCCTTCGGGAATGCTCGAGACCAGCGTCGCGACCGAGAAGATGAATACTTCAACGATCGGCAGGCGATGCACGAAAAATGCAATAACGAACGTAAGGATAGCGGCAATGCCGGCGACAACCCCCAGCTGCAACGCCAGGTGATTTGTCTTCGTTTGAAAATGCGTACGTTCCCGCTTGGCGGTCTTGATGCTCGTCGCGATGTTGCCTATCGCCGTATCGCGGCCTGTGCCGATGACAAGCGCCGTACAGGTGCCTGTCGTCGCCAAGGTAGCCATCCAGACCATATTGACGCGATCAGCGAGCTGCGTGTCCTCGGACAACACATGATTGTGCTTCTGTATCGGAAACGACTCGCCCGTGAGTGACGCCTCCTGCGTTGAAAAATCCTGACAGTGAATGATGCGTGCATCTGCCGGTACCCGGTCGCCCGCCTGCATGACGATCACGTCGCCAGGGACGAGGTCAGCGGCGTCCAACGCATCTACGGCGCCGTCGCGAAGGGCTTTCGCTCTCGGGACGATCAGTTTTTTCAATGCCTCCATGGCGTGTTCAGCCCGACTCTCCTGGACAAAACCGATGACCGCGTTCAGCAGAACGATGGCGATGATGATGTAGGCATCCAGTGATTTCTCAAAAACAAACGAAATGCCGGCGGCCACCAGCAGAATATAAATAAACCAGCTATGGAACTGCCTGAAAAAAACCGCGAGACGCGAGACG
>Ga0155892_144_pt2 | contig 8917 bp, 4 predicted proteins | sample RifCSPlowO2_01_FD_107546 | JGI IMG/M metagenome (GOLD analysis project Ga0155892, IMG submission 107546) | Candidatus Komeilibacteria bacterium RIFCSPLOWO2_01_FULL_53_11 | reverse complement strand
TGAACGATTCGGCGCCGAGTTCGCTTACGGTTCAGGGTTTGCTTACCGCAAGCAGCGGGGTCAACTGTTTTGAGCAGCTGGGCTGTCTTGGCATCGTAGCAAACCCATCGTTTACCGTTTCGAATACCGTCGGCGGCTATGCGCTCAAGAGTTATTCCGATTCCTTGCCTGGTATTGCGATAAATCTAAATGCTACGGCCGGGATAGCTGCCCAAGGCGTGGCAACGGTAGGCGGGCTGTATGGCATCGGGGGAAATGGCACAACCGGCGTGTACGGCATTGCACGGGGCAGCGATGACGCAGACACCTACGTTGGCGTGTATGGGGAGAACGTGACCGGAAATCTTGATCAAGTATTACGGGAGCGCAAGGGCGTGTATGGGGAGACCAATGGGGGGCTGGGCGGGTCGTTTGACGTTAGACAGAGTGAAAAAGCCGTTTCCAATGCCATTGCTGATGTCAGTTACTGGAACGCAGATGAGTTCGGTCAATCCATTGCAATCGGGTGGGATAATTTCCCCGTCGTTAGTTATTACGACCCCAATGATAAGCATCTCTACCTATTCCACTGCAAAACCGAAGATTGTTCGTTGAAGGAAAGCAATGATCCGCTTCCCCTTGATACTTCCGGCGATGTAGGACGGATGAATTCAATAGCGATTGATAAAAGCGGTCACCCGGTCATCAGCTATGTATACACTTCCGCCGGTTCGACATATCTCAAATTCGTCCACTGTAACAGTATAAATTGCAGAACAGCCCTTGGAGCTCCCAATTTCAGTATTAAGACGCTCGACAATACTACTTCTATAAGCGTCGGGCAATATTCCCATATAGCGGTTGACCAGAACGGTCACCCGGTCATCAGCTACATTGATGCCGCCACTACCGATCTGAGACTGATTCACTGCAACGATGAATCTTGCACGCCCTCGTCGAATGATCCTTCGGTTTTGCTCTATGACGATGCTTCCTCTTACAATTCTCTGGCGATCGACAAGAATAATCACCCGGTGGTGAGCGTTCTCAAATCATCGGCTCCCTCAGCATTGTATGTCATGCACTGTACGGATGAACATTGTTTGCTACCTATTGAAGGGCCAGCCACCATTTCTGGCTCTACCGGCATAAGCTACAATTCGATTGCCATTGGCAACGATAACCGTCCTGTTGTTAGTTATTATAATGGAAGCGTAGGGACTCTCGGTCTTTATGAAGTCCATTGCCAGAATGAAAATTGTTCAGGGTTGCTCGACGCATCCCCTAGACTTGATGGCGACGGTACTGTGGCCAATCGGGCCGGAATGTATAATGCCATTGCTATTGATTACAATGGCCACCCGGTTATCAGTTATTTCCAGTACGTGGGGCCAGGCAACATCCTAAAGTTGAAATACATTCACTGCGAGACTACTAATTGCTCCTCTGTAACATCTGGAACGCCACGTGAACTTGATTCCAGCACGTACGCGCCTGTTTCTCTTGCAATCGACAGCAGCGGCAGACCGGTAATGAGCTATGTAAACTATCTTGGCCCCGGGAATGACAAAAGCACTCTCAATGTATATCGCTGCGTGGATGAAAAATGCGTCATGACAATAGAGACACAGTACGACTTTGCCGCCGGAGTGCGCGCCTGCGTCAAGGATTCTGCGGGGGCCGTGCTCAACAGCAACGGCATCTACGGAACCGGCGGCAAATATGCGGGGTATTTCGAGGGGGATCTTATGATCGCAGGCCTTGGCAGCGGGAACCCGTGGGGGCACGCGGTCCTGCGAATCGGCGATACGTACCTAACACGACGCAACCTCAAGGGCCTCTTGTGCAAGGCAGGGCTTGGTTCGTGCTGAACAGACGTATGAAATACATGATGCATCTTCGAACGTATTGGCTGAAATACAGGCGCTGGCTCGTCTTTTTCGTCATTGGCGTCGCTCTCTTCATTGCGGGCACGCGGACGTTCGGGAGCGCTACAGATATCCGCGGTTGGTTCTGGAATGCGTATCAGCCCGAGAATTCAAATGATAAGATCGGCCTTGGCTGGACCAGCATGAGCTGTCTCAATGACTTCGACAATGACGGGCTTCTGGAGTACGAGTGCAGCAATGGCGCTCTGAATACCGTATACGGCGTCAGCATCAGCTTGGGCGCGGATGCAGCGCTGAATGGCACGAACGATTATGTTCAGGGCTGCGCATGGTCGTCAGCGTACGGGTGGGTGTGTTTCAATGGCGGCGCAGGGCAGCAATGCAGCGCTGGTAACGCATGCACAGACTTGTCCGCAAGCGGCGTTTCGATCGTCGCCGGAAAGTACTGCAGCAACAATCCCATGACCAGCTGTACCTCGAGCGCCGACTGCGACGACAATCCATGTAACGCTTATTTCTATCATCTGCAGAGCCCCGCCTACCCGTCATGGCCCACTGGAGCGAATGAACATGCCACCGTGCTCTCGCTCTATGACGATGCAGACGAGGTAAAGGGCTATGTCAGGTTCCCGTTTACCGATGACGCGAGCGTCGTCTTTGATCCCGAGCTCTCGCCGCCCGCGCAGGATACGCTCTTCGGGTGCTTCGGCTGCCGCAACGTATGCAGTAACAATGCGAGCCTGGCGTGCGTAAGCGACGATGACTGCCCGGGCAGCGGTACCTGCGGCGTCTGCGACGCCTGCCTGAATACCAGTACGAGTCCCGAAGCCGACGAGAATCCGAATCCGAATCTCCTGTGCTGGAACTGCACCGAGTGCGGCATCGGCGAACCGGGCGGCAGCTGCAACCTGAACCGCGATAAGAACAGCTGCGTCGCCTCGAGCTGCGGCGCGTGTACCGAGTACCCGGGCGTTATCGTGAACCAGGCCTCCCAGGGTTCATACGAGATGTGCGGGTGGGGATGGCACGCGTATGATGATGATGCGACAGTCGACTCTCCTTCGATAATGACTGTAAACTCTGATCTTACAAATAATAATGACTTAGATCCCGGCAGGAAAAATGCCCTTGCGTTCGGGAGTGATCATTTACCGGCAATCGCATATTTTACCTTAACCAACAACGATAACGCGATACATTTCGTAAAATGTGGTGACCCATCGTGCATTATGCAAAAAGATGTCACGGTCGATGAATGGTTTGTTAATGACGGCGGTTTTATAGAAAAAAGCATTTTGTTGGGGACACCTGGATTTGCTCTTGACGATTTCGATAGGCCTGTTTTTTCTTGGAGTTACTGTTTTAATAATGAATTCGGTTGTGATTCCAATCGTACGTATATGCAATTTGCGAAATGCTCTGATGTAATCTGTTCAGGCATGACAGAGCGAGAACTTGTTAGAAATGCTGATGCGCAAGAGGTGAGCGACAAACACATAGTCATAAATACTATCGGATCAGGAAATCCCGTCATCAGTGGTTACAAAGGGCCCACAGGCTCCCAGAATAAGATCTGGATCTTCGTCTGCGAAGACTCGGACTGTAGTGGGGTTATAAACAATCATACATACGTTATACCGGAGAAATCAGCTACTGATTGGAAAGCTCCGCTGGTTATCCCGTCCGACAACAAACCGATCATTGCGTTCGCGCAGGAAACGAGCTTGGATATTCTGCGTTGTGATGATACAGAGTGCACGGACGCGACCCGTCATCTCGTAACATCCGGAACTTCCGGTATTGTACTCGAAGATCACAGTATGGTACTCGGCACTGATGGTTTTCCGGTCATAGCGTATGCGATATCATCACCTGCAAACGAGGTGCATGTCGTCAAATGCGGAGACGCTGATTGTGCCAGTATTCAGGATACGCTGATCGACGAGAGAGCTGCGTCTGCAGTCGACGTGACCATTAATCAGGATGGCTACCCGGTCGTGGTATATAACGAAACTGAATCATCAACTAATGGGCTTAATACTAGGGTCGTTTTATGCAATGATGAGGCATGTACACAATTCTCATCTCCGGCTGTTATCACGACTGGTCTTTATACAGGTGGATACTCAGTGCAGACAGGGATTGATGATAGCCCAACGTTTACATTTAGCACTCTTTATAGTGAGGCCTTAAATTCTGAAAATAGTTTGAATTTTCTTCGATGTTCAAACAAACGCTGTTCTTCCAGTCTTGAGAAAGGCCTTGGCTGGCTCGCGTTCAATCCGAGCCAGATAGGTGACATCGCCTATGTCGAGGCGCAGCAGGGCAGCATCTTCTCGGGCCGCAACATCTACAGTCCGGTCGGCCCGCCGGTGAACAAGTACAACGCCGCGTACCTTATCGAGGCGGGAGGCACTATCGAGAACTGGTTTTCCAGGAACCGCCTGCGTTATCCGGGGGTCAGTGAGCGCGACCAGACGCAGATACCGGAGTTTCCGGATGTTGATACGCGCGGGGTCTATTCGAATGTTTTGGGGACACTTGACGTGACCGGCATTGTGACCAACGTTGCGGCAGGAGCAAGGACCGGGATGACGGTCAATGCGGCGAATCCGACTGGCACGAACAAGTATGGCGCCTCGATCCAGTATATTGCGAGCGATTCATTCCTTGACGCAAGCCCACCGTGGGGCCCTGTGCTTAATGATCGGGTTTTTTATAGTGATCAGAATCTGACGATCGATACAACAAATATCATCGACTGCGGCGATGGCACGCTCCGCGGTGCCGGTATCGTGGTTGTTGACGGCGATCTTCATGTTAATGCAGAGGTGCGGTTGCTTTATGGCAGCAATAGTTCGAATTGTACCTCGATGTCATCGCTGCGGGATATTCCGAGCCTCGTGTGGATCGTCCGAGGAGACATTATTTTCGAAAGCGGCAGCCAGTCTGCGCAGCAAGTCAGCGGTATCTTCGTCGCACTCGGCAATCAGGCATCCACCGGATGCCCGACGCTCGACGTGGCGTCGAACCACTGCGGCAGGGTCTCGACCGGGAGGAGCGACCAGAGATTGACGATCGCCGGTGGCATGATCGCACGGCAATATAACTTCGAGCGGACGACGAGCGCCCTTTCATGCGGCACCTCGACCAGTTGCCCGGCCGAGGCATTCGTCGCTGACGGACGCCTCCAGGCGAATCCGCCTTCGGGCCTTTCGCGCTTTGCAGATTCGGTGCCGCGGTTTACCTTCGGCTTTTGATGCATCTGACAGAGTGTTTTTTGCCCGGCGCGTGCGCCGGTTTTTTTGAATAGGAGGGCCGCTGCTGCAATATTGGATTTTTAAAATAGCACTTTTTATGGTATAATCAACTACAAATTATTCGAAACTGTAGAGAACTTTTCGCAGAAAAAGCATTCTCTATGTCAGCGTGGGTATCGCAGTCAACATAAATAGTAAAAATAGGTAAAAATGGCGCGAAAAAGCTACCTCGGGGTGGATATCGGTACCTCAGGGATCAAGATAGTGCAGCTGGAGGATTATCGCGGCCAGCCGAAGCTGGTGACATACGGGCAAGTCGAGGCGCACTTCGATTTTGTCCGTGATCAGTCGCAGGGGCTGCAGGAAACCGTGGCGAATCTCCTGGGCCAGCTCCTTCAGAATGCGCACACGACGACGACGCGTTGCATAGCGGCGTTGCCCACTTTCGCGGTTTTTAATTCAATCATCAGTTTGCCGCGCATGTCGCGGAGAGATTTGGCGACAGCCGTGAAGTGGGAGGCAAAGAAGTTCATCCCTCTGCCGATCGATGACATGATCCTGTCGTGGAAGGTGCTCGAAGGCGCCAAGACGACGCTCGCTGAGAAGATTTTTATGATGAATGTCGGTTCGCTCATGAAAAAAAAGGACAAGGACGCAGGCACAGCGAAGCCGGCGCCAGGCGGCGATCTGACCAAAACGACAAAAGGCATCCTCGGATCACTGAGCCCCCTCGCTGAAGTCAAGGCGGAGGGGAAAGCCATGGAAAAGGCGCTGAAAGCAGGTGAAAACGGAAGCGAGCCTTCGCAGCGCAATGTGAGGATACTGCTGACTGCGGCGCCGAAGAATCTGGTCAGCCGCTATATTGACATTTTTAAGCTTGCCAATACGACGCTTCTGAGCATCGAGACCGAAGCCTTCGCGCTGTCTCGCGCGCTCATCGGCACCGACAATGAGAATGTCATGATCATCGATATCGGATCATCATCGACCAATATCTGCATGATCGAACGCGGCGTTCCGGTTTTGAATCGCGGGATGGATATCGGCGGCTACCACATCACGAAATCCATAAGCGACAGTTTGAACGTCAACTTTGAGCGCGCCGAACAGTTCAAGCTCGATTTCGGCATCCAGAGTCAAGAGCAGCACAGCGGCATTCCGGATGCCATCAAGGACAGTCTGCAGCCTATCATCAACGAGATACAGTATGTTTTCGAGCTGTACCAGAACCAGGGCAACTTGCGGGTTGACCGCATCCTGCTCTCCGGCGGTTCAGCTTTTCTGCCGAATCTGACGAATTTTCTCTCACAGCTTTTGAAGATCCCGGTCTACATCGGCAACCCGTGGGACCGTATCATTTATCCGCTTGATCTGAAGCCGGTTCTTGAGGCGATCGGACCGCAGATGGCTGTGGCCGTCGGCCTTGCGATGAGGGACATTAGTAGTTGATTTGAAGCTTAGAAAACGACACCTGACAGAAAACTCATGCTGGGTGACAGAAAGCACAAAAACGGAGACCTCGAGAGCGGGAACATCAATCTGCTTCCGGATGATCTTCGGGCGGCGGAGGAGAGGGATAAGCGCTCAAAGCGGAGAATAGAGACGCCCTATCAATTGCGCGCGCCAAAGAAATACAAGAGGCGCCATCGGATATTTTCCTGGTTGCCCATTTTTGGCGGCGCCCATTGGGGACCGGAGTCCGAGAAAGGGAAGCAAAAGAAGCAGGAGACGGAAGGGATCGCTCAGCATGTGGCCGTTGATATTCGCGAGACGCCATCTGAAGCGCCTGCATACGATGAAAGTCAGCTCCGAACCGGGGAGCCTGCGCCGATGATCCGACCGGTCTATGAGCGGCAACAAAAGATCTCAGTCGGGTTGCCGAAAGCCAAGCTGCCACTGAAGAAGGGGTTCTCTTTTTCGTCGCTTGCGCGTTTATTCTCGCTGCGAAGCAAGCGGCCTCCCGCGATTCCCAGTCCGCACGCGCCGTACGGCGAGCCTTCGCCGCCCCGGCATTATAGCCTCCTCGAGCCCTCGGAGACTCGTGAGCCGAAGCATCCCGAGAAACCAGTCGAAGTACCGACCATCTCATCGGTTCGCCATGAGACTGCACGACCGATCTTTCCGCAACCGGCTGCAGCTGAGGAAGGGGCGCCGTCTATTCTGCACGTTGGGTCGCACAGGGCAGGACGAGGACTCCCCTGGTGGCTTGATATTTTTTCACTCATCGCCCGTCTGTCTCCGTTACGACCCGGCAGGCGTTCTCGAAAGCCCCGTCTGATACCAACTTCCCGTGAAGCATTCAGTGAGGCAGCTGAACGAGTTCGTCGTGAGACACCCCCCCTGCACCCTTCTGTTCCGAAGCTTCCGAGTCCGGATGAGCGCATGAGCCGCGTTCATACGGCACTGATGACTCCGGGGACGATGCCGGGGACAGAGCCGACCGAACGCATTCGCCGCCAGAAGCGCGGACTTTCGCTGCCAAAGTGGCTGGACATCTTTTTCTGGCTGCGCACAGCGTCAACACGTGATCGTCATCGTGAGAAACCGGTGCCTGCCGCGCATGCGATGCCGCCCATACCACGCGCCGACGGTCGTTCAGAGCGGCGCGAGCTGCCTTCAGGCGCGACGCCGCGAGCGTCAGCGATGCCTCAGATTCCTATGCCACACACGCCGATATTCACGCCTCGGAATGCCGGTGAACCGCGGAAGCCCCACGTGAAAGAGAAGAGACCGCGCCGACAATGGCGCCTGCCGAAGTGGATAGATATTTTCTACTGGTTGAGCTGGCTCAAGGGTCCTGCAAGGATTGTCCGTGAGGCGCAGCGCGTTCCGGTGATGTCTGCTCCTGAGCCGCGAGCTGTCACGCCGGTCGTACCGCATGTTCCGGCGGCACCAGCGCCTTTCCGGGTCCAAGAGGTGCGCGAGGCTCCTATACCGCCAAAACCCCCTGCGCCTCCAATAACTCCGCCCCGACCTCCCGTTGATGCGCGATTCGTATTGCGGCCAGAACAGCAGAGAGTCCCCGAGAGGTTCACACCGGAAGCAGGACTTCATTCAGCAGGCGTTACGCCCTCAGCCGCTCCTGAAGCAAAGAAAGAGCCGATGCCGCGTCGTTTTGACGGCATCATACCGATTGCCGACGTTTCCGAAACAAAGCCTGAAAAATCGCGGAAACCCCATGATGATCTTCGTAAATTTTTCCATATACCCGGAAAAACTCACCTTCCTGATGAGACGCGCGCAGCACGCGAGGTAAACCTCATCCCCGGCGATCTGATGGTGCGGAACTGGGCGAAATTAGGACAGCTGCTGGGCCTTGCCTGTGTGGGGACACTGGTGTTCGTCGCCATTATCTACGGCATTCTGTATTTCTGGAAGTTGCAGATTGAGACGCGCACCGCGCTCATCGACCGTGAGATACAGAAGTTCAAGGACGATATTCTCGTCTACCGTTCACAGGAACCTGAAATGACGGCGATCGGCCGGAAAGTCGACCTGGTAAACGCCCTCCTTGGCCAGCATATTTATTGGACGAATTTTTTCAGCCTCTTGGAAAAATATACGCTGCCGGACGTTTATTACAGCGGTCTTTCGGCAACGACGAATGGAACCCTGAGCCTCGCTGCGCAAGGGTCGGGCTTCGAGACGGTCTCGAGGCTTGTGCGGCTTTTGAACTCCGATGAAGCGAAAGAATTTGTGACAGAGGCGACCATTTACGGTGCGCAGCGGATCACGACAAGCGACGAAGAGTCGCGGGTTCAGTTTACGCTTGAACTCACGCTTAATCCT
>Ga0155892_111_pt1 | contig 9309 bp, 6 predicted proteins | sample RifCSPlowO2_01_FD_107546 | JGI IMG/M metagenome (GOLD analysis project Ga0155892, IMG submission 107546) | Candidatus Komeilibacteria bacterium RIFCSPLOWO2_01_FULL_53_11 | reverse complement strand
ACGAGCCTCCGTACCAGAGCATCCAGCTCCGCACAACGATCGTCCTCGACGAGTAGCAGCGTTCTCTCGCAACTCCGTTTCTACAGACCTTCACTCAACTCCCTCCTGCATGAAAAAGCCCTGATGCCCGAAGTGCTCCACGAAGAATATCCGGGGAACGCTGGATGCGCTTGATGCTTTTTTTCGCGCGCAACAGAAGATCACCTGTTTCCTCGGGCACATAGCCCGCAAAATCTTTCGTCTTTGATGACGCCCACAGGTACTCCTGCGGATTCAGTTCGGGTGCGTATGCAGGAAAACGTTCGACCATAACAAATTTCTTTTTGTGCGTATCCAAGAACGCGCGCACCAGGCGCGCTCGATGTTGTGCCAGTCCATCCCAAAAGAGTGCGATTGGTTCTTTGATATGTATAATGAGATGTTTGAGTGTTTGCACGGTATCTTCTTTCTTGACTGATCCGTGTGTAAAGGTGCACAAGGCGCGTACCTTGTTCATCTGCGCAGTCGTTGCCAAAATACCGGTTACTGATATGTTTTTCCATGATCCTGTAGAACGTACGATGGGTGTAACCCCGCGCACTCCCCAGGTACGCCGTATCACGGGGCGTTCGGAATACCCTGATTCATCAAAGAAACAAAAGGTTGCGTTTAATTGAGCCCCTTTTTTAGCAGTGTTGGCCACGTTGTTTCTTTCCACTCTCGTATCTTCTTTGTATCTCTCTCCTGTGCGCGCCGGGCAGGCTTTTGACATGAAAACCCGATTGCATGTAGTAGATGCCAGACAGATCGTGGTTGGTACTGCACCTTTTGTGTTTTTGCAATGAGCGCGGTAATACGCTCCAGTGTCCAGAGTTCCGTAGCATACCCTGCGCGTCGTGGTCCTTTGAGGATCTCTCGTGCCACTGCCTTCTTTTGTGCCTCGGTCAGTTTTGAGCTATTACCCTGATGACCCGCTTTCAAGGTTCCCTGTGCCCACCGCGCTCTCCATTCACGGGCAGTGGTTGAAGAAACGAGAAAGCGTTTCTCAACGAAATACGCCGTTTTTCCTGTATCAAAATATCGACCTGCCTGTAGGCGGCGCTTCTCAAGCTCGTGAACCGGAAGCGCGCGGTTCGGATGATGGTTGTTCATGCATACAGTATATCAAAAACCCCTCGATTGGGGGAGGGGGTTGGGTGAAGGTCTGTAGTATGCTTCGCCCGTCCATTCAGTTCAGCCGAGAAAATCGGTTGACTGGGTGGACGGGTCGTTTTTTTAATTTTGTTTCCGCTTCCGCTTCTCCGCCAAAGGCGGATTGCATTCGCGGACAAAATTAATCCCGAGCTAATCCGCCACGGGCGGTGAGTCGAGAAATCCCTACGAGCTATAAAAAACACCGTCATTCTGGAGCGACCCTGAACCGAAGCGCCTGGTTCAGGGGAAGCGATGGAATCCCGATGTGATATAGACAAGCATTTTTGATAACTCAGCGGGATTCTATCGGTCGTCGCGAACTCCTCCCTCCAGAATGACGGTGTAGAAAAAAGTTCAGTCAAGACGACAGAATGTTATTGCACTGGCAATGTATTCCCCACTAGGAGGAGGGGGCGATTATTGTATTTGTAGCGCTATATGGTTCTCCAGGAAGGGGAGCAGCGGTATCCACGGCAGGGAAAGCTCGATCGACGCCTGAGGTACGCCTGCGGCGGTCAGGTATTCTCTCGCTGCCTGTAAAGTTTTTCCGGTCAGCTGCTTCATCTCAAGCGCCGGCAGCGCGCTCTGTGAGTGGATCCATGCGCTTGCTTCCGCGTCGATCTGCGCCTTTGATCGGTCCTCATTCAATGAGGTGAGCGAGTAGGTTACGCTGTCTGGGATGAGTTCTATAAACTGATTCGGATCCGGCAGCTTGCCGATAAGATGTTCCTTGATAAAATTACCGAGATGCTCACGATCGATGCTCACTGCAGTAAATTCCTGTTTCAAGTGTGCGGTGAGCGTTGTTGATTCCTCTCCCTCGGCGGGTGATGTGGAAAATTTAGAGGTTCCGGTGGTGAGCATACGCTCCGTTACGTGTGTTTCAGGTGTCTGCACTTTGAATTCATCAAGTGCCATCTGCGTGATTTTTTTCTGAAGGGCGTCTTGAGCCGCAGCAATGTCTTCCGCCGTGACAACCGATGAGACGATTCTCTCATACGTCATGGGCTCTGTACTCTCGGCGTAGATAAGGTCGCGCAAACCTTCCCAAAGGCCCGGTATGCTGAAGGTTGTGGCGCCGATCAGGTATGAGTCTCCTTCCTCGTCCGCTTCAGCAAACACTTTGGTCGTGCCGCCTGCGGGAACATTCACGGATTCGGCGATCCGAAATAGTTTTCCATCCTGAGTAACGAGCCGCGTCGATCGGACCAGGGGTTGATTACGTGAATATTTGTTTACAATCGTTACCGTACCGCCCGCTTTCTTTGAGGCCGATTCTTTCGCGCGTATATCGAATGTATCAGACACCTCGAACTCCTGCGACAAGACTGTTGTAGCGATCGAGGATTCGTCGTTCCCGAGATCGACTTCGGCGCTCGCGGTTGCCGTAAATTGTTCACGATCTCCGGGTACGAAGATCAACGCTCGTGCGAACGTTAGGTAGACTGTCGCGAGCAGTGCGAGCACCGTCAGCGTGATGAAAATATTGACGATGCGAAGGTAACGGCGGCGTGAAGTGGACATAGGCTGTAAGTGTTGTTAGTATAGCGAAAACAAGGCTGTCTGTCCATGCGCTACTGCTGTAGTTGGACGCTGTTTTTCCCCAGCAGACGTGTAAGCGTCTGTTCCAGATCCTCGTTTGGCGTTATGCGGATGGTGGTTTTGATTTTTCGCTCGGACCCGTTGCTCATGATGAGATAGACAGGTGTCGACCCAGGATATTGTTCGAGCAGGTGTTTCACCTGCCGGAGGTCATCCTTGGTACATGCATGCGGAAGGTTCAGCCACAATTTCTGATGCGCTCCGTTCGAAGCCCGTAGTTCCGTTAGACGCTGCTCCGAGAGCGGCTCGGCTGATTCGACTAGGATTTTTGGAACACCGTCCTTGTCAGAGAGACGGCCAGTCACGCGTACGAGCGTATTCTCATGCCAGAGGCTTGGGTATTGCTCCATAAGCCTCGGGAATACCAGGAGCTCAACGGTCCCGGTGCTATCCTCAATCGTAACAAAGAGCATGGGCTTCCCGCTCTTTGTAATTATTTTTTGGACAGCCGTAATGATGCCGGCAAGCATGAGATGGTTCGCGTCCTTCACGGCTCCGTCGACGGTGATCGAAGCAATGTTTACCGTATCTGTCAGAAGAGCGTGATATTTCTTGAACGGGTGGTCGCTGATGTAGAGCCCCAGCAGCTCCTTTTCCAGTATCAGCTTCTGCATAGTCGTGAGCGCTGGCGCCGGATCAAATTTCAGTTTCATATGCTTGTGGGCGAGCGGTAAGTCCGCGAACAGGTCTTCCTGCCCGCGTTTTACCTGTTCCTGTATCTTTTTGTTGAACTGGAGCATCGCTTCGATGTTGCCGATGAGCGTCGCACGGTCAGCCAGTGAATCAAGCGCGCCGGCCTTGACGAGGCTTTCGAGCGATTTTTTGTTGAGGTCCTTGTCCTGGATTCTCGAGAGAAAATTCTCCAATGATTCGAAGCGGCCGTTTTTTTTGCGTTCATGGATGATTTCTTTTGAAATGTGCTCCCCGACGTTTTTTATGGCATTGAGCCCAAAACGAATTTTGTTCGTGATTTTTTGTGTCGCTGGGTCGATGATGACGCTGAACGTGCTGAAGCTCTCGTTCACATCAGGCGGCAAAATGACAAGCCCCATCTTTTCGCTCTCATGGACCTGTTTGACTATTTTGTCAGCATTGTCGAGGTCGGCGGTCATGAGCGCAGCCATGAATTGGGTGGGGTAGTGGGATTTCAAGTACGCAGTTTGGTACGCGATGAGTGCGTACGAAGCAGCATGCGAGCGGTTGAAGCCATACCTCGCAAATGGCAGAATAAATTCCCATATTTTCTCAGCGGTTCGCTGCTCAATGCCATTCGCGATCATACCTTTGATCATTTTTTCAGATTGCTCAACAAGCAGTTTTTTAATTTTTTTCCCCACTGCCTTCCGCAGAATATCAGCCTCTCCGTAGGTAAATCCGGCAAGATCCCTCGCGATCTGCAGCACCTGTTCCTGATACACGGCGATCCCGTAGGTTTTTTTCAGGATTTTTTCAAGCATAGGATGGAGATATTTCGGCGTGCGCCTTCCCTGTTTTCCGGCGATGTAGTCATCGATGAACTCCATCGGACCAGGACGATAGAGAGACACCATCGCGATGATATCCTCAATCGTATTCGGCCTCAGTTTTTTCAGATATCGCGTCATGCCGTCTGACTCCAGCTGGAAGATGCCGGTCGTGTCGCCGTGCTGCAAAAGCCTGAACGATTCGGGATCGTCGAGCGGGAGGTGCTCCAGATCAACCGCAGTGCCTGTCGTCGCTTCGATGATTTCTACGGCTGTTTGTAGGATCGTCAGGTTTTTGAGTCCGAGGAAGTCGATTTTCAGCAGGCCGAGCGCATCGACCGGGTACATGGAGTATTGCGAGATGATCGTGTCCGGATCGGAAGAGGAAAATTGAAGCGGTACATGTTGGACGAGCGGATCCTTCGTGATGATAACGGCGCATGCGTGGGTTGAGGTATGTCGAGCAACGCCCTCGACGCTTCTCGCGAGGTCGAGCAGTCGTCGTGCTTCCGCATCCTCTGCATAGAGCGTCTTGACCTCGTCGATCTTTTGCAGCGCTTCATCGAGCGATGCAAACGGCGGAATCATTTTTGCTACGCGATCGCAGTATCCATAGCTGAGTCCCATGACGCGACCAACATCGCGCACGGCAGCGCGCGCTGCCATAGTGCCGAAGGTGATGATCTGCGCGACGCGATCCTTTCCATATTTCTCCTCGACGTACTTCAGCACTTTGTCGCGTCCCGTATCTGCAAAATCCATGTCAATATCAGGCATGCTGATGCGCTCAGGGTTCAAAAAGCGTTCAAAAAGCAACTCGTAGTGCAGCGGATCAATATTCGTAATTCCGATAAGGTATGAGACAAGGCTCCCTGCTGCGCTGCCGCGGCCAGGGCCCACCATAATCCCGTTCGTTCGAGCCCAGTTCACAAAGTCCTGAACGATAAGGAAGTAGTCAGCGAATCCAGTCTTCCGAATAACGTCAAGCTCGTAGGAGAGCCGTTCTCGGAGTTCACGAGGCGCATCAGCGGTTGTGCACCCATAGCGACGGAGCACGCCTGCATCCGCGAGCTCTTGGAGATATCGGTCTCCAGACTTGCCATCCGGCGTTTCAAAATAGGGGAGATTGATTTTGCCCAGTGTAATTTCCACATTGCATCGCTCGGCGATTCGTTCAGTATTCACGAGTGCTTCTGGCGCATCACGGAAGTTCTCCGCCATCTCGGCTGCCGAGAGGAGCGAGTAGTTTTCTCCCAGATAGGACATGCGATTCTTATCACTCAAGTGGCTTTTCGTCTGGAGGCACAGCAGCACGTCATGGGCGCTCGCGTCCTCAGTGTCGATATAGTGGATATCGTTCGTCGCAACCAGCGGGATTCCGCTCGTTTGAGAGAGGCGTTTCAACCGCTCATTCACGGTGCTTTGTTCGGGCATCGTCGGGCGATGCTGCAGCTCGAGGTAGAGATTGTCTGTGGTGAAGATATCGACGAGGCGGGCGATATTGGCCTCGAGTTTTTTTTCATCTCGAGCAAGGATGGGGCGGGCGAGCGGACCGTTCAGACAGCCGGTAAGCGCTATCAAGCCCTCACGGTGTTTCTTCAGCGTTTCCCAGTCAAAACGCGGTTTGTAGTAGAATCCGGTGAGATGAGCCTCCGTCGTGAGGAAGAGGAGATTATGATATCCGACAGCCGATGTTGCAAGCAAGATCAGGTGATACGGCTTGATCGACCTATCCTGGTCGGTCATGCTTCCGTCAGTGAGGTATGCTTCAACGCCGATGATCGGCTTTACGCCGTGCTTGAGGCATTCCTGATAAAATTCAATGGCGCCATATAACACGCCATGGTCGGTAAGCGCGAGTGCGGACATCTTGTGTTTCTTTGCAGCAGCCACAAGAGCAGGCACGTTACCGAGGCCGTCAAGCAGACTATAGTGCGAGTGGGTATGCAGGTGGACGAATGACATGGTGTAGGTAAGAAAACAGGATGCAAGATCCTGTTACTGAGCAGTAGTACGACGGGTCGTTATTTACGAACCGGATGGTCTTTTTGTTTCTGTCTTGGTTGTTTTTTTGCTGGAATCTCTTCTGGAGCTGTTGCGTTCTTTCGTCCTCTGGATAATATCCGTTACCTTCTCAACCCCCTTCACGATGAGCGGAATGACGGCTGCGGCGCTGTGCACTTTGTCGCGTATGACATCGAGCACATTGCTGAGCTTCTCGATAACCTTCGTCATCTGGTGAAGTGCTCGCTGCGCATCGCGGAACATTTTGATGATATAGACGAGAATCCATGCCACGAGGATGGTGAGAACGATGACGCTTGCAGCGAGTGAAATATTCAGGATGTCGCGTGAGCTTTCGAGCATAGGCGTATGGCCAGAGTATAGCACACCTGATATTTCTTTAAAAGTGTGTCTATAGTATACTAATCGCGGTATGCCCAATACACCAATACAGCTCGATAAGAGCATGCTCGAACGAGGTTATTGGCTTGCGACACATCGTCTGGTACTGAAAAAATGGACGAGCATAGGATTGTATATATTGATTGTTTTTTCGTATCTGTATTTTTTTGTGCAGTTCGGTGTCTATATGTATCATTACAATGAATGGCAAGAGATCATGGCGCAGTCCATTGCAACGCCGTATGCATGGGCCGATATTCAAGCGGCGAACGCCCCGCTGGATCTCGAGGTGACCGATCCTCATTTATTCGCACGCGGGGACAACCGCTACGACGCCGTCGCGCAGGTGCATAATCCGAACGAGCAGTGGGGCGTGGAGTCGTTTCAGTACGCCTTTGCCTTCAGTGACGGATCGAAGACTGAGTCGACGGCCGGCTATGTCGTCCCGGGTGAAACGAAATTTTTGACGAAACTGAACTTTTCCTCGCAGACGCCCTTGAGTCGCATCGCGGACGTGGAAGTATCGGATGTTCGATGGAAAAAAATTGTACGTCTTCCCGCACTGAGTTGGATTTTTACCGAGCCGCCTGAATATCTTGGCAGTCAGGTCATTTCCGACAAGGGCGTGCAGCGGGTGCTCCCGCAGCGTATCACGTGGTCTGTGCGCAATGGATCTACCTTGAGCATTCGAACGGTGGTTTGGCAGGTGGCCTTGTATACCGGTTCGCAGTTGAACTCGGTGATCAATTATCAGACTGGAGACTTTCCCTATTTTGCGGAGCGTCATTTTGAAATAATCCTGAACAGCGCGACCGGACGGGTCAGCAGCATTACCGTAAACCCGCTTGTCAACATTTTTGATCCGGGGTATACCTATCTTCCTTAAGTAACGCCTCGACTGATTCCATGACGCTTCGCCTTTGGCATCGGATTCGCATTATTGATTGGCCGATTTTTTTTGCAATCTCGTTGCTGGTTTTCATCGGTCTTGTCATTTTGTACAGCATAAGCATCAATCCCATCGCACCTGATGTGCGTATGTTTCAGAAGCAGTTGGTTCTTGCGTTGCTCGGCATGATCATTTTTTTTGTCGTGAGCAACGTGAATTACCGTTTCTGGATGATTTACGGTAAAGTTATATATCTCTTGGGAGCACTGCTGCTCGTTCTCGTTTTGTTCCTCGGCGCAACAATCCATGGTACGACTGGATGGTTTTCCATCGGCAGTTTTTCGTTCCAGCCTGTCGAATTCGCGAAGGTCGGACTTGTCATTTTTTTGGCACGATACTTCAGCGATCACAGCCGTCTTTTTTTTATGTGGCGCCATATCCTTCTGAGCGGAGCGGTTACGTTTCTGTACATGGCGTTGGTCATGCAGCAGCCTGATTTCGGCTCTGCAATCGTCATTTTTGGCACGTGGTTTCTGATGCTTTTAATCGTCGGGATCCCGAAACGGCACATGATCATACTGGTTTCTGTCTTTGTCGTGAGTGCTATCATCGGATGGTTTTTTGTGTTGCAGCCGTATCAGAAGAATCGGATCGTGACTTTTCTCAATCCGCAAGTAGACGAGCTCGGCGTCGGTTACAACGTACGGCAATCGATTATCGCCGTCGGGTCAGGGCGTATATTCGGCAGAGGATTCGGCTTGGGGTCGCAGAGCCAGCTGAAGTTTCTTCCGGAGCCGGAAACGGATTTCATTTTTGCCGTCCTTTCTGAGGAATATGGATTTGTCGGTGTCGTTGTGTTGTTCGGGGGGATGCTTTTTTTGCTGTTTCGTTTGGTGCTCATCGCTCAGCGGACAGGAGATAATTTTGCCGCTTTTTTCGCTCTTGGACTTGCATCTCTTTTCACGGTGCAGAGTTTCATCAATGTCGGTATGAACATCGGCATCGCGCCGGTGGCCGGTATTCCGCTGCCCTTTATTTCGGCGGGGGGGAGTTCACTCTTGGGTTTTTTCTTCGCCTTCGGTATCGCGAGCAGCGTGGTGGCGGACAACCGAACCTTAACGGCTTCAAGCGCATGAAGTCGAAGATCCGAGTCGCGGTTGTTTTTGGCGGTCGTTCTGCCGAGCACGAGGTGTCTCTTCAGTCAGCGCTGAGCATTATCGCTGCGCTCGATCACGATCGGTATGAGATTGTCCCCATCGGTATTGATACGAGAGGAAAGTGGCGTCTCCTTGATCCTGGAAAGTACGTGAACGAATCCGCAAATCCTGCGCGTATTTTTCTTGGAAAAAGCGTTCATGAGTTGTCACTTGTCCCCGGAAAAGACCGCTCCAAAATGCTTCGCGGTAAGGAGAGCCTGCCACGCATCGATGTGGTCTTTCCTGTTCTTCATGGCACCTACGGCGAGGACGGCTCGATACAGGGTCTGCTCCGCATGCTGGATGTGCCGTTCGTCGGATCATCGGTTCTGGGTTCAGCTGTGGGGATGGATAAGGAAGTGACGAAGCGGCTCTTTACGGAGGCCGGTCTCCCGACGCCCAAATATATCGCGCGGCATGCTGGCGAGTCCCTCGATGAGGACGAGGTTCGGAAGGTGCTTGGCTGGCCTGTTTTTGTTAAGCCCGCGAATATGGGGTCGTCGGTCGGTATTACAAAGGTTCACTCGGCTGCAGACCTTCGCGAAGCTGCTGCGCGCGCATTCGAATATGACCGAAAGAT
>Ga0155892_154_pt1 | contig 9357 bp, 9 predicted proteins | sample RifCSPlowO2_01_FD_107546 | JGI IMG/M metagenome (GOLD analysis project Ga0155892, IMG submission 107546) | Candidatus Komeilibacteria bacterium RIFCSPLOWO2_01_FULL_53_11 | reverse complement strand
ATGAGTACGGTGACTTCGATCTCGTGCCTGAGACGACCTACGACTACAAGGTGCACGCGATCTCGTTCACGAACCAGTCACTCGGCTGGACCAATACCGTGACCGTGATCACGCCTGAGGATCCCGGACCCGCTCCATCGCCACCACCGCCGAGTCCGCCGCAGAACCCCAGCTACCCGATACGGCTCATCGACGGCGTACACATCGTGGACCCGGTTTCGCCGGATCCGATACTCGTCAACTCCTGCATCACCATCGAATTCACGATCGAATACATCGGCAGTAGCTCAATCACGCTTGATCGTGGGAGAGCGATCGCCGACATCGATCTGGGATTCCAGCAGACCTACCGGAACTTTCGCGCCGATCAGTTCGCGACACCTCTGACGCTCGCACCGGGCGGACGATATACGTACCGGGGCAACAACTGTGAGAATGTGCTCCCCGGCGCCTACGGAACGGCGGTCATACGGCCGCTCTTCAAAGTCCACACCGTGGCAAGCGAATGGCCGGTCACGGACCTCGGTCCGGGAACGTCGCTTCCGACCTTCGAGATCCTCGAGAGCAATGAGAATCCCGATATCGTCGTGAACGCCGTGCGGCTCGACCCCGAGCTCCCCGGAAGCGGGGATTCGGTCAGAGTCGAGTTCGACATCACGAACAACGGCGACCGGCTCTCACCAACGCCGCAGCTTACGGTCACGTCGACGAATGGCTTCGGCCAGACGCAGATGCTGCCGCAGATCAAGATCGGAGCGACCATTACGGCTGTCTACGATCTCGGTGAACACGCTGCCGACGTCCACTCGCTGGACTACGTACTTGACCCGAACAACGTGATCCACGAGTGGAACGAGAAGAACAACACCGGCACGGTCTACTACAGGGTGTCGGAATATCCCCGCACGCCGACGATCACGAGCCAAGTGTTCAGCGACGCGTTCACGCGTGCGAACAGCAACGCGGTCGGGAACGGCTGGAGTGAGATGAATGACAACTGGGGCTCGTGTATCGCGGTCAACGGTGAAAAGCTCGCGATGACGGGGACGCTCTCCGAAAACAACTGCAGCTATCCCTTGATCACGAAGTCGCACGGTGATCTGACACTCTCGTCGTCGGGAGATATGGTCACGACGTCGTTCAAGGTACGGCTTCCGTCGGTCAACGCGACGGCCTATGTCGGGACCTACGTAAAGTCAACCGGCAGCAAGATGACCGGGATCGGGTTCAACCAGAACCCCCAGGTCTTCCTGAAGTGCAACGGGCCGATGAACAGCAGCGTGCCGTATCAGCTGTCACCGAATACCGACTACTACGTGTGGCTTGACTACACCTATGTTGGCCCCACGACCGTGGACCTTGCGGCCTACATCAGCACCACCGCAGCTAAGCCGCAGACCCCGGTGACCCAGAACGTGAACTGCGCGTATGACCCCGCAAATCAGTACGCGACCATCTTCATTGACGGTCCGGACGGCGGGGTCTGGCAGTTCGATGATCTGAAGATCACCACCACCACGGCGACTACCGCAACACCGCCTGATGTCGACAGTGACAGCATCTCGGACTCAGCAGACAACTGCGCCTTCCTCGTGAACGCGGCACAGACCGACAGCGATGGAGACGGCAGAGGAGATGTCTGCGATATCTGTCCGGGTGATCCTCTGAACGATGTTGATCAGGATGGCGTCTGTGAGACCGACAACTGTCTGTCAGTACCGAACAGCGGACAGGAGAACAACGACGCCGATTCTCTCGGCGACGCATGCGATAACTGCCCGACCGGTACGAACCAAAGTCAGTCCGATATGGACGGCGACGGCGTAGGCGATCTCTGCGACTGCGACGACGGCGACGTTTGTACCGACGACTCGTTTGACCCGGTTCAGGGCTGTGTGCACCTTGCAAACGGCACCTGTGCGGGAGGCCCGTTCACAGACAACTTCAACCGTGCCGACAGCAACACCGTCGGCAACGGCTGGCTCGAGACGTATGACGCAGCTCAATCGTGCTTCTCGATAAGCGACTCTGCACTCGCCATCACCGGAGGACCAGCCAATGTCTGTGGTTTCGCGGCAGTCATGCGGGATCACGGCGGGCAGGCGCTGAACGCAGGCCAGATGCTTTCGCTCACGTTCAAGACCAGGCTGTCTCTGAACGCCTACCAGACCGCCTATGCGGGTGTCTACGCGAGAGAGAACGCCTACCAGTTCACGGGCATCGGGTTCAATAGGAATCCCCAGGTACTCGTGAAGTGCAATGGACGCATGAAGAACTCGGTGGCGTATCAGCTCTTGCCGGATAAAGATTACTATGTCTGGCTCGACTACACGCCGAATGGCGCGAACCTGCACCTGAAGGCGTACATCGGGACGACCCCGACAAAGCCGGCAATACCGGTCATCGAGAACGCGTCGTGTGCGTATACGCCGGTAAACCGTTACATGACGTTCTATGTGGACGGTCCCAATATCGGCGTGTGGCGTTTCGATGACGCCTCGGTGGTCAAAACTCCATAACGTTCTTTCAACCAACCCAAAAAAGGAGGTCTATGCGGGCGATTGAGCTTAGCTCGATCGCCCGCTTTTCTTCTATTTACAAAGCCAACTCAAAAACTATTGAAAACGCTGCCGGTAATTTTTTGCTAAAATAAGCCATTTTTGACGCTATTGACAGAAATTTCCATAGTGATAACATGCAGACGGCGCTAAATATTGAGACGGCTATGACGTTATATAACCTATTCGTCGCAGCATCATTCCTCACGGGCATCCTATCGCTTCTCCTCTCGCTTATAGTCTATTTACGCTCTCCAAAATCAGCAGTACATCGGAAGTGGTCATTGACCACTTTTTTTGTGGGCGTCTGGAGCTTCGCGCTTTTCATTGTTATCATTCCGAATTCGTATCGTACTGCGTTTACAGCGCAGTTGATTCTGAATTCGGCCGCAGCTTTCATTCCGGCGCTGTACTATGATTTTATTCTGGCGTTCCTTCAAAAGAGGGAGCTGTCATGGTCTCGATGGTATCTATACTTAATATCGGCGAGCATTGTGCTGACCAATTTTTTCGGGAACGCAATTCTCGATATGCGACCGTTTCAGGGATTTGCGCATTGGATCGTGCCTGGGCCGAGCTATTTTTTTTTACCGCTGCTTTTTTTGATCGTCTTCATCGGCGTGCTGGGTCTATTGGTTGATGCGATGATGAGGTCGGCTGGGTTTCAAAAGAAGCAGATCATCGTAGTCCTTATCGCAACGCTCATAGGTTTTGGCTCAGGCATGACAAATTTTCTTCCGCAGCTTTTCGGTGTGTATCCATTTGGAAATTTCTTTACGTGGGCGTATGTGGTGGCTATATCCTTTCTACTTTTTAAAGAAAATTGATTTATGGACTTAAAGCTCACAATTCTGCTATTTACATCAGTCCTGACTGCTCTCGTTGCGGCGATCGTGTATCTTGGAAATCCACGCGGTGTTGTTCAACGAAGCTTTGTAGCTCTCATCTCCTTCTTCGTTATATGGGCGTTATTTGTCGCTTCCGTATATCTTTCGCGTGATGCTGTTACAGCAACCTTCCTGACACGCATGACAACGATGGCATCGCTCATCACTGCTTTCTTGTTTTGGAATTTTTGCGTTCAATTTCCAGTCAAGACCTTAAATACCTCTCATATCACGCGCTGGCTATTCATCATTATGGTATGCGCTGTGCCGCTGATCATGCTGAATATCGGTGCCTATAGGGAGGTGCTCCCTAGTGCTGAAGGTAAGATTTTTATCATGAATCCGCTGCCGTTCGCCATACATATCGCCTCCATACTGTCGATTTTTGGAGCTGCCTATTGGATGCTTTTTAAAAAGCACAAGTTGCTCAGTGGTTTGAACAAGCGGCTTGTCGACATTGTGATGGTTGCCGCAGCGATACCTATTGTAGCTGGCCTCATATTCAATCTGTTTTTCCTGAATCGGTTTCGAAACGATCTCTATATGTACGGCCCGTGTTTCACGATATTTTTCACGCTTGCAGTGGCGTATCTAATCATTAGGTCGAGGAAATAGAGTATGGATTTCAAGCTCATACTTATCTTGGTCACGATCATACTGACGGTTCTCATCGCGGTCATTGTTTACGTGAGAAATCCGAAAAGCAGTCTTGCCAAGAGCTTTGTAGTCTTGATAGCAAGCTTCGCACTGTGGGGGATAGCTCAAGCAGCGCTCTACGCTGCTCCAACTCATGCAAGCGCAGCATTTGCAGACAAAATCACCTATGTTCTGGGGTTACCTCTAGCCTGGGCCTTTTTGAACTTTGTCTATCATTTTCCATTTAAGACCATCCACTTGAACCGGTACATTCTGATTGCCGGCGGAGTTATTAATTTATTTTCGCTTTATCCGGTGTTTTTTCAACCGGCTATTATGTCCAAGATATATGACCAGCCGTTCACCAGTTATTCTCCTAGCGTGGGTTTGAGTTTTATATATTTTGCTCTTTATTCAGTTGGATTTTTCACGGTATTCATCTATGCATACTACATTTTGATCCAAAAATATAAGAACGCTGTCGCGGAAAATAAAATAGCTATCCTTCATGTACTGTACTCTACATTGATAGCCGTTATTGGCGGGTCAATTACGAATATAGTGCTTTTGTATTTCGGATCGTTTCAATATCAGGTTTACGGACCAAGTTTTACGTTGGTATTTACCCTAGTCGTCGCCTATTTAATTTTTTTGAGAGGAAGGAAATAGTAATATGGATGTCGAGAATTTGTTATTACTTATTACAACGGGCGTGAATCTCGGTCTTGCTTTCTTTATCCTATTTAAAAACTGGAGAAATAAGATAAATTTCTGGTTTGCAGCAACGCTTTTTTTGATTGCAATTTGGAGTTTTTGCATGGCGATGTTCCGCGCATCGGTCGAACCGAGTCTGGTTCGGATCTGGTCCGACCTTTATTACTTAATGGCTGCATTGATCGCTCTAACATTTTTCTATTTTTCGCATGCGTTTCCAGTTGAGATCAACAAATTGCCGAAATTCACACATGCCATAACTCTCGCTGTGACAACAATACTGACCGTAATTATTTTTTCAGAGGGCATCGTCGGGGACATACGCCGCTCCGCATCGTATGGCCATGATGTCACCATACGCCCGATAAACTACTTTCTGTACTGCGTCTATTTCTTCGGTTTTCTCTTGATCAGTTTCATTCACCTTAGGAAGAAAATGCTTCTGATCCCCGCTTTCACAAAAAAAGTAGTTAAGATTGTATTTTATGCGACTCTTTTATCCGCAATAGCCGGATCTGTCTTTGATCTTGCGTTGCCGCTCCTTGGTAATTACAAGTTGATATGGATAGGACCGCTTTTCACGGTTGCTATGGTTTTCATCATTGTTCGCTACGTTTTTATCAAAGAGATCCAATAAAGCAGCGAATATGGACTTACGAATCATAGTGTTATTCATTACAACTGGCGCCAATTTGGCTTTAGCTTTTTTTGTCCTTGCGAAGGATTGGTTGAGGCGCATTAATAAATACTTTGCACTTGTGTTGTTATCCATAGCCTCCTGGAGCTTTTTTCTCGCACTTTTCTATGCAGCAGGCTCGGTTGGCGAACTGCACTCGTTGATCCCGCCGATCTATATTTCGGCCGCATTTATTTCTCTATTTTTTTATCTTTTTTGTACCTCTTTCCCCTTTGATAGCATAAGCATGAGCAAGGCTCGCTGGTTGGTTCACTTTTTTCTTATCGCTGCTGTGATTATTGTGATCATCTACTTAAGAGTTGAAAAAGAGATTATTTTTGACAAGGCGTGGGGGCATCCTACTACGGTGAACGCGGGGGCATATGCTCTTTATTCGTTGTATTTTTTAGGATATATTTTTCTGAGTTTTTATCATCTCATAAAAAAAATACGCATTTCTACAGGATATACAAAACGCCTTATTGCAATTGTATTATATTCGACGCTGTTAGCAGCATTTTTTGGCAGCGTTTTTGATCTTTTTTTCCCAATTGTAACCTATCAGTATGTCTGGATAGGACCGCTTTTCACGGTCGCTATGGTTTTCATCATCGTTCGCTACGTTTTCATTAAGGAACCCGAATAATGGCGCAGAGGAAAAAGATAGGATTGATCTTCGCGAGCGGAAGTTTGCTCAGCATCAAGGGCAATAAGAGCATTTTTTTTGTCGATCAGGAAAAAGATATCGAACAGTGGCTTTCGGAAGTGCCCGAGGTGCGCCTCATCGCCGAGATACAGACGTATTTTTTGCAGGGAGAGGGTGAGCAGTTCGAGCTTGCCTCTATCGAGCGTATCCTCGAAATCCTGTCTCGGGAGAGCGCGAATCACGATGGATTCGTCGTGCTGGTGCGTGGGGAGCAGATGATACGCGCGGCAGCTGCCGTTGAGTTCATGCTGCAGGGGTTCGGCAAGCCGGTCATCTTCACGGGTTCGCGCTATTCGCCGCAAGCCATCGCCTATCAGGACATCAGGAAGATCGTGAAGATGGGCGGGTTGGGCCTTCGGTCGAACCTCATCAATGCGGCTCAGATCGCCGTGTCAGAGGATTTTCCCGCGACTGCGATCATGTATGGCAATAAGATTATGAAGCCGACTCACGCGGCCGTGAACGATTTTCAAGCGATGAATCTGTACCGGTCGGTGGACGATGACTATCTTGGCAAGATCGATTTCGGCATATCGCTCAGCAGGAAGAAGATTCCTGTGGCTCCGGCTGCGTCGCTTCGTACACAGTTTGCTCCGGGAGTATTTTTTACTGAGAGCATGTATCTGGAAAACAATGCCGCGTTCGCGGGTAAGCCTGGAAAGGGCAAAGAGCCGATCCTTGTGTTGAAGCTTCGCCAGAACGAGACTGTGCCCTTGGAGCGCCTTGAACAGCTGAAAGCGCGGTACCGGACGGTCGTTCTCTTCAATGAGTACTACGTGCTGGACCACACCGGTGTTTCGATCCTGTCGCGTCTGACCTGGCCCGCGGCAGAGATGAAGGTCAGGTGGGCGCATACGGTGTACCCTGACCGGGTTGAATTCGAGCAGGCGCTGTCGCGCGACGTTATCCGGGAATCAATACAAGTATGAGAATATTCATCTCGACGCATATCAAGGCTCCCGACGACGTGGTGTTGCACCAGAAGCTCCTGCAAGAGCTGAAGGCGCTCGGCGTTTCGATCATTACGAATCTGGACATGAAGAAGGGCGAGTTCGAGTCCAGCGGGTTCGGCGGACTTGACGCGGTGGTGATCGACGGAGCGGCTGACGTCGCGGAGGTCGGCTATATCCTCGCGATCGCGCTCGCGAACAAGCGCCCGGTCCTGTATCTGCTGCCAAAGGGCACGCTCATTGACGCGTCGGTCGAGGCGCTGACCAAGAACGCCGACGTGCGGAGGCTCCTTCGCATTATTTTCTACACGAGCGATACGCTGATCTTGAAGATCAAGCAATTCCTCCAGTATCTGGATCAAAATATCGGCCGTGAATCGTTTTCCATTAAATACACGCTACGGCTCTCGCCGCGCCTTGACCGATATCTCACTTGGCGGGCCGGAAAGGTGAAGAAGAACAAGGCGAATTTCCTGCGCGACTGGGTCAATGATTTGATGCAGAGCGACGAGGAGTATAAGAAGAGATTGGAGTAAGTAATCGTTTGATTCTTCACCGTCATTTCGACTAAGCCCAGCACCACTTTGGATTCAAAGTGGTGCTGGGCGCACGGAGAAATCTCCCTATGAAAAGCGATGTTTATTCCGTTTACATTCTGAGCAACAAAAGGAACACGTTATTGTACGTGGGCGTGACCAATAACCTTCAGGCACGAATGTGGCAGCACAAAAATAAAGCGATGTCCGGGTTTACCAAGAAGTATAACGCTGATAAACTGGTGTACTATGAAGTATACCAAAACCCTAGTGAAGCAATTTCGCGGGAAAAACAGATCAAGCATCTGCTGAGAAGAAAGAAGATCGAGCTCATCGAACGATCTAACCCCAAGTGGAAGGATCTATACGACACACTATAAAAAAAACCGTCATTCTGGAGCGACCCGCTTTCTCTGTCGTCATTCTGGAGGGACCCTGAGCGACCTCGAGCAAAGTCTAGAGGGAGTCGAACGGGGACCGATAGAATCCCGTTGAACTATGAGCCAACCATATTTAGTTCACTTTTCATCGGGATTCTATCGTCCCGCTACGCGTGACTCCAGAATGACAGAGCGAAGAAAAGTTTGGTCGAGATGACAGATAGGTAAATGGCTTCGTTCGCTTCAGAATGGGCTTAATAGTTAAAAAGTGTTGTTCTTTGTCATCGACGACAGTAGTAAAAATACCATTGAAAGTAGTTGTTACGACGATGGACAGCGAGGCCGCGGTGCTGGTGGTAACGTAACTTCAAACGACTGAAGTATCCTTCAAGACCATTCGTTGAGGTTGGGATACCCGGATCCTGAAGATAGTGAAACAGGTTAGGCAGCGCTTTGAGCACCATACTGCGTGCACGCTTCAGATCTGAGAACACCCAGCCGCGTTCAGGGGACTCTTCGATCCGTCGTCCATACCGTGCTTCCCACAATGCGAGCTTGGCACACCATTGATTGCAAACAGACGCAGTGTGAATAGTGCTTAACTGAAGGAAGAGGGTTCGCAACTGTTTGGCATCAGTACGCTTTGGGTTCCTGCGGCACCACGCAAGTCCTTGGCGCTGCACGTGCACTATGCATCGCTGGATGATAATAGTGGGCCAGACGAGGCGTAGATAGCGCATAATCTGGGGATTGCCATCAATGGTAGCGCTCCGAGGGCACAAACCCTTGCTCTTCAGCGATTGCAAAAAACGATACACGGCCATCGATCCTTCGCGAACCCCGTAGATGCCGGCAAGGAGTTCATACTGTTTCGTATCCATGACCGTAAACAAACCTTGTCGTCCGTACAAAAATGTTCCGTCGCAGAGGATATGCTTCACTGTTAAAAACGAGGCACGAGCGGGCGGTATCTGTCGTAGGTGAGCAGTAATGATCTGGTGTAGTTTTGAAAGAGCATACGGGGCATTTTGAGCGAGTTGTCGTACCGAATATCCTTCCTGTATCCATCGCGCGAACCAGATATGTTCACGCTGCTGCCGTGCACCTGCATTGCGCCAGATGAAGGTATGGCGGCAGCGCAGACAATACCACCGCTGTTTATCCTGGCGCGTTCTGCCGTACCGAATTGCTGCTGTACCGCACACGGAACAATGTTTTTTTGGTCATGATATTTAACCTATGATTAAAGATGGTGCTCATTCTATCCTTATCTTAGCTACAAAACAATACTTTCACCAACACTTTTTAACTATT
>Ga0155892_108_pt1 | contig 9850 bp, 8 predicted proteins | sample RifCSPlowO2_01_FD_107546 | JGI IMG/M metagenome (GOLD analysis project Ga0155892, IMG submission 107546) | Candidatus Komeilibacteria bacterium RIFCSPLOWO2_01_FULL_53_11 | reverse complement strand
GCTAGCTTCCCAAGCTAGAGACGCGAGTCCGATTCTCGTATCCCGCTCCACACTTCGCTCCCACGGAGCTTCGTGTGGCCTCCGGCCAAGCTATTAGCGAAGTGTGCCGCCCGTAGCTTTATGCGAAGGGTGGCCTGCATAAATAGTTATGAATGAGTGATTACCTATGAATATCGTCTACACAGTGAATGGAGAAAATATGGGTCACGCGACCAGAAGCAGCGTCGTGATAGAGCATTTGCTGTCGCGCGGCCATAGGGTCTCCGTTTTCAGCTCAGGGCCCCGACCCATCGAATACCTCAGAGCGAAGTTCGATTCCGTCGCTGCGGTGACGGGACTTCACATGGTCTACCGAAATAATAAAGTGCAACGACTCCGAACTGCGGTGAGGGCGCTCTCTGGGTTCACTCGGCTTCGAAAAGATCTGACCGTGATAAAAAGCGCATTAGCTGATTTTCATCCCGAGGTCGTCATTACCGATTTTGATTTTCATGGTGAGATCATTTCACGGCTTTTTCGTATCTCGATCATCTGTATTGATAACATTCAATTCCTACGATATGCGAAATTTCCGATTGAGACGGAAGATTTCTTGGACTATGAGCTCAATCTGATGGTCGCGCGTATGATGGTTCCGCGAGCTGATTATTTTTTTATCACGAGCTTTGTCAATGCGGAGATGCGGCATAGAGCGAATGGCGCACAGCACATTTTTTTTGTTCCACCGCCGCTCCGGGACAGGATTCTCGCAACCCCACGGACTATTGGCGATCACGTATTGGTGTATCAGAGCTCGGACAGTTATGACCGCATGCTTCCGCTCCTGGCGCAGAGCGGCGAGCGATTCGTGATCTACAATAGCAGGCGCACTGTCAAAGCGCAGAATCTGCAGTATAAAGATTTTGACGAGAATAGCTTCATTGATGACATGGCTTCGGCGAAGGGGGTCATCACGAACGGCGGGTTCAATGTCATCACGGAGAGCCTTTTTTTTAAGAAGCCGATCCTATCCATACCGATCAAGAATTTTTTTGAGCAAAAACTGAACGCGCAGCTCTTGCAGGCGAACGGCCTCGGATACTGGGCGCCGCGTCTGTCAAAAAAAACGCTCGGCGAGTTCCTGTCGAGAGTACAAAGCGGTCATGAGGATCCACCCGTGGTTGCTTTCGGAAATGAGATTCTTTTCACACGTCTGGAAGCGGCGCTGGACGCATGTCATCGTCTGGTGCGATCTGGATCATGATTCTTCAGCAACGAGTCCGCCCCAGAGCCGTATGATATCGTTTTTGACGTCGATGATCTCGCGTGGGCAGGAAGCGGCGTCACAGGTAAGAGAGATGGTACTCGAGTCTTGGGAGTCGTCGTTTATTTGTTCAGGATCGGTAAGGAGTGTGATGGTATAACGTTTGTTCGTTTCCACCGGTTGGTCAATACGGCGCGCAAGCCCCAGGAAATCATACAGGACAAGTTTGCTGACGAGTCGCGTACCATCGTTTGTGGTGATTTTTTTTGTTGCGGTCGTCGGCTCGCCCGCGCCATAAACCGAGGTATAAGTGATCTCATTCAGCCTTGGGGTGATTTCGAGAGTCCCCCGTCGCGACACACTCGCAATATCGAGACGAATTGCGAGAAGATTTCGGTAGATTTCAGGAATAACCTCATTCGTCGGCTTCCAGCCCTTCTCGAAGTTCTCACCGCAGACCTCCTCATAGGTCTTGCCTGCAGGGATGAAGTCACATGTTTCAAAAATGCATATATGTCTAGAGGTCTGCTCACACATCTCCTGAGAGATGTATGTTTTTTGTAGTTGCTCGGTAAAATTTTGATACGATATTCGGGCGAAGGCTTCTCTTTTTTTCACAAATTGCGCAATCTCATTTGCGCTGAGGCCGAAAATAATGGCAACGCCAATAATGATCGCCAGATTCGTTTTGTTGAAAATATAAGACATATTTTCAGTATACCTGGATTCGAGAGCCTTGGGTAGCGTTTGCGAACGCTTACTGAATGGGAGTGTAATTGATCCTGACAAGGCCCGCGGGCAGCTTGCTCTGTATCACGTCGTCTGGAGAGTGCAGCTCCGCAAGCTCGCAATATGATGCTGCTTCGGTTGTATGGTCACCGACGGCGCGAGCAGAGGGGAGGCTGAGCGTCAGCAGCAGAAAGCCCAGGATAGAGGTGATGAGGACACTCCGGAAGGAGATCACCAGGCGCGGCGCTGTATTATTTTCCTGCGCGAGCCAGGCGAGCCGACGGTATGTCGCCGTGAATTGGCAGCCGGTAGCGACGGGTGATGCGAGGGAGAAACGTATGAGTTTCGACAGTCCCGATTTCAAATGCATCGCTTTCGATCCATGCCGTGTGATCGCATGCGTATCAGCGGCGTATTCCTGCATGTCAATCATATCTCGAGTCATGTCACGCACCAGCGGAAGAAAGAAAAATGCTTCTTTCAGGCACGACCAGAGGAGGCGCTTCACTGGATGATGATAGTGTAAATGCCCTGCCTCATGGGAGAGGATCGACCCGAGTTCCTTGGCGGTGACAAGAGTTATAAGCGCGGAGGTGATAAGGATGCGCTGTCGCAGTACGCCGTACGTCACGGCGATCGGCCGCTCGTCACGGATGACCCAGCAGCGTATATCGTGATAGCGCTGGTTCAATATTTTTTCCTGTTCAATATCTCGTCGCGCTCCGACCCATCGTGTCAACATACGTATACCGTGCCATTCCCTGAGCGTCAGGCGGATCAATCGGAGGAGAATGCTGCACCCGAGTATCGCAACGAGTAGGATCAGAATTGTCATCGCCGGCCGCTCGATCCACGAGACGATGACGAATCGCGAACACCAGAACACCATTTCCTGATACGCCGACTGGATCGCGCCGCCGAGATAGGTCGCGAATATCAGAAATAGACTGATAAGCCCGAGTGCATAGAGCGCGTTATATTGTGCTCTGAGCTGAAACCCGTTCATTGTGTTTTCGATTGGATCGCGTCCAGAAGCGTTTTTCGTTCATCGGCCGAGAGTTCATTCAGCGCCTCGGTAAAGCCGGCGATGCTGAATAGCTTTTTGTCACGCAGAAGCGATGAGAAGATGTCCTGTGAAACGATCTTCGTGAGTTCCGCCTTTGAGTAGCTTGCGCCGAACAGATACTGCTGGTCGCCGTGCTTTCGTTTGAGAATCCCCTTGTCCACGAGCCGATTCAAGACGGTATTGACCGCGTTGAATGAGATGGAACGAGATCGGTTCAGGTGATCACAGACACACCGAGCAGTTGACTCTCCCTTGTCCCATAGGTATTCGAGAAGGTCGGTCTCGAGCGTGCCGAGGATCTTCTCCAGCCCCTGCCGCTGGATTTCCACGCGTTTTGTCTTGAAAAATCTCATACAACCAAGTATACACTACGGAGGGTAGTCTTCACAAGAGTTGACCGGTTCCTGATGCCTGTTACACTGGATGCGACAGCATGACCATGAAATTCAAACGAGTCTTCGCGATGATCATCGCTTGCGCGCTTCTCCTTGCAGCGGTGGTATTTGTCTTCCCACGGGAGCAGCGTCAGCGGAATACGTCGCCCGATAACGATGACGCGGTAGGCTGTATTCAGGTATACGATCCCGTATGCGGTGTCGACGGAAAGACGTATCCGAACGCGTGCGTCGCCGTCCAGGAGAACAATGTCGCGGTGGCGCATAGTGGTGAGTGCCTGGAAGCGTCCGCATTGAAAGACTTTGAGCGCAAATATTTACTATGGCTGCTACGACGGCGAGAAGAAGCTGGTTTGCCTGCAGTATCCATCAAGCACTATTATACTTTAATGAAATGGTGTCTGGATTGTTACGATATCTATTATTCTTGGGATGATGAGGATGTCCTTGGGCGGATCATCGTTGAATCTGGCGAGATACAGTCTGCTCTAGATTCACTTGGGTACGATTATCTCGAGATGAAGCAAGGGCAACCAGTTGAGTTTCCTGATCTAACAGAGCTTATGAATTCATAATACATGAAGTCCTGTATTCGAATATGGTATATCTCGACCTCATCTTCATCCCGATCTTCACACTGTATGCGTATTGGATCTGGGGTCTTTTGAGAGCGCTCTCGTCTGATGCTCCGTATGTTCCTATCAGGCACGCGGTGCTGCAGCGGATGCTCATGATGGTATCGCCGAAGCCAGATTCAGTATGGATCGATCTGGGTGCCGGCGATGGAAGAATACTGATCGAGGCTTGCCGGGCTTTTCCAACGATCCGTGGAATTGGCATTGAGCGGATCAGACCGTTCCGGTGGTATGCGCGGCTCAATATTTTGATGGCGGGACTCTCGCGCCGTCTGACTATTCGTGGCGGAGATTTTTTTACCGCGAATCTTTCTGACGCGGACATCGTGAGTTTTTATCTCCTGCCCGAGACGAACAAGCGTTTGATCGCAAAACTACAGAAAGAACTCAAGCCGGGAGCTCAAGTCATCTTTCATCGTCATCCGGTTCCGGGGCTTCAACTTGCCGCGGAAGATACCGAGTATCGTATCTATAAATATATCGTGCCGTAGGGTCGCTCAGTGTTTGGCGGACGTTGCGAGCGGTACGGTGAAGCTTACTTCTGTTCCGACATTTTCGATGCTGTCGACGGCGATCTCGCCCCCCAGTATCTCGACGAGCCGCTTCGTGATCCAGAGGCCCAGGCCGGTGCCGGTAACGCCCTGGGTATTTTCATTTTTGACCCGGTAGAATTTTGAAAACAATTTTTCGCGGTCCTTCGCGCCGATGCCGATCCCGGTATCCTTTATCTTCACGCGGACGAACGCACCGGTCGCTTCAGCGCTGACCGTCACAGATCCTTTCTTCGTATACTTGATGGCGTTGCCGATGAGGTTCACGAGTATTTGTCGCAGCTTGTCCCGATCAGTCGAGATCTTCGGCGCCGCCTTTTTTTCATAGATGAGCGCAAGGTTCTTTGCCTTCGCGCTGACCGAGAGTTCGGTCACGGTTTGCTCGATCACCTCTTCGATCGGCAGTTGTTCAAGAGTGAGCTTCATCCGCTGCTGCTCGATGCGCGAGACATCGAGAAGGTCCTCCACGAGATCGGCGAGCCGTCTGATCGAGGCGTCGATAGTGGTGAGGCCTTTCGTGCCCGCGTCGCTTATTTTTCCAAAGCTCCCGTCCAGAAACATGGAGACATAGCCTTTGATGGCCGTAATCGGCGAGCGAAGCTCGTGGGAAACCATCGAGATAAATTCATCCTTCATCTGATCGATCTCCTCGAGCTTGCGGAAGAGAACGGCATACTGGAAGAGTTTCGTATTCAGGAGGAGAAGTCCCAGGACGATAATGACCGTCACGGTCAGGAGTATTGTCGACATGATGACCGCCCCCTTGGTGCTTGCATCCGCGTCGCGGAGTGTCATCTTTAGATTCAGGAGCGCAATCTTGTTATTGTCCCCATCATGGAGCGGAAAGACAACATTGTAGAAACGTTCACCGGCCAGATCTGGATCGCGACGTATCAGCTCGAAGGACGGCTGAGAGAGGTGTGCGATACCAAAGTCCTCGCTCCATGCGATAAGGATGTTAGTGCCGGATACCATCGTATCAAGATTTTCAGGAAACGAACTTGCAATGATCTGGAACTCTTCGCCTTTCGGGACCATGATATCAAAAGAGCGAAGCTCGTCAGGGCCGGTTAATAGTCGGTTGATGGCTTCTTGTGCGCGGGCGCTATCGTCTAAGCTATTGAACGCTGTCGCATCAAACAACTCCGCTATTATCAAGGATTGCTGCCTGAGCTGTTCTTCAGAGTTCCTATCGAAACGGAGGATAGTAAAAATTGTATTGCCGATGATGACGATCGGAATGAAAAAAATCAGGATGACCGCATAGATTACCTGAGAGTGTTTCTTCAGAAAGGCTCTGCTCAAGACGCCGGCGCCGAGATCGTAGTCGGTATCGCGTTTCTTATTGCCCAACATGACGGTTCTTTCTCAAAAGATAGAAAAGGAAAAGAGCGAATCCGATGAAGGCGATACTGATCCCCCCGACTGCATAATAGGTCAGGAATGAGGTCGTCGGTGGTGTGACGATAGCTTCATCGAGGAGGAAGCTGGTCGCGGTGACCGCTTGCGCACGGCGTATGAAGAATGAGAGCGGTTCACTTTTTTTTGTGATGCGTCCTTCGTCATCAAGCACTGAAACATAGGCGACATGCTTGCCATCGACGAGGTCGCTGTCGAGCGTATAGACCCAGTTTCCGAACTCATCCGTCCGAACGGCAAGGACGAGGGGCATCTCACTGTACAGATAGACGGTGAGGAGTGTATGTGGAGCCCCTTTGCCTGAGATAGTGTATGTGATCTCGTCTTCCTCGGTTACGGTATCGATTTTTTCTACCGTAAACTCCGGGTCAACTTCTCCCTTCGTGAGCGGTTGTTCGACTGGGACATTGTCGATCAGGGCTTGTTCTATACCGGTTAACTCTCTGCCGGTAGGCGGACCGCCTGTGCGTGTTGGATCAAAACCATTCTCTATCTCGGTCTTGTCGTCATATCCATCACCGTCGGAATCACTATTATTAGGGTCAGTGCCGTATTCGCGCTCAAGGTCGTTTGGAATATCATCACCATCATCGTCGAAAAAGATTACATACGGACTCGTGATATCGGTGACTACTTTGCTGGAGACATCGATCGTGCGGTCAGACGACCGTACCATGATCCGGCGAGAGGCATCTGTCAGTACCGGAAAAGTCTCGTCCGGCAGCTTCGATTCTCGTATGATTGTCACTATGTCGCCGACGGTAGTGCTGGGACCAATTTTTTCGCTCATCGCGATATTGAAGTCGCGATTTTTTTGAACGCCGGAAACGACCTGTCCGAGGAAACGTTTGGTCGCGATCGTCTTGCATGCATCGGCATCGAGGCCGCCGCAGTACAGTTCGTCCTTGTAGCGGTCGTAGATCGTGCTCTGGCAGGTCTCTCCAGCAGCGATATCCTCGCTTACGCACGTATCATCGACATACGGCTTATGGAGAAATATCTCGCATTGCTGACGTGTTTTGATGCCCGCATTTTTACATTCGATGTCGATCTCATTTGAGACGAGCGCTGAGCATTGTGATGAGTCAGTGACTCCAAAGGTCGCGCAATACCGCGCGACGTCCGCGGTGTAGGTCGGATCATCGAGACTGGGCTGTTGTTCGAGGCCTGCCTGGAGCTTTTGCTCTTCCTGGATCGTGACCGCAGGCGGCTGCGTGATGGTCCCGGGTGAGGTAACTTTTGTATCAGAAGATGGCGTGTTTGAGGGCACAGTGCCGGCAGGGTTGAAGACGACACAGGCGCTCCTGTCGAACGTGCATGAGCTCGTACAGCTTAACGTTCCGCCGCTAAAGCCTTTGAAAGAGTTGCATCGCGCATTATTCAGATTCGTACCATCACACTCTTCGTTGTTCTCGAGTTTACCGTTGCCACACCGGTAGTAGGGCTCGCCCGAGGGCGTTGTGCATGATATCGGATCAAGGTGCGCACAGTTCTTTCCGCAGCTGAGCGTGCCGGTGAAATTACCCAGTATGGAGCAGTCTTTCGGAAGATACGCAGCAATGGCACTTCCATCACAGAACTCATTCCCCTCTACGATGCCATTGCCGCAGCTTTGTCCCGCGGTAGGTATCGCGGTAATTACGGTGCATCCACGTTTGTCCAATGTGCAGTTCGAACTGCACCCGAGCGTGCCGCCGCTGAAATTCGGAAAGTCAGTGCACCGCTTCCCGCCGACATTCTGGAGATCACACTCTTCGCCGGATTCCAGCAACCCGTTGTTGCATGTTGCCGTTCCGGGAGGCGGGATATATCCCGTGCATTTGCTAATGTCGAACGTACAGCTGCCGACAGAGCAGAGGAGCGTGCCGCCGGTGAAGCCGAGGCCCGCAGTCGCGCAGGTCTTTCCGTTGAGGTTTGTAAGGTCGCACTGTTCACCAGATTGCACGACACCATCACCACAATGTAGCAGAGACGCTACACATTGGGTCGTATCGAACTGACACGTTGATGAGCAAGTCAATGTGCCGCCCGTGAAAGCATTGCCCAGATTGGCGCAGGTCTTGCCGTTCATGTTCGTACCGTCGCACTGCTCGCCAGATTGCAGGATACCATCTCCACAGTTCGCTGTTGTTGCAGTGCACTGCTGACTTGTCGCGGGCTTTGACGTGGTAGTACCGCAGTTGTTCGTGTCGGTGCATGATCTTGATTGAACCCCGTTCGTGCACGATGACCACGCACTGCATGACCAATTCTCAACACATGACGTTGTGGCACCAGAAGAGCATGATCCGGTCAGGATCGGTCTCGAGTTCGCGGTCCCGCAATAGTGATGGTCGGTACATTTTCTTGTTATGGTGCCTGCGCTACATGATGACCACGGCTCGCAGACCCACCACTCGGTACAAGACGAGCTTGAACCAGCGACTCCGGTACAGGCTTGCGTGTCATACTGACATCCTGAACAAAATAACGCACCGCCCGTAAATCCCTGTCCGATGGCCGAACAAAGGGTGCCGTTCACCGACCATCCATCACACTGTTCACCTGGGTCAACAACGCCATTGCCACATTGCCTCAATGGCACGGTGCAGTTGCTCTCATCAAACAAGCACGATGTCGGTGAACAGGCCAAGGTACCGCCAGGGTACCCGCGAGTCCAGCAGGTCTTTCCGTCGAGGTTCGTACCGTCGCACTGCTCGCCAGGATCAACCGTGCCGTTGCCGCATGTTACTTGCGCGATGATGCACTTGCTCAGGTCAAACAAGCACGATGTCGGTGAACAGGCCAAGGTACCGTTAGTGTATCCGTGAGTCTCGCAGGTATTTCCGTTGAGGTTTGTACCGTCACACTGCTCGCCAGAGGCCAGGTCAAGCACGCCGTTACCGCATTGAGGATCGGGGAAAGTACCCGGCAACGAAAAAAAATGAGAAGGTAGACTTATCTCTTCATTATGAGTCGTATCATACGGGGCAACGCTATAGAGGTAGCCTGCGTTTGGTTTGAAACCGACATCATCAAAAATATAGCGGTACGTACCGGACGAATCATAGGTTGAGAACTGATTCTTAGATACTTCTGCAATGAGCACTTTCGTTCCCTGAACCGGATAGTCTTGCTGACGCCATATATGATAACCTGCAACATCGGTATTCATGTAAACAGAGGGTGGGTTGGTCCACTGCAAACGGGGGATATTTTGACCGCTTGAAGACTGCATCGAAACTACGGAAAAAACCGTTACAGCAGTGGGAGGCGTGATATCTGTATACGATGAGGAAGGGAGTGTTGTCTGTGCACGCAGTTGTACTGCGATGACCAAAAAACCGGTGCATATGACGAGGACGCTCAAGAAGATGAATGCAGTCGTATCGCTTATTGTGGAGAGATGTTTCACGGATACTATTATAACATTTTCAGACGTTGTACGCATGCCGTTGTCCCCGATTGCGGTTCAAGCACAAAAGAAAGCCGGCCATCCCGCAGAGCGGGATGGCCGGCAGAGGAATCAGTCGACCGGTCGGACGTAGTCCTTGATGCTGGTCGGATAGTCTCCGTTCCAGCAGGCGTAGCACCAGTTCTCGGGATCCGGAAAGACGCTTCTGAGGCCCGGGAGCGAGAGGTAGTGCAGCACCTCGTCTTTGCGGAGGCCGATACTCTGCTTGATCGCTTCGATATCGCCGCCGAGTACGGCAGCGATGAGATGGTCCTTGATATCGACTCCGTAGTAGCACGGGTGCCGAATGGGCGGTGCCGTGATCACCACGATGATCTTTTTCGGCTCCCACCCTCGAATCATGCTGACGAGTTGGCGT
>Ga0155892_145_pt1 | contig 9892 bp, 11 predicted proteins | sample RifCSPlowO2_01_FD_107546 | JGI IMG/M metagenome (GOLD analysis project Ga0155892, IMG submission 107546) | Candidatus Komeilibacteria bacterium RIFCSPLOWO2_01_FULL_53_11 | reverse complement strand
AGCTCGCGAACCCTGTACCGATCTTCGACATCGTAACGACCACGACGCACAAAACGCTTCGCGGTCCACGCGGCGGCATGATCCTCTGCAAGGAGAAGTTCGCTAAGGCGATCGACAAATCCGTCTTCCCGGGATTCCAGGGCGGTCCGCATGAAAACAACATCGCGGCGAAAGCCGTCGCGTTCAAAGAAGCACTCGATCCGTCATTCGAGACGTATGCACGACAGATCATCAAGAACGCGAAAGCGCTGGAGGGCGTGTTCACGAACGCAGGTATCGATATCTGCCACAAGACGACCGATAATCACCTGCTTCTGATCGATGTGACGAAGCTTGGCACCACCGGCAAGATCGCCGAGGTTGCCCTCGACGAGGCCGGCATCACGGTGAATAAGAATGCCATCCCTGACGACCAAAGAAAACCGATGGATCCCTCGGGCGTCAGACTCGGCACTCCGGCGCTCACGACGCGGGGGCTCAAGGAAGCCGAGATGAGAACGGTCGGCGAGTTAATTATCAAGATACTACGCAACCCCTCCTCTGCCGCATCGTACAAAAAGAATGTCGAGGAGCTCATGAGCGGCTTCCCGCTGTATCCAGAACTTGGTTAGCAACCATCATTCTGGAGCAGCCCTGAACCGCAGCGAAGCGCCTGGTTCAGGGAAAGCGATAGAATCCCGTTGAAGTTTAAGCGAGATTCTATCGGTCGTCGCGAACTCCTCCCTCCAGAATGACAATAGCAAATATATGTACAAACTGATCGACGGAAAAAAACTTGCGCAGGAAGTGCTTGCGCAGGTTCAGAAGGAGATCATCGAGCTCAGTATCGAGCCACAGCTCGCCGTGATCCTGGTCGGTGAAGACCCCGCGTCACATCTCTATGTCAAGTTGAAAAGAAAAGCATGTGAAACAGCTGGCATCGTCTTTCACTTGTACAGCATTGATGAGAGCGAATCTGAACAGAAGATTCTCGACACTGTCGCTTTTTTAAACAAGGACGCAGATATAGACGCGATCCTCATCCAGCTTCCCTTGCCGAAAAAATTCGACCAGCAGCATGTCATCGACGCCATGGACTACCGGAAAGACGTGGACGGCTTCCACCAAAAAAATCTGCAAAGCTTCCTCGCTGGTAAAAAACAACACATCCTCCCCGGTCTCTCGCTCGCGATCTGGACACTCATCGCTTCAACAGGAGCGAAAAATTACCTCAGAAAAAAAACTCTCATCATCGGCAAGAGCGACGTCTTCACTCAGCCGACACGCAAGATCTTCGCTGACAAAGGCATGGACGAACCCGTGATCGTCCATCCTGACGATCCGCGGCTGACAGAGATAACACAAACAGCGGATATTCTCGTTACCGCGATCGGCAAACCGAACTCGCTCACCGCCCCAATGATCAAAGAGGGTGCCGTCATCATTGACGTCGGGATCAGCAGCGTAGACGGCCAGACGGTCGGCGACGTGGATTTCAAGAACGTCGCCCCAAAAACATCCTACATCACTCCCGTCCCGGGCGGCGTGGGGCCCATGACCGTCGCGATGCTTCTCTATAATACCTTACAATTGGCAAAAGAACGTAAACGCGTTCGCGTATGAATCTTGAACAAAAATTGGGGGTGAGCCTTGAGCTGCGGCAGGCTCAACTTATAAAGCTTGAGCAGCGCCTTAGTCAAAAAACTGGAAAATTTGAGAAACAGCTCTTAAAAAAGATTGAACTCATTGACATCGATTTGGACGAGTCCCCGTATCATGTCGATATGCTTGGTGTGCTTGTTGTTCGAGAGAGCGAAGAGAAAAAATCGCTCATCGGAAGCATTGTCGAGAAGTCAGAACTGTCGGACAAACCAATTCAAAAAATCATTGTCGAGCGCTTCAGCATGGAAGACATCAGCTTGGATATCGGCACAAAACGCAATGTGGACGTTATAACGATTGTCTTTGAGGACGGCAAGGAGCTTACGTTAACGGTAAGCCTTGACAAAGAAGCTGTCGATAGTATTGAAAAGAGTCCTTCATATCAGGAGGCGCAAACACTTCGGCAAAAAGGGGCGGGCGACACATGGGCTGTACAAAAATATTATGGCATGGAAAAAGTCGAGGATAAAGAGGGGCTGCGAGTGGCTATCTGCAAAGAATTTCTCGATGGTCCAATGCTCGCAAACGCCACAACAGCCATAGATCCTTACATGAGCGAAGAAGAACAAGCGAGAGCGAAGCGTCTTGCGTACGCAACCGGCCGCATGGTTGCAAACACTCTCACGCAGCTCGGCGGCGTTCCAAAGGACTCAAATCCCCTCAACATCATCATAATCCGGGAGGACACCGCTGACGAACACACACGATATTGCGACGTCGAAGGGATTGTGACCGACGAGGAAGGCATACGAAGTGAGCTTGATAGACTCAAAAATGAATTTAAAGAGTACGGTGGAGAACTGTTTCGCGGTATCAACGAGCATTACGATGGAGCCTTGTTCAAAAAACCAGAATGACTACCAATAGACTCCGTCAGCTTCTACAATTTCTCAAAACCATTGAGACGTTCAAAAAAATCGAACGCAAGGTCTGGTACGGCGACATCGAGCGCGCCGAGACCGACGTCGAACATACCTGGCATCTCGCGATGTTTCTTATGGTTTTTGACAGAGAGCTGCCGAAGAAAGCGAGCAGACTGAAAATGCTCAAGATGGTCCTCATCCACGATCTCGTCGAGGTCTATTCCGGAGACACGTTCGCTTTTGACAAGGAAGCGAAGAAAGATCAAAAACAGCGCGAGTCAGAGGCCGCGAAAAAACTCTTCTCTCAGCTGCCACCCGACATGGACCGGGAATTTACGAAATTGTTCAATGAATACGAGAAGGGCGAAACGAAGGAAGCGCAGATCGTGAGATCCTTCGACAAGATACAGCCGATCCTGCAAAATATCCTGTCTCATGGCAGGTCATGGAAAGACCACGGCATCTCTCACAAGGACGTCGATGACTACAAGCGCCACCTCATGCAGCATGACGCGACCATCCTCAAAGTGTATGAGACGCTCCTCGAAGAGGCATTAAAAAAGGAATTGTTTTCGAAATAGAGCTAAACACGATACTTGTGCTATACTGACTCTATGAAAAAACTGCTTTTTCTCATAGCGCCCGTCCTACTACTGGCCGGCTGCTACCAGCAAAACAGCACAGCGGATCTACAGAAGCCGCTTCAGCAGCTAACGCAAGCAACACAGCAGCTGAATCAGAAAGTTGACGCGCTCGACGCGAAAGTAACAGCGCTCGAAAATTCAAACAAAACGACAGACACCGAAGTGCCTGCTGATTGGAAAACATACACAAATGGCGAATATGGGTTTTCTATCAAATATCCCGCCGACTGGACAGTTGGTCCACAAGGAACTGATTTTACAGGCACTCTTCCTTCAGTTCCTTTTTACTCGCCTGATTTACGCGGCGATGCAAGATTTGCCATTCTCATGCGAGATGAAAATGAAGTTACTATGGATGTATTAATTGAGGAAGTTGGAGAGCAATGGGGGGCTAATAGGCGAGAGGTACGCGAATCACTCGTCATCAATGGCGTCAATGCAACTGAAATAACAGTTACAGACTCGACAAATGAGTTTCCGGGATGGTATGGAGAAGATGTCTTCCTGCAACATAATGGAACCATCTTCCAAATCAGTAACGGAGCTATCGATAGTGATACTTTCAAACCCTTCTATAATAGCATCGTCTTCACGAACTGATTACAAGAGCGTCTTCTGATAGCTTTGCATCGGACCCACGTCCCTGGCTTTTTTGATCTTCGTGAGGTCAAAGACGCGCAGGGCTTTTCGAAGATGGCAGTAGGCTTTGATCTTGTTATCGGTGATCTTCTGGATATCGATACGTCGCGTCGTGGAGCTCCCGTCGTCATCGATGTAATCGATCTCCAACTGCAAACCGCGCGAGACCGCGCGTCGCACTATATCCTCGACCGTTTCACCCTCTGCCCATTTAATCGCTATTTTATCTTTGACACCATTGTTCGTATACCAGATGTTGCCGTGCGAAACGCCATAGTCGTAGATCTCCTTCGTGATACGGACATCATCGAGACAATACTTCTCGAGCATCTCCCAATTGCCTTCCTGAAAATACCGGATCGCGTCGAGCCCATCCCCTGATTTGCCGCGACCGAGCGTCGCCTGCGCTAGCGTCTCGAGCTTCAGCCGATGTCCGAGCGCGTAGACCACGTCCTCCATGATATCCAGATGCGGGAGCTTCGAAAGGTCGAAGCCCTTGTAGTACGGCTGCAGGACCGTGAAGTCGAAATTCTTCGAATTGAAACCGACGATGAGGTCTGCGTCGATAAGCCACGACTTCAATTCATCCATTTCATTTTCACGAAATCCCCGGTACTCGTCGCGTGCGTATGAATAGACACCCACGAGCGACACGCCAAGCTTGTGCGAGTTATGATGGCCGCCGACATCGTCGAAAGTTTTTTTCGTTTCGAGATCGAGGACAAGTTTGTCGTTCATGTTTGTCGAAAAATGTTTTCTATCTGGTCGCGATATTCCCGCAGCCATTTACCGGCGCTCGAGTGCATAGGCTCGGGAAGAGAATCGAGCTCATACCACGCATTGCCGAGATTCTTTTCCGGCTCCATGACACGAACTTCATTTGGATTCACGCGTACGGCGTAGATGTTTACGAGCCAGTGAGTCGCCTTCCCCTCATGTTCACGAAGTACGGTTCTCTGAGCAAGGTGCCGATACTCGAGCGGTTTGCAGCCATACTCTTCGAGTACTTCGCGGACAAGCGCCTCCTCCAGCTGCTCGCCAAACTCTACCTGGCCGGCGCCAAGATCCCATGTATTATGCTCGTCGCGATTCTTATCGCTTCGAAGATGCAAAAGAACCCTACCATTGCCATCGTGACATATGAATCCCACGTTCACTCCGATATAATCAAATCCTGGTTGCATAGTTATAGATCCTCTATCGACGGCAGGTAACTCCGCTCGCCGTCTGTATTGATAGTAATATACGCCTCATCATCCTCGAGCTCAAGGCGCCCGGTCAAAAGCTCCGGCTTGATCTCCTTCAGGAACTGAGACGGCTGGTTCAGGCTGATACTGTACTTCGAGGACGAGAGCGGATAGAGCAGGTATAGACGCCTCTGTGCCCGTGTTATCGCGACGTAAAAAAGCCGCCGCTCCTCCTCCAGTCCCCCCTCCTCGAACAGTGCCCGCGCGTGCGGCAGCGACGAGTTCGTCATGTGCATGATAAAAACCGTATTCCACTCAAGGCCTTTTGCCTGATGGATCGTGGTCAGAACCACGCTCGGCTCACGTGACTTCTCTGCGTCGCGCCGCAGCGCGTACGCTTCTTGCAGGCTCGTGTCGGCGATGAAGTCATCGAGCTTGTCGTAACCATCGCTAAAGAGCGCAAGCTGTTCGAGATCGTCGAGCCGGTCCTTGAAGTCGGCGTAGTGCAACTCAAGATATTTTTTGTATAACTGCCGGACCGCGCGGATGATTGCTCCAGGACCGTTCGCGGCGTCGGCCTGCGCGGCTGTCAGTACCCGCGTGCATTCGAGCCAGCCGATTCTCGCCGCCGCGCCGATCTGAATGTCATGAGAGGTAAGTTGTCGCAGGTCCTCGACGCCCGACATCTGTTCGATTATCTTTCGCGCGGTCACGTCACCGATCCCTTCGTGCGTCGCGAGAATACGATACCACGACACCTCGTCGGCAGGATTGGCAATGAGACGGACATACGCGAGCATATCCTTGATGTGCACCCGTTCAAAAAAACGAAGCCCACCGCGCATCTCATAAGGTATCCGGCGTTTATTGAGCTCGAGCTCAAGCGCCTGGCTCTGATGCGCCGCGCGAAACAGCACCGCGATCGTCTGTAGCGGCACACCCTCGTCCTCGAGCGCCATGATACGTTCGGCGATGAGCTCCGCTTCTTCGACAGGCTCCTGAGCAAGTATGAGCTCAGGCTTCACGAAAGTATCCTGCTCGGTAAAAAGCGTTTTTTGGAACTGGTCCGTATTGAACCGTATCACCTCGTTCGCGACCTCCAGGATCTCGGGGCTGGAACGATAGTTCTCCTCAAGCTTATAAATTTTCGTGTCAGGGAACCGCTTCGGAAAATCGAGAATGTTCCTGATCTCCGCTGCCCTGAAGGAGTAGATACTTTGCGCGTCATCACCAACGACCAGGATATTTTTATGATCAGCGGCAAGCAATCTGACAATTTCATCCTGAACCGTATTCGTGTCCTGATATTCATCGACGAGGATATACTGCCAGAGTCCCTGCAATTTTTTCTGCAGCGCCGGCTTACCAAGCAGGCGCAGCCAGCAGATGAGAAGGTCGTCGAAATCGAGCGCGTTCGCCGCGCGCTTCCGCTCGGCATAACGCTCAGCTACGGTCGTGAATACCTCGGCCATGTCTAGGCCTTCGGGATATTTTTTTTCAAGCGCCTCGGGAATACCGATCTGCGCGTTCGCCGCGTAGCTCACGACTTCAAGGAATACTCCAGGCTGCGGCATCCGTCTGCCGCGCTGAGTAGCGCCCCCTAGCTCCTTCACGATACGCTTCAGCATGTCCTTGCTGTCCTCGCGGTCGAGAATGGAAAAATTGCGTTTCAGTCCGACCGCCGAGCCCATCGTCCGCAGAAGCCTGTTCGCCACGTGATGAAAGGTGCCTCCCCACAGGCCAGTGGCCTGTTTTTTGTTTTGCAGCAGCTCATCTACGCGAGAAAGCATTTCGTGCGCGGCTTTGTTCGTAAACGTCAAAAGCATAATGCGTTCCGGCGCAACTCCCTGCTCCAGGAGATAGGCAACACGGTATACGAGTGTCCGAGTTTTACCGGAACCAGCGCCTGCCAGAACCAAAGAAGGCCCATCGGATTTCGTGACCACTTCATATTGAGCTTGATTCAATTCTTTTTTGAAATCGATCATACTGAACCAACATAGTATCACAGACGGAACAATAGCAAAACTATTTATAAAAAGAATGCGACCCGCTGGGATAATCCATGCGGGTCAAGGTCGAGTGGGTTGCGGAATCATGGCCGTACCGTGTAGATTTCTGCGCAGACGATGCGGCCTCCCGAACTCTCTTTGAATGTGCAGATGACCCCCTCTTCATCCTCCAAGGGATCAAAATCTACGACAAGCGTATTCATCGGCGCTTGCAGCTCAAGTCCCCATTGCGCAGCAAACGTGCTCCAGCTGCTCACAACGTCCTGAATCTCGAAAGGGTCTTCGAACTGGCGACCAACAAGGCGATCGTCCAGAAACTTGATCAAGGCCTTGTATCGGGAAGTGGTCATCCCGTCCTGGAGAGACTGCCGTGCCGCACCTGTCTTCTCAACAGCAACCTGCTCATGCAAAAAATGATCGCTCCGATGCCGCACTTGAAGATGCATTGGTATCCCTCAAATAAAGAATGAAACGAACAGGGGCTAGACGTCCCAATATAACCACGCGTATCTGCGCCTGTCAAACTATCCAGGTTTCTATAACGGACTCCGAATATTCCGCAGCTGCGGGTTTGTCACGTGCATATAGTGCTGCGTGGTCCTGATGCTCTGATGGCCAAGCAGCTCCTGCACATACCGCGCATCAACGCCATTCTCGAGCACATGCGTCGCAAAGCTGTGGCGCAAAGAATGAAAGGTCGCTGATTTTTGCACGCCTGCTGCGACATATGCCTGCTCAAATATTTTCTGGGCTGTCCGAGATGTGAGCGCGCCGCCCCGCATGTTCGCAAAGACATAATCGCCCGCTTCCTTCCCAGACATAGACGCACGCATTTCAACTGCAACTTTTTCAGGAAAGATCGTTATCCGATCCTTTGCTCCTTTCGCATCCCGCACATGAATCGTCAGTGTCTCGAGATCAATATCCCGGACTCGCAACCGAACAACCTCGCCCACCCGCAATCCTGCACCATACGCAACTGCAATGAGGAGCCGATGCTTGCGATTCTGAATACCGTCCAGAATCCGAACAATCTCCTGCCGCGTCAGCACAACGGGCAAGTACCTTTCCCGCTTCGGCCGCTTGATGCCATAGAACAATTTGCGCTTCAATATCCCTGCGTAATAAAATTTCAACGCGGAGATAACATTATTGAGCGACGTATTGGAATATCCCTCCTGAACCCGTAGATACAGAAGGTAATTCTTGATATCCTCTGTCCCTACTTCCCTCGCCGACTTTCCTACAAACCTAAGAAAGTGCTGGTTGTGCGCTATGTACTGCTTGATAGTCCGCGCCGAAAAACCCCGAATAATAAGCTCTTGAGCAAGGGAGCTTAATGGATTCGTTGGCACAGTTGCTGCCCGAGAAGAGGATGTCTCGGCGTCAGACTTAAAAACCTGGTTCAAATCCTCCTTCGCCAAGGCTTCGGAGGACAAGTCGCTTTTTCCGCCATCCGCCAAAGGCGAGGCGGATTTCGCCCTGCTCAACATATCGCTTTTCATACGATGTTGTGATTAGTGCTTAGATATTTACAATTTGGCTGATATCAGCTAATCTGTCAATAGGTTCGTCAACGCACTGTTAGGTGAAATATTGCTCTTTTAAGGTAAGTGATTACGGTTTCTAATTGGTAGAATGTTCATTCACAGAAATGTGCTGAGGGGATGACTATATCCAACAAATGGAGGGAACGTTAATGAAACGAGCGCAGGTGTTCTTCATGAGGCTAGGCCTCATCGTCACGGCTGTCGGTCTTCTCCTGGCCTTACTTGGCAAGGCAATACATGAATCACGATCCTACACGGTAGGCGCACTCCTCGTGCTACTGGGTGTAGTACTGATCATTTTCATGGGTGTTGCCCTCGACAATCGCGAGTTCGGCTCGGGGTAAACTGGATAACGTCCATATCCCGACAAAGCTTTGAGGCGAAACCCATCGCCTCATCCCCTCAGCACATTTACATCTATTTCAGAGCGAGCAATACATCACCTAACACCGCGTATCTGGCAGCTTTTACCTAAGATAAGACTTCGACAATTAAGCGTTCTTACTTCTAATACAGTTCAATTCAACCCAACGCACGCTGCGCAAATTTTCTGTTCACGCTACTGCTACTTGCGCTCCGTTCCAGCTTCGCGCATAATTGTAGCAGCAGCGTTTCACAGAAAACTTCAGATACGCTGGGCAGTTGTACGAAATTTGCCTCTCACTAACACGTTTTTATTTTTTTACTCCTCTAGTAAATGCAGTTCAAAATCTGTCTCATCGGTTCTATCCCTAAAGGTGATAGCGAACGAAAGGGTTGGGTTGATTGGAAAACAAAGTTTAAGCAGGCTCTTTCAAAGCTTGAGAATATTGAATTTGTCGACGGGGATGACTGGAAGGATGAAACAGAGCCTCTGCTGCTACTCGGCCACGATGCGAATATGGTTAAAATCTCTGACCTTATTATTGTTGACGCAGAAAAGCCCATCGGCAATGGAATTGGAGCAGGAACTGCTCAAGAAATACTCATTGCAAAATACTTCAATAAGCCAGTCATCACCGTCTTACCGAAAGACACGCATCATCGTAGGTCAAACATTACGTTTCACGGTGTAGTCATCAATGACTGGATTCATCCATTTTTACTTGCAACGTCTGACTTGGTTGTTGAGACGATTGAAGAAGCTATTCCCTGGATTAAAGAGTTTATCTCTGACCCGAGGAGTAAAAAAATAAAAAACATTTCTATTATTGATAATGCTATCGAATCGTTTTTGGAGTTTCAAAAAGGACAGCGAGAGTGAGAGGCAAACATCGCACAACACCGCGTATGCGGCTGCGCCAGACTTCGATGAGCTAGTAACTAGATACGTTCTAGACTTCAAGATGTCAGGCAACTACTCAGCGAGCTTCGCCA
>Ga0155892_106_pt3 | contig 10254 bp, 8 predicted proteins | sample RifCSPlowO2_01_FD_107546 | JGI IMG/M metagenome (GOLD analysis project Ga0155892, IMG submission 107546) | Candidatus Komeilibacteria bacterium RIFCSPLOWO2_01_FULL_53_11 | reverse complement strand
GTGACTCCAGAATGACAGAGCGAAGAAAAGTTTGGTCGAGATGACAGATAGGTAAATGGCTTCGTTCGCTTCAGAATGACAGCGTAGAAAAAAATTCACGTGAGATGACGAGGCAGATAGGCGTGACGGAGGGCAAGCGTGCTTTTGTCTCAGTAGAGCCTTTCCGCAAACTTTGCCACATGCTATACTTACGCCGTAATTTCTGGTGTAATATTCCAGGACGACTATGGTATTTGCGAAGGAAAAACATCCTGTCAAGGAAAAGGCGCAGCCGTTCGTGCATCGTCATGCAAATAGCAACTCGATCGCTATTCTCATACACGGCTTTACCGGCAGTCCGTATGACATGCGGGAGCTCGCTGATTTTCTGCATAATCAAGGGGTCGACGTAATGGCGGTGCGGCTCGCAGGCCACGGCACGAACATCGAAGATCTCATGGCGATGAACTATGAGGACTGGGTCCTGAGCGTGGACGCTGTGGTCCGCGAGGCCGAGAAGGAATCGAAGCGCATCTTCCTCATCGGGTATTCGTTCGGCGCGAATCTCGCCCTCGAACTCGCGAGCAGGAACCCGAAGCGATACGACGGCATCGTCTGCCTTGGAACGTCCATCTACTGGCAGCAGCGCTGGTATTATTTCGTGCTCTACCACCTGTTCAAGCTTTTCGGTATCGACAAGGTCCGGAAGCCGTATGTTCCGAAGTTCCAGATAGAGTCGTGGGAGTCCACCGGCAACTACGCGGATTTTCCCACGAAAGGGCTTGGCGAGTTTCGGGATATCGTCACGAAGCGTACCCAAGACCTGCTGCCGCGCGTGACGACGCCTGTCCTGATCCTCCATTCGCGGGGCGATCGCATCTCGCATCCGAAGAGCTCGGATTATGTCTTTGAGCATGTGAACAGCCAGTATAAGGAAATGTTCGTCCTGCCGGAGCTGAATCACAACCCGCTGCGCTCGGAGAACAAGGACAGGATTTTCAACCGAGTCGCCCGCTTTATCGAAGCGTAGCCATGTATAGGACTCTTGCCGAAGAATTTCACGATTCTGCTCTACATCACGCCGACCGGGAGGCCGTCGCAGTGCTGCGCGAAGGTGTGTATCAGCCGCTCACGTATGGGGAGCTCGCGAAGCGCGTACGCTCTGTCGCTTCGTCACTCCAGGCTGACGGTGTCTCAAAAGGAGACGCGGTCGCGCTCATGCTGCCGAACTCTCCAGAGTGGCTGATCGCCGATCTCGCATGTGCCATGCTGGGTGCTGTCGTCGTGCCGATCCACACGATGTACAATGAGCACTACGTGTCCTACATCTTGAGTCATTCCGGCGCGGCATACGCTTTTTTTAGCAGCTCGCTCTATGAGACCCACGCCGAAACTGTTTCAAGAGCCGGCCTCAAGCGAGTGTATCTTGTGTCTGATGGCGGGGCTTCGTCGGCTGGAGCAGCTAAGAATTTCAAAGAATTGCTGACCGACAGCAGTGAGTTTCATGCGCCGGCGGTCGCTCTCGATGATCTCCATACGATCGTCTATACCTCGGGCACGACCGGCCAGCCGAAAGGGGTCGAGCTTACCCACAAGAATATCGTGAGTAACGTCCGCGCGGTCACTGCGCATATTCCGGTCTTTGAGACAGACAGATTTTTCTCATTCCTTCCCTTGTCCCATATTCTCGAGCGGACAGCGGGGTATTACGCGCCGCTCCTGTGCGGCGCTGCGATCTATTTCGGGCGCGGGACGAAGACGATGATCGAGGATATCAAGCTTGCGAAGCCGACCATCGTCATCAGCGTGCCGCGCGTTTTTGAGCGCGTCCATGAGAAGGTAATCGCGAAGTTCTCGCGCACGCCGCTTTTGCATCGCTTCTTCGCGCTCGGCATGCACGCCTCGCACAAGAGGATCACCGGACGCGCCACGATACTTGATCAGATCATGCATGGTATTTTCGAGCTTCTGGTCTATGGGAAGGTCAAGGCGGCGCTTGGCGGACGGCTTCGTTTCGCTGTTTCCGGAGGAGCTGCTTTGGGTAAGCATATCGGGGAATTTTTCGAATCACTCGGCATACTGCTCCTTGAAGGCTATGGGCTGACCGAGACCTCGCCGGTCCTTACGGCGAATAAACTTGACCACTATCGTTTCGGAACGGTCGGGACTCCCTTGCGTACCGTCGAGATCAAGATAGACCAGTCAGGAGAGATACTAGCGAAAGGCGAAGGCGTGATGGCTGGATATCACCGGGCAGCGGATATTTCGAGTGAAACGATTGACTTTGACGGATGGCTCCACACAGGCGACCTCGGCTCGATCGATTCGGACGGCTTCCTCACCATCCGCGGCCGCCTGAAAGAGATGATCGTGCTCTCATCCGGCCGAAACATCTTTCCGGTCCCGATCGAGCAGGCGCTTGAAGAAAGCAAGTACATCGATCAGGCGATGGTGTACGGGGCTGACAACAATCGCCACATCGCGGCGCTCATAGTTCCGGTTTTTGACGAACTCAGCGCCTGGTGCGACTCTCACAGCATCACGTATAGGTTGCCGGGGGTACTCGAGAACTCGGAGGTTCTCAGGCATTACAGGAGCGAGATCAAGAGAAGTCAGTCCAGAATGCAGCATTTCGAGCAGATCGAACATTTCAAGCTCGTGCCCGAAGCGTTCACGCAGGAAAATGATTTGCTGACCCCGACGTTGAAGTTGAAGAGGGAGAAGATTCTGAAACGGCACTTATTTAATTCAATAGATCGTGTAAGATAAATAAAGAATATGAATGTTTTTTTATTCGGAGCCACCGGTTTCGTTGGCAAAAATCTTATCCCTGAGTTATTGGAGGCTGGTTATGACGTAACCGCATTAGTTCGGCGTAGCTCGAAACATGGCAATCTTGTCTCTGACCATAAAGTCAAGGTCGTTACTGGAGATATAACCGATTCGACATCATATAAAACTCATTTATGCAGTACAGGTTACGTTGTAAATCTTGCTGGTGTCGTGACTGATTGGGCTCCAAAAAGTGACTATTATAGAGTTCATGTTGAAGGCCTAAAAAAATTACTAGACGCATGTGCAGATGCCGAAATAAAAAAATTCGTGCATATTAGCACCGCTGGCGTCATGCAGCGTGAAAATAAAAATGCTCCGCTCAATGAAATGACGGCGGTTTCAAAATCGCGAAGCCCATATATTCGATCGAAGTCTATTGGGGAGACTTTAGTTTTGAGCTACGCTCAATATTTTGAGGTTGTAATACTGCGCCCGTCGTGGATTTACGGTACAGGTGACAAAGTACTACTTCCCGAACTCGCGCGGCAAATTAAAGGTGGTAAGATGGTCATAGTCGGAGGAAAGGATATTTATCTGCCGCTCGTTCATGTAAAAAATTTCTGTGATGCTATAATTTTAGCTTTGAGGAAACCTTCAGTAAATAAGGAAGTGTTTATAATATCTGATGGTGAAAAGACATGGAAAGAGCTCTTTGATCAGATTGCTGATTCGATAGACGCTGTAAGGCCCAGTACCGTTCTTCCGTATTTTGTTGCATATGCCGTGGGATTTGTCATGGAGGTTATTTGGAAAGTTTTCCGCCTTAAAGGACGTCCATTATTGACACGGACCGCTGCTGAAATGTTGGGGAAAACAGTACGATTAGACACCTCAAAGGCAGAGAAGGTCCTTTTATACAGGCCGCAGATTGGTTTAGATGCAGGAATTCAAGAAGTTATTCATTATTTACATGATACAGATATATGATTAGCAGGAATCGAGCGGTAGAACGTGAAGAAATTTTAAAAAAAATCTCCAACCGTGGTTATAAATTGTTATGAATGTAATGCTTTACCCCGCCTTCATTATAAGAATAGATATAATTTAAATCATGCAGTATGAGAGACATTAGCCGTAGTCTAAAATATATAAAAAGGAGGGGATACTACCCTGAGTTGCCGGTAGTTAATAGTGCCCCTGAGCCCAAAGTAATAGTCAATGGCAAAAAAGTTTTAATGTTTGCATCTAACAATTATTTTAATTTGTTGCATGATCCGCGTGTTATTGATGCATCTATAGAGGGAACAAAAAAATGGGGCATTGGTTCCGGTAGTTCTCGTTTATTTAGCGGAAATTTAGAAATACACGAACACCTTGAGAAAGCAATCGCAGACTTTAAGAATAGAGAAGCAGGCTTAACATTTGTTAGCGGCTGGATGGCCAATGAGGGCTGCATACCCGCCCTCATTAATGTTTTGGAGCCCAAATCCATGTTAATGGGTTTAAAAGACAAAAAATATTCTCAAGATTCTATTATATTTAGTGATGAATTCAATCATGCGAGTATTATAACCGGATGTCAGCTATCAAAGGCAGAAAAAGTTATCTTTAAGCATAATGATATCAGTGATCTTAAGGATAAGATTAGTCGATATCCGATAAAGCAGCGAAAAATGATCATTATTGAGGGGATATATAGTATGGATGGAGATATAGGGCGACTAGATCAGGTATTAGAAGTTGCTAAATTTTATAGGGCTCTCGTGTATTTAGATGACGCGCATGCTACGGGGATTCTTGGTAAAACCGGTCGAGGTACGGAGGAGTACTTTTCTTGCGACGGTCAGGTTGATATTATTATGGGTACTTTTACAAAGGTCTTCGGTGGAGTCGGTGGTTTTATCGTGGGATCACAAGATTTGATAGATTATCTGCGTATTACTTCTAGAACATTCATATTTTCAGCACCAATACCGCCACCCGTCGTTTGCGGCTTACTAAAATCTATAGAAATAGTTGATCGGGATGCCGCCACCCGTAACAGAATAAAGGATAATGCTCGATTTTTACGCGAAACATTGGTGGAAAACAATTTTGATATTTGTGGATCACAGAGTCATATTGTGCCTGTTCTTATAGGCGAAGAAGCAAAGGCAATTAAATTCAGCAAATTGTTGTTGGACCGCGGTTTGTTTGTGCCTACCGCGCGATTTCCGGCAGTTCCAAAGGGAATGGCTAGGTTAAGGTTTACCATTTCAAGTGCGCATACTATAGACCAAATCAGTTTTTTGGTTGATTCTTTGGTTGAGGTTCGTAATCAGTTACCTTTGTAAATGAGTTCAAAGCTAGATTTATTCATCAATGAGTTTCGTAAGATTAAGAAGTCATATAACTTTGATGTTGTCGATGTGCATGTTCACCCATTTGATGTAATGGGTGTGATACATTTTAGTGACCATAAGACAATCGACGCTCAACGATTTGATAAGCTGGATATCAGTCCGAATGCGCTTGAAAGACTTAGATTTGGTCCTATTGTGAATTTGTTTGCTGAAATTTTTTGCCGTTTAACCCCAAAACAAGTTAACAATGAAATCAAAAATTCTTTCACAAATGTTAATACTGCGCGCATTATCACCGAGATGGATCAATCGCTGGTTGATCATTGTTTTTTGGTTCCAATAGAACCTTGGTCGCGAACTATTGACATAACAAGAAGTTTCCGAAACAAAAGATTTTCGTATGTTGGCTCTATCGATATTCAGGCAATCAAGGAAGGAAACATTGAAGCTACAATCTGCAGGATGAAAGAAGAACTGAACATTGTAGGGCTCAAGCTTCATCCTAATTTGCAAAATTTTTATCCCCAGCCTCGCATGAACAAAAATGATATTGCAAACAAGCTCCATAAGATATTGAGCATTACTTCAAAACTCAAGCTTTTTTTAATGATACATGGAGGACGTTCCTTTTTTACAAATCAAATGGACACGCGTTATGGTCAGCGATTCAGAGGTAAGGACAACGGTTTATTGGTAAATTTTATCGATCAGGGAGGAGAAAGCGAGCTTTTTTCCAGCTATCGGATGCCAATTATTATATGCCATGCTGCACATTACGGAGCATTGAGTTTTGATTCAGAGAGGATAGACTTAATAAGAAGGAAATATCCTAATGTATTTTTTGACACGGCAGGGACTTCCCCTAAAGTTATCCTAAAAATGTTGCGTCTCGTCGGATATAAGAGAATTGTCTTCGGTTCGGATGCTCTATACAATAGTATGATGTTCAATTTGTTGTTTTTATTTCGAGCGACTAGAATTTATGCACGACGAACTCAAAGATTTGAGGACGCATTAAGTCGTATTTGTAGTTTAAATATAAAAAAAATCACCCGTCAATATTAATGGTCTGGCTAATTTTTTTCTCTGGAATTCTCAATCTTGGGCTGGGCCTTTTGGTGCTTTTTAGAAACAGAAGCCGAAAGAATTCCTTTTTTGTATTTTTTGTCTTCATATCAGTTATTTTAATAGCCTTAGATTTTATTTTTCGATTTTATCCATCTCTTTTAATTTTGAAAAGTGCTTACGTCGCTGCTTTACTTGTTTCTGGGGCCGCTTTACTTTGGATTCTAGAATATCGAAGCTATAAAAAAAATGTTTTTAAGCTTGCGCTTTTTTCTCCAGTATTTATTTTAGCCCCGCTGACTTTCGTTGACGGTTTAGTTGTTACTGGACTCCAAGAGTTAACAGTTCTAGGCTTTAAAGCAACACTCGGCCCTTTATTCTCCGTTTATTCAGCCGTAATTGGTCTTTATTTATTGATAACCTTTGGAATTTTGGTATCATCTATGCGAAAGGCGAGAGGTGTTGAGAGGCTACAGCTATTATATATTCTTATTGGTTTATGTGGTTATGGATCGGCTGCGATTTTTTTCACTTTGATTTTACCCACTTTTTTAAATATTTATGAATTCACCTCATTAGATGGTCCGAGTTCATTTATATTTATTGCTATGACAACCTTTGCCATAGCAAAATATCGCTTGCTAAATATTCGCGGAATACTTGCTAGAAGCATTCTGTACTTCCTTCTGATCTCTCTTGTATCAAGCATTTTCGCGTTTACGTTTTTCTTTACAGCAGAAGTTATCGATGTTCCCGGCCGCTATGGGCGTATGTCCATCCTTGTGGTTGTGTCCCTCATCGTCGTAATAGCGCTCGACCCCCTCAAACGCCTCTTATCCCGAATCACTGACGACATCTTCTACAAAGACCGCATTGATTATCAATCTGTTCTTCGAGAGATCAGCATCATCATTGCTCGCGAGATCGATCTTGAGATCCTGCTTACGACACTGAAAGACGCCCTTCGTTCAAAACTCAAACTCAAGGCTGCGGATATTCTGGTCAAGCGTAACCATGGCTTTACTTCGCTCGCGACCGACAAATCGGCGCGGAAGGCAATGCACTCCGACAATCCGCTCATCGAATACATCTATGACAAGAAAGAACTGATCATTACGGACGAGTTTTATCGGCAGACGTATGATATGCCTGAGGGTGACGAGCGTCACAAGAAGCAGCAGGTCCTGGATGAGCTAGAGAGGCAGGGCATAGAGTTCTGTCTCCCGGTCGTCCTCGAAGGCGACCTCAAGGCTCTTATCATCCTGGGCCAGAAGCAGTCAGGTGACATCTACGGCAACGAGGAGGTTCGGTTCTTCAACAACCTAGCGCCGCAGATCGCGGTCGCGCTCGAGAAGGCGCAGCTGTATGAATCGATAGGTGAGTTCAACCTGAAGCTGCAGGACAAGATCAACCGTGCGACGCAGAAACTGAAGGACCAGACCGTCGAACTGCAGGACGCGAACGCGCACTTGAAGCAGCTCGATACCGCGAAGTCCGAGTTTCTCTCCATCGCCTCGCACCAGCTCCGGACGCCGGTCTCCGCCCTCAAAGGTTACCTCTCGATGATGCTTGAGGGGGATTTCGGGACGGTTGAACCCAAGCAGCGGCAGGTGCTTGCCGATCTCTTTGAGAGCGCGGCGCGCCTCGCGCGTCTCATCAACATCTTCCTGAACGTCTCCCGGATCGAGTCTGGCCGCTTCAAGCTGGACAAGACCATGACGGACGTGAACGCGCTCGTGGACAGCGTGATGAAGGAGCTCTCAGGACAGGCCGTGTCAAAAGGCATCACGATCACCTTTGTCCGCGACCAGAAATTGCCGCAGCTCTATGCCGATAGCGACAAGATCCGCGAGGTGGTTCTGAATATCGTCGATAACGCGATCAAGTATACGCCGCACGGCAAGATAGATATCAAGACCTTCAAGGAGAACGGCGCGATCCATTTCACGAGCACCGACACCGGAATCGGCATCAGACCCGAGGAGGCAAATAGTCTTTTCCGGAAGTTCGTGCGGGGCACCGGCATCGCGCAGGTCAACACCCAGGGGTCGGGCCTCGGTCTCTACATCGCGCACCGCGTGGTGAGCGAGCACGGCGGACGCATCTGGGTCGAGAGCAAGGGGCTGGGAGAGGGGAGCACGTTCCACTTTACGGTTCCGATCGTGAAGAAACCGGCGGACGCTCCGGATATGCTGGCGGACGCGAAAGCGAAGCGGAAGCGGACCGAAAAAAAGGTTTAGAAAATCGCAGTTTCGTGGTATACTAGCGCCGTATCGATTTCTGCATGCCGGATATGAATTTTATCGTACAGCATCGGGTCATCATCGCCATCGTCATTGTGATCGGCGCCGCGTTATTGTACTTGTATCGCGATATCACGGTGGCGTTGCGCTGGAATTTCTTCCATGTGTCGCGCTCCATAGGCGAGCAGGCGCGGTGCTCGGTTGAGAAGTTCGACGACGCCCTGAAAAACGCGAGGAGAAACACTGACGATACCGTCTCGCTCTTGGTACACTGGAATGAAAAACCGAGCTTTGATGTCAGAGATTTTCTCTCAGAGCAGGGCATCGTGATCTACCCTGAGACCTGGATGAACGACTATGTTCTCGGAGTTGCTGCGGTATCACAGCTCTGTACGCTGGCGGAATTTCCCGGCGTGACCCGTTTAACCCTTGCAACGGCAGCCGAATAATATGCATCAACTTCGAACACTTCGTTCAATCCGATCGCTCCGCGGTAAGCGCGTTCTTGTGCGGTGCGATCTCAATGTCTCGACGTCGGCCTCGGGAAAACTGACGAGTACCGATCTGTGGAAACTCAGAGGGGTACTCCCGACGCTCGCATACCTGCGCCGGAAGGGAGCCCGCACGATCGCAGTCTCGCATCGCGGCCGACCGCACGGCCATGACCACGACCTTTCGATGAGGCCGGTCGTGCAGAAGCTCGCAGAGCTCATGAAAACATCGGTCGATTTCTGGCATGGGTCGATCGAGGACTATGAAGCGCGTTCACGTTCGCTCAAGAACGGAAGAATAGCATGCTTGGAGAACATCCGTTTTTTCAAAGAAGAGAACGCGAACGATCCAATATTCGGAAAGAAACTGGCAGCGCTCTGTGATATATATGTCGACGACGCTTTCGGCAACGTGCACCGCCAGCACGCCTCGATGGTCGCGGTCACGCGGTATCATCCCGCGTACGCGGGATTCCTCATGGAGTATGAGGTGGCGCACCTCGCGGGATTACTGGAGAGGGCGACCGGACCGATCGTCGCTATCATCGGCGGGAACAAGATTTCGTCGAAGATCCGTTTGATAAAAAAACTGCTCCGGAAGGTCGACTGGATCCTTCTGGGTGGGGCGCTCGCGAATACGGTCCTTGCCGCGATGGACTACAAGATCGGGCGGTCGGTCTATGAGGAGGACATGCGCACGTGGAGCCGCAGCATTCTGCACAATAAGCTGAAAGTCCCGCTCGACGCGCGCGTCGCGCATACGATGCAGTCGCGGACGTCCCGCATCGCCTCGATCGGCGCCGTACACAACAAGGACATGATCCTGGACATCGGTCCCGAGACCGTCGATTTTTACGGCCAGATCATCGCGCACGCGAAAACGGTGATATGGAACGGACCGCTCGGCTATTTCGAAGATCCGCGTTTCGCGCGCGGTACGAAAGATTTAGTAGAAATCCTCACGAAGGCGAAGGCGAAGTCCTACGTCGGCGGCGGTGAGACCGTGAAGGCGGTACTGGCCGCAGGCGCGGAGCACAAGGTTCACTTTATCTCATCGGGCGGCGGCGCGATGCTGGCGCTTCTGGAAGGACGGCCGCTGCCGGCGCTCCGCGCCATGTATAAGAGGTAATGCATGAAACACACGATCGAGCGCATTACGGCGATGGAGATACTCGACTCGCGGGGCGACCCAACGGTCGAGGTGACCGTGCGGCTTTCAGACGGCACGACAGCGACCGCAGGGGTGCCTTCGGGCGCGTCCACAGGGAAATACGAGGCGTTCGAGCTACGGGACGGGGATGCGGCTCGGTACGCGGGTAAAGGAGTGCTGAAAGCCGTGCGGAATGTCGAGGACGTGCT
>Ga0155892_105_pt1 | contig 10375 bp, 12 predicted proteins | sample RifCSPlowO2_01_FD_107546 | JGI IMG/M metagenome (GOLD analysis project Ga0155892, IMG submission 107546) | Candidatus Komeilibacteria bacterium RIFCSPLOWO2_01_FULL_53_11 | reverse complement strand
CTCTTCCTCAATGCCGATGGTACGGTGAAAACCCATCAGAAGATCAGTAGCTTAGCGGGTGGATTTGCAGGCACGCTAGTCAGCAATGATCGTTTTGGTTCGGCTGTAACCTCGTTGAATGATCTTGATGGAGATGGGATCACGGATATTGCTGTAGGCGCTGCTGGTGATTGGACAGAAGCAGTCACGGGAGCTGTCTGGATCCTCTTCCTGAATACTGATGGCACCGTGAAAGCCCATCGGTAGATCAGCGGTGGTGAAGGTGGATTCACTGGTTCGTTGAACAACGGTGAGAGGTTTGGCCAGTCAGTGACTCGCGTAAACGATCTAGATGTGGATGGGATTCCAGAACTAGTCGTTGGTGCTCATACAGATGATGACGGAGCTAGTAATAGCGGCTCTATCTGGATCCTCTTCCTCAACGCCGATGGTACGGTGAAGTTACACCAGAAGATCAGCAATGCCTCCGGCGGGTTTAGTGGCTCACTCGGCACGGAAGCATACTTTGGACACAGCTTGACTTCGTTCAAAGATCTCGACGGAGACTGCGTGGCTGATCTTGCAGTAGGGTCTTACAAGGACAGTGTCTCAGGTTTTAACCGCGGAGCTGTCTGGATCCTCTTCCTGAATACTGATGGCACCGTGAAAGCCCATCGGAAGATCAGCGGTGGTGAAGGTGGATTCACTGGTCAGCTTGATGATGAAGATCAGTTTGGTATATCCGTAGCCTCTCTTGGAGACTTAAACGGTGATGCCGTTCCTGATCTCGCTGTTGGAGCAGCACCTGATGATGACGGGGGCGCTGACCGTGGAGCTGTCTGGATCCTCTTTTTAGACGGTTTTAACGTCGTCATGGATTTTGACGGGGATGGCTTTGTGAACGACGTTGATTGCGACGATTGCAATACCGACGTTCACCCTGGTGCTCCTGAGATCTGTGATGGCTTCGCCAATGATTGTGATGATTCTCGCTGGCCCTCATTGCCAGCTAATGAATCGGACATAGACCGTGATGGCTGGTCAGGATGTACCGGAGACTGTAACGAAAGCGATCCCAATATCAATCCTGGAATGCCTGAGATCAACTGTGATGGAATCAACAATGATTGCAATGCAGGTACGGTCGACGTTCAAGACATGGATGGAGATACGTTTGACTGTACTATTGATTGCAATGACGCTGATGGTTTTGTTTGGTCCCAGCCAGATGAGGTGCAGAATCTACGTCTAAGACCATGGCCTCTCATACCATCACTCACTGAGATCCTGTGGGACGCTAGCAGCGATAGTGATTCGGCAGTGACGTATTACGGGCTTATCAAGAGCCAGGTTGCTGATGACTTCTCGAGTATCGCTGCTTGTTTGACTGATCCATTCTCTCCTGGCATTGTCTCAACTGTTGATTTTGGATCGTCGCCTGCTCTCGGTACGGCATTCTACTATCTCGTCAGGGCTGAAAATCCCTGTGGTATTGGGTCTTTTGGCACTCAATCTGATGGGACGCCCAGAACAGGGATTAGCTGTCCCTGATCCATGCTCTTTGAACGAATTTCGCCCCCGGTAGACATCGCGTCTGCTGGGGGTTGATTTTTTTATTCTCGATCCACAGGCAGTAAGGAACTAATTCCTTCACGATCTCAAACCTGACTACCTTGCTATTGTTATAGACACTGTCAAAGCAAACCGACCCCCACATCGTGGGGGTCGGTTAAACCTTAACTATAGGTGATCCCTCGCTACGCCCCCTCGAAAAAAGCCTCTCGGGGCCTACGGTCGGGATGACGAAACCCTTCGATTCACCGAGCTCAGCTCGGTTCACTCAGGGTAACCCCGTGGCGCGGGGTTACATCATCCCGCCCATGCCACCCATGCCGGACATGCCGCCGCCGGGCATATCGGGCTTCTCTTCGGGGATGTCCGCGATCGCGACTTCGGTCGTCAGGAACATACCCGCAGCCGACGCCGCGTTCTGGAGGGCGGAACGGGCTACCTTTGTCGGATCAACGATACCGCGCTTCACCAGATCGGTATATTCGATCGTTCTCGCGTCGAAGCCGTAATTGCCTTTTTCAGTCATCACCCGTGCCGCAACGACCGCGCCGTCCTGGCCTGCGTTCGTGGCGATCTGACGGATCGGAGACGAGAGCGACCGCTTCAGGATATCGAGACCGATCTTCTCGTCGCCTTCGAGTTTCACCTGATCCAGCTTCTCCAATGCGCGGAGATAGGCAACCCCGCCGCCGACGACGATACCCTCTTCCACCGCGGCCTTCGTCGCGTGCAGCGCGTCCTCGATGCGATCCTTAATCTCTTTCATCTCGGTCTCTGTCGCTGCGCCGACTTTGATGACGGCAACGCCGCCCGAGAGCTTCGCCAGGCGCTCCTTCAGCTTTTCTTTGTCAAAATCGGAGTCACTCTGCTCAATAGCCTTCTTGATAAGCTTGATGCGATCCTCAATCGCCGTCTTGTCGCCCTTGCCTTCGACGATCGTCGTATTATCCTTTGTAGCGATGACTTTCCGTGCTTCGCCGAGCATCTCGATCGAGGCATTCGCGAGCTTCAGGCCGACTTCCTCGGAGACCACGCGTGCGCCGGTCAGCGTCGCTATGTCCGCGAGCATTTCCTTCTTGCGATCTCCGAAGCCGGGCGCCTTCACCGCGAGCGCATGAAACGTGCCGCGGAGCTTATTGACGACCAGTGTCGCGAGCGCTTCACCCTCGATGTCATCCGCGATGATGACAAGTTCCTTCTTTCCGCTCTGCGCGAGCGACTCGAGAAGCGGCAGGAATTCCTGCAGCGACGAGATCTTCTGATCCGTGATGAGTATCAGCGGATTTTCATAGACCGCCTCCATGCGCTCGGTATTCGTGATCATGTAATGCGAGACGTAGCCTTTGTCGAATTGCATTCCTTCAACCACTTCCTTCTCGATACCGAAACTCTGCGATTCCTCGACGGTGATGACGCCTTCGTTACCGACGGCTTCCATCGCCTCTGCGATGACTTTGCCGATCTCCTTGTTGTTCGCTGAAATGGATGCGACCTGCTCGATTTCTTCTCTGCCTTTCACCGTGTCGCTGATGCTCTTCAGATATTCAACGACCGCCTTCACGCCTGCGTCGATGCCTTCCTTGATCGCGAGCGGATTTGCGCCTGCGGTCACGTTCTTCAGACCCTCTGCGATGATCGCCTGCGCAAGCACTGTCGCGGTGGTCGTACCGTCACCGGCGACGTCCGAGGTCTTCGAAGCAACCTCTTTGACGAGTTCGGCGCCGAGATTCTCGAACTTATCCTGAAGCTCAACTTCCTTCGCTACCGTGACGCCGTCTTTTGAAATGCTCGGCGCACCGTAGCCCTTGTCCATCACCGCATTTCTGCCGCGAGGGCCGAGAGTAACTCTCACCGCATTCGCGAGCTGATCAACGCCGCTCTTCATCTTTGCGCGCGCCTCCTCGCTGAATAATATTTTCTTCGCCATATTGTATTGTGAATCCTTTACCCTTCGACGTCGCTCAAGAGCAATCTAGCCCTGGGCCTGTCGAAGGCATTCCTTAATTAAAAATTACTTCTCAAGCACGGCGAGCAAGTCATCCTCTGAGAGGATCTTGTACTCCTGTTTGTCGATCTCGAATTCCGAGCCGCCGTACTGGCTGTAGACGACCTTGTCCCCGACCTTGAGACCGAGTTTCGAAATCTTCTCGCCGGTTCCGACCGCGACGACCTCGCCTTCAGCTTTTTTTTCCTTGTCTGCCGAATCGGGGAGTATAATCCCTGACTTTGTTACTTCTTCCTGGGGAGTGGGCTTTACCACGACCCGATCACCGAGTGGTTTGAGCTTCATAAGTTCCGATGCCTTTATTAATAATTTTACTTTAGCACTCGACATTTGAGAGTGCTAACAGGCGCAGTTTAGACAAAAAATGGTCGGCTGTCAAGAAGAAGGTATGATTACCTCAGAATATTGACAAAAGATATAAATAATGTTATTATCTATACATCCGCACATTGAGAACGCACCAATATTCATGAGGGGAACCGCATGTTCTGGGAAATCTTGGAAAAATCGGGCGGCTTCAAGCTGGCGGCCATTCTCTTCTTCATGGGGCTTCTCGCAGTTCCAGGAAGGGCATTCCTTGCCTCTCTTGACCCCGAGAAGTTCGAGCGCGTCACGGGCAACGAAGTCGCGTGGCCTTTCGTCTTCCTGTTTATCCTGGGGTTTGCCTCCGAGCGCATGCCCTACGAAAGCCGCTGGCAGCGAATCCTCGGCCGAACCCTCCATGGCTTGCTCTTCGCGACTCCTGTCACGATCGGCATGACCATCGGTCTCCTCGCCGGATCGTAATCCGGATCGCCCTCGCCCCGCCCTCCCGACAGTCCGCCCACCGGCGGAGTCGAGATGAGGCGGGGCTTTTTTGTTTAAAAAGAAAAAGGGGGCGCCCTGCAAGCAAGGCACCCCCCCAAAACAATCACGTCACTACTCGACTTCAACCACGTCCTTCCAGCGCGGATCCTCGCCGGTCCGCTTCTCGAACGCTCGCGCATACCGCTCATGGTAGCAGACGTTGTAGGTGATCCAGAGCGACACCACGCGCCAGACGTTCATGAAGCGTCCGGCGATCCGTATGAAGCCGAAGAACAGAAGGGCGTAAAGCCCGAGAGCGAAGAGATTCTGCCCAACGGTGCCGTCGGCCATCAGCTTCCTCACGAATCCACCGATGAAGTGGATCACGCCGTACCAGCCGAGCGCGACGAGTCCGATGCCCACTGCGAACAGCCCGATGGCGATGGCGAACTTCTCAGCTATCACGATCTTGCCAAGACGCTTCTGGAGGTTGTAGTGCCCGCCCTCATGGGCGAGAACTCGCGTGATCTCCGCATCGAAGGCCTGTTTCGCCTCCTCGTACGAACGAGGCTGCGAGTGAAGCGACAAGAGGAATACCTCCAGCGCATCAATCGTGATGCGCATGGTCCGGTGGTCGAACTCACCGAGCTTGCCGTCGACCGGTCCCGCGGTGAATTCCACGGTCGGTTCTTCGTCGCTTGCCGCGATCGGAGGTCCGTCCTTCACCTCACGGATGAGGCTCCCGTAAAGTCTGCGGTTGAAGGTGAACGCGGGCAGTTGTGACGCCAGGGTGATCATCCGCATAAGGCCGCGGATCGAAACCGGGATCATGAAACCCTCCTCAAACGCGCTCAGTCGCGCAGCTCGTCGTAACGGTTCGAAATGGACTGCAGCATGTCGTGCTGCGGGTTAATGACGACAGTGTGTAAGAAAGCACCCGACTTCTTGAGCCGTTCCACGGTCAGACCGGACACGCCCTCCGTGCCATCCGTGACGAGCAGGATGCGAATCTCGTCGTACTCCTGCTCTTCCAGATGAGACAATGCCGCAGCAAGTGCAGCATCGATGTTCGTACCAGTAGGTGAAAGACCGAGAACCCGAGTAAGGCCCCGGCGCAGTTCGCCACGCTCTGGTTCATTGCGCGCGGTACGCGGACTTTCCGGTGCTCCGCTGAAAGGCAGTAATACGTAAGCCGCATCCTCTTTGCTGCAGCGATCGATAAGCCGCTCGTTCAGGCGAATAGCCCAACGAATTCGATTATGCTCTTGCATCGACATGGATATGTCCTGAACAACAATGAGCACTTTTCGCGACTTCCCCCAGACCGGTTCGGTCAGAGAGACATGCTCGATATGCTCAGTCACTGGCAGCTGTCCAGCTGCTGCCTGCGCATAGAACATGTCGTCAGGGAGCATCTGCGCCTTCGGCAATACCCGCGGAAGTTCGCCCATGCCATTCATCGGCCGTATCATGATGTCATCCGCAGGGATCTGCGACGGAACCTCTTCAATGCCCACGATCTTCTCGCCGACAATCATCTGACGTGAAGTGAATGTCGTCGCGCGGACGAGGTCCTCGAGCGCCTGATCTTTACTTCTGATGGGGTCAAAGACGATTTTCTCGATCGACGGCTGCTCGTTCACACCGCTCTGTGCCCTACGGCGCTGCGCATCCTCTTGCTCTTGCTGTCGCCGCTCTTCATCTCGCTTCTTCTGCCGATGCTGGCGGATGATCTGATACGCCGCGTATGCAGCGCCCGCAAGGAGCGCGCCTGCTAAAAACAACGGTATCACAAGAACCTCCATGGCGGGCCCACATGCGGCCCGATGTAAGTGAGTGATTTGATTGACAAAGATCATTCAGCAGCGAACCCACGTTCGCTGCTCAAGTTTCTCTATCAAAAAAGAAAGGTTTTGGGAGCGGTTCCGTGGTGACGGAACCGCTCCCGCTATTTCCCAATTCTAGTTCGTGCTCGTGCCGCTGTGGCTGAGGCCTTCCTGCTGCAGAACGGCCTCGCTCAGCTGCTGTCGGATGGCTTCGAGCTTGTCCGAGACCTTCTTCTTGCGCTCGGACACCTCGTCGTTCTCCGGGATCACATGGTCGAGCGACGCATGGAGCACGCCATAGGCATGCTTCGACTCCTTGACGTCACGGAGATCGAGCCCTTCCGCGCGCTGCATGATCGCATCCAGCGCCGTGACCTGGGCGGAGCTCAGCTGTTGCTTCTTCTCCGCCTCGATCTCCTCGATCTTTTTCTGCGCGATCTTGATCCACAAGTCGCGTTCCGGATCGGTCGAGCCGAGGACCGGATGTACCGCCAGCAGGTCCTTTGGTATGACCTCGAGACGCCCGTCCAGAACTGCCGCGACCTCGAGCATCTGAGTCCCGACGCAGAAACGCCTGTCGGTGATCTCCGGCAGCACCAGGCCGCCGTTCGTCGTGAGCTGCTTCCGCTGCTCACGATAGTCCATGGCCGCCTCGCCGAGCTTGAGGTAGATCAGCTGGTCGCCGATGAGGCTCGGCGGCAGCACGACGAGTTCAGACAGCTCGTTGATGACATCGAAGGAGATGGTGCCCGGATTCCGCTTCGTCGTACCGCTCTGGAACCGGCGGAACATCTCGGTCATCTCCTCCTTCGTCTGCAGATACCCTACCTGCGCGACGAATGCGATACGGTCCAGGACAGCGAAAGCGTACGGATTCTGCTTCAGATACGCTCCCGGGTCCTTGTTTGTATCGCAGTACACTGTCATGAGCGGCATGTCGATGACCTGCCGACCGCGACGCATCTTACGCTCGTTCAGCGCTGCGAGCGTCGAACGAAGCAGAGGCATCGAGCCGTCGAGGAACTCGCCCAGACGCGCGAAGTGCGCCTCCGGAAGCATGCCTTCGGTCCTATGCTCGAGGATCCCCTGATCCCGCATCTTCTTCGTGTCGTACGGGCCAAAGATGGCGTCCTCCTGCATGAACATGGAGTACTCCAAATGGAACTTCTCGGCGCCGATGATACCCGCGAAGGCGACATCGCACAACGCGGTCTTCGTCGTTCCCGGAGGGCCGAAAATCAGTACGTGCTCCCTCATGGCCATGGCGGCCTTCAGGAGGTCAATGATCCGGTCACGTCCGACGAAACATTCCTTCAGCCCGTCGAAGTAGCGGTGAAACTCCCCAGCCGCCCTCTGGACGTCCTGTAACGCGAGCCGAGACATACGCCCTCCCTTAGATCGCCAATCTGGCGAGGTAGATGATGATGAGTATTGCCGCGCCGATACAGCACGCGAGGAAACGCCGAGTCCACGGATTCTCCCATTGATCCGGAAACAATGCCTTGGCTATCGTCGTGAGCAGATCGCCCGACAGACTGAAGGCGAGAACGATTGCCACAATGCCTAAGCTCACGAAAAGAACTGTGAGCAAAAGAAAATCCCTGCCTTCTCCTTCTTCCGGAGTTGAGTACAGGCCCTGTTTCACGCGAACCAGCGTTTCCTGTGACTCCGCCGAGAAATCTCTGACGGTCTCTTTAACGACGTCGATCACGAGATTCTTTCTCTGGCTCGGATAGTGCAATGTGAACAGGATGGGGCTGCCTCTCGTGAGTTCGTTCTCACACGAGACCGTCACTCCGATCTGCCACCAGTAGGAGCCCACGCTCTTCCAATCCCGTGCGACGCGAGCCTCGAGCCTCGAGCGATATGACTCGCGCTCGAAGTAGACGTCCTCCCACGTTGGCCACTTGGCCGGAACGTTCTCCAGCGTCGGTGAACCGAGCGCGCTACTGAAAGCAAAAAAATTCTGGTCAAAGACTTCTCGCATGAGAAGAGTCGTCGGAACGTGCTCCGTAACAGTCGCCACGGTGCTCTGTCCCGATTCTGACGCAGACGTAGACAGGACGCTGGATCCGTTCGGATCGCTTGTCGCTTGAGTCGGCGTATTGGAATCTGCCGTTGTCTCCGATACCTTCGGGGCAGCAGGCACTGCGTCCGCCTTTTCGGCGTTACGCTTCGTAACCTCGCTCACCGGCGCGGATGTTCCCTTCGCATCGGTCGTCGTCGCTTCGAACGGCTGGGCAGTAACGGCATTCCCATCAGATGGCTTGACAAAATCCTGGCCGACTGCGATCTTCCGCAAACGTTCCTGCGACCGCTTCTGGAACTCGGACAGCTCCTTTTTCTTCGGAGTTCCTGAATCCTGGGTTGAGGATGGCTGGGCGCTCTGCTCGACAGCCATCGCCAGTGACGACGATGCCATCGCCAGAAATGCGACCACCATGAAAAGAGTGCGGATGAGCGGCGTGCGCATCAAGCCTGTGTTTCCGTACATGACGTTAATCCCCCATGTTTATAGAACTTGGGAAAAGTTATCAAAGATCGGGTGAAGTTACGTAAAAACTGCGTAACTGTAAAACCTTGAATAATATCACTTTTCCGTATTTTTGTCAAATATAGCACTCAATTACGACGAATTACGGGGATATTGACAAATTTAATCGAATATGCTATATTTCAATCTATTTTCGTTCCTGAACAGCACCAAAACATCCCCGCCTCATAAGGAGTCAGCCATGGAGAAAACGGCTCTGCCGCACGAACTGGTTATCGAGTTGCTCGACCACGCGCGGAAATTCATGAAGGAAGCCCAGGGAACCGCTCCCTGCATCGCGTCCGGCAATCTGGTCGCGCACGAGTTCCCGGACAGGTCCAAGGTCAGGAACTTCTCGACAATCACGAGACTGGTGACGCTCGCGAACGGCCTCAAGATCTTCCTGATCTACCGGTACCCGCGGTCATGGATCCACTCCGTGACCGACAACCTGCTCTCTCGCTGGCCCGGGGGCATTCCGGCCACGAAGCCCTTCCGGCTCTCGACATGGAAGGCGATCTTCAAGGCCAAATCGCGGATCCAGGTCATCGATCTCGAGCCCTTCGTTCCGGTCGTCGCGATGCCGTACATTCCGAATTTCAATCTGTGGGATGTGCTGCAGAACGACGCCGGCAGACTCGGATGGCCACAGAAGATGAAGGCGCTACAAAACTGCTGCGTACAGATCAATGAGATGCACGACGCCGGCACCACGTGGGGCCAGCTCATCGTGCACAACATCATTCTGCACGAACAGACGCTCGAGCCCTCCATCTGCGACACCGAGGTGACCTACTGGAAGCGAGTACCGCTGCATCGCCAGCGGATGTTCGACTGGTTCCAGTTCATCTTCTCAGCAGCCGGGTCGTATCGCGATCCCAGCGGAGATCAGACGAAGACCGCCAAGGTCCAGGAAGAGATCGCTCGTGAGCTTATGAGCTACATCAAGGACGCCGACGTCCGCAAAGCGCTCATCGCGTACTGCCGGAAGTGGCGGCTCTGCGGCCAGCTCTCTCTCCTGCAGCTCATCTGTTCAGCCGGATTTCTCGGCTCGATCGGCTGCAACGTCTCCAACTACGGCCTGATTCGTCGGGCCATCGCCTCTCTGTAAACCCACAGGAGCCCGCCATGCGACACAGAGTCCTTGGGTCGATCCTTGTCGGCGCCGGTATCGGATCCCTTCTGGTTCTCGCTGCGTTCCTCTCGATCATAGCGACGCACGCATACGACATGACTCGAGCCAAGCGCGTACAGGAAGAGACCCTGCGTGATGGCATCGTCGTCTGCGCCAACGCTGACGTAGGAACCCTCGAGTTCAGGTGGAATCTCCAACAAGACAAAGCGACGCGTCGGCGAACGAACTATGGGTGCGTATCGCTCCTGAGATCTGAGATTCAGGGGAACACGCCCGTGAGTATCGTCTCCGACAGCATGGATGGCGAATTCACCGCGATTACGATCGCGCACCTCACGAACCCCGACCATCCGTACGTGACCATACCTGTTCATTCCGGCATGACGAGACCCATTCTCTTTGTGTCTGAACGATCAGCGACGATCATCAACCTCGACAATCCGCCTGCAGACTGAACAGCAGGCAGCGAGGCCAGAGGCCCGTTCTTCAAAGCCACTCGTACAACCGAGAGGCAGAGAAGAACGGGTTTTTTCTTTTTT
>Ga0155892_109_pt2 | contig 10419 bp, 7 predicted proteins | sample RifCSPlowO2_01_FD_107546 | JGI IMG/M metagenome (GOLD analysis project Ga0155892, IMG submission 107546) | Candidatus Komeilibacteria bacterium RIFCSPLOWO2_01_FULL_53_11 | reverse complement strand
GACTCCTGGATGAAGCCATAACGCTGGGTCGGGAGGCTCTGCTTCAGGAGTTTCCGCGCGATCGCGTCGCTGTATACTTTTGCCGTGACGTCGTCGTCAGCATCATCGTCAGCGGAGAGACCGAGGAGCTCGTCATCGTCCGTCACGGTATTCAAGGGCTGCGAGAGCTTCGAGCCGTCGCGGTATAAGGCCACCGCCTTCAGGCCGTACTGCCAGCTGGTCCAGTGCACCTCGGCGACATCTTCGATGGTCGCGGTCTTCGGCATGTTGATCGTTTTTGAAATAGCGCCCGAAAGAAAAGGCTGCACGGCACCCATCATGCCGACATGCGCCTTGTACGGGATGTAGCGCGTGCCGATCGAGCCGCAGCGGTTCGCGCAGTCGAAGATGGCATAGTGTTCTTGTTTCAGATGCGGCGCGCCCTCGATGGTCATCGTGCCCGTGATGTAGAGGTTCGCGTCTTTGATCTCGGCCTTGCTGAAGCCAAGCTCTTTCAGGATATTGAGCTGCGGGTCGGCGAGCGTGTCCTCGGAGAAGCCGATGCGTTCCAGGGTCGCTCGCGGGATTGTCGTCGTGTTGAACGCGAACTGTATGTCGAAGGTTTTTCCTATCTCCTCGTCGATCGTCGCGATCTCGGCATCGGTAAAGCCTTTTTCTTTGAGCGTTCCGGGGTTCACGGTCGGGGCTCCTTTCAGCGTGCCGTGTCCGAGAGCGTAACGTTCGATCTCGCCGATCTGACTCTCAGTGTAACCAAGACGTCGTAATGCTTTTGGCAGATTGTTGTTGATGATCTTGAGATAGCCGCCGCCCGCGAGCTTCTTGAACTTGACGATGGCGAAGTCAGGCTCGACGCCCGTCGTGTCGCAGTCCATGACCAGGCCGATCGTTCCTGTGGGCGCGATGAGCGTCGTCTGTGCGTTGCGGTAGCCGTACTGCTCACCGAGGGCGAGGGCCTCATCCCAGCTCTGCTGCGCTGCCTTCACGAGATAGTCGGAAGCAAAGGCGGCATTGATGCCCTGCGGTTTTACGTCAATGCGTTCATACTCGGTCGCCGGAGCGTTGTACGCCGCACGCCGGTGATTGCGGATGACGCGCAGCATGTCTTCCCGGTTGTAGGCATAGCGCGGGAAGGGGCCGAGGATAGAGGCGAGCTCGGCGCTGGTCCGGTAGGACTCTCCACCCATGATGGAGGTGATGCTTGCGGCGATGGCGCGGGCCTGATCCGAGTCATAAGACACCCCAAGGGTCATGAGAATAGTACCAAGGTTCGCGTAGCCCAGGCCGAGCGTCCGGTAGAGGTAGCTTCGCCAGGCGATCTCTTTCGCCGGGAAAGATGCCATGAGCACGGAGATCTCGAGGGTGATGGTCCAGAGTCTGACTGCATGCTTGAAGGCCTCGACGTCGAAGACGCCTGTCACGTCATCGACGAAGTGCGCGAGGTTGATGGAGGCGAGGTTGCAGGCCGTGTCGTTCAAGAACATGTATTCGGAGCAGGGGTTCGAGGCCTGGATCTCGCCGTCAGAGAGGCAGGTGTGCCAGTCGTTCGTCGTGGTGTGGAACTGGAGGCCGGGGTCGGCGGATGACCAGGCGGCGTAGTTGATCTGGTCCCAGAGTTTTTTTGCCGGCAGGGTCTTCGCTACTTCGCGGCTCGTGCGGTAAAAGAGGTTCCACTCTCTGCCCTGTTCCACGGCATGCATGAAGTCATTCGTGACGCGGACAGAGTTGTTCGAATTCTGTCCTGAGACGGTATTGTAAGCTTCGCCCTCGAAGTGGGTATTGAAGGTCGCGAGATTCATCGAGTCGTACCCCTGCTTCACGAGGTCGAACGCGCGGATGATGAAGTTCAAGGGCACATGGCGCTGAAGGGCTTTTCTGACCGCGTGCTTCAGCGTCTCATTTTTCGTGAAGTCGGTCGTATTTTCTTTCGCGGCGATCGCCATGAGCTGATCGAGGTAGTGGCTTGTGTTCCAGCTGCCGGAGATGAGCGCGGCCACTTTCTGCTCCTCGGTCATTTTCCAGTTGATGAAGCGTTCCGCATCTGGGTGATCGATATCCACGACGACCATTTTCGCGGCCCGTCTCGTGGTGCCGCCTGATTTGATGGCGCCCGCCGCCCGATCGAGGATGCGAAGGAAGCTCATCATGCCTGAGGACCTGCCACCGCCCGAGAGCCTCTCGCCTTCGGATCGCAGCGATGAGAAGTTCGAGCCGGTGCCTGAGCCATATTTGAAAAGTCTGGCTTCCCTCGTCACCAGATCAAAAATCCCTCCCTCGTTCACCAGATCATCAGAGACCGACTGAATGAAGCAGGCGTGGGGCTGCGGATGCGTGTAAGTGTCCTGTGATTTTTCCAAAATGCCGGTATCGGGGTTGACGAGGTAGTGACCCTGCGGGGTGCCGGTGATGCCATAGGCATAGGCGAGGCCGGTATTGAACCACTGCGGCGAGTTCGGCGCGCCGAGCTGGCGGATGATGGTATAGGTCATCTCATCCTCATATGCCTGTGCGTCCTCTTTTGAATAGAAATAGCCGTAGCGCTCGCCCCAGTCACGCCAGCAGCCGGCCATCCGATGCGCGACCTGCTTGATCGATGTTTCCATGCCGAGGACAGGCTCCCCGTGTTCATCGAGCTTGAAATTGCCGTGGCTGTCACGCTCGGGAACCCCTGCCTTACGGAGATACTTCTGCGCGAGGATGTCGGTCGCGACCTGCGTCCAGAAGGTGGGTACTTCGACGTCTTTGATCTCGGCAATCACCTTGCCATCCGGGTCCCGGATGATGGAATTCCTTTTTTCATACGTAAACTGGTCAAAGACGCTCTCGCCTATTTTCGTCCAGCGGCGGGTGATGCGGAGCCCCGGGTTCAGGGCGCGGACCGGCGCGCCGCGGTAGGTTTCTTTGCGGGAGCCCATAGGCAGCTTTTTCCCTTTATTCTGGTTGTAGTAGTCGGCAACGTGTTTCAGGTTGTTTTCGAGAAGAACTGCAGTGACCGCCTGCCTGACCGTATCGCTCGAGATCGGCGTTCCATCATTAAAATCATGCTCAAGTCGCGTGATTGTCTGTTGGACTACCTTTTTTGAAATCGGGTTATCCTTGGTTTTGGTCTGCTGAAGGATGAATTTCAGCGTATAGAGCAATTTCTCGGCGTCAAAAGCCTCGGTCCGGCCGTCCCGTTTGGCAACGGTAGATGCAAACATGGGGGTTTTTGTTTTCTAAGGGGTTGAGAAGCGGTAAGTAGGGAAATGACCACAGGATAGGGCAAAAAAGAGGTGCCTGCTTTCTTCTGGCACGTACGTTAGGGCTTTTTCAGAGAATCAATGAAACACTATATCTTGTGGTACAAAGGCATTATATCACACAAGATGTAGTGGTGCAAGGATTTTGAGGCTTTTTGCTTTTTTCTAGCAAATTTCTGAAATGGTCTGTGTCAGGAGGGTTCTCGCGAGGCAGAATTTTCCTGACACTACACCAGTGTAGTGATGCCGGCCGGTGGATAACTGAACAGAGGTATGCGTCTAGATCTTGTTCACCAGGTCGATCCCGGGTTTCAGCGTTTTTTTTCCCGGATGCCAGTTGGCCGGACACACCTGGTCGCCGTGTTGTTCCACGAATTGGGAGGCCTGGATCTTGCGCATAAGCTCTTCGCTGGACCTGCCAAGTGCATTATCGTTGATCTCGAACGATTTCAGCAGCCCCTCGGGGTTTATGATGAAAGTTCCCCGCAGCGCTTCGCCAGTATCTGCGACATATACCGTATAATTCCTGCTTATCTCTCCAGTCGCATCGGAGATCATGGGGAACTTGATCGTGCGGATCGCATCTGAGGAGTCGTGCCAGGCCTTGTGTGCGTAGGCAGAATCGGTACTGATACTCATGACCTCAACATTGAGCTTTTGCAGCTCAGTATAATGCGCCGCCATATCTTCAAGCTCGGTGGGGCAGACGAACGTAAAGTCGGCCGGGTAGAAGAACAGAACGACCCATTTTCCGCGATAGTCCGCGAGCGATTTAGTCACGAATTGATCAGATGCAGGGTCATAGGCCTTGGCTGTGAACCCTGGGGCAGGATGATTGATGGCTAACTGTTGTTCACTGGTCATAATCGTGTTGTTACTGTGTTGCAACGTTTTTATAGTTCTGGAAGCGTTTTTCTATTTTTGCCCAATTCAGATTTTCGAACCAGGCGTCGATGTAGGCGCCTCGGTCAGACCCAAAGTCCATGAAATATGCGTGTTCGTAGACGTCCATCGTGATGACCGGTAAAGCGCCCCAGACGCCGCCCTGATTGTGCGCGTCCCCGGTATAGATGTGAAGACCTTGCTCAAAGGTATCCCACGAAAGCACAGCCCAGCCGCGGGCAGCGAGCCCGCACGCCTTGAAAAATGCTTTGAACTTTTCGAAGCTGCCCCATCGCTTCTTGATTTCCGTCAGGATTGCTCCGGCAGGCTCATGCGAGGAATCGCCAAGGCCGTCAAAGTAGATGTCATGGAGGTAGGTGCCGTTCACGGCAAAGGTTTCGGCGTCCTTCAGGGCTCGGAGCTCGCTGTAGGTCTGGTTCGCGCTGCCGAGCTCGACGGTTTTCAGTTTTTCCTGGATTTCGTCCTTTTTCTTGACGTAGCCGGCGTACAGCTTGTCATGATGGATGGCGTTCGTCTTGTCCGAAATGCCACTCAATGTTTTGAAGGGCATCTCTTTGTAGGTGTATTGTTTCATATCCTTTAGTTAAATTCTAATTTCTAAATACTAAACAAATTCTAAGCTCTAAATTCTAAACTATCAGGGCAGTATAATTGTTTTGGCGGTTGTTTGGGATTTATGATTTCGTGTTTGTTTCGAATTCAGGGTTTCGTATTTAGGGTTTTAACTTGACTAATTCCGCGTCAGCTTGCTGTGTGGAGGTTCGTTTGTTCGTTATAGCATAGAGCACTTGCCAAAGCAAAAGGGACCCACGCTGTTGCTGTGGGCCCCCCGAAAGGACTATCTGATTGCTGAAAGGATCATCCCGAGCATTGACCAGTCAACGCTCGGGTCGTGGATCGCCATTTCCAGCGTCTGTATCTCGACGTGCGTATGCTCGGCGTCGTCTTCTGCCGCGCCAGTTTGTTTCTCGCGGCCAATGATCGTTCGGTATTCCTCCGGCGTGAGCTCTGCCGAGAAGAGGTGCGCCCGATGGGCGCTCAAGGTCGAGGCGATCTGCCGGGTGCCCTGGTAGCGTAGTCGGTCGGAGCTGATCACGAGTCCCGTCTCCTCTTCGCATTCCTTGATGGCAACCTCGTCGGGCGTATGTCGTGCGGAGAGCGACGATCCACTCGGCAGTTCCCGTACATACCCCTCGATGTTCGCGACCGGGCTGCGGAACTCCCTGACCAGAAGCAGCTTGGTCTGTCCGATAGGAAGTTGGGGTAGGTACAGTAGTATTGCCGAGACGTCGGGGCGCGAGATGATTACCTCGTTGGACTTGTGCCGCTGCTCTGCTGCAATGTAGATGGAAACCTGGAGAGCGAAGAGGAAGGCCATCTCTTTGTCACTTCCGACGTGAAATACCCACTTGACGCGGGCGCTGTCGAGCCGGTTCCCTGCCCGTATCACCATCCGGTACCAGTCCTGAAAATGCTTCGTGCGCCAGATGGAGAGCGGTACCTCCCGTTCGCCTCCCAAACGCATTGCGCCGTCGCCGAGTACCGTTAGAGCGAGACCGATCGTTTCCGGTAGCGTTTCAGCTGTCGGAATATGCATCTTCTCCGCGTAATAGCGGAGATAACGTACGTGTTTCGCATCCGGCGGCGCGCCGAGAACGGCCTTGCCGCTGTCGTGCCATACACCCCACTCGATATTGGTGGTGAGAGCTGGCATCGTCTTCATCTCGCGCGGCACCCAGAAGAGAACGACGTCGGCGAGGTTCAGGCAGAGTTCCTCCCACTCGACCTCGCCAGTATAGTCGACCTTTACGGTGCCACCTCGATTCTCAGGCACGAAGACAACGCCGTCGTAGCTGGCTTCCTCGAGGAGCCTCAGGGCTTCCGGGCGCCATGAAGGCACGGACTTGTCTCGCGGCGTCGGTCCCGCGAGAAACAAGGATTTGGTCCACGATGAAGGCGGTTCCTCTGGTGCGTATACGATGTGCATTCAAGCCCCTCCTGTATGAGCGAATGTGAAATAGCCGAACGGCCTATCTTAACAGATAGGAGGTCACTGTCAATCGATGCTTGTTACTTCCGACGGAGCTGTAGAATGATGCGCTTGAGCGTCCTCACTGTTTGGTCAAGGTCATTTTTCGTCGTTTCGTAGCCGAGTGTTACGCGGAGAGACCCGTTCCTGTATCGCTGCGGCACATTGAGTGTCTTGATGACATTAGATGGACCGGGCTCGCCAGTCGAGCAGGCAGCTCCTGTCGATGCGGCTATGCCCGCACGGTCAAGACGAAGGACAAGACTTTCGCCTTCAAGGCCCGCGAACGCAAAGCTTGCGTTGTTCGCGAGACGTTGCGTCAGATGTCCGGTCACGAGCACGTCAGGTATTTCATCGGCCACACGTGCCAGCAGGTAGTCGCGCAGATGAGCTATGTTTTTCGCGGAACGCTGGCGCTGTCGCGCCGCGAATTCGAGTGCTGCAGTAGTTCCAACTATCAAAGCAAGCGGCTCTGTGCCTGAACGAAATCCACGCTGTTGCTCGCCGCCGTCCATTTGCGGTTCAAGCACGATACTGCGGCGCCTCACCAATAAACCAACACCCTTCGGACCATAGAACTTGCTCGCATCAAGGGACAGCATGTCAACATGTAGTTTTTCTACGTTGATGTCCATCCAGGCCGGTGCCTGGCATGCGTCCGTATGGAAGGCTATAGGGGGTAAATTTTTTTTCGCGCGTTCGCGGTTCACGTTCACCAGGCGTTTGCCGATCTGTGCGACAGGCTCGATCGTCCCTATTTCATTGTGTGCCAGTATGACCGAGACAAGCGTTGTGTTGGGATCGATTGCCGCGACCACCGCATCCGGATCTATCATGCCAGCGTGGTCGCACGGAATGAATGTTATGCGGTGCCCGGTTTTTTTAAGACGACGCAACGTTTCAAGAGTAGCGGCATGTTCGACGGCCGAACTTATGATATGTTGTCGTTTTTTTTGCGCTGCAACGTATCCCTTGAGCGCGAGATTGATGCTTTCGGTGCCGCCGGACGTGAAGATGATCTCTTCAGGTAGGCAGTTGAGCAAGAGCGCGCAGGATCTGCGGCATTGTTCCAGTGTGCGCTTGGCTTCACGTCCGGCGGCATGCAAACTGGATGGATTTGCGAAATTCTCGCGCCAATAGCGCTGCATGGCGCGAAGCACTTCGGGGGCTATCGGGGTTGCTGCGGCGTGATCGAGGTAGAGATATTTTTTTACTGGCATGCCTGCTTATCTTACGATAGATTACAAGGTTTGCAAGTTGGTTGACGCCCCGCAACTCTTTGCTATGCTAAAGGTATCTGAAGTTCATTCCCAAAGCGTATCAAGCCGATGGAGGAAGGAGACGGCCTATGAAGAACATGAGTAGCGCTCATGAGATCTCGGAGACGAAGCCAGACAGCTTCGTCATGCCCGGACGAAGTCCTGATCGACCAGAGTTGCCCGGCCTTGTCTTTAGGCGTGATCGCAGGGTCACGTACCTGCTGTATGTGGCCGACGTCAAGGTGGATGGGACGCGAGAGCGTAGAAAAAAGAGGTGAAAGTTCAAAGCCCCTGCCCGTGATATTGCGCGGCAGGGGCTCAATTATTTAGGAATTTTTTACTCCTTCGGGTAGATTTTTGTCCCCTTATCGTCGAAGATCGTGATCGCATTCACCGGGCAGCTCTGTGCCGCCTGGAGGATCGTCTCGTCGGAGTCGGCGCCTTGTTTTTTTACTTTTGCGATGCCTTCCTGGTCCAGCTCAAATGTATTGCTGGCTATCGCGACGCAGGAGGCGACACTGACGCAGAGTTTTCGATCGACTTCAGCGCGGTATGCCATAGATTCGAGTTAATGATTACCGAAATTCATTGTAGCGCATCCGCATTGCATTGGCAACGAATACATGTTACGGTATGCAAATCTAAAAGGAGGCTGTATACTATGTTTACTTCAGATCCCGCGTCGCAGCGCACGGTTGATACTATACTACTGCGTGAGAGCGCTGCTGTGCGGGATGTTCGCCCCGCAAAAAGAATCTTGATATAGTGAGTATGGAGCCCCGGGGCTCCAGGAGTGAAAATAAAACTATATGTCACGCTACCTCATCAGCTGGAAGGTAGGCGGCGAAGCCGGATTCGGCATCAAGAGCGCCGGCCTCACCTTTGCGAAAGTCTGTAAACGAGCCGGATACTTCGTCTTCGGATACGACGAGTACCCTTCTTTGATTCGCGGCGGCCATACTACCTATCAAGTGACGGTGAGCGAGTCTCCGGTCGCGAGCACGGCGGAGGAAGTTGATATTCTGGTCGCGCTCAACAAGGATACCTTCACGCGGCACGCGAAGGAGCTGAATCATGGCTCGGTGGTGATCTATGACAAGACGGCTGCGCCGATCACCTTGACCGAGGCGCAGAAGGAGATGCATATCAAGCTCGTACACATTCCGCTCGCATTACTTACCGAGCAGGCGAAGGGGCAGCCCGTCATGCGCAATACGATCTCCCTCGGCGCGTCGCAGGCGGTCATCGGGCTTCCTTTCTCAATGCTCGCGAGCGTGATCACGCAAACGTTCGGACACAAGTCTGCGCTCATCGAGACGAATATCACCGCCGCGCGGCTTGGATATGACTATGTACGGAAGGAATATCCGAAACTGGATTTCAAAACGAAGCTGTGGAACAAGCCGGACGGCAAAGAGTTGTTGCTTACTGGGAATGACGCCATTGCCCTCGGCGCACTTGCGGCTGATCTGCGTTTTTACGTCGCGTACCCCATGACTCCCTCGTCGTCCATTTTGCATTATCTTGCAGGGAAAGCATCATCCCAGAAGCTTGTCGTGAAACACGCAGAAGATGAGATTTCGGTCATCAATATGGCTCTCGGCGCATCACATGCAGGCGTCCGTGCCATGGTCGGCACCTCAGGAGGCGGTTTCTCGCTTATGGTCGAGGCGCAGGGTCTCGCCGGGATTACTGAAACGCCGATCGTTATCGTCAATGCGCAGCGGCCGGGGCCTGCGACGGGCCTCCCGACCTGGACCGAGCAGGGAGATCTCAGGTTCGTGATGCATGCGGCGCAGGGTGAGTTTCCCCGGATCGTGCTCGCGCCTGGCGATCACGCCGAATGTTTCTATATGACCGCGAAGGCCTTCAACTGGGCAGACCGTTATCAGGTGCCGGTTATTCTTCTCACGGATAAGTTTCTCGGGGAAAGCCATCGCACGGTAGAGCCTTTTGACGTGAAGCGGGTGACGGTTGACCGCGGCAAGGCGCTCATGAGCGACGCCGCGCTCAGAAACGCCAAGGCATATAAGCGGTACAAGGTGACTGCCGACGGCATCTCGCCGCGCAGTATTCCCGGGCAGAAGAACGGCGTCTATCTCGCGAACAGCGATGAGCATGATGAATTCGGTTTTTCAGATGAAGAATCGGCAAATCGGATCGAGCAGGTTCGGAAGCGCGCGCGCAAATTCGCACTGGCGGCTCGCGAGATCAACGGCGCCATGCTCTATGGCAGCCCTAAGGCGAAGAAAACGGTCGTTGCATGGGGTTCGATGAAGGGTCCGGTTCAAGATGCGATCGCGTGGCTCCACCCGAGTCAACAGCGGAAGATAAATTTCCTGCATCTGAACGTCCTGTGGCCCTTTCCGTCCGAGACGGTGGCTCAGGTTCTCGGTCGCGCGAAGACCGTTCTTCTCGTGGAGAACAATTCGACGGCACAGCTCGGGGGCCTCATACGGCAGCAGACGGGCATTTACCTTGAGCATAAGCTTTTGAAATACGACGGTCGTCCTCTTTACCCCTCGGAGATAAAAGAACGACTTTTGATGCTATAAACCAATGGCCTTTATACAGAAACAAAGAAGCGTCTATGGTTCGACGCACGCACCGACTTGGTGCCCCGGGTGCGGCAATTTTTCCATCTGGCTGTCGCTCAAGAACGCGCTCGAGCAGCTGAAGATACCGCCGCATCAGGTGCTGATCGTCTACGGTATCGGTTGTTCCGGCAACATGTCCAATACGATCCACGCCTACGGCTGGCATTCGCTGCACGGACGCGCGGTGCCGACCGCGGTCGGCGCAAAGCTCGCGAATCGTGCGCTGACCGTGATCGTCGTCGCCGGAGACGGCGACAGCTATGGCGAGGGCTTGAGCCACTTCATCCATGCGACCCGTGGTAATGTCGACATCACCTATCTCGTGCATAACAACAGCGTCTACGGCTTGACGACCGGCCAGGCTGCGCCAACCGCCTCGCGCGGCTACAAGGCAA
>Ga0155892_159_pt3 | contig 11107 bp, 11 predicted proteins | sample RifCSPlowO2_01_FD_107546 | JGI IMG/M metagenome (GOLD analysis project Ga0155892, IMG submission 107546) | Candidatus Komeilibacteria bacterium RIFCSPLOWO2_01_FULL_53_11 | reverse complement strand
ACAAGAAAGGTGATGCCCGCGAGAAGGATTGAAAAAATCCCGATCGTCACAACCAGTTCGATGAGCGAAAACCCCGTTAGAGACAGGAAGCGCTTCAATCGTTTTTTGAGATACCGTTTTCCTGGTCCTGATTTGAGATATTTCTCCATTTGACGTGCATCAAACTCATTCAGACACGCCTCATAATAGATCACGGTGAAGGGCCCCCTGCCCTTCGTGGAAAAGACCTTACCGCTGTTGTGTTCAGCCAAGCGCTTCCGTACATCGACAGAAAAGCCGGTATACCACTTACCGTCTTTTGTGCTCTGAAGTATGTATGTGTAGTACATAGTGTTATGTCTCTAACGGGGAAAACCCTGCCTGCCAGCGCCTGATGGCGCAGCCGACCCGCCCACCTGAATTGCATTCAGGCAAGTCGGGCGCGGTGGCGGGCAGACAGCACCACTTTTTGACTTTGGCCTCTTTAGAGTATATATCGACATATCATTAACCAGCGCCGTCTTTTAAAAAATAAACATGGCACATCATAAAAAAGTGGTGCTGGGAAAATCTGATGTACGCCGTGACGACATATCAGGAATTATTTCGTACTACCGTGACCCCGCCGTTGCCGAAGATGCGCACGGTCGAGGTCGCATACCCGTTCACGACGTAGATGTCGCCAAACGTGCGCTCGCCGCTCGTAACTGCCGTCGGGCTTGTGGCAGTATAGATCTGATCTACTTCCGCCGCTGACAGGGCTCTGTTAAATATCATGACCTCATCCAGATAGCCGTTCAGATATGCTGGCCAACCTACACTCCCCCCGAAAAACAAATTAGTATTGCTATTCGTATGCGCAACGCAGCCAGTACCGCTCGTATCAACTTCATTGTCTATGTATAATGCATACGGACTCGGAGATGATACGGAACAGGTAAACACGACGTGGTGCCAGGACGTGGTATCGGTGAATTCACTTGTCGATTCCACTCCCAAGCCGCTGTCGCTATAAAATGTCAGTTTGTTAGAAGGGCTGAGGTTAGCGATTCCGAAGAAAAAATCATAACTACCGCCCTCAATGCTGCCTTTTGCAACAAATGCTGAATCCTGCGATGCGTTGAGTTTGAACCAGACAGAGACGCTAATATCGCCTGTAAAATTCAGGTTGCCGTTCGCAAGGGTAGAGCTTGCATAGCTGGTAAGTCCGTCGAATAAAAAACAGTCCGACATCATGGCACAGGTTGACGTTACGTGCGTCAGCGCTTCTGATCGCACATCATTAGTTATATTACTAACCAGATCAATGGTTGTGCTCGCCGTGAACGGCCAGTACCCTACGAGACTCCTGGTCGGTATACTCAAGCCGTGCGCAAAGCCCGTGTGCTTATTGAAGTAGAAATCGAAAACCGACGACTCGCCGATCCCGTCAGTGCCCGGAATGACGTACGTCTGATCATACGCGGTGTCCCGGCCGGAAAAACTGTTGCCCTTGTACAGCACCGCACAGTCCACCGTACTCGTCGAGCCGCAGTCAGTCGTGCCATTGTCCACAAGATGCATGCCCCAGTGGTCATTGTCGCGGTTGCTCGCGGCATTCGATTGCGCGATCCCGATGAGATGCGCGATATCCTGGGCGGTCTGGTAGGTCTGGTCCTGACCGAAAGCGGAGTTCCGGAAAAATCTCGGAATCGTGGAAGCAACAATAATCAAAAAGAGCGTCACGACGATGATCATCTCCAGAAACGTCAGGCCGGCATTGTGCGTGAGACGCGTCGTCATCGAGCAATCCCTCCGGTCAGCTGGTACACCGGCGAGATGATCGCCATGGCGATGAACCCGACGATAATACCGATAAAGATGAGGAGCACCGGCTCAAGCAAGGTCGAGAGGTTCTTCGAATAGTTATCGAGCTCATCCTCGAAGAACTGCGCGAGGTACTCGAACGTGTCCGAGAGATTCCCCGAAACCTCGCCGACCCTGATCATTTTCGTCACGATCGGCGGGAAGAACCGCGGGAAACGCTGTAGCGCCTCAGACACCGTGTTGCCCTTCTTCACGTGCTCCAGGATGGCCTTGATGTGGCGCTGGTACAAAACGTTATTCAGAGCCCGCGTCATAATATCGAGGGCCTCGTCGATCGTCATGCCCCCTTTCAGCATCAGATTCATCGAGCGGCAGAAGTTCGACAGGTTCGAAGTCTTGCTGAAGGATCTCGCGATCGGCAGGTTCAATACGATAAAATGGATAACCGCCTTCGTCTGCTGGAGCTTGTTCATGACGGCAATGGCGATGAGCAGCACCAGGAATGCAAGACCCCCCATGAACCAGTAACCTTCAATCAATTCAGCAACCTTAATAAAGATCTTAGTCGCGGTGGGTATATCGACGGTGAGAGAATTGAAAAAAACAAGAAGTTTCGGGAGAATGAGTATCGACAACGTAATACCGAGACCTGCGAGGGCGAAGAGCACGATGGTAGGATACATGAGCGCTGAGCGGATTTTCGAACGTAGATCATGATCTTTCTTCAGCTTCACGGCGAGATTGATGAGATTTTCCTCCATCGAACCGCTCTCCTCGCCGACGCGGATCATGTTCACGAAAAACTCATTGAAGGTGTACGGATACAGGCCGAGGCCGTCTGAGAGGAGATTCCCTTTTCGGACCATTTCGAGCACGCGCGCAAGGATAGCCTTCATCCTGCCGCGCGACTGGTCGTAGAGCGCTTCAAGGCTCTCGTCCAAGACCATGCCGGACTTGATCATGAGGGAGAGGTGCTTCACGAAGAGCATCTTCTCTTTCAGGGAAACAACGCCCACGCTTGCGAAACTCCATTTGACATAGCGCTGCTTCACCGATTCGAGAACCAACACGTCATATCCCTGCTGCATGAGCGACAGGCGCGCACCGCGCATCGTGTCGGCCTCCAGCGTGCCCTGGTAGAGCTTCTGCTTCTGGTCGAGTACCTGGTAGCGAAAAATCATACTAGCTTTTGACGACGCGAATTATTTCCTCGATCGTGGTCTTCCCGGTCATCACTTTGTCCAGACCGTCCTCAATCATCATGGTCATGCCGTGCTCGACCGCAAGCTTTCTCAGCGCATCGGCGTCAGATTTATTCACGACAAGCTCGCGAATTCCCTCATCCATACGCAGCACCTCGAAGATGCCGACGCGGCCGCGGTACCCCGTATGGCTGCATGCTCTGCATCCTTTGCCTTTGTACACGCGCGCCTGATCTTCAAAGATGAATCGGCTGACATCCACTTCCGCGCCAAAAAGTTTTTGCAGCTCGCTGCCTTTCACCGAGTAGCTCAAGATACACTGCGTGCAGATGCGCCGTACGAGGCGCTGCGCGATGATAACATCAATCGTTGAGGCTATCAGAAACGGCTCGATCTTCATGTCGTAGAGACGCGGGAGCGCCGTCGCCGCGTCGTTCGTGTGCAACGTCGAGAGAACGAGGTGTCCGGTCATCGCGGCATTGATGGCAATCGACGCCGTCTCCTCGTCACGAATCTCTCCCACCATGATGACATCGGGATCCTGACGCAACAGCGAACGCAAGCCCTGAGCAAACGTCAGATTCGTCTTCGGATTCACCTGCACCTGATTGATGCCGTCGAGATAGTATTCAACTGGATCCTCGACCGTCGAAATATTCACCTCGCGCTTGTTCACGATGCGGAGAAGGCTGTAAAGGGTCGTCGTCTTACCGCTTCCCGTAGGCCCGGTCGAGAGTATCATACCATGCGGCTTCGTGATCGCTTCTTTCACGACATCGAGATCCGGACCGCTAAAACCCAGCTCCTCAAGGGTTGTCAGTCGCGAATCGGGCGTCAGGAGTCGCATGACCACCTTCTCTCCTTGCGTCGTGGGAAGCACCGATACGCGAATGTCCACTTCTTCATTATCAACCTGCGTCATCATTTTCCCGTCCTGCGCCGAGCGATGCTCGTCGGTTCGGAGACGGCTCAGAATCTTGATGCGGGTCACGATAAGCTCGAGGAGACTTATCGGAAGACGCAACACGTCATGGAGGATGCCGTCTACTCGGAAACGGATCAGGCATTCATCCTTGTGCGGCTCGATGTGCACGTCCGATGCTTTGTTGTGATACCCATACTCAATGAGTGTGTCCACGATCTTGATGATCGAAACGTCCTGCGCTCGCGCACCCTTTGCCTTCAGCACGTTGACCTTGATGACGTCTTCGAACTGCTGCTTGATGCCCACGCGATACTGATTGAATGCGGCGCGTATCAGGCTCTCGGGCGCAAAATACGGAATGATCTTCTCGCCGGTCTTCTTCTCCAAAAGTTTCATGAAATCATAGTCGTCGGGATGCGTCATCGCGACCTTGAGCCCCTCCTCGTCACGCCTGAAGGTCACCGCAAGTTTCTTCGCCGCCACGATCTCAGGAATAATATTCAGAATATCGGTCGGTATCGATTCCCTCCGCGTGTCCACGAATTTCACTTTGTACAAATTCGCGATCAGCCTGCCCAGCTCATCAGGCTTGATCACGTCGCGCTCGATAAGAACATCCTCCACGGACCGGGACTCGCTTTCGGCTATCTTCTGGACCTCAGAGAGCACCTCTGCGGTCGCGAGGCCGACGCGCTGCACCTCTTGGATAATTTTTTGATCGGTCACCATATATATCATTCCATCCGATATCCGCAATCGGGGCAGAACTTCGCTTTGAGCTCGAGCTTGAAACCGCAATTCGGGCAGAAGTGATGCCCGCGTCCGGCTGACTCGTGTTTCGCCGACACCGATTGCGGAGTGCGCGGAGAACCTATGTCTTCAGAATGCTGCCTCGGCTCGGATTGTTTGATCGAGGCCTTGCGGTCGAGCTCCGCCCGAAGTGATTTTACCCCCGATCCATCGCTAACCCCGCGCGTCGCGCTCGCCTTCTTTAATTGAAGCTCTATCTTATCATTGATGATATCGAGCGTCGTATTATCCTTCACGAGATAATCAACTGCGCCGAGATCCAACGCCCGCTGCTGATCATCGCTCTGCGCAAGATTCGAAAGCACGATTACCGGTATTGATCGCGTCTCTTCATGTCGACCCAGCTCAGAAAGGATCTCGAAGCCGCTCTTATTCGGCATGATGAGATCGAGGATGATGAGATCGGGTTGTATCGAAGCAATCTGCTCCAGACCGTCATCTCCGTCAACCGCGAGATGCACTTCGTAGCCACGCTCCCTGAGCTCCGCTTCGTATACCTTGCGAAGAAAACTGTCGTCATCGATAAAAAGTATCTTTCCTTTACTCATGGGTGTTGGCGCATAATGCGCGGTGATTCAATACAACGACTGGTGCGCTATCCTCGGCGACGGCAACGCCGGCGACCAGCGGAAAACGCTTCAATGACGGAAGCGACTCGATAATGAGTTCCTGTTCGGAAACACCGACCGGAAGTCGCAGTGCGACGCGTTGTGCTTCGACGCGGATGAGGGCGACCGCTTCAGCGGCGACCGTATCAGCATCGGGGATCGCCATGCCGAGTAATTTTTGTATATCGCAAAATCGAACCGTGGAGCCTTTGTACCGAATCGTCGTTTGTTTTGGCTGCGGCTTCCCTTCATGTAATTGTATAACGTTATCAACGACAAATAAAGGAATGGCGAAGTAATACGGCCCCCAATGCCAGGCCAACGCGCGGAAAAGGGTCGGCGTCAGCGGAATCGTGATTTCGAAATGAGTCCCCCGCTTCCTGCCCGTAGACTCGCTCGAGTACGCTATCGTCCCTTGGAGCGTTCGGATATGACTATAGACCAGAGGAAGCCCTACTCCCCGACCCGAGATGAGCGTGGTCTCTTGCTTCGAGCTCACTCCGTGCTCAAAGAGGATGCGAAACTTCGCGTCAGGCGTCAACCGCTCAGCCCTCCCGAGGAGGCGCTGGCTTCTCGCACGGCGCGAGAGCGCCCCCCAGTCGATCCCTCGTCCGGTGTCGGACACACTCACGTGGATGACCCCTGACTTGAACTCAAAGATCAGACGCACCGTACCACGGTCTCCCTCGCGAAATCCATGGGCTACCGCGTTCTTGATCAGCTGCACGCATATCTCGCGCAGAGAATCCAGGACGTTCCGTTCGAAACGCAAATTGTTGTCACGCAACTCGAACTTGATGAACGCCCGGTTCTGCCTCGCGATGTCGCGCACGAGCCGCGAGAGAAAAACGAAATACTGTCGTATCGGTATCATCTTCATCGAGATAAGCGACTGCCGAAGCTCGCTTACCCGTGCCTCAAGATTATGAATCGCTATTTTCACACCGCCCATGTCATCATGCTGCGAAAGTCGCAACATCTGCTGATTGATGCTCACGATATCGTTCACGAGGTCCAGCTCGGCATCCAGCTCGTTCGTCGGCACTTCGACATAGCTGCCGAGTGGTTCGTACTGCGCGTCCTGTACCGGTGCCGCTGCCTTTTTCACTAACGCAGCAGGCGCCGACGCTGGACTGCCCTCCCGCATGATGAACGCCGTCGCCGGTCCGAGATCGATCTCGGTATTGGACTGTTGGATGGAGGCAAGGTTGGATCGAAACGCATCGACGACCACAAAAAGGCTGTCGATATCGCCTGCCGAGAGCTTCCTCTCACGATTTTTCACTCCGATGAACACCTCTTCCACGAGATGGACCGCGTTCGCCAGATGCAGATAACTCATGGTCGCTGCATAGCTCTTCAGCGAATGCAAGGCCATGAGAGCTTTCTCAATGGCGGCTGCATGAGCCGAGTCTTTCTCCAGAAGCACGAGCAAATCCTCGAACTCTTTGAGCTTCGTCTGCGTTTCGGCGATAAATAATTTTTTATACTGGGTCAGCTGCATACATGGCGCGTTATAAGACCTGGAACATCAAGCACGATGATACGACGTTTCTTTTGGACATTCACTCCCAGAACCGCATCACTCTGCACGGTTCTCACCGGTCGTACGGCCGGACGCGTGAGGATCTCGCCGACGACCGAAACGATGATCGCGTAGTAATATCCCTCATATTTCAGGATGAGCAAATCTTTCGCTGACAGACGGCTCCCGAGATTAAAGAGCGGAGCGATATCAATGACTGACATGATCTGACCCAGCACATAACTCAAGCCCAGGAATACACGCGAGGCATTGCCCGGAATCGCGGTGACACTGGGCAGCGAGCCGGTTCCCTCGACCGTCGCAAGCGGAACAGCGAACCAACGTTCACCGACTTGAAAGGTCAGGAGTGTTTGGGATGATGGCTGATGTCGGGCTCTTTTCATCGTCGTGCACCTATCATGCTGCCGAGCTTCGCGATGATACCGAGCAACTTATCTACTGCCGCGCTGTTCGCGCGAGCGCTGTTCTTCAGCTCTCCGACAAGATCAGTGACCTTGCCAGCCTCGCGAAGCGTGACCTTTGCCTGACCCGTCAGATCCTTCGAATGCGATGCGATGCTCTGGGTGCTCTCGGTCTGCTTCCGGATCTGGTCATCAATGATGGTCACGCTCTTTGCGATCGTAATCGCATCGTCGGACATCTCCTGGAGACTCGAGAGCGCCTTGTCGAGAACATGAAGGCTTCGCTGCGCCTCCTCGCGCTCCTGTGAGGCAGATGCCTTGCTTTGAGACAGCTGATCCTGGATCGTCCTGACAAGGTCATTGATATGAACGCTCGCATCGCGGCTCAGCACCGAAAGCCGCCCGACCTCAGACACCAGCGCCGAGAGGCTATGCGCATCTTTGCCGTCCTTGCTCGCTTCGATGGTCGCGTTCAGGCTCAAATACTTAATCGCCCTTGCAAGTTTCCGCACATCCGACGCGACCCGATCGACCTGCTCGCTGTACTGCTGCAAGGTCTGCAAGAGCGCCTCGTGTGCCGTAGCAAGTTTCTTGATGGTCGTGAGGGTCATACGAGCTTCCTCACCCTGCGTCTGGCTCTCGGTTGCCAGAGTGTCGATCTCCTTGACGTGTGTCGCCGCTTTCTTCGTCTGGCGACCGATGCCCGTCAATGACGAGACGATGGTCTCGAGCCCCGCGTCCAACCCCCTGATATCAGCATGCTGCGCCTTTGAGCTTTTCGACAAGCTTTCCGAGACCTGCTCCTGGCGCTTCATGACATCGAGGGTTGCTCCGATGCTCTGCTGGAACTTCCGGCTCGATATCTCGAGCTCCTGGATCGTCTTCTGAATCGGCTTCACCACGATATGACTCACATTTCTGACAAAAATATACAGAACGACCAACACGAAAATCAGGATAAAAATATAGGTCAAGAGAGCGCCCCGCAGATTCTCATACAATCCGCTCATGATCTCAACTGACTCCTGCGTCAGCACCAGAGTGACTTCTTGATCCAGAAGAATCGCCCGTCGCGCATGCAGCAGAACCTCCCGCCCATCGCTGAGCACTGTCCGAACCGACGCGACGCTATCGCGACCCTCACGGATCCAGGTTGCAAGTACCGGGCTCAGAGAACTCGCGTCGTTCACATCCTCCATCATGAGCGAGCGGCTCACCGCACGCGCTTCAGAATCAAATACGATAACATCCCCAGTCCGACCGATGTCATCCGACAGACCCACGAGACGCGAACGACTGAGGAAACGCGCGTCATTGATGTCACCATAGAGGAGCGCATCCACGCGATCCTGTGACTGAACGGCCACCAACCACTGGCCCTCAGCTGACCAAGGATACGCTATGACCAAAGCGCCAGAGACCAGCCGCGCATGCGGCTCATCGGACGGAAGCTCAGTAAGCCACGAAAGATCCGTGACGCCGGATACACCTTCGGGGTAAACTATGCTCACGCCCTCGACGAAATAGAGCGGAGCGGCATTGTTTTTTTGTAGTTGATCGAGAAATGAGTAAAGACCGGCAGTCCCTCCTGACTGTAATGCAAAACGATGTTCAATATCGCGCAGGCGCACCAGAGTATCGATCACATGGCCGCTCAAGCGATCCGATTTCAGCCGTGACGCGACTGCGAGCTGATGGTGTGCCGCTGTCTCTACCTGATTCTTTTCGAGTACAAACGAGAAATATGCAACAAGAGCGGACGGTATCACCGCGACCGCCAAAAACCAGACCGTAAAGATCAGATTGATCCGAAGATTCGTTCTCTCGATCATACGAAAATATAAAAAAATCGGTGTATCAAAACCGATCTACAGAAAACGTACACTGTGCGTTTTCAGCGCCACCTCCCCTTTTTTATTTTTTTGCATAGATTAGGGACGGTTTTGTTTTGATTTGTGATTTATTATAACAGATTCCAAAAAAATCACAAATACCGTCCGCTACAAGGGGACGATGGCGGGATGCACCGTGATGTCTTTGTTAAAAAAGACGTGACAGGCACCGAGTGTAATACCGGCGCCGTCTCGAACAATATAAAATCCTGTACTATAGTCAGACGGCTCAAGCGGCTCTTGCGGCAACTGTCGCAGGTAACCTGGTACAAGCGCCGCTTCAAGATTGTAGCAGGGCAGATCGCGATCCAATGCCGGACACCGCACAGCGCACTCAGAGCGGTTCGCGATCATCGCCGGCTCTGAGGGAATATCGAGATCGAGTACTCCGCGGTCGAGCGCGTAATACTCTACCGCTTGCGCAATGACCTCAAGATAGCGCCTGCGCTCAGCATTGAGTTCTGTCCGCCACTGCACGGGATAATTCGCAGCTGCGAGCAAGAGCATCGTAAGGAGTACTGTCGCAAGAACGGCGACGGCAAGCACGACCAGCATTACATGACGGGGCGTCTTGCTCATGAACCAGTCTTAAAAATCTCGCGGGCTTTTTCCCACATGCTCGAATCCCCCTGCTTCAGCATCCAGTACCACCACTCGACCCCCCAGAAATACGCCTGCCGGAAACCGGTTCGCCGCGCGATCTCCGCATTCGTCTCGAACTGGCGGAGTGAAAAAGACTTGGCCGCTTCGTTCGGGGTAATCGCAGTCACGCTTTGAAAGTGAGACGGCCAGGGCTCTGCCTGCAATTCGGCGACGATCATGCGAGAATGGTCCTTGTCGGCGAAGGCAGCTTTCACGCGATACAGAGCCGCGGGCCAAGGGTACCTGGTATAGCCGAAATAGTTGCTCCACACCACCCGATACATCGTCACGCCGAGGATGTCTGAATACCGAGCCGCCTTACGCCAACTATTCAGCTCTCCTGAGTCGGTCAGGATGATAGGCCGCGAGTCGCGTTCGCGGACGTACGAAATCTCTTGCTGTAAGAGATCGGGATTCGCTTCCGGACAAAGCCCGAACCAAGGGAAAAAATACTCGTTTTCAAGCTGCCAATACTGGATCGAGTCAAATTCCCTAAAAAATTCGAATGCCGTTTGCGCCGCAACAAGATGCCTCGCATCCACATGCGCTTCAGGCAGCACGCCAGTCCATGCGGGCTGGTGGCACTCAGGCCACCGCGGTAAGCGACGTCCGATATTCACGATGAATTTGACATCTCGTGCTTCCCCCTCCTTGAGCATCCACTCGTACTCTGAAAAATCGAACAATCCCGGCTGCGGCTCGATGTCGTCCCAGTACACCGGAAGCCGGATATTCTTCACACCAAGGTCATCGATGGTCGCGATATACGCCTCTCGCCAGTCGAGTCCGAGCTCCTGGGCGTACTTCTTTGAAAACGTGACCCCCCAGAAATTTGAGGATACCTCCTGAGCTTTAAAAACGGCGTGATGACCGTCAAATTTAACGTACCACACAAGCCAGACGCAGAGAGCGATGATGATAAGAAGAATCCGTTTTCGCTTCCGCCATTGCATAGTTTCAGGAAACAAGATACAAGCCGAGCGCGATAAGGCCTATCGCGAGAATTTTCTGGATGATCGTATTTGAACTCACCTTCTCGTGAAGTAACGTCGGTATCCGGAGCGAGAGAAGTGTCGCGAAGATCAGGACGAACGAATACTGCACGCCCAGAAGCGCAGTGACGACGGCGACGCTCACGCCCGGAAGCGATATCGCATACAGCTGTCCGAGGAATCCAAGCGCATTGAATCCTTGATTGGTGAACCAGACAGCCCTTTGCTTCCGGGAAATGCCGCCGAAGCTTTCCCACAGTGCGCGACGGACATCAGGTCGAGCGATCACGACCGCTATCGCTAT
>Ga0155892_104_pt1 | contig 11263 bp, 16 predicted proteins | sample RifCSPlowO2_01_FD_107546 | JGI IMG/M metagenome (GOLD analysis project Ga0155892, IMG submission 107546) | Candidatus Komeilibacteria bacterium RIFCSPLOWO2_01_FULL_53_11 | reverse complement strand
TGTACGACGCTCCTGTACCAGATCAGCTGCTTCGTAAGGAGTGGTTCCTGCCGGAAGCTCGCGCCGCCATGATGTATGACCCGCGCCTGCGGCAGATAGCGAATCGACGCGCCATTCAGACGTACGCGCCGGCACAGGTCGACTTCCTCGAACCACAGAAAGAATTTCTCATCAAAATACCCCACGGTATCAAGTACGCTCCGTCGAAAAAACATGGCCGATCCCATGGCTTGGTCAACCGCCTGCTCGCGCAAGGGGTCAAAATCGTCATAGTAATAATGTTTCAGCGCAGGCACGTGAGGCATGAGATGACTCAACTTCAAAATAATCAAGAGCTGTGAAGAGAGCGTCGGCTCTCTGCGTATTGAGCCGCGCTGGAACGTGCCGTCGGGATTCACAATGCAGGGCGCTGCAACAGCAACTTCGAGGTGCTCATCCATGTACGTGACGAGCGCTTCCAGCGCGCCAGCTGTAAGCTCCGTATCGGGGTTCAGAAAAAAAATATAGCGCCCTTGAGCCTTTGCCAGCGCGCGGTTGTTCGCCCGCGCGAAGCCTAAGTTTTTCGGCATGCGGAAGAGCTTCACTGCGGGGAATTCCTTTTGTACCATGGCGGTGCTGCCATCGGCCGATGCGTTATCGACGACAATGCTTTCGACCGAGAGCGCTCCGCGATGCTCCTCTATCGACGCGAGGCAGCGCCACAAAAGGTTCCGCACATTCCAGCTCACGATGACGATAGAAACATCCATGGCGCTTAATACGTTAGTTTTTTCTTTACGATCATGAGCATCTGCGAGACGGTAGCACTCCACGAATATTCCCGTACCGCATCGCGGCGCATGCGCTGTTTGTCTGAAGAATCTTCGACAAGCGCCCTGCCAATGCTCGAGTGAAACTCAGCCGTATCAGCCGCAAGATAGACGGCGTCCTGGAACATCTCTGCGCCTGAATGCCTGGTCGCAACCACCGGTTTCCCGCAGGCGAGGTATTCATACACCTTCATAGGATTCGTCGAGGTGATGAATGTGGATACTTTGTGCGGTATCAGCGCGACATCGAACTGCTGAATGTACGCGGGCGCTTCATCGTATGACTTATATCCGAGAACGTGAACATTCTCGCGCGTTTCAAGCCTCTGCTTATCCCGATCGGACCAGACCGGACCCACCATGACGAACGACTTGTCAGGGTTCATACGCGCGAGGTCGACGATCATATCGACATCGACTCGATCCTGGATGATACCGATATACCCCACGATCGGGCGCTGGATATCAGCGATATCGCGATTAACAAGTCGACGCGGGGTCTGATAATGCGCGAGGTCGACGCCGTTGGGGATCCAATAGACGTTCGGCTGGTTGTCGAAAAGTTTTTGCAACTCATCCGCAACCGTAAAAATGATGTCGGCCTTCTCCTTAATATACGCGTAGTTCTCTTTCAGCATCGGCACGAACTGCCGGTATGACGAGTGCTCTGCCCAGTTGTCCACGGCATCGAAAACCGTCAGTCGCTGGCCGAGACTTCCCGTATGCTTCATCGCTGGCGGGAAAAATGACCACACGACCATGTCGCGAAGCTCAAGACGCTCTGCAACGGCCTTGAGGCGCTGCATGAATCGCTCGGGAGATTTATAAAACGTGCAGTTCGAATACACGGAGAGCTTATCCGAGATCTCCGTGAGCCGTTCCGTGAGACTCCGATAGCGGACTTTGCCCTCGGGAAGGCTCATCAGCACATTCTCCTTATAATTCCTGAGAGCGCGCTTGAAAGTCAGCGGCGGATAATCGACCGCCAGAATGCGCCTGACGTCTGATGAACGTACCAGCTCATCGAGCACGTGGTAGTTGCGGTTGTTCACTCCATGGAGCCACTCCGCATAGCTCGACATATTCAGCATGATGACATCAAAGGGGTGCATAGTTACGAACACACTGATTCGATCTTTTTTGCCTGTTGCTCCCATGTCGGCACTGTCTGCAAACGACGGCGTGCATTCTCTCCCAACGTCGCGGCGCGGCGAGGATCCGCAAGGAGCGACTGTATCGCGTCGCGAACCGCATCATGCGTTACCTCAGAAAGAAGTATGGCGTTCTCATCCGACCCCAGCGCTTCTCGCTCACCGAATGAATCACCCGCGATGATCGGCAGGCCAAATGACGCCGCCTCAAGAAATACGATACCGAATCCCTCCACATCACTGCCGATCTTGAACGTCGGAAGCACGAAGAGATCAGCACGGTCATAATACGCCCCCAGCTCGCTATCAGTCACGTCCGTGCGAATATCTACGTTTTTTTCAAGATGCAGCTCATGGATGATGCTGCGAAGACGCGCTTCCTCAGGGCCAGAACCGACTATACAATACCTCAGAGCAGGAGATCGCTTGAGAAGGTCCGGCAGGGCACGGATAACGAGCTCAAAGCCCTTACGGCGAACCAAACGGCCGACCGAAAGTAGAACAGTATTGCCACGATAGTGCTCATCGAGAGCTGCGCGAGTTTTGCCGTTCACGCTCAGTCGAGCGGCGTCGAGCGATGGCGTAATGGTGGTAAGCGGCGTCGGTATCTCCAGCGCGTGCACGAGACGGCCGGTCGCATCGCTGTTGACGACGATGTGTTTGGCTGACCTCAGGATATCGATCGTGAGCGCCCGCTTGCTCTGAAGCGCAAGGCCAATGTCGAGACCATGCAGCGAAATGACGTACGGAATGCCTTTTGTCTGAAAAAGGCGGTTGGCGACAATGCCCAGAGGAAGGATATGCGGCGTAAAAATAAGCTCGCCCCGAAATTCTTGAATAAACCGCGACAGCACGCGAACGCCTCGGCGCCATCGTGGCCGAACAAGCCGCGACAAAAGACGCAGCGAAGCAACTTGGGACGTCGTATCTTCAAGCATGGGCTGATCAGTAATAACCTTATATCGCTCGGGCGGCAGGTGCCGGAACAAATTGTAGCAATACATACCTATGCCTCCTCGATACGGATAGTATTCATGCGTGAGAACAATGACCTTTTTCATCGTCGTACAAGCGTTTTTAGATAGCGTAGATCGTCTTGTTTAACGACCCGCAGCAGATAGATCAAAACAAGATACACGACGGCAGCGGGGACGACTGCAAAATACCAGTTCGTGGCGCGCATGATGGCGCCGGTTACGATACACATGACGACGGCAGCGATCACGAGACGAATAAAAGTTGTAACGAGCGACCAGTCGAATGAAACCAGACGCCGTGCCGCGATAATGCCCAGAACGAAAATAAATAGCGTGCTCACCGAAGAGGCGATTGCGGCTCCTAAGGGCCCGTACTTCGGGATCAGGATAAGGTTCAGAACGACATTCAGCGCCATCGTTATGCCCAAATTCAGCGTCTGCACGTTCTGCTTGTTACAGGCATTGAGGAGCGCAGCCACCGGAAAATTCAAAAAAAGGAATGGCAGTGAGGACAGGAGAACGATGAGGGGTACTATGGCACCATTATATGCGTCCGTATAGACCGCGGGTATGACCCAGAAAGCAAGCGCGCTGACTCCGAACGTAATCGGCATCGCGATAATAAGCAAATAATGCATCGAGCGCATGAACGTATCGGTCAGTCGTTCCTTGTCGTTGTTCCAAAAATACGAAAAAGCGGGATACAATGCCGCGACGAAGGCAAGCGGTAAGAATTGGAACGCGAAGGTCGCTTTATAGGCGACGCTGTAAATACCGACCGCCGCATCACCGGACATGAACCGCAAAAAAACGGTATCAAGATACGCATACAGCTTCGTAAACACCGCCGCGAGCGCGAAAGGGATCGTCAGTCGTATCAGATGCTTCGTCAGCGGCCAGTCATAGCTTGTCCTGAAGCGTATGCCGAGTTTTTTGACGATAACGACGATGGGAACGGTTGCATTGAAAATACTCGCGAGGAGTATCGCGCTCATGATAATCCTGATATCGGCGCCGCGATATACAGCAAAACCGCCCACGATGATGACGATGACCTGAAAAAGCATCGCCGTGACACTTTCATAGGTGAGGTTCTGATGCGCGCGTATGGTGGCGTAAAAGGTGAGTGCAAAGCTGTCCGCAAACGCTATGGCGACACCGATATATATCAAGTGTCGGACGATGACCTCATCGATCACGTGCGGCACGATCATGAATACTCCTGCTGCGACGATCGCCGCGAAGATGATCTTGAGCCCGATGATCTGCGAGAGAATAGATTTCGCGTGCTCGGGCTCCTTTGCCACCTCTCGCGTCAGCACAGGAGTGAAGCCCAGGTCGATCGCCGCAGTGATGATTGCGGCGACGGACATCGCAAAAAAATACTTACCCGTAAGGTCAGTGCCGAGCGAACGGGCGAGGTATGAAAAGTATACAAAAGACAGCACTTTCTGTACTGACAGTGCCGCGATATAGAACGTCGTATTCGTTGCAATTCGCCGCTGCGTGACTGACATGACGGCCTGAACTATACCATTTGCCCCGGGAAATCTCAACTATTTTGACTCTTAAGAAAATGGGCCAGTCGCGTTCAGCGCGACTGGCCCCACATGCGTACGCTTCGACCTTCAATCTCCGCTCTCTGGCGCAGGACTTGGCAGCTTATTCGTGAAGAGCAAGATGAGCAGAGCGAAGGGCCCGAGAAAAAGACTCAGAACCCACCACGCAAAGCCGCTCCTGTTCTTTCCTTGCGCGATGCCAGCAATGACGAGCGACAGCGTGGCCCATATCCATCCGACTTCTTTCGTCAATTCTTCCATCACGCCTCCCTAGACCGAAAACCATCTGATGGCATCTGCTTCATTGAAGAAGAGGCCGAAGTACGACTCGGTCACCGTTTCGGATATCTTGCCGTGTACGCGGCTTGACTCCTTTACCAGGAGCTTTGCTGTCCCACCGACATCACGGATCTTCTTGAAAGCCGCGACGAGCTGTCCGAAACCGTCCGAGTCGACATAGGTAGTCTCGGTGAGGTCGACGAGGACCTGTCGCGACCCCTTCCGAAGCAGGTCGTGAACTACGTCGTCAAGAGTAAGCTCGCTGCTACCGATCGTGAGCTTGCCGCTCACCTTAAGGATAGTGATGCTACCCCTCCCCTCAGTCGCGATTCGTATCATTCTTCCTCCGTCCGCCGTTTACTGCCGCGAGGCCCTTTTCGTCGGTCTCGCAAGACTCAATGTGAACGTCGAGCTTCAGAACGCGCGTGACCACTTGCCCTTCGATCATGGTCAGAGTAATAAGCAGGACCTCCGCGCCGACCTTTCTTGCCCTGCGGGTGGCATCAAAGATCTCGGCCATCCCGACGGTGTCGATCACCGAGAGTGATCGAAGGTCAAGCGAAAGCTTTTTCCTCCCGGCCTCAAGGAGCTGATCGATCATGAGATGAAGCTCAGCGACCGGACCAGGGTCCACGAGGGCCCCGCTCAGCACGAGCGTCGTCACTCCTTCTGTCTCGGTAATATCGATGCGCATGGCGTGGATCCTCCCAAAACTGTTGTTTTAAAGAACCTCATAACATACCATCTGAGACACCAATGTCAATGTGAGCCGAGTTACTACGCCATCCCTTTCCCTATTACAAAAAGCAGAGAGTATTTCTATCCTCTGTTTCCAGCTTTCAGAATCCTGCTTGAAACTATCGCTTGCTCCACCCTTCGACTTCGCTCAGAGACTATGTTCAGAGTGTCGTAAACCCCTTAGCGTTTGCTCCACTGAAACGCCTTGGCCTGATGTGTAGCTTGACTTTATTACGTCCTACAATGGACCTCCTCGCAGCAAGCTGACACGGAATTAGCAAGTTAAAACAAAAACTCTCTCGATATAGTGCTTAAAATATTAGCCTCGCGGATGATACCTCCTCAACCTTGAAATCTTCAGAAACCCAAAAAGTTTTAAGCTTTAACACTCTCCAGCTATACTGCATATTGCTTACCTTTCGAATAAATACTTTCTTCATAGATATCGGCAGAGCTATAGCATAATATCGACTACTGTTGGGCGTATTTCCTTTTTTATTCATTCGTGACATGATCTGACCTAAAACATGGTATATTTTATCGTGCCTCGTTGAATCTCTCTTAGAATCTCCTTTACATTCAATGTAGTAATATTTCCCCCACTTAGGCCTTTTTGCATAAATATCAACCCCATGCTGACCTTGACTTCGGGGCGTATTTGACATCACCCATTCCTTATCTATTAAATAACTTCTCACAGATGCTTCGACTTGTTTTTCGGTCAGCATATAATAGATATTAAATTAACAAATCTCTTTTATAAGTAGTTTAATCCGAACTATTTAAATTCATTAATCTTGGCTTCAAAATCACCAGTGCTCATGTATCGATAAACTGTTCTTTCAAAGCCATAAAAAGTTTTTTCAAAAATAGGTTCAAATGTTATCTCATCTCGAACCGCAAAGTAATATATGGTCTTCTCAGAATTGTCTTCATCTTTTTCGTCCATTGGCGAAGTGGTTTGATAGGCGTACAAACACTTGCCTAAGGATTGACTATAAAAAATCCTGTAAACTATATGCTCCTCTCCAACTTTATTGGACATCGCCTCAGCATATGATAGGCACTCTTTATCCTTATTCAATTGCGAATTATCATTTGCTAATAGACCAGAATTAATGCCCAGAAATTCATTACTCTGCTTACGAATGTTAAATTTTTTTTCAGGATTAGCTGCGTTGCATCCCACCAACCCCAAAATAAACCCAAACATCAATAGTTTGAATAATATTATTTTCATAACCTAACCCTACACCCATTCCCTCCTTCCATCAATCCTCACTTATGAAATAAAACGCACACCCAAGCTGATGCTCGGGGTTTTTCGGTTTAAACAAAAAATCAGCCAGAAATCTGGCTGATTTTGTAATTTCCAAGTAATATTTAGCGTTTACTCCACTGGAGCGCACGTATAGCGGTTTTCCACCCTTCGACTCACTTCGTTCGCTCAGGGTGTCGCAAACGGATTACCGTTTGCTCCACTGCGGCGCACGGCGAGCTTTCTTGAGCCCCGGCTTTTTCCGTTCCTTGATTCGCGCGTCACGAGAGAGAAATCCGACTTTCTTCAGTGACTGCCGGAATTCAGGGTTGAGCTCAATGAGCGCCCGCGCAACGCCGAGGCGTATCGCCTCCGCCTGCGACTTGATACCGCCGCCCGTTACGCGAACCGTGATCTCACGAGCAAGCTCACCGACAAGCGTCAGTGGACTTGTGATCGTGTTCTGCCACTCTGCGTAATTGAAATACTCTTTAAAATCTCGATCGTTCACCGTGATGCTGAGCGTTTCAGCTGGCTTTAATTTTAAACGCACGCGGGCGATCGCGGATTTCCTGCGTCCGACCGTTGCGATATAGTCTCGTTTCTTTAAGGTCATACAGACGTTATTTCTTGTCTTTTACAAATGATAAGCGCTTGAGCATGCCGTTCCGAAGCTTATTTTTCGGCAGCATGTTCTGGACCATCATCCTGAGCACATGCTCGGGGCGATTTTCAAAAAGCTCGGACAATCGTGTCGTGCGGATACCGCCGGGATATCCGGTGAAACGATGATAGACCTTCTTTTCAAGCTTCTTGCCGCTGAATCGCATCTTACCGGCGTTCTCGATATGCACCGCGTCTCCGCCGTCGATGTTCGGTTGGTAGCTCGGCTTGTGCTTGCCTTGCAGAAGCACGGCTATCTGACTTGCGAGCCGTCCCGCGATCTTATCTGCAGCGTCTATCGTGTGAATAATCCGTGCCATGGTCATTATACAAATTCAATGATCGCCATCCTCGCGCCGTCTCCCTGTCGGGAGCCGATCTTCGTGATCCTCGTGTACCCGCCGGCCCGGTCCTTGTACCGAGGCCCCAGCACGTCAAGCAGTTTCTGAACCACCTTCTTCTCCGGCAATACTTTTCCGAGTGCCTGCTTCGATGCGCGACTCTTGCTCTTGCCCCGAGTCACGAGCCGCTCGACCATCGGTCGCACGGCCTTTGCTTTCGCCTCGGTAGTCCGTACCTTTTCGTACAAAATAACGCTCATCGCGAGATTCGAAAGCAGCGCTTTACGCGGCCCTTGCTCTCTCCCAAACTTTGCTGTTTTTTTGAGGTGACGCATGATGCGTGATTATTCCTTCGTTTCTGGCTCAACTTTCATCTCTTTCTCGTCGGCGACAGCATCATCAGCGACTTCCTCCGGAACCTCCTCCTCAGGCTTCGGTTCCTTCTTTGAGCGCTTCGCATCCTCTGCTTCTAGAACAGCGGCAAACTGCTCCTGCAATATCGTCACCGCCGACGCGATCGCCTCCTTCGCGCTCATCGTGCCATCGGTCGTGATGGTCAAGATCACCTTCTCATAATCGGTACGCTGTCCGACGCGCACATGTCCGATGTTCAATCCAGTATTCTGTATCGGGCTGAAGATCGAGTCGATCTGCATCAACCCGATATCCTTCTTGTCCACGACGCGTTCTTCGACCGGTTCATATCCGATACCGCGTTTCACCATGATTTCCATGATGAGCTCGGCCTTCTTGTCGGTCAGGGTCGCGATGACCATATCTTCGTTGATAATCTCTACTTGTGAATTCTTCTTTATATCGGCAGCGGTCACGACCTTCTCACCCTTGGCCGATAGTTCCAGCATAACTGGCTCATCAGAATGACAGACGAGTCGCAGCTTCTTCAGATTCATCATAATCTCCACAATGTCCTCTTTGACGTGCTCGATGGTATCGTATTCGTGCTGAATGCCCTGAACCTTGATCGCACTCACGGCAGCGCCAGGAAGCGACGAGAGAAGAACGCGCCGCAAGGCATTACCGAGCGTGATGCCGTATCCGGGATAGCACGGCTCAATACTGACTTCGCTTCTAAAATCCTTTCCTTCTTTGATAGCAATCGTCGTTGGCGCGGGAATGTGTAAAATCATAGGTTTTATTTTTTGTATAACCGTTACTAATTAACGTGAATAGTATTCGACGATAAGCTGCGTCTCGATATTCTGCGGCAGTTCTTCCGGTTTCGGCTCGGAAACGACGCGAACCGTGAGATGCGCTAGATCGGTCGTAAGCCATCCCGGCATCTCAGTCTTTTTCTTCGCTTCGATAAGATTCTTCCAGTACGCATGGTTGAGTTTGTTTTTACGGACCTGGATCTCGTCGCCGACACGAACCGTATACGAAGGGATATCGACACGCTTACCGTTTATCTGAAAATGACCGTGGTTCACGAGCTGGCGGGCAAGTTGCTTTGTCGCAGCAAGGCCTGACCGGAAGATGACATTGTCGAAGCGTCTCTCAAGCAACACAAGAAGATTCGTGCCTGCGTTCCCAGAAAGCTTCCGCGCACGTTGAAACGTCGTTCGGAACTGTCGTTCAAGAAGACCGTAAATATATTTAGCCTTCTGCTTCTCACTGAGTTGCTTGCCGTAGTCGCTGAGCTTCTTTCGAATCTTTTTCTGACCGTGCTGCCCCGGCGGATAATTTCGTTTGATGACCGGACATTTGTACGTATCACAAAGCTTGACTCCGAGGCGGCGACATAATTTATGTTTTGGGCCCAATGCGCGTGCCATAGTTTATACTCTTCGTGGCTTCTTCGGTCGGCAGCCATTGTGAGGGATAGGCGTGACATCCTTAATGGAAAGCACCTCAAGACCGTTCGCGTGCAGCGCACGCACCGCCGACTCCCGCCCAGAACCGACGCCCGTGATAAACACGTCAACTTCTTTGAGATTATACTCACGAACCCGGTCACACGCATCGCGCGCAATGACGCTCGCGGCGTACGGCGTCGATTTTTTTGGCCCACGGAATCCGGTCCGCCCAGCAGAAGACCACGTCAATACGTTGCCATGCGGATCCGTCAGCGTCACGATCGTATTATTATAGGTCGCCTGCACGTATGCGCGTCCGCGCGTTACCAGCCGCTTCTTCTTCTTTCGAACGCGTACCTTTGGCTCTGTCACTGTTGCTGTCGTCGTTTCCATATATGGTTAGCTCTTAATCAAAATTCTATGTCTTTGCGGCGGATGTTTTGCGGCCGCTGCCCATCGTCCTGCGCACATTTCCGCGCACCGTGCGCGTATTCGTCTTTGTGCGCTGCCCGCGCACCGGCAAGTGTTTCGCATGTCTGATGCCTCGATAACAGTTGATTTCCTTCAGACGCTTAATGTTCGTCAATACTTCTCGCTTGAGATCACCCTCTACTTTATGCGTATCTTCGATCATCCGGCGCAAACGATTGACATCATCGTCAGACAGATCCTTGACGCGCGTATCAGGATTGATGGAGAGCTCCGCGAGCATCTTCCGTGACGTGGCAAGGCCAATGCCATAAATATACGTCAGCGCTATCTCAACTCTTTTTTCTGCCGGAATTGTCGCTCCTGCGATACGTGCCATATTCGCTATCGCTCAAGTGAAAAATTTACAATAAAAAGTGTAAAATTGTATACTGCGCATCGTACACTATCGAAAAAACCATCGCTGAAGGCGATACCAGAACTTTCCATTTTTAACGTTAAACTTGAAACTTTCATTATCCTTGGCGCTGCTTGTGCTTCGGGTTGTCGCATATATTAACAATTCGTCCTTTGCGGCGGACGATCTGGCATTTTTTGCATATTTTCTTTACTGATGCGCGTACTTTCATGCTACTTCCGATACGTAATGCGTCCCTTTGTTAAATCATAGGGGCTGATCTCAACTCGGACTCTATCACCGGGCACAAGCCTGATGCGATTCATGCGCATTTTCCCCGAAAGGTGCGCAAGAATCTCATGACCATTGTCGAGCGTAACTCTGAATGATGCGCTCGGCAACAATTCATTGACAACGCCCTCCATCTCAATAAATCCCTTTGACGTTTCCTCCGTCGTTTGTGGCATTAGGTGGCCTTAAACAAAATCGAACCAATACTAGCTTGGTCGGCTATAAATTTAACTGGTCATAATTATACAGTTTTTCGTCTGCATGTCAATTCAGAGGCATTCATGGACGAACTTTCGTCCTCTAATTTCAGGCCTAATATTTGCAAAAAAACAATATCGCTTACACTTCGGAGGCGAAAAACGCCTTATATTAGCGGCATATATGTACTTGACAACATTGACTATCCATGATATGATATTTTATTCCTTAGCTGGCGCCCCAAGTCTAACATCGGGCAGTCGGCGAAGGAGCAGATCTTTCCGAGGGGCCGTCGGGGTTACCGTTACATTTCTGGCGCTTTTACACCAAGAATTTCAGGCCACCCGGCCTGTTTTTTG
>Ga0155892_112_pt1 | contig 11891 bp, 10 predicted proteins | sample RifCSPlowO2_01_FD_107546 | JGI IMG/M metagenome (GOLD analysis project Ga0155892, IMG submission 107546) | Candidatus Komeilibacteria bacterium RIFCSPLOWO2_01_FULL_53_11 | reverse complement strand
TACAATGGAATATTCAGTCGGTTATTACGGTATTCGGGCTCCCCGGCAAGGAATTTGTCGGCGCCCCCTGGTATATCGTCTTTTTGACCGTCATTATTGATATTGTTGTTTTCGTTGCAATCGTGATACTGGCGCTCATCGCATGGGCTATCGCGCATCCGTTCTCGGCCGTGTGTGCGCTCTTCCTGAGCTCGTTCGGTGATACGTGGTATGGTTGGCTTGCTGAAAAGGCATGTAGCGCGGTCGGCTATAAACCGGGCGCATAAAATTATATGGATCGACGAAGACTACTTCTGATTATCGCTTTCATCATCTCGGTCATGGTCTTCGGCTTTCTGCTCTATTACTTTTTTTTCAGGGATCTGGCAGGACCGGAAGGCCCCGCAAATGTCAATACGGGAAACGGCGTCCTGCCGATCCCGACGAACGGCAATATTTCGGTTGTCGGGAATGAAAATCGCAACGTAAGCTTTCCTGATTTCGGCGGTCGCATCGATCTGAATGCGCCGAGAGACGTTGCCCGGGGAGGCCTCACGAACGTGAGCGACTACGGCAATTTCCAAGTGCAGAATTTCGTTTCCGCTCCCGCAGGCACGCATTTTTATGACCGCCAGGCGTCACAGTTTTTCACCTTTGACGGTGTCCGCATCGTCCCGCTCTCGGATGAGAAATTCTACAACGTGCAGGCGGTTACGTGGGCGAAAGATCTGAAAAAGGCGGTTCTGGAATATCCCGACGGTTCGAATATCGTGTATGACTTTGCCACGAAGAGGCAGGTTACGCTTCCACAAGAATTGACCGATTTTTCATTCGATACGACCGGCAAGGCGATCGCCGGCAAGTGGTTCGGCGACAGTGAGGACGAGAACTGGCTCATGGTCGGCGGGACAGACGGTTCGAATCTGCAGCTCGTGGAGCCGATCGGCGATCAGTCGAATAATGTCCATGTTGATTTTTCTCCCGACAACCAGATCGTCGCACTGTACCGACGGCCTGCGAACGCAGATTACCAGACTATCCTTCCCATTGGCCTCCGCGGTGAGAATTTCAGATCGTTCGACGTGCCGGGCTTGAAGTTCGAGAGCAAGTGGTCGCCGTCAGGCAACGCCCTGCTCTACAATGTGACGACGGCGAAAAATGAGTACAAGCCGGAGCTCTGGCTCACGACCGGCACGGACGAGGTGCTCGGCACGACGCATCTGGACCTGAAGCTCACGACGCGCGTCGAGAAGTGCACCTTTGATTCCTCCGGTGACTCGATCTATTGCGCGCAGCCCGTGAGCCTCGACAGGGGAGCGGGGCTTTACCCCGAGATAGCTGTCGGCACGCCCGACACGTTTTACCGGATCGACCTCAGGAGCGGGCAAAAAATACCGCTTGCAGTACCGGTCGGTTCGCAGGCAGGCTACAGCGCGGAGTCCGTCTTTCTTTCGAGCGACGAATCGCTCCTGTATTTTGTGGACGCAGTGACGCAGCAGCTGCATTCCATACGGCTGAAGTAGGATGAAAATTTTTTTCTGGATTTGCATCACAGTCGTTATAGTGGCGCTGGGCGCAGGTTTCTACGTGCTGCAGAATGCCCCGCCTGAGGCAGAGACGTCCGAGCCGACGATCACGGACCGCGTCCCCCTGGCGGCCCAGCCGACAGACCCCTTCAAGGGCGAGCGCGATGCTCCAGTAACCGTGATTCTCGTAAGCTCTTTCGGGTGCCCGGCCTGTAAGGATGCCGCGGTCGTCGCCGACCAGCTGCTTGCCTCATTCCCGGATCAGGTCAAGATCGTGCGAAAGGACCTCCCGGAGTCGACCGGCGCAAGCTATTTCGCCGCCATCGCCGCGCGCTGCGCGCAGCAGCAGGGAGGTAACTATCGGTACTGGCAATACCACGATATTCTCTTCAGCCGCCAGGAGGAGCTGTTGAATTTTCTGCTCTATAGCGCCTGGGCCCGCGAGCTGGGACTCGATGTGGAGCGGTTCGACGCCTGCTTCGACGGACAGCAGACAAAAGCCCTCGTAGATGCTAATATTAGAGAAGGCCTCGCGGCAGAGCTGGATTCGGTTCCGTATGTTCAGATCAACGGTTCAAAAGGGTTTGCCGGGAGCGTAACGCTCGGCACCCTGCGCGAGATGGTACAGCGTGAGCTCGACAGCGGTATATGAGTCTACGTGGAAAAAAGAGAAAGATACTTATTGCTGCTCTGGTATTGGCAAGCGTTGTTCTGTTTGGACAGGCCGCATTTGCGCAGGCGCCTCCGAGCGCGACGCAAGGTCAGTTAACAAAACCTATTGGTTTTGATTTTGCCGCGGGCATCAACTTTAGCGATAAGTTCAGCGCGAACGTAGAAAATGTCACGCCTGATTTGCTCGCGAACTATATCGCGGAGCTGACTCGTTTCTTCCTTCGGCTCGCGGTGGTCCTGGCAGTGCTCATGATCACAATCGGCGGTTTCCAGTGGCTCATCGCGCTCGGTAACGCCTCGAAGATATCGAACGCGAAGGACACCATCCTGGAGGCATTCATCGGCCTTATGCTTGCGCTCACCTCATACCTTATCTTTTCACAGATTGACAAGTCCTTCGTCGAACTCAAAAGTCTGGATATTCTCGATAGATCATCTTCCCTTGCTTTGAAGTGTAACGGTTTTTTCACGAGAGACACATGTAATAATATTGCGTTGCATCCCGATTTAACCTGTAGCTGGGCATGTGATCCACACGACGTGCAGGTGAATTTCTGCTCAAATAAGAGAGAAACAGAATGCGATGTTACGTCAGACTGTGGCACCGGTGGTGGGACCTGTGTGATAAAAAAATGCTGCTCCTCAGGATCTGCCGTATTCACGAGTGCCTGCATAGAGGCTGTTAATCATCCTAATATTATTCGTGGTAAGGTATTTGCCTGTCGCCCAGTTATTTACCAATTGGGGCTGGCAGCTACTAATGCTCAGTCTTTGGATAGTAGGATTTGGCTGACAGACATTACGAACGACGGATGTGGTGCTGTTTTTCAAGTTGTGGACCGCAGCGGGCTTCCACGTGATCCGTCGGATAACGCTTCGTGTGAATTGATCAAAGAATTATCAATAAGGGTCAACGCTGGAACAGCACTCACAAATGGCATCATTAACGGATACCCGACTAAATGTGGCGGGTCTGGTTCAGGAAACAATTTTACAATACAGTTCGATTCAAGTCATTGTAATCCTCAAATTAACAATTGAGACTCGAATGCTCACGTACGCAGACGCGCGCATATTTCTTGAGCTGATTAATTTGGTTCAATGATAAATGTCAGCATGAAGGACGCCAGAATTTTTACTTGTTCAAAATGCGACGCGCAGTATCCGAAATGGACTGGGCGTTGTTCTGAATGCGGAGCATGGGGAACCATCGCCGAATCGCAGATTCAGAAACCATTTCTGAAAAAAAAAGAGAGTGTTGTGAGCGGGGCGCCTGCTCAGGTTACGAGGCTACAAGATGCCTCAGGCGCTGCTGTCGAGAGGCTATTGGCAACTCAATTTCCCGCAGTTAAAGTGTTTGCCGGAGGGCTTGCGCGTGGCAGTCTCACGCTCATGACCGGTGAGCCCGGAGCTGGCAAATCAACGCTGTGCCTACAGCTCGCACACAATTTCAGTAGCCGTTTCAGGGTACTCTACATCACGTCAGAGGAGTCGGTCGGCCAGGTCCGGGAGCGGGCGTCGAGGATGGGTTCGTTCGGAGAGTCCTTTCTTTTGGCCGAAAGTTTTGACCTTGGGACGATCCTCGCGACCATGCGAACCGAGCGGCCCGATGTCGTCGTTATTGATTCGCTCCAGACCGTTACCGCGAGCGATATTGAGAGCGACGCGGGCTCGATACAGCAGATTCGCACTGTCTCCGCACAGCTCCGGGAGACGGCAAAGCGGGAGAACATCGCTATCATTCTCATCGGCCATGTGACGAAGGACGGGGCGCTCGCGGGTCCGAAATCGCTCGAGCACCTAGTCGACGCGGTTTATTACCTCGAGACTGACACGAAACGCCCCTACAGGCTCCTCCGGAGCTACAAAAACCGGTTCGGCGAGAGTGGGAAAGTGCTTGTTTTGCAGCTTACAGCGAAGGGCATGATCGAGGTCGCGAACGCGGCGACGATCTTCATACAGAATTACGAGTCGAAGCCCGGCTCGGTTATCACCGTTACGCTTCTCGATGACCAGATATTCTTTCTTGAGGTGCAAGCGCTTGTCTCAAAGAGCGCCTTCGGCTATGCGAAGCGGACCAGCTCAGGTTTCTCACGTTCACGACTGGAGATGCTCCTTGCCATCGTAAAAAAACACCTCCACATCGATACGGACGCCTATGACGTCTATGTCAATATCGCGGGAGGATTTCACGTGAACGAGCCGGCGATGGATCTCGCCGTCGTTGTCGCGCTCCTGTCGAGCATCAAGGAGACGGCGCTTCCTGGCAATACCGTCGTCTTCGGTGAGGTCGGGCTGTCGGGAGAGCTTCGCATCGTGCGCGACACCGCCATGCGCCTCGCGGAGAGCGCGAAGAATAAATTCAAAATAGTCTACCTGCCCCCTTTGGAGAAAAAGGTTTCGAGCGCGTTGCAGCTGAAATCCTCCAACTCTCTCTCAGAATTGGTCGCCGCGCTTGCGTGGTGAGGAAAGCGAGCCATGCTTCTAAAGAGGGCTAATTTGTCGGCAATCGTGCCGTCTTAGGTACCGTGTGAGCAGATTGCACCAACGCATCTTCCGGTGCTTTGACGGAAGGTAATCTGTTGTCTGTTAAGTTGCATATCCATTCGATCTCTTTTCCGCTCGGGACGCTCACCGTCACAAAGTTTACAAGATCGGTATACCAATCGAGTGTAAGTCCTTTCGATTGTATAAATGCCCGAATTTCATCCTCTGATGTTCCTTTCTTGTAACCAACGCTAATAACGCCTTGCTGGATAGCCGCCAGAGGATATCCTAGATTTTCCGTCTTTTGCCACTCGCTGATGCACTGTGCCAACTGCGAATTTTGCGGAGAAATGAATTTGAATGTTTTGAGTATTTCCAAATGAATGTCGTCATAATTATGGTATCCGATTATATATGCCCTATTATTGTAGGGGATAAAAATGTAAGTCCGTTCAAGACCAATAGCGGTACTGGCGGTTAATTTATAGGCGCCTACACTATCAATAGTATATTCTTCCTGTTTCAGGATCTTTGATAGCGCATAGCCGTTAAAAATATCTGATGAATTGTAGTCTTCAATAAACTGATCCAAGGTTTTATTTTCTACCGAGATATCGACCGAACCGCCTCCTTCAGGCATATCTCTCCATTGTTTGGCTGAAATATATACTGTGTCGTCTGATTCCTCGGCCTCCCAGTCGCCTGGGTACCCAATGCTATATCCAAGACTTTCATTGCGGTACGTTTGCCAAGAAGACACATCATTGAGTGTCTTTTTGCTTTCCAATACCGTAAGCGTTCTGACGGTAATTTCATTACCACTTTGCCACCCCTCGACTGATACGCGATCAGCAGTTGGAAGAAAAGTTGCACAATCATGAATCGCAGTAAATTGGCATACGCTGGTCGATGTGAACAGCAATTTTACACTCAGCGCTGGCGCTCCAGGCTTTTCATAAGCCAAATACCATGCATCTTTTTCCATTCCGGGATTATTTTGAACAAGAATGCCAGTGAGGGTAACGAGTGATGCCTGGTTTTTGAGACACACGCATGGGCACATCATGCCCGCTACCTTTCCCAGAACATTTTTTGGTGAATACCCTGATGGCGCAGGGCCGATGGTATCTACAATTGTTCCTCCTTGCGCAACGCAGTCTTGTGGGCTCATTTCACTGTTAATCGAAGAATAGTCTGACCAATTTCCGACTGTATGCGCCTGTCTATAGGTCAGATACGAAACAACCCCGCCCACCATAAGCGCGATGACAAGCGATACAATCAAAATCAATTTTTTCATAGTTGATTAAAAATTGACCCAGTTATTCTATTGATTTCTGAAAAAAGTGGAGATGAGGCATCTATTTCTATGTCGCAGCTGTCGATAATCTCTTCGCGGCCATTAATATAGAAAGTGTAGGTTGGTGAAGAGCCGTCATACGAACGCGCGCACGTACCAATAAGCTTTTTTGATTTTATCGAAGCAAAGTCAGCGCCTTCTATTAAAAGACGTAAGCGATTCATGTCTTCATTGGAAACCATGCCCTGGTTCTGCCCGGAGATATAGGAACCATCGCTTCTCAGAAGAAATTTCGAGGTGCACTCTTGACCCCCGCCATCGTTCGAAGGACATAAGCCCCCGCTCCATACAATGCGTAACATGGGACTACTAAGATTTGTTGTCTCGCTTGGCGCTGAGCGAGGAGCCCATCCTGGTTGGAAATCTTTGCCGCATACTTCGTCAAACGTTTTACCTGGCGGAACATAGTCGCACATCACAAATGAACATTGTTTTCCTGTTGCTATTTCACATTCTTCCGGTGATGTAAAAACCGCTTGCGGCACTTCTGATGTCGGAGGAATGAATTTGAAGGTGGAGAGGATTTGATCAAAAGTATCGCTAAAATCTCCAAAATATGACCCTGTCGAGATTTCAATTATAGTCCCATCTTTATTAATAATTAAACCTTTAGGGAAGTAAATAATCCCAACGCTTGCGCCAGATTCCAAAGCTTTTCTCTGTTCTTCGATTTCTTTTTCCCTGAGGGCTTCATCGTATCCGTATTCCACTGCTTTATAACCATCAATCGTATAATTTCTAATTTTTAAATCGCCGAATCCTTCTACTATGGACCCGTCAGTAGTATTTGAGTATTTATCAAAACGATAACTTGCTTTATCTACTCTAATTTCTACGAGTTGATCCGAATAGTCCATTCTTTCTGCGTCTGAAGCTTCCTTTTTAATTAAGTAAGTTTGTCCTGACCAACCGCTTGGCATAAGTGATGGCGGATACTTCACCTCAAACCCATATTGCTCATTGCGGTACGTTTGCCAGGTCGAGGTATCTACTGGTTCGATGAATTTGAAGGTCGAAAGAATCTTCCGTATGTTTGTTTCACTCGCGTTGCCACTCAATTCAATAACATTGAAGCCATACTGAATGAATGCGGTCTTCCGATACGCACAATCATCGCAATCTGCAGTATCTTCAACGACAAACTTACCGCTTTGCCCACCCACTACAATTTCTTCAACGCTCTTAATCGGGTAGTCTAAGTTCCGTATCTCTGCGGCTATATCAGCCTTTTTCAGAATGTGCAACTCAAAACTTTGCGGGAAGGCAACAAATAAAATACTGTCTGCGCTTTCCGATTCAATTCTATACGTTGGCGGATGGAGCATCTCAAACCCATGCTCCTCGTTGCGGTATGTTTGCCAGTTTGCGGCTGAATTTTGCACCGTAGTAGTCGACGTCTCGCCTGATGTATCGGAACGCCATCCGCACTTCCCGTTGATGCATATGCCATTCACACATCCAGGGAAATCTTTTTCGCCAACGCATAAGCAATCTTGATCGGTTTGACAAACAAACCATTGACCCATAGGTACTTTACGGGGGACTAATGGACTTGACCAATACGCCCAGACTAAAAATATGATCACGGCAATAATGACGGTGACGCCCGATATGATCCAGATTATCCGCTTTGTGTTCATAATCAAACAATATGAACTATTGTATCACTATTCCGTTCTTTCTTCTACGCAAAAAAACCTCTCAGAGCTGGTTGTTGCGCTTGCCTTGTGATCCGGAGGCGTCACTCCCAGTGTATGTCGCTCTCCTGGAGCTTTGTCTTTACCTGTTTGTAGAATGAGAGATCGGTATCCCGCTCGATGATACGGTCGACCCAGGCTCGGCTTTTTTTGATAAGGTCGATGTCGTGAAGCGTCGCCACTTTGAACTGTACGATGCCGGACTGCTGCGTCCCGAAGACGTTGCCCTCGCCCCGCGTTTTCAGATCCTCCTCAGCGAGCAGGAATCCGTCATCGTATTTGACAAGAAGTCGCAGGCGATGAAGCGTTTGCTCGCTCGTGCTGCTCGTGAAGAGAAGACAGTAGGATTGCATATCATTCCTGCCCACGCGTCCCCTGAACTGGTGCAGCTGCGCAAGCCCAAATCGCTCGGCTCCTTCGATGACCATGATCGTCGCATTCGGAATATCGATGCCGACCTCGATGACGGATGTGGTCACAAGTATGGGGAAACGGTTTTGCTTGAAATCTTCAAGAATCTCTTTCTTTTCATTTGCTTTCAGTCGTCCGTGCAAATACTTCATTGTAAGTTCGGGGAAGATGTCGCGCTGGAGTCGTTCGTATTCTTGCAGAACCGCCTTGCGCTCCGTGTCGTCCCCGGCGTCGATGAGCGGGTAGAGGATGAAAATTTGCTGACCTTCGCCAATTTTTTTTCTAAAAAAAGAATATGCATCTTGCCTTTTCCGTTCAGGTACGACCCGTGTCACTATCGGTTTTCTGCCAGCAGGCTTCTGTCGAATGGTCGAAATATCGAGGTCGCCGTATAAGGTCAGTGCGAGAGAGCGGGGGATCGGGGTCGCGGTCAATGAAAGAAGGTGCGGCGCTTGTTTCAGTGAGCTGAGTGTCGTAAGTCGCTGGCGCTGCCCGACGCCGAACCGGTGCTGCTCGTCGACAACAACGAGGCCTAGTTTTTTAAATCGTACCCCTTCCTGAATTAAGCTGTGAGTGCCTATGAGCAGAGCGATATTGCCTGTCGCGAGTTCTTTGAGTATTGCCGATCTTGGCGTGGTTGTGGGGCCGAGAGAGGCGTTTTTCGATGTCAGTAGCGCTATGGAGAGGTCCGGGAGGAGGCTTTGAAGTGTTGCGTGATGTTGCACCGCCAGAACTTCCGTCGGCGCCATAAGGGCTGTTTGGTAGCCGGCGCGTGCGGTCATGAGAATAGGCAGACTTGCAACGACCGTCTTTCCAGATCCGACATCTCCCTGGATGAGCCGGTTCATCGGTTTCGTCGCCGCGATGTCTTTTAGCGTCTCCCATGCGGCGCGACGCTGGTCGTCGGTCAGGGTGAACGGCAGGCTATGTACAAACTTCTGAGCCTCGCGTTCGCTCCAACCGATGCTGAGTGATTTCTTTTTTTCGTAAGCTTTTCGTGCGTAGCCGACGCGCAGCTGCGTCCAGAAGAGCTCTTCGAATTTCAAGCGTTTCTTTGCGGCTTCCAGTTGATCAAGGGTCTCTGGAAAGTGACTGGTACAGAGCGCGGTATGTAGTGGCGGTAGTTTTTCAGCATTGATGATTTCAGAAGGCATCTCATCTGCGATGTCTTCGGCTTGTTCGAGCGCCGTGTTGATGAGAAAGCGGAGTTGCTTGTGGGTGACGCCTGCAGTGAGTGTGTAGTATGGCACGATCTGCGCGGTATGGAGCTGCCGCTCGCGCACTTTTTCGTACACGGGATTTGTAAATTGAACCCCGGTCAGATTTTTTTGAGCTGTACCCGACAGATATATCCCATCGCCGGCCTTGAGTATTTTTGCTATGTAGGCTTGGTTGAACCATACCGCTGATGCCGTGCCGGTTCCATCCGTGAGGTATAGTTCGGTAATGGTCATCCTTCGGCGAAAGGATCGTCGCGACGACAGCGTTTGCACGCGCCCTTTTACTGTCACCATCTGCCCGGACTCGACTGCGTTGATGAGCGTTATCGTACTCAAATCCTCATAACGCGTCGGCAAATGCCAGAGCAGATCGCCGATTGTGTATAACTCAAGACGGTGCAGCTTTGGCTCCGTTTTTTTTCCTATGTGATGGAGTGTACCGATCGTGTCGGTGAGTCTCACCATGTGAGGAATTGTATCAGAAATAATGCAAAATAGCCCACGGATGGGCTATTTTGTCAACGTTTACTTATTTGTCCCAGATCCTTATTACCCATATATGCGCACGGGTAAAAGATCCAGCTTGTTAATTAGACGAATAAGTACCAATATCTCTATTGGCTTATATAGTATAGCAGGCTTGCCCCCATTCATCAACCAAGCGATGGGGATAACTGATACTACTCATTTCGTCTTTAAAGCTGGGCATGTCAGTCAGAATCGTCATCTTCGGAATCATTTCTTTGTCTTCTTTCTATGCTCGGGGCTGTGCTTGTCGCAGGGTTTGTCGTCGTTGCCGTGTCTGAGGCGTCTGTTTTTTTCTGAAGTCTGGGCAACAACCTATCTTTTCCGAGTTTTTTGTTCGCATGGATAAGCACGTTCGCTTCCTGTGCAGCACGGTGAGCCTCCTGATAGAGATCAAATGCCGCGCCGTATGATCCGGTCTGAAGTTCAGCTTCTGCGTCACCCGCGAGATCCTGCGCTTCGCCAAGTCTACTTTCGATAGTGGGTGCGAGTTCCGGATCCAGCTCCTCTGCGGATTCCTTGAAGAGATCCTGCGCTTGTGTCAGCTTACGAATGCTCGCACGTTTTTTCCCTTCGGCGGCCTCCTGTACCATGGGCTGGGTGCCGGCAGCCACAGCTTCATTGAGGCTCGCGCTCGTCTCGTCATTCGAGCTCTGCTCGCTCTGTAGTTTCGCGATGAAAGTGTCAACGAAAGATTCTGCATCTTTCTTCTCGCGCAATCGGGAGAGTATCGTGGTGTGCGCTCGAAGCGCCGCGGAGTAATTCGAGCTCATCGAGGCCGCCGTCGCGTAGTCCGTTTGCGTTTCAAGATGTTTGATCGAGTCCTCGACGCGCGTCACCTGCTTGGCAAAGGTCTGTTCCAGAAGAGCGTTAGTACGTGCGTCGAGTTTTCCGGCCGCGGTGAGCAGTTCAGCTTCTTCGAGTCTCCGCTCGATACGCTCGACATGCCACTCGGCGCGAGACGCGTCGTTTCGGGCGGCCAGTGAACGTATGTTTTCCGTGACGTGTATCTTGACCGGATAGAGAAGATCTCCAGGCAATGCCGTTTCAGCTGCAAAACTTACGCCGGCGCCTGTTCCCAGAAGCATGAGGAAAAGTCCCGCAACCATGACAGGTTTCAGCTGGAAAAGATGCCACGTTGCTTTTTCAGTTTGTATCCGGGGCACCATGTTCATGTGCAGCACGAGGTTCTGCCGGATGGCATCGCGTTCGTGGGCCGCAAGCCTGATCTGGCGGGCTGACTTGATAAAATTTTTTTTGACTCGGAACATAGTTACTGCGTGTCCTTTTTTATAATTGCCTTCAGAAGGCGTAGGCCGCGGTGGATTCTGACCGATATGACGTTGGTCGATTCATTGAGGATATTGGCTATTTCTTTGGGCGAGAAGCCGTCGACGTAACGCAGGAGCACCGGTTCTCGATACTTTTCGTCCAGTCTGTCTATTATGGCGAGGACTATGTCGGCATCCATGGCGTGCTCGAGTCGCGGTCTTTCGTCGCTGCCTATCTCGAATCCCTGTTCCCTTAGGGCATCCAGCGAGGAATTCGTCCGTTTTCTGCTCCGATCGATGATGAGGTTTCGAGCCGTCTGGTAGAGGAATGCCTTGGCATTGTCAATCGTATGGCCCTCGCTCACGTACCGCCAAATCTTCATAAACGTATCCTGGAGCAGGTCCTTCGCTTCCTCGCGGTCGTGCACGCGAAAATAGATGAAGCGAAAGATGGCATCTGCGTGTGTATCGTACGCTTTGAGGTACGCTTTTTCATCCATGGGGCTTTGTGCTATATATGACGAGTGAAGTTTGAATTCCTTACACGGTAGAAGGATTGGCCGTTTCTGTCAACAGCGTGGCCACATGCGAATAGCTTTATCAGGCGCTCGCAGTTTACAGCCTGCTTGTTGGTGGGTGATATGTTGAGAGTCAGGATGAGCTCAAAAAAATGCCGCGTCGCCGTGGCATGTACAGTTTCTGCTTTGCGTTCGATCTGGGCGAGTAGTCCTGTTCCGATTTGT
>Ga0155892_102_pt4 | contig 12219 bp, 9 predicted proteins | sample RifCSPlowO2_01_FD_107546 | JGI IMG/M metagenome (GOLD analysis project Ga0155892, IMG submission 107546) | Candidatus Komeilibacteria bacterium RIFCSPLOWO2_01_FULL_53_11 | reverse complement strand
CGATGTAGTCTTTAATGCGCCCCTTCAGAGGCGTCCATTTCGCATGGATGACGCCGAGTACGAGGTAGCAATCGGGTACGCTCTTGACGATAACACGGAGGGCGATAAGGTCATAAATCCTATTGATGTCCCAGTTCCTTATCATGAGCTTGCGGTAGAGGCTGTAGATGTGTTTCACGCGCCCCTGGATATCGACATACGGGATTTGATTTTTAATCAATTCTCGTTCGATTGAGTATTTTACCTTGTCGATGTATTTTGTCTCATTCTTGAGTCGGTAATGGGCGATTGCAACAACGCGTTTGTAATCCTCGGGGAGGATGTAGGGGAACGCCTCGTCTTCGAGGCGACTCTTGAGCTCGAACATGCCGAGGCGGTTCGCCAGAGGCGCGTACAGTTCCATCGTCTCCCGCGCGATACGAAGTTGCTTGTCTGGGCGAAGCGCGCCAAGCGTCTGAATATTGTGCAGATTGTTCGCAAGTTTGATGAGGATGACGCGAAGATCTTTCGACATCGCGATAAACAGCTTTCTGAGATTTTCCGCATATCGTGCGATGCCGCGATATTTGATCGGGGCGAGTTTCGTGACACCATCGACAAGGCTTGCGACCTCTTCCCCGAATTCTTTCTTGATGTCGTCGATCGTATACTTCGTGTCTTCAGGGACGTCGTGCAGCATGCCGGCGATCAGGGTTGGCATGTCGACTTTGAGCTCGGCGAGGTAGTAGACGGTCGCGATGCAGTGATGGATATATTCCTCACCGCTTGTCCGTTTCACGCCACTGTGGGCCTTCTCGGCAAAATGATAGGCGCGCGTCAAATCGGCCAGATTCGCCTCTGGATAATTTTTGTACAACAGTTCTTTGAGTATCCCCCACGTAAAGAGTTTCATCCCGTTACAAATCCTACGTTACGTTTTAGTGTCATATATATAGGTTACGACAAAAATCGAATGTATACAGTTACTGTGTATTGAACGGGATTTGTAACGGGATTCATGGTACTCACTATCGTAGAATAAAAGAAACAGCCCCGCAAGGCTGTCTTTCGGAGTTGCGTGTGGAACGTGGCTACTTCTCTGGCCGGTAGGCGCACTCTTTATTTGAGCACTTGATCGCGCCTTTGAGGTCTTCAGTGAGCAGACTGCCGCATGTCGGGCACTTTTCGCCGGTCGGCTTCTGCCAGAGAGCGAAGACGCAGGCAGGGTATTGGTTGCAGGAGAAGAAGATGCGGCCGCGCTTACTGCGTTTCTGTATGATCTCGCCTTTGTCGCACTGCGGACAGGCGACGCCAGTCGTGATGACGCTCCGTTTGATGTTTTTACAGTCGGGGTAGCCGGAGCAGGCGATGAATTTGCCATACCGTCCCATCTTCTCGACCATGGGTTTTCCGCATTTATCGCACACCTCATCGATGGTCTTTGACTGCTCGATCTCATTTTTTCCGTTGATCTGTTTCGTGTTCTTGCAGTCAGGATACCCGGTGCATGCCAGGAACTTGCCGTATCGACCGATCTTTACGACCATGGGCTTCCCGCATTTGTCGCAGACCTCGTCGGTCGCTTCTTCAGTGATGTCTTTTTTGTTCAGCTCCTGTTCCTTCTGTGTGATGTTCTTTTTGAACGGTACGTAGAATTTTTTGATGATCGGCTGCCATTCTTTTTCACCCGCGGCGATCTTATCGAGATCTTCCTCAAGCCCGGCCGTAAAGTCATAGTCGACGATATCTGGAAAATGCTCGACCAAGAGTTCGTTCACGAGTGTGCCGATCTCCGTGGGATGCAGCCGACGGTCCTCGCGATTCTTATCGACATAGCCGCGTTCGACGATCGTGGCGATGGTCGGCGCGTAAGTGGATGGTCTGCCGATGCCGCGTTCCTCGAGAGCCTTCACGAGGCTTGCCTCCGAGTAACGCGCCGGCGGTTGCGTGAAGTGCTGCAACGCGTCGATCTTCGTGAGCGTCGCTTTGTCGCCGGTCGCGAGCTTTGGCAGCTCCGGCTCGTCACCTTTCCGTACCTTGAGGATTCTCTGCCATCCGTCGAAGGTGACGACCGATCCGGTCGCCTTCAGCAGATACGGTTTTCCGTCAGGTTCGAGCGTGACCGCGGTCGCCTCGGACTCGCTATTCGGCAGCTGGCTCGCGAGCGCGCGACGCCAGATCAGTTCATACAGTTTGCGTTGTCGGCTATCGAGATGCTCGGCGACCGTTTCCGGCGTGTTGGTCACGTCGGTGGGCCGCACTGCTTCATGGGCCTCCTGCGCGTTCTTTGACTTGCTCTTGTAGCGGCGTCCGCCTGAGACGACATACTCTTGCCCGAACTCGCTTCCGGCATAGGCCTGCGCTGCCGTGACGAATTCATCCGCCAGATTGACCGAGTCGGTGCGCATATAGGTGATGAGACCGGTCTGGTCCTTGTCCCCAAGGGCGATTCCTTCATACAGCTGCTGCGCGAGCACCATGGTCTGTTTTGTCGAAAAACCAAGATGCCGGTTCGCGTCGATCTGTAGGGTCGAGGTCGTATAGGGAGGCGGAGGCGTCTTTGAGACCTTCTTGCTCGTGACGTCTGTCACGGTCAGTTTCGCTCCAGCGAGGTCTGCCTGAGCCTTCTCTGCTTCTTCTTTCGTGAGGTCAAATTTTGACAGCTTCGTTCCATCAATCTGCGCGAGGCTCACGGCAAAGGTTTTTCCGCCCTTTTCCGCGGTTCCGTCGACCGTCCAGTATTCGACTGGTTTGAAGGCAGTGATTTCAGCTTCGCGGTCGACGATAAGTCGCACGGCGACGGATTGCACGCGTCCGGCTGAAAGGCCACGGGCGACCTTTTTCCACAACAGGGGAGACAATTCGTAGCCGACCAGGCGGTCGAGGACTCGTCTTGCCTGTTGCGCATCAACGAGGTCCGCATTGATCTTCTTCGGGTGCTCAAGGGCCTCCATGATAGCTTTCTTGGTGATCTCATGGAAGGTGATCCGTTTCACCTGTGCATCGGGGACGTCTAAGAGCTGTTGTAGGTGCCAGCTGATGGCCTCGCCTTCGCGGTCTTGGTCAGTCGCAAAGTAGATGGCATCGGCTTTGGCGGCTATCTTTTTCAGTTCGGTCACGGTCTTCTTGGCTTTTGTCGGGATGATGTATTGCGGCTCGAAATTGTTATCAAAATCAATGCCCATTGTGCTCTTTGGCAGATCGCGCACGTGCCCGTATGAGGATTTGATCGTGTAGTCCTTGCCTAAGAATTTGCCGATCGTCTTGGCTTTTGTCGGCGACTCAACGATTACCAAATTTTTCATAAAGCAATTAGTAACATGGATAGTTGTTTCTTGTCAAATTTTTTTTGACGGGTTGCGCCCAGACTTTTTCGTTCCGACCCCTCTTTTGTCGAACTGAGCTCGACTCCGCTCGGATCTCATTGCGGAGAGCTTTATTTGACTGGTGTATGGGTGAAGCGCTATAGTGGAGTGTCATCATGCTGTCGTGGTGACTTTTTGGAGGATGTGGCATGTTTACAACAGACGTGTACCGTTTGGCGGTTTACCGAGAGGCGATCCGTGATCATCTCCTGGCTGACCAGTCGACTCTGAAGGAGCGACGAGAGGAGGTGCACAGGCTCAAGGCAGTCTGCGAGTCCATGGCGTGCGTTCTGGGTCTCGGCCAGGACGAGGTCACCGTACAGTATGAGCTCGTGGAACAGGATCTCCGGGCTCTCTCCCCGGCAGAACGAGGTAGCCGGTTCGCAGAGGCGTCCCCGCGCATAGGGCGGTGACAACACGACATGAGCCACTCATTCCACCGCTGGTTTTCAGCACTTTGCAGACATCTGTCACCGAGCATGCCTATTGAAGCTGTAGGTCAGAATCTGTCAGCACTGGTACCCAGCGAGAAGAGCATCGAGCTTTAGCGGCGGTGCTCTTTTCACATCCGCGTAATTTTGAATTGCCTGTCATTCTGGAGCGACCCTGAGCGAGCGGAGTGAGTCGAATGGGGAGCGATAGAATCCCCTGGGTATACACGGGATTCTATCAGTCGTCGGGAGGCTCCTCCTTCCAGAATGACGGAGAAAAATGGAGCCGCTCCAGAATTACAGATGATTGATAGCGTGTCGTTGATTGGTGAGACTGTAGACGTGATAGAATTCGTTTCCCTGTGGTCTCTGCCACAGGGTGGTTGATTTGGTTAGGTTAGCCAAACTTGACTGTTATGTTTGGGCTTCTGATCGTTGTCCTCGTAGTCATCTCGGTTGTCTTGCTCTTTATCGCCTTGTTCAGCCGGTCCATTAAGAAGGACGATGTGGCGCATGAGAAGGCTCGTTGCGATCGAGAAGAGCTCATCATGAAGGGGCCTGGGGGGAAGTCCTTCCAAGTCGTCATAAGACGGGGGATGGCAAGAAGACTGGATTTGAAACGATGCTCATGGAGTCTCTCATAAATTTCGGTGCACGGGTCTTGCCAGTGACAGCAAGTAACGCGTCCAAGTTTCTCGCTAGCGAAGACCTTAGCTCCATCGAATCAATGGCAATCGTGGGTACATGGCTTCGGAAAGAGAGCGGCCCGTTCAGCGTAGACCAGTGCGACTTCAGGGTTCTCAAAAGTCCTGGAGACATCATCGCAGCGGCCTGCGTTTCGAGTTCCTCCGAGTCCTCGCCAAGGTTGCGCAGACACTAAACCGCACCTAATCGCCAGAAGAGCCAGGGCAATCAGGAGGCCAGCCTTTCGTAGTTCGATTGGCTGGCCTCATCTTTTTTGAAAACATTTCCCGGTCCAACAAAAATCCCGCCTCCCGAAGTCTCATATCCGGTGTTATATACTGTAACAAAGTCGAGTCTAAAAAGCCGTCCGAGCATCGTCGATGCTCGGACGGCTTCCTTTCTCAGCGAATGCGCAGAGTGCCATTTCCGCCCGCTGTGATCCACCCTTTGAGTTCAAGCGACGTGACCTTTTGCATGAGTACTGGCATCTCCACGCGAAGTTTCCGAGCAAGCTCGTCAGCAGTGAGCTTTGCTTCTCTGAGCGCGCTGAGTATTTTCCTCTCCAGATCATCTGTCGTCGCGTAGTTTTTCGTGCTCTCGTCCGCGATCCCGAAATAGAGACGAATGTCGTTGCCGTCCAGTATCGGCGTCGCACCGTCGCGGAGGAGTCGGTTACTTCCTTCATAGAGTGGATCGTCCACATATCCGGGTATGACAAAGACGTCTTTCCCGTACTCGAGCGCAAGCCGCGCCGTTATCAAGGCGCCTGATTTTTTTGCCGCCGAGGCGATGAGGGTCGCCCGCGACAGTGCGGCGATGAGCTGATTTCGGATAGGGAAGTTCCAAGGCTGGATAGCGGTGCCTGGCGGAAAGGGAGAGAGGAGGAGCCCGTCCGCTTCAAGGATCCTCTGAGCGAGAGGTTCGTTGCTCGGCGGATAGATCTCGCCGTCCTCGACGCTTGATCCGAGAACCGCGATGGTCGGCAGGTTATTTCGCAGCGCCAGTTCGTGCGCAAGCGCATCCAAGCCTATCGCGAGGCCGCTCACAATCGTTATAGGGACGCCATTGAGAGCACCGAGTACGAACTCGAGATTTCGCTGGTTTACCGGCGTGCCGTTCCTGCTTCCGACCACCGCGAGGGAGCGTTCGGTGTTGATCAAATTAAAATTACCGCGATAGTATATCGCGGGTTTTTTGCGCAAGACAGACCGGAAGATATCGGGATACGCTGGGTTCTCTGGCGCGACAACGCCTCTGGGGAAATCGCTTTTTCCGCCCAAGGCGGACCGCCTTGTAGGTGGCATGAAATCGCTTTTCATACGATGGATTAGATTGTAGGCGAATTTGGTATCCAGGGCAAGTGCTCTTTTCTTGAGGTATTGACAGATTTCTTTCAATTCGATACGGTGTGCTGTCTTGCCGAAAAGACCATTGAGTATCCTCGGTGTTGGTCACGGCTATCGATGTTGCACCCCTCCTTGCAATAATTCGAGAGTCCTCGTGACCAGCACTGAGGATAGTCAGCAAAAATCCCTTAGGAAAGGGATTTTTTGTTGTACTGATTTGCTGCGCCCAGAAGACCCTTTGCTACCAGCAGTGTAAGGGCCTCGCCCGCAGTCTCCATGATTGCAGGGAGGGTGGCACGCTCACCGGGGTTCCACCGTCCAAGCACGAAACGGTCGGCGGCGCCTCGTTTCGGGCCGATCCCGAGGCGGAGGCGGAGGAAGCGGTCGCTCGTGAGCGCCTGCAAGACCGAGGCGACGCCATTGTGTCCGCCGCTCGTGGCGTTCCGGCTCACCCGCAGGGTTCCGAAGGGCAGATCCAGGTCATCATAGACAAGTATTGTATCCGCTGTTCTGATCTTGAAATATTTTTTGAGGTGCGCGACGACTGTCCCTGATTCATTCATATAGCTTTGGGGAAGCGCTATGATGATCCTCGAGCCGTCTATCGTCGTTCGCGCGACAAGAGCGTTCGCTGAGTGCTTTTTAAAAACGAGGCCGCGCGATTGCGCATAGGACTCTAGGACACGCGCGCCAAGTGAATGGCGGGTGTCTGCATATGCTGAGGCGGGATTTCCCAAGCCTATGATGAGTTTCATGCGCGTGGTATTTTATCGATCCAGATCTTGATCGGCGATCCCTCGAAGCCGAATTTTGCGCGCAGCTGCCTCTCGATAAAGTGCAGGTAGGTGACGCGCAGGCTCGTATGCTCCTTTACCTGCACGCTGAACTGCGGAGGATTCACATCGACCTGCGCGATGCGGTAGATATATGGATTCCCGGTACCTTTGCCGCGCGTCGGCTTGTGCCGCTTGATGACATCCTTCAGGAACTTGCTGAGGGCATTCTCTGTGATGCGTCTGAATTTTTCCCCATACACCGTGACGACCTTTTCCTTGAGCCGCGTCAGTTTCGTCTGGTCCTTTGCGGACATGAATATGAGCGGCGCCCATTCCATAAAGTTGAACTGGCCGCGGTAGTAATCGGTGAAGCGTTTTTCATCTTTCGAGTCCTTCTCGGGGACCAGGTCCCATTTGTTGCCAACGATGATCATGCCGGCATTTGACTCTCGGATCAGCTCCGCGAGCTGGCGATCCTGCGCAGGAATGGGTTTGTGCGTCTCAGTGACGAAAATGACGACGTCTGATTTCTCTATGGTTGAGAGAGACTGGCGGACGCTCTCTGACTCGATGCTTTGTCTCGAAATGCGGCTTTTCCTGCGCACACCGGCAGTATCGACCAGTATCAGCTTCGTCCCGTGGAAGGTGATCGGGATATCGTGCGCGTCGCGCGTTGTATAGGGCTCGTCATGCACGATGACGCGCTCTTCGCCGACGAGCGCGTTCACGAGCGATGACTTCCCGACGTTCGGCCTGCCGATGATCCCCACGCGGATGCCCGCTTCCTCGACGCTCTCCGTCGCGTGGATATGCTGCAGTATCTCGTCGAGAAGGTCGCCGGTGCCGACGCCGCTCGTCGCCGCTACTGCCCAGGGTTTTCCGAGGCCAAGCTTGAAAAATTCGCTTGTCGCCTGGGCATCACGCATGGTATCGGTTTTGTTCGCGACCAGAAGGATGCGCTTGTCAGGGAGGCGCTGGAGTTCGCGGGCGATTCGGCGGTCAAGCTCGGTCATGCCTGCCCGGGCGTCGACGACCAAGAGGACGAGATCGGCCTCTTGGATCGCTGCGTGTACTTGTGCCGCAATCTTTTGCCGTATCGTGTCGACTGAGAGGTCATCGAGGCCGCCGGTATCGACGATGACCCAGCTCACGCCCCGCCAATGGCAGATTCCCTCGCGGCGGTCGCGCGTGGTGCCAACCTCGGCGGATACCAACGCATGCGCGCCTGACGCAAGGCGGTTGAATAATGTTGATTTGCCGACAGTTGCTCTGCCGACCAATGCGACGCGTGCGGTGCGAGCCATAGAGTTATTCGTCTGGTGTTTCTACGAACAGGCTGTCCGTCGAGGTGGGGAACGCTTCGGTAGTGGTGCTCGTGAGCTCCTCCGGCGTGAGGGTCCGTATGATCTCCCGGGACCCGCGTTCCTTGAGGTCTTCTCCCAGTATAATCAGGAAATCGAGTTCACGATAGTCTCCTTTCTCATCCTTCAGATCAAGGTCACGTGCGACGGTATAGGGAAGAAGCTCGACCGGTAGATTCCGTTCAGCGCCGACGCCAAACCATGATTGCAGGAAGGCTAGCGTTCTTGGTTTTTCACCCTTCGTATATTCATAGATATGCGTCCGGAGGTAGTTTTGCTTGTCCGCGTTGCCGAACGTGAGGGTTTTGATACCGGCTTGATCGAGATGCTGCGCGACCGCACTGGCTGCATTCGGCACGGGTGTTCCGTTTTGTATGACGATCTTTGCAGCTTCTTGTTTCAGTTGCGTATCTTCAAAAATATTCTGCACGAGGGATTGGAGCTGGAAGAAATTTCCGCTCACCGGCTGGAGGATATACGCTCCGTCCGCGCTGGAGATGCCGCTCGCGAGATAGCCCGACGAGTCATCCATGACCGTGTTATAAATTTTATTCGCGTCGATGTCCTTCGTCATCTGGATGAGCTTCACGATCTCCCATGGTTCGATGTCGGTTCGGGTGTATTCGTTGACGAGGCCGAAGAGTGTCGTGATCTTCAGGGGATTCAGAAGCGTATTGAAGGATGCGACGCGTTCTTTCGTCGCGAGGATGATCTTCTGCTGTCGTTCACTGCGCGCGAAATCTGATCCCTCGCCATTCGTACCGTGGCGCGATCGTGCGAATTTCAGCGCCGTGGTGCCGTTCATTTTTTGAGTGCCTGCTTCAAAGGCAATCTTTTGGGTGCTATTTGGTCCTGCGGGAAATTGATAGTCGGTGAAGCTCCGGTCGATCTGAACCGTGACGCCGTCAACCGCGTCAATGAGCTCGATAAATCCCTGGAAGTCGACGACGCCCATGTAGTGGACAGGAACGCCGAAGGTGTCTCCGATGACGCTCTTCGTGACACGGAATGCCTCCTCGAGCCCCTTTTTCTGGTTCAGTGCATAGACATGGTTCACCTTCATGAACGATCCCTGGCCCGTCGGGACGATCAGGTCACGCGGGATGGAAACCATCGAGGCCTCCTTCGTCGACGGTTTGAAGCTCGCGAGAATGATGGTATCGGTCAGGTAAGGACCATCGTGCCCGGGTCCGCCGATGCCCATAAGCAGAAAGTTGATGCGGTCTTCTTTCTCGCCTTTGAGTAGATTTGTGTCCTTGGAAAAAAGATGCGTGAGCTGGCGGACGAGAAAACCGTTTTTCACTCCCACGAAGAAATTGCTGTTCGACCGCGCGACGATCGTCGTGCAGCTCGTGATGAGGAGTATCAGGACAATAAAAAAACAAGAGAGCACTTTTTGTCTCCTTGGCGGCGGTTCATGCCGGTCGCTCGTGCGGTGTTCCTCGGGCAAGAGATCCGGTGACTGGAATGACCGCGTCTCGAACGATTTATTTTCAGTCTGGAACATATGCGGTCTGTGTCGCATTCCGGTTCGAAATTCTCGGAAACGTACACCCAGTATAGTGGATTCGGTACGGCGGGTCAATTTGCCAGGGGGACGCCGATCTGCTATCCTGCCTTCAGTTTTTTTGCATCCAATTGCCGTCAGACGGTTTACGCGGACGCGAAAATAGTGTATACTTCAGCAATATTGAAGCAATATAAGCTCATCATAGAGTGGAACTTTTGAAGAAATTAGGACTGTTGTTGTTTGAGACGATCAAGGTCATCGTCATTTCTTTTGCTATCATTTTGCCGATTCGGTATTTTTTGATACAGCCCTTTTACGTGGAGGGCGCCTCGATGGAGCCCAGCTTTCATACGAAGGAATATCTGATCATCGATGAGATCAGCTATCGTTTCAATGATCCGGCGCGTGGCGATGTCGTCGTCATGCGGTACCCGCGTGACACGCGCCAGTATTTTATTAAGAGGGTTATGGGTTTGCCTGGCGAGCGTATCAAAATCATCAATGGCGTGGTATTTACTGACAACGAGCCGCTTGACGAAAGCTACCTTTCCGAGGAGCTGAAGAGCTATGGATCAATGGAGGAGTTGACGCTCGGCGAGGATGAGTATTTTGTCCTGGGAGACAATCGCGCAAATAGCCTCGATTCCCGGGTGTTCGGCCCTGTCCAGCGCCGTTTCATTGTCGGTCGCGCGTGGATTCGCGGATGGCCATTTGATCGAATCAGCGTCTTCGAGGCGCCAGACTACGAGTTGCCATGACCTCCCCAAAAGCGAAAAAACAGTCGTTCGGTCTACTGCGAGGAATGAAAGATGTACTGCCCGAGGAGGAGCGGTACTGGATTTTTATGTCGGATCGAGTGAGAGACTTCGCGCTGCGTTTTGGTTTTCGCCGCATCGAAACGCCGATCCTCGAACAAGCAGGTCTGTATTTGCGGACGTCCGGGTTAACCTCGGACGTGGTCACGAAGGAGATGTATGTATTCACTGATCCTGGCAATGAGCGAGTCGCGCTCCGCCCTGAGGGGACTCCCGGCGTCGCCCGAGCGTATATCGAGCACGGCATGCTGAATCAGCCGCAGCCCGTAAAAGTGTACTACATCGGCCCCATGTTCCGCCACGACCGGCCGCAGGCGGGTAGGTTCAGGCAGCACCATCAGTTCGGTTTCGAAGTCATCGGTGAAGAGAGTCCGGTGATCGACGCGATGCTCATTATGATGGGGTACACTTTTTACGCCGGCCTCGGTCTCAACGTACAGGTTGATGTCAATAGCATCGGTTGCGGTCAGTGCCGTCCTCGATACATCAAAAAACTTTCCGTCTATCTGAACGAACACAGGAAGAAATTCGGTCCTGACGATCAGGAGCGTCTGAAAAAAAATCCGCTCCGCGTCCTTGATACGAAGGATGTCACTCTTGAGGAGGTTCTCGTGCAGGCACCGCAAACCGTCGATAACCTCTGCGAAGAGTGCAAGGAGCACTTCGTGCTGGTTCTGGAATATCTCGACGAGATGGACGTGCGGTATAACCTGAATGCGCGGATCGTGCGGGGACTTGATTATTACACAAAGACGACCTGGGAGCTGATGGAGAGCGGCAAGACGGGTTCGCAGGACGCGCTCGGCGGAGGCGGCCGGTATGACGAATTGCTGCACACGATCGGCGCCCGGGCGAAGACGCCTGCCGTCGGATTCGCCTGCGGCATCGAACGCGCGATCACGAAACTCCGCGCGAACGACATCGCGATACCGAATGTGCCGAAACCTGATCTTTTTATCGCGCAGCTCGGAAAGGAAGCGAAGAAAAAATCATTGAAGCTTTTTCAGCAGCTGAACGAGCAGGGATACCGCGTCGGCGAAAGTTTCTCCAAGGACGGCCTGAAGCCACAGCTGGAGCAGGCGGATAAGCTTGGCGTGAAGTACTCTCTCATCATCGGACAGCAGGAGATTGTGGATAACACGGTTCTGATCCGTGACATGGAGAATGGAAACCAGGAAACCGTGGATTGGTCGAGGGTTGTTTCTGAGATCACGAAACGGCTTGAAAAAGGCCTTGAAAGCAAACGTCTTGAGCGGAAACCCCCTTTGCCTGAGGCGTCCTGAGCGGAGCCGATGAGTACTATGCCTGAAGCCCCCGGAAGGGGGCATTAAAATTGTTGACTAATACTCGCGAAGTTGTTATTATTTTGCTATTATTACCAAGTGAAAGGAAGGTGAATTTGTGGTTGAAGTTAAGAAGAAGGACGGAGAGTCCTTCGAAGGTCTGATGCGCCGTTTTTCGCGCCGTACCTTGCAGAGCGGACGAATCCTGCAGGCAAAGAAAATACGCTTCTTTCAGCGACCGCAGAGCGATCTTGCTCGCAAAGAAAGCGCGCTCCGTCGCCAGAAAGTCCGGAACCAGCGCGACTATCTGAAGCGGATCGGCCGGTTGGATGAAACGCAGGAACGACGGCGACGATATTAACACGTGCGATTGTCATGTCACTCATCAAGACGTTAGAGAACGATTACCTGGTCAGTTTACGCGAACGACAGTCCGAGCGGACTGCGGTCTTGCGCATGATCCGGAACGGGCTGAAGAATTTTGCGATCGCAAAACGCATGCCTGAGTTCGAACTGACTGACGAACAGGTTATCGGTGTCTTGCGGCAGGAAGCGAAGAAGCGGAAAGAATCGATCGAAGCATTCACGGCTGGAGGCAGGAATGAACTTGCGGACAGGGAACAGAGAGAGCTTGAGATCGTCTCGTCGTATCTCCCGGCCGAGCTCCGG
>Ga0155892_110_pt3 | contig 13691 bp, 22 predicted proteins | sample RifCSPlowO2_01_FD_107546 | JGI IMG/M metagenome (GOLD analysis project Ga0155892, IMG submission 107546) | Candidatus Komeilibacteria bacterium RIFCSPLOWO2_01_FULL_53_11 | reverse complement strand
GCTGGTTACGGATATGATCAAAGGTCTTCCGGTGGCCGAGGCTTTTACCCGACTGCAGTTTACCGGCAAGTCTGTGTCACCAATACTCTCGAAACTGCTGAAATCCGCTGTAGCGAATGCCCGGCACAACAGCGAAATATCTGAGGATGTGCTTTTTGTAAAACAGGTTTTCGTGAACACCGCCAAGCCGCTGAAGCGATGGAAACCGGCGGCGTTCGGTTCCGTGCATACGTATAAGAAGCATGGGACGCATATCGATCTGATCCTGGGCACGAAGGCTGGCGCGAAGATCGCGGCACGACCGAAGGAAAAAGCGAAGGACACCAAAGAAGGCGTGCGCGCGGTGTCTGCTGCTGAGGCTCGCAAACTGAGCGCTCGTACCGATATCGGCGGGCGGCAGATGAAACAACAGGACTCGGCTCCAAGATCAGCTGACGAGCATCGCGAGGTTAAGCAAGTAAGGAAGACAGGGGAGAAGTAACGATATGGGTCAAAAGGTCAATCCAACAGTATTTCGACTCAACATGAGCGAACAATGGCGTTCGCGCTGGTTCAGCGATAAGGATTATGCGAAGCTCCTGCGTCAGGATGTGCAGATACGGCGTTTCGCCGCGAAACGTCTCCGTGATGCCGGCATCGATCGCATCGAGATCGAACGATCCAGAGGCGAGATAGCGATCAACATTGTCGCAGCGAAGCCGGGTATTATTATCGGTCGCGGCGGAACCGGCATTGACGAGCTGCGGAAAGACATCGCTCGAAAATTCCTTGGCGAGAAAACAGCGCTCAAAGTGAACGTTCAAGAGGTCGCCAATCCGAATCTGTCTGCCGGCGCGGTCTTGCAGGTGTGTATCAGCGATATTGAGAAGCGCATTCCCTTCCGTCGTGTGATGAAGATGAATATTGACAAAGTTTTGAAGGCTGGCGCAGAGGGTGTCAAGATCATCATGTCGGGACGCCTCAATGGAGCCGATATCGCCCGACGGGAGATGCTGACGCATGGCAAGATTCCGCTGCATACCTTGCGCGCAAATATCGATTATTCGCGAGGCGTGGCCCAGACGACGTATGGCGCGGTCGGTATCAAAGTGTGGATATACAAAGGTCTTTACTTTGGCGATTCTGCTGAACAAAAAAGTCGGGCTTCGCAGCAGGAAGCTCCTGTTAAAACGCGAAGCGCTTCCCGGGTTAACACGCGATAAATGATATGCTCGCACCAAAGAAAGTAAAACACAGAAAGTCACGCCGCACCGACCAGATCAAGGGTAGGGCGACTCGCATGACTGACGTCAGTTTCGGCCAGTACGGAATGAAATCATTGCAGGCGTCGTGGATCACCGCGCGTCAGATAGAGGCTGCGAGACGCGTCATGACCAGATTTGTGGCTCGCGGAGGCCGTATCTGGATCCGCATCTTTCCCGACAAGTCGATCACGATGAAAGGCAACGAAATGCCGATGGGGAAAGGCAAGGGCGCCGTGGATCACTATGTTGCGGTGGTGAAGCCAGGAACCGTAATGTTCGAAATGAGCGGAATTGATGAAGCAACGGCGCGGGAGGCGATGCATCTTGCTGGATACAAGCTGCCGGTAAAAACTCAGTTTATCTCACGATAAGTATGACCATGAAAGACATCAGAGAACTGGAGACCAAGCGTATACACGAACAGCTTCGGAGTGCGCGCGATAAGGTGCGTGAATTGCGTTTCGGCTTGATCAATCGTGAAGTAAAGCATGTCCGCGAGGTGCGGCAGCTCAAGAGAGACATTGCGCGCCTGCTCACCGTTTTGAAGGAACGGCTTACCGTCGACAAGACAAAGACCCCAGACCATAAGGCATAACAGTATGAATACGAAAACCATGAAAAGACAGCTCAAAGGCACGGTCGTGAGTACGAAAATGGACAAGACCGCGGTCGTTCGCGTTGATCGGATCCGAGAGCACCCGAAGTATCATAAACAGTATGCAGCGAGTAGTCGCTACAAGGCGCATGATCCGAAAAATGAATGCACGGAGGGCGACCATGTCGTCATCCAGGCATGCAGGCCTATTTCAAAAGATAAGAGGTGGCGCGTCATTTCGGTAACGCATCAGCAAAAGTAATTCTATGATCCAGCATCGTTCAATGCTCAAGGTGGCAGACAACTCCGGCGCAAAACTGGTGCAGTGTATTCGCGTGCTTGGCGGCTATCAAAAACGGTATGCGCAGATCGGCGACATCATTACCGTCGTCGTGAAGGTCGCGCAGCCGCACGCGCAGGTCAAGAAAAGCCAGGTGCACCACGCGGTCATCGTCCGGCAACACAAGGAGCTGCGACGCAAGGACGGCTCGTACGTTCGGTTTGATGACAATGCCATCGTATTAATAGACAAAAAGACCAAGGAGCCGAAAGGCACGCGCATTTTCGGACCGATCGCTCGCGAGCTACGATCGCGGGGGTTTATGAAGATCGTTTCATTAGCACCCGAGGTGGTATAAAAGCATATGGCGTCACGGATTAAAATGAATGACATCGTGAAAGTTCTTACCGGCAAGGACAAGGGCAAGACCGGGAAGGTCGTTCAGATATTGCCCGATGACCGGATGGTGGTGGTTGAGGGGATCAACAAAATGTATAAGAATATCAAACCACAGAAACGCGGAGACAAAGGACAGCGGGTGGAATTCGCGGCGCCGTTGTATTTTGATAAGGTGATGATCGTGTGTCCGAAGTGCAAGAAACCGACCCGCGTCGGCATGCGAGCGTCCGCGGAGACAAAACATAGGACCTGTAAAAAGTGTCAAGAAGTGATTGATTAGCAACGTATGAGACGTTTTCAAAAAAAGTATATTGACACCGTAGCGCCGAAGATGCGTCAGGCGTTCGGATACACCAATACGCTCGCGATACCAAAGATCGAGAAGGTCGTCCTGAATGCCGGTCTCTCAAAGGGCCTCAATGATAAGAAGTATCAGGACGCCGTAGAGAGAACGCTGCAACGTATCAGCGGACAAAAACCGGTTATGACCAAAGCGAAGAAATCGATTTCGAATTTCAAGATTCGAGAAGGCATGGTGGTCGGCGCAAAGGTGACGATTCGCGGAGGCCGCATGTACGATTTTCTGGACAAGCTGGTGTCGGTCGCTTTGCCACGGATGCGAGATTTCCACGGCCTTGACCCCGAGAAGGGTTTTGATGGGCACGGGAATTTTTCTCTGGGTTTTCGGGAGCATATTGTTTTCCCCGAGATCGGGAGCGATGAGGTCGAAAATATTCACGGTCTTGAGGTGACGATAGCGACCACTGCGAAAACGAAGGACGAGGCCCGAGTGCTTTTACAGAGTTTTGGTTTTCCATTTAAGCAGAACAAATAGGTAATGGCTGAGTATGGCAACGCAAGCACAAATTGTTAAATCCAAACGTTCATTACAGAAACCGAAATTTTCGACCCGGGTCGTCCGCCGGTGCTGGCGATGCGGTCGGAAACGCGCCTTTATGAGAAAGTTTGAACTGTGCCGCATCTGTTTTCGAGAGCTGGCGAACAAGGGCGAGGTACCCGGAGTTACAAAATCAAGCTGGTAACCATAACGTTTTAGGAAACGAACCCCTATGATGACCGATCCAATAGCAGACATGCTGACGCAGATACGCAACGCTTCCGCCGTTAAAAAAACGGAGGTGGTGATTCCGTATTCACGGCTCAAACATGAAATCGCTACTGTGCTCATGCAGGAGAATTATCTGGCCAAGGTTGAAAAGACCGGAGATGATAAGAAGCCGCGTCTCTCCATCACGCTAAAATACCGCAGCAACGGCAAGCCATATATCAAGCATCTGCGTAGGCTCAGCGTTCCGAGTCGCAGAATGTACGTGACGAAGGACAGTCTGCCGCGGGTGCTGAATGATTTCGGTATCGCGATCATATCGAGCTCGAGCGGTATCATGACGAACAAGCAGGCTCGCAGGAGCAAGGTAGGCGGGGAATTGATTTTGGAGGTGTGGTAACTATATGTCTCGAATAGGGAAAAAACCAATACAGGTACCAGCGGGCGTTGAAGTATCGATCAACGCCGGTTCGGTCAGCGTCAAGGGCCCAAAGGGGATGCTCCATACGGCTTATGATCCGAGTCTCGCGGTCGCGAAAAAAAATGACACGATCGTCGTAACCGTGGCTGATCCGAAAAAGAAGAATGCGAGCGCTCTCTGGGGTCTCACGCGGGCGCTGATTCAGAACATGATCCATGGCGTTACGGACGGCTTTTCAAAAACGCTTGAGATCAACGGCGTCGGCTATAAAATCGCTGTTCAGGGCAGTAAGGTCGTCCTTCACGTCGGTTTCTCGCACCCGGTGGAGTACACGCTGCCTGCAGGCGTCGAAGCGAAGGTCGAGAAAAATACCATTGCGCTCACGGGAGCCGACAGACAGCTTGTCGGCCAAGTCGCCGCCGAGATACGATCAGTACGGAAACCCGAGCCCTATAAGGGCAAGGGCATCAAGTACTCTGACGAGGTGATACGCCGCAAGGAAGGCAAGGTTGTTAAATCAGCAGGGGCATAACTATGAGAAATCGGAATAAAATAAAACAAGCGCAGAAAAAAAGCCGGTCAGTCCGTATCCGTAGACGTCTTCATATAATCGAAGGACGGCTCCGTCTCTCCGTGTTTCGCAGCCTCAAGCACATCGGAGGTCAGATCATCGATGCGCGGGGAAATGTTCTTGTCGCTATTTCCGATGTGCATCTTCCCGCAGCGCAGAAAAAGCAGCCTGGCATGGCACGTGCGCGTGCAACAGGAGAGCTTTTGGCGGCGAAGGCAAAGGGAAAGAAAATTACCATAGTGATTTTCGATAAATCTCACTATAAGTTTCACGGCCGCGTCAAGGAATTCGCTGAAGGCGCACGCGCAGGCGGTCTAATCTTTTAATATATGGCTGATATGCAACAAACAAGCGCACGAGGAGCAGGACGCCCGAACACAGGACGCGATCCGCGACGGTCGAATCAGGGTCGCTCACCACGTCGCCGCATGATGCCTCGCGAGCAGGACGAGTTTGATCAGCAGATGATAGATCTTGCCCGGGTGACCCGCGTCATGGCCGGAGGTAAGCGCATGCGTTTCCGGGCCTGTGTCGTCATCGGTGATCGTAAAGGACGTGCGGGATGGGCAGTCGCGAAAGCTGCGGACGTCTCACAAGCGATACAAAAAGCGGTCACGAGGGCGAAGAAGGATATTCTGAACGTGAGCATCGCGGAGGGGACGATTCCGCATGAGGTCAGGGTCAAATTCAAGGCAGCCCGACTGCTCTTGAAGCCCGCCAAGAAGGGACGCGGCCTTATCGCCGGTGGCGTGGTCCGCACGGTGCTTGACCTTGCGGGGATCAAAGATATCGTTTCGAAGATGTACGGTTCGAATAATAAGATAAACAACGTGGCCGCGACATTTTTAGCGCTTTCCCAGTTGCGCCGCGTCGAAGCTCCTGCCTCAGCTACTGAAGCGAAAGACGCCGGAGTAAAGACAGCCAAGAAAAAAGAATAAGTAATCAAGTATGAAGGCGCTACACACCATTCGAAAAGCCGCAGGATCGACCAAGCGCATGAAGCGTATCGGTCGCGGTAATGCGTCAGGCAAGGGGACCTATTCCGGCAAAGGGATCAAGGGTCAACGTGCGCGATCCGGAGGTCGCAGCGGACTCACCGCACGTAGTATGAGAAGCTATCTTTTGCGCATTCCGAAGTCGCGCGGATTCAGCGTGGCGAAAGATGGCTTTAGCGCCATCGTCAACCTGTATGATCTGGAAAAATTTTTTAGCGACGGCGAAGCCGTGACACTCAAAACGCTCAAGACAAAAGGTCTGATTCCCCTGAGGGCGCAGCGCGTCAAGGTGCTCTCCGGCGGATCTTTGAGCAAGAAACTGAAGGTCCGTGCGTACCGTTTTTCAGAGCATGCGCGCGAGGCCATTCTCAAAGCCGGCGGCAGCGTTCAAACCGACTCTGTTGCGTCAGGCGGAAAAGAGAAACCCTCAGCAGTGCTTGATGGAGGAGCGAAACAAGCATAATCTGCGGAACGTATGTTAGGAAAGCTGACACAAGTATGGAAGGCGAAGGATATTCGGAAGCGGATCTTCTTCGTGCTCGTGATGTTGGTCGTCTTTCGCATCGCTGCTCATATCCCGCTCCCGGGCATCGACGGTTCTCAGCTGAAAGATTTTTTTGCAAGTAATCAGTTTTTCGGGCTGCTGAATCTTTTTTCAGGAGGCGGTCTGGAAAATTTCTCGGTCGTGATGATGGGTGTGGGGCCGTATATTACCGCGTCGATTATCTTTCAACTGCTTGTCATGATTGTTCCGAAGTTCGAGGCTCTTCAAAAGGAAGGCGAAGCCGGTCAGCAAAAAATCAATCAGTATACGCGGCTTTTGAGCGTTCCGCTTGCCATGGTGCAGTCGTATGGATTTATGATTCTTCTTGAGCGGCAGGCGAACGTCAATCTTATCGGCAATCTGTCGATTTTTGAGCGATTCGTGGCGATCATCGCCGCAACGGCCGGAACGGTATTTCTCATGTGGCTTGGCGAGCTCATCACCGAGAAGAAGGTCGGCAATGGCATCTCGCTTATGATTTTCGCCGGTATTATCGCGGGACTCCCGACTGCGGTCCGTAATACCATCGCCGTGTATGATCAGAGTCAGCTCGTGAACATGCTGATATTTGTCGCCATCGCCATTATTACGGTCGTCGCCATCGTTGTCATTACGGAGGGCCAACGGAATATCCCCATCTCGTATGCACGCCAGATATACGGAGGGCGGTCAGCCGGCGGCGTGAATACCCACTTGCCGCTTCGCGTGAACCAGGCGGGCGTTATCCCTATCATCTTTGCAATATCCATCATTCTGTTTCCTCCCATGATTGCGCGTTTTTTCGTCTTCGCTGAGACGGCCTGGATCGCGAACGCAGCCGATTTTACTATCCGCCTTTTCGACAATTCAATCTTCTATGGTGCCTTTTATTTCTTGATGGTCTTTATTTTCACCTATTTCTATACGGCAGTGGTGTTTAAGCCTGAACAGATTGCCGAAAATCTTCAAAAACAGGGAGGCTTTATTCCCGGGATTCGCCCCGGTCGCCACACTGAGGAGTACCTTGGTAAAACTATGGGTAGGATTATTCTTGCGGGCGCGTTTTTCCTCGGCGTTATCGCTATACTGCCTTTGGTGATCCAGCAGATCGTGCCGATCACGACATTGAGTGTCGGCGGGACCAGCATTTTAATCGTTGTGTCCGTCGTTATCGAATCAGTCAATCAGATCGATTCACAGCTCGTGATGCGGGATTATGAAGGGTTCTAGAGGCGACTCGTTACGATGGAGCCCCGCGGGACTTATGCAACAACAAGGACCCGACGGGGTGGTTTTATTTTTAGTACTGTTTCCGATACAATGAACCATATGTCTGATCGGAAAGTATTCGTCTTTATCGGGCCACAGGGTTCAGGAAAAGGAACACAGGCGGCCCTGATCGCCTCGCGGCACCGCTATAGCGTCGTAGCGATGTCTCATTTGTTGAAAGCCGAGGTGGAGAAGCAGACGCCGCTTGGCGCTGCCATCGACCGCATTATGCGGCAGGGCGGGCTGGTACCCGATGAATCGACGGTTCAGCTGGTGCGTCAATTTTTTGAGTCGTGCCCGGAAGACGCGCGAATAGTTTTTGATGGATTTCCTCGGACGCTTCAACAGGCGCAGGCGCTCGATACCTTTGCACCGGTGACACGCGTCGTTCATATCACGCTGCCCCATGAAGTTTCAGTCAGGCGCATTACTGGTCGCCTCATCTGTCCGCGAGGCCACAATTACAATCGTTACTACGTTCGTCCGCGCGAAGAAGGCATTTGTGACGTCGATGGACTGCGCCTTGTGATCAGGACTGATGACCGTCCCGAGATCGTCGCCGAGCGCTTGAAGGTGTATGAAGCTATGGTCACGCACGTACTCGACTATTACTCGACGCAGGGGAAGCTTGTTACGGTTAATGGCGATGCTTCTATAGAGGTCGTGAGGCAAGCGATTGAGGACAGAATCATCGGAGATTTATGATGGTGAAGACTCAGGAGGAGATCCGGATCATTGCTGAGGGAGGCAAGCTCTTGGGTGCGATTCTTGAGGACGTCGTTTCGAGAATCCGTGAGGAGGTTACGGGCCACGAACTGGCCGAGTTTGCCGCGAGACGTATGCAGGAGGCGGGCGGCAAGCCCGCGTTTGTCGGCTATGGAACCCCCCCGTATCCTGCAGCATTGTGCGTTTCGCTCAATAATTGCGTCGTCCACGGCATACCATCAGACTATGCGTTTCAACCTGGCGATATCATAAGTCTCGATATTGGTATGATTTATCAGGGACTGTATACGGATATGGCGCGAACGGTCTCGCTCGAACCGATCACGCAGCGTGAGCGCGAACTGATCGACACAGCGAGCCAGGCGCTTGATGTCGGCATCAGTGAGATACGGCCGGGCAATACCACCGGTGACATCGGGTACGCGATCCAGCAGTATGTCGAGGGCAAGGGTTTTGGGGTGGTTCGCGACCTCGCCGGCCACGGAGTCGGGCATGCACTGCATGAAAAGCCGGAGATTACGAACTTCGGGACGAGACGGTCCGGCACGAAACTGAAGACGGGCATGGTGCTTGCCGTAGAGCCTATGATCACGCTTGGCGATTGGCATGTTCGTATCGCACGCGACGGATGGAGCGTCATGACCGCGGACGGCTCAAAGGCAGCGCATGCCGAGGATACGATTGTGGTGACTGATAGCGGTTATGAGATTCTAACGCGATGAAAAAATTACTCGGTATCGACTACGGTGACAGCAGAATCGGCATCGCGATTGGCGACCTTGGCAGCATCGCGGTGCCCTACAGCGTACTGAAAGCCGGTGACGCCTTTTGGGATGCATTGGGCAAGATCATTCGTGATGAGCATATTGCAGAGCTTGTGGTCGGTTGGCCGCTCTCGCTATCGGGCAAAGAGAACGAGCGCACTGAAGCTACGAAACATTTTCTAAAACTGGTTCGCGAACGGACGGGCTTACCGGTGCATATCGAGGACGAGCGTTTGACCACGGTACAGGCAGATCGGAACTCCGTTGGGAAAGCGCGGATCGATGCTGCGGCTGCCGCCACTATTTTACAGAGTTATCTTGATTCCCATGCAGACCGATCTGGCCATACATTTTAGCGTGACATTTTTTGCGGCAGCCGCCTTGAGTTGTTTTTTCACCTTTCTTGTTCGAGGCATTGCCGTCCGTATGCGCATAGTGGACACGCCAGGGGAGCCAAGAAAGGTTCACGGAAGACCGGTGCCACTCTTGGGTGGGGTAGCCCTCTATGCAACAGTTCTTGCTGTACTGTCGGGGCTTCTGCAGACGGGATGGCTTACGGATGATCGGGTTTCCACGCGGCTGCTCTGGGGTATCGTTCTTGCCGGTGCAGTCATTATGTTTATTGGTTTTCTCGATGACGCGCTCCGACTGAAGTGGTGGCAGCAAATGCTCGGACCGATCCTTGCCGTCTGCATCATGGTGGCTGCCGGCCTTGAAATTCCCTTCGTTACCAATCCTTTCGGCTCTGGCGTTCTTGACCTCGGCGAACTTCCTTTCGGGGGAGCGGTTGTGCCGACCGGAGGCATCCTTATCTTTTTGTGGCTTCTGGGGATGATGTATACGACGAAATTACTCGACGGCCTCGACGGCCTCGCGAGTTCTATTTCTTTTGTCGCAGCTCTTGTTATATTCGTCGTCAGCCTTTTCTGGGACCGTTCCGGATCGACGACTTCATTTCTCGCGCTTACGCTCGCTGGCGCGGTCCTGGGGTTTTTGGTCTGGAACTGGCATCCCGCGAAAATATTTCTTGGAGAAGGTGGAAGTATTTTTTTGGGGTTCATGCTCGGAGTCCTTGCCGTCATATCCGGAGGCAAGATAGCGACCGCGCTTCTGGTCATGGGCGTTCCGATACTCGATGTATTATGGATCATCGGACGGCGTCTGGCATCAGGTCAAAAGATTTTTTCTGCTGACAAGAAACATCTTCACTTTCGCCTGCTGCAGGCGGGGATGACGCAGCGGCAGGTCGCGTTTTCTCTTGCGTTGGTGTCTCTGGTGTTCGGATCGGTATCGTTCGTATTCGGTACGCGGGCGAAGCTCATCGCGCTTGCGGCTCTTTTCGTGTTTATGCTCGGTCTTGCCTTAGTTCTCATACGTCATGAAAAAAAACACGGTAGCGTATAGTTTTCTTCTAGCGACTTTGTTTTTAGGCGGGTGCGCGGCGCAGCAGTCGTCTCAGCTGTCACTGACGAACCGGGTTCGCGTCGGAGATCGGGAAGTTGATGTACAGGTTGCGCATAGTGCCGCTGATCAAGAGCGCGGGCTTGGTGGCGTTCCTTCGCTCAGCTGGGATGAGGGAATGCTTTTTGTGTTTTCCGAGGCAGAGTCTCATACTTTTTGGATGCAGGGCATGCTCATGCCCATTGATATCATTTGGATTTCCGGGGACAGAGTCGTTGGAATCGAAAAAAGCGTACCGCCACCCGAGGCCGGAGCCGAAGGCCAGGACCTCGCTTTGTATCCATCGCCGCAGCCAGTGGACAGGGCGCTGGAGGTGCGGAGCGGTTTTGCCAAGCGGTACGGCGTACAAACAGGGGATGTGTTTGCAGAAGAATGGTAGCCCTTCCGATTATTTTCTGTTACTATCTAAAATATCAAAAAATCTGTCATCAAACTCCTGACATCTGATAAAAAATTACATATACCCATTCGTTCGCTGAATAAATTCGTACGCGTCACCGAGTTTCTGCATTTTTTCCTTTGATCCTTTTTGTTGGTTAAAGTCAGGATGATATTTCCGCGCGAGCTGCCGATACGCACTGCGAACCTTTTCATGTGAAGCATCTCTATCCACTCCCAAGATAGACCACGCCCAATCAATGTCTCCTGTCCTGATGTCAAAACGTTCATCATCCTCACTGATGGACTCTCCTGACAATACTCTTTTTATTTTTTCGTAGAGTCTTGTCAGCCCATCGAAGACTTTTACATACTCGGAGTCCATCGGCATATCTTTCATTTTAGACAATCTGTCAGCCAGCTCATCTAAAACACGCGAATCAACGCTTCCGCCGTTTTTTATTTTGTACAACATATCTCGTAATTCACCTTCCATCATGAGCACCTCACGAGGAGACTCGTTGCGTGCTTTCAAGTACTCCGCATGTTCTCGTAATGATTCGGCTCTCGTTGTACAACGAGTTCGTATATCTTCGTTCACCATTCCGTCTGCGATGTTTTGCAATATCTGGCTCTTTTCTATGAATCCCTCATATTTCAATACAGCCTGTTTCTGCGCGTCTTCGTCATACAGCGCTTTTGCTGTATGATTGTTTCGAGCGTTATATCCTCCAAAGCCCATCTCAAACATCTCGCTCTGTAATTCTTCTTCAAGTTTTTCGAAGGTGAATAACGTAGGTTCACTGCGATAGCGATCAAGTTGTTCTTGAAGTCGATCTAATTCAGTAATAAAATCAATCTTCTCATCGTCAGACAAATCAAAATGTTCCAAAACAGCGTGCGCTTGGTTAAAATAGTGCTGCGCCTCGTCAGACGACATTTTGTACTCTGGAGTATATTTCTCGAGGGGCGAGTTTTGCCATCCATATATGTATATCCGGGATCGAATAAACGGAATATACTGTCTATATACATGGTTCTCCGTTTGAGAGATTCTATCTTCCAGATTTTTCCGCACCTCCGGATCTCGGATTCTATTGAGGCAGTCAGTTCGTACGTATGCTAAACGAGTCCAGAATATATCAGGATCTGTCGCGTTAAATTTAGTTTTTTCGCCAGTGTACGGATCTGTCTCTGGGCTTGCCAGCTGATACTCGATATCGCCAAGCTCATCTCGAATTGCAATTTCATTCTCGCGGTCGGAAGTTAGCTCTGATTTTGTCGGGGCATGCTCTTCTGATTCCGGGTCTGTTCCGAAGTCGCCCCATTCGGATTTTGGTATCTTTGGCATAAGGGGTTGAATAGGTGAGATAAGTATAACATACTGCATAAGAGTAGGAATACGGACTTATCTGCGCGACCGCGTAGTATTCTCATTAGAAATGCGACATAGCGTATACTTAGGGTTCTAACAAGCCTAAGTAAACCACTATGCCGCACAGAGATCGTATCACAACGATCCATATCTGCTACAGCCTATGGAAGCAGGGCGTCTCACCGGAACAGATGCCTGTAGAGCTCGGTATCCATCGTGCAACCGTCTACCGCTGGATACGAGGGTTTAAGCGAAAGGGCCTCAAGAAGTTCATTCGAGACTATGTAGCTGCCAAGAAAGGAAGACGGCAGCCCAGAAAAACTGACCCCGCGCTGAAAGCTCGTATCTTCGCCATTCGAGATGAGTACAAGAAGTGCTGTGGAGAGAAGATCCAGTTCATTTTACAGCGCGACTACCATACCACCATTGCTATCTCAACCATCTACCGTATCCTTGGGGAAAAGTACCAATTGCGCAGTAAATGGAAGAAATACAGTGTACGAGGGTTTGTGAGAAAAGGCGAAAAACCACGGGAAGTTATTCAAACTGATACCGTTGACCTAGGTCACCTCTATGCATTCACTGCCATTGATACCTTCACCAAGGAAGTGAGCGTTACCATCGCTTCACGCCTTACAGCTCTGGCAGGCAGGGAAGCCCTGAAAGCGCAGCTCCAACAGTTTGGGAAGATCGACCACATCCAGCGTGATGGAGGCCCGGAGTTCAAGCGAGAATGGCAGGACTATGCACTGAAGCACATCGCAAGCATCAGAACTGCCCGACCCTACAAGAAGAACGAACAGACATTCATTGAACGGTTCAATGGTATCTTACGCAAAGAATGCCTCGGCTACCTCCACTACAAGAAACGAGACCTGCATATCGTGCAACAGCGAGTGAATGAGTATCTCGAGTATTACCATACCAAACGACCTCACCTATCCTTAAACATGCAAACACCCAAGGAATTCGCTATGTCGCATTTGACATGAGAGAGAACGGACCGTTGACAAACAGGGCCTTTTCGGATACCATCAGTCATTATTATGTTTGCCCGAATACCTCGTGCTTTTAAGCGGGGATGAAGGGCTTTGTATAATAATACTGTCGGCGGAGCCGACTCTTCTCATAAGGAACCCGCCCAGATACCCCGCGGTTTACAGCGGGGTCGGGTTCATTTAACGCTTAACGCAAGGCAGGCATGTTTGCAATCATACAGACCGGTGGGAAACAATATAAGGTGCGCGAGAAAGATACGATCCGTATCGAAAAAGTGCCCGCGTCTGAACGGGTCCAGGCAACGGTCACCTTTCGAGATGTATTGCTCGTGAGTGATGACGCGAATACCGTGCGTCTCGGGGCACCAGTCGTTGCGGGGGCTTCGGTCACTGGGACGATCCTTCGTGATAGCAAGGCGAAGAAGATTCGCGTCGTGAAGTATAAGCCGAAGACGCGGTACAAGAAAGAAGTGGGACACCGCCAGCTGTTTACGGAAGTCAGAATAGAGAAGATAGTTGCATAAACAGCTAACTTTTGACAATTAACAATTAACCATTGGTTAATTGTTTTTTGTATACGTCATTTCGACGAAGCTACCGGAGGGAGCGCATGGAGAAATCCCAAT
>Ga0155892_159_pt7 | contig 13967 bp, 6 predicted proteins | sample RifCSPlowO2_01_FD_107546 | JGI IMG/M metagenome (GOLD analysis project Ga0155892, IMG submission 107546) | Candidatus Komeilibacteria bacterium RIFCSPLOWO2_01_FULL_53_11 | reverse complement strand
GGGATCAATGACTTAGTGATCATCGGCCCCCGCGGTGGTCGCTCTAAAAGCAACTCTGAACAGAGCGACCTAACCTAACCGCAAAAATCGCGTTACCAACCAAAGAGCCCCTGTGTGGGGCCGGCTCACCGAACTCGTTCGGGATAAAACCCGACAGTATCGGAGCCAAAAAGAAAGGAATGGGGCGGACAACTCGCACGCGGTGCGACGCATGTCCGCCTCTCTTCATTTAAATGTTGTCCTCGGAGGCGATCCGCATAGTGCGGAGAAGCCGGAGGGGAAACAAAAATTAACACCGAGCCACGCACCAGAACTTCATACGGTGCGGGGTAAACTCCGCCAAGGGGGTCCTGTCAAAAAATAAGAAGTTACTTTGACTTCTCCGGCTCCAATATAGCCTTGATCCTCCTGACACCTGATGAACTCGCTTCCTCTTTTTGAATCTTCAGGCCTCCCATTCCTTTCGTGTTCTTCACATGAGGCCCGCCGCATATCTCGGTACTATAATCCCCGACAAAGTACACCTTGACCGTATCGCCGTACTTATGATCGAAAACGCCGGTCGCTCCCCTCGCCTTTGCTTCATCAATGCTCATCTCCTCGAAATGAACGGGATGATTTTTTTTAATTTCGGAATTGACTATATCCTCTACTTTCTCTATCTCCTCCGCAGTCATTTTTTGCGGAAATGTGAAATCGAACCGCAAACGCTCCGAGGTGATGTTGCTCCCTTTTTGATGGATCTCGTCGCGGCCAAGCACGCGTTTCAGCGCCTCAAGCATCATGTGGTTCGCCGTATGGTATTTCGTCGTCATCTCGCTGTGGTCAGCAATGCCCCCTTTGAATTTTCCGGCGGCTGCCGTGCGCGACTTATCCTGATGTTCTTTAAAAAGCATCCTGAAGCCCTCAGCGTCCACTGGAATATTCCTTTCCGACGCAACTTCCTGAATCATCTCCAGGGGGAAACCATAACTTGAAAAAAGCACGAACGCATCCTTACCCGAAATGGCACCTATCTTTGCGCATTTCTCGAACGCCTTCATCCCCTGCTCAAGGGTCTTCAAAAATTTATCCGTCTCCTTGTGAAGCTCATCAAGAATTATGTCACGATTTCGCACAAGCTCAGGATAGTCAAGGTGATGTTCGTGAACAATCGATTGCACGAGCAAATCAAAAACGTCGAGGTCCATCTCGATTAATCTCGCATGCCTGATCATGCGCCGGATGAGTCTGCGCAGGACATATCCCTGATCAACATTGGAAGGTCTCACCTGCCGTTCGTCAGCAAGGAGAAATACGACCGCTCGAATATGATCAACAATGATACGCATCGATTGCTCGTTGAAACGCCGTGACGACTCCGTGACCTTCTTCACACGCGGCTCGAATGTATCGATCTCATACACCGTCTTGTACCCGTTCAACATGGCGACAGTCCGCTCAACACCCATGCCCGTGTCGACATTTTTCTGCTTAAGCAGGATATACTTTCCGTCTTTCGTAAACTCATATTCCATGAAGACGTTGTTCCATACCTCGAAGTATTTACCGCAGCCGCAACCCGGTCTGCAATCAGGACCGTGTGCTGGCTTACCGGTATCAACGAATATCTCAGTATCTGGGCCGCACGGTCCGGTCTCTCCTACGGGGCCCCAGAAATTATCTTCGCGCGGATAGTACAAAATACGTTCCTCAGGAATCCCAAGAGATTTCCAAACTTCTGCGGACTCCTCATCTCGCGGTATTCCATCTTCGCCAGCGAACACTGATACCCACAGCACTTTCGGATCAAAACCGAGGAATTTCTTACCGGTCAGGAATTCATAGCTCCAGGTGATAGAATCCTTCTTAAAATAATCACCGAGCGACCAATTACCGAGCATTTCCAAAAATGTGAGATGCGTCGCGTCGCCCACGTTATCGATATCGACGGTACGGAGGCACTTTTGGACATTAACGAGTCGGACGCCCTGTGGATGCTTCTCGCCCATGAGGTACGGTGTCAGCGGGTGCATGCCGGCAGGAGTGTAGAGCACCGTGGGGTCGTTCTCGGGAATAAGTGAAGCAGACGGAATGAGCTTATGCCCCCGCGCCTGAAAGAACTGGAAGTATAATGATTTAAGCTGTTTGGTGGTCATACACGTTGAGAGTAAAAAGTGAAAAATGCAAAGTTTAAGTTAGAAGTTACACGTTGTAATATTTCTCATTGTATCCGTCTTCGCTCAAAAACTTTAACCTGTAAACTTAAACTTTACATTTTCAATCTTAAACTTCCATACCACTATACTGAAATATGACGAACTAATCAATGGTTCCGCTGCCGACCAGTTCTGCGCCAACGTATGCAGCAAGCGTCTGTCCAGGTGCCACAGCACGTTGCGGGCGAGCGAAGCGAGCCCGCACTTTCGTACCCGATATCCTCTGAATAATAGCCGACTGATCTTTCTGACGGTAGCGAATCTTTACGGTGCAGCGGAACGGCAGACTGCGCGGTTCGGCGAGCCAGTGCCATTGCGTAACCTCGACGTATTTTTTGAAAAGCCCAATCTGATTTTTTTCGCCCACAATCAATAGGTTCTTCCGAACATCCTTGTCTATCACATACAAAGCGGGGCCTCCCCCGATATTGATGCCGCGGCGCTGACCGATCGTATAATAGTACACGCCGTCGTGCTCTCCCACTACGCTCCCGTGAGTATCGACGATGTCGCCTCGCCGCGGCGCGATCCGCGTTTTGAGAAACAACCGCATTGCAACAGGACCCACAAAACAAATGCCCTGACTGTCAGGACGAGTCGCGTTCGGTAAACCGATCCGTTTGGCAATACTGCGTACCTGTGTCTTGGCGAGCTTGGCGAGCGGAAACTCGATCTGAGCAAGCTGCTGCTGCGATAGCGCAGCCAGAAAATACGACTGGTCTTTATTACTATCCATGGCTTTGCACAAATGAAAGACGCCGGCTGCGTCTCGGGTTATTGCAGCGTAATGTCCCGTTGCGATCTTCCGAAATCCATTTTGCTTTGCACGATCTAAAAACGCTTTAAACTTTATTTCTTTATTACACATGATGTCCGGATTAGGCGTCCGTCCGCGCTGATATTCGGCAAACATATAATCTAGCACGCGCACTTTGTATTCCTTCTGGAAATCCCAAGTCTGGATCGGAATACCCAGAAACTTCGCGACGCGGTATGCCTCCCTGCGATCGTCGCGCCACGGACACTTCACGCCGCACCCGGTTGGATCAGCGAATGTTTTCATGAATACTGCGCTCACAGCATATCCCTGCTTTTTCAAAAGATAGGCCGCGACTGCGCTGTCGACGCCGCCTGAAAGGCCCATGATAAGCTTCTTACTATTGCGAATTTCTTGCATACCCCAAACGCCCAGCCTTTTGTATCAAAAAAAGTCAGTATGGGCAAGTTCCCTATGCGATATGAAAAATCTTCAGCTTCTCAAGTGATTTTGCGGCAAGCTTCAGACGCTCTGGATCGCCCGCGTACAGCGTAAAAAGTCGCTCGCCCTTCACGACCTTGACGCCGACCTCTTTGTTGAGGTAGATCCCGGCAAGAGAGACTGCCGGAGCGCCGAGCGTTCGGCAGATGAAGTTGATCGCGAGGTTGTCGGTCGAACGAATCGTGCCGCCGCGAGGCGCATTGTAGTACTTCTTGCAGGCGCCGAGCGTTATGGACTCGGAATCAATATCGGTCTTGCCTCCCTGCGCCTTGATGATCTGCTGCATTTTTTTCCATGCTTTTCCGCTGTCGAGCTGTTTCCAGGCGATCGTCGCTCCTTCGCCTTTTTTGCAAAATTTCGTCAATTCCAGAAGCTCTCCCGCAAGGTGCACGGACTTGTGCACGAGGTCACCTGGGCGGTTGGTCTTCTGCTGCAATACCCTGAGGATGTCTCGTGCCTCAAGCGCAGGCCCGACTCCTCTGCCGACCGGCCCCACCGCCTTGCTCGCAATGACCTTTGTCGTAATGCCGAACCGACGACCAATGTACAGAAACATGCGAATGAGCTTCCTCGCGGTCTGCATATCATGAATCTTCGCCGTAGGCCCGACTGGCATGTCAATAATGAGATGCGTGATGCCGGTCGCCACCTTCTTCGCCATGATGGAAACGATCATCTTGTTGTATGGCTCGAGCGAGAGCGGGTATGTCACGCTCAAAATCTTATCGTCAGCAGGAGCAAGATTCAGGCCGCCGCCCCAGACCAGGCACGCCCCGGTCTTCCGCACGATCTCACGGATGGCCTCAGTTGAGAACGTGACTGGCGCAATGACCTCCATCGTGTCAGCGGTGCCGGCGGGCGACGTGATCGCGCGGGAGGAGGTCTTTGGGATCTTCAGGCCGAGGGACGCTATGATCGAAACGACAATGGGCGTCGTGCGGTTGCCGGGGATACCGCCCACCGAATGCTTGTCGGCGACGAGGCCGCCGAACTTCAGCACATCGCCGGTCTCAGCCATTGCTTTCGTCAGATAGAACAGCTCAGCATTCGTATACTCGCGCATGAAGCCCGATGCGACGAAATAAGTGATCTGCACCTTCGAGAGCTGGTCAGTCGTGATATCAGAAATGATCGAGTAAATCTCCTCGTAGCTCAGCCGCTTGCCGAGCAGACGGCGCTTGATTGCCCTCACGGACTGCGCCTCTTGCTTGAAGCTGACCTCAGCGATCGTACCGTCAGGAATGCGCATCCGAGACCAGACGTCCTTGTAGAGCCCGATCTGCCCCGGCTTCACGCGCTGACGGCTCGTATTCGCATCAACGATAAGCGTCTTACCGTTCACGGTCAACTGCAGCTTATCGCCGGCGTGGATGCCGTAATGCCACGCCTCCTTCTCGTTCAGGAGCGCAATCTTTAACGTGCCGGTTTCAACGTCGATTTTTTTTGTCTTGAGGAAGTATGACATGAAGGGGTTCACTCAAATTCATACAGGGCGACAACGCGCAGACGGTCGCCGACTTCGGTAAATGAGTATCGTTTCGTGACAAGCGACACTCCCGGATGTTCCTTCTGAAAAAGATCCACGTACTCCGCTTCGAGAGCGGTAAAAGCTGCTCCGTCGACGACCGACACAACGGTAAAGGATCCTGAGAATGCATACACGCCAGCTGAAACGTTTCCGGATTCGCGAGTGACCTGAGCACGCTCGGAAGTGACGCCCACATATGAATCCAGCAAATGCGCGCCGGTGGCAAGCCTCGCCTGCTGCTGGTCGCTCCGAATTTCTAACCATCGCTGGTCAATCAAGTACTGACGCAGCGCCCCATCCCTTTCCGCGGGAGATGGTTGCCTCCCCTTGTCCCGTGCAAACGCATCGTTCGCGGCAGATACGGCATCCGCATCAAATGGAATGTCGCCCTCGACGGAAATATTTTCAAGAACGCCGAGGAGGTCCCCCGCAGGCAGCGGTTCTGAGCTGAGCTGTACGTTAAACGTGAAGGTGAGGCTTTGTTGCGTCCCCTGCGCGGCATCCCGCATGAATGGCCGCACGATAAAATTGAGGTTTTTCGTCACGGTGGCAAGCGGATTCTCCTTGAGCGTATCGGCAGATCCTGACTGCTTGCTTCCAAAGCCGCCGTAGCGCCACCACCAGAGTGCGCCGAAAAGCAGCAGCGCACAGACGAGTGCGGCTGCCAAAACTACTATTTTTTTCTGTGACTTCTTTGGGTTGGTGGCCATCGGAACGGCCTGCGGGACACCCGGGGCAGGCGTGCCTCCCATTTTTTTCAAACTACGGGTATCCGGTATCCAGCGCTTTTCCTGGTGTTCCAGAAAATTGATCGGTTCACGGATGTCGCCGACCGCGATACGCGCCAAGCCCAGGACGACTAAAAATTTCGAGAGCACGGCCTGATCAACCGTCACCTGGAATATAGGAAGGGGCAGCGCGACGGTGACTGACAGCCCGAGGTTTGATGAAAAATAATCGTCAAGCCCAATCATCGCTGCCGTACCGCCGGCAAGAAGCACCCGATCGATCGTGCCAACTCGCTGCTCATAATACTTGATAAAAACCAAGAGTTCATCTTTGAGCGGCTGCACCTGTCCCTGTATGATAAGCATTTCAACCCCATCCCCGCCCTTCGCGCGCATCCCCGATGTCACCTTTCGCTCCTCCGCATCAGCGATAGAGATCTTGAGCTTCTCGGCCAGCGCTGCACTGATATTTTCGCCCGCAATGTTGATATTGATCGTCTCCTGCAATTCACCGTGCCAAAAAATGGAAGCGATGGTCGTACGGGCCCCGATATCGAGAACAAGCACCGTCTCTTCCTTCGTCTCATCCAGAATGGCGGCGCCGAGAGCGAGAGATTCCATCGTAACGAGCGTCACGCGAAGATGCATGCTCGAAAAAAACGAAACGTATTCCTCTACGAGCGCGGAGTATGTCGCCGCGAACAAGTAGCGCGATACCGTTTCCGCGCGACCCACCTCACGATAGTCAGCCGCCGCGAGCGACATATCCATCGGCAACGTTTCGCGCGCCTGCGAGAAGAGCGCCGGCGGCACCTGCTTCGCCCCGATCGTTCGCGGCAATGTAAATACCTGCGCGAACACGCGCGACTCAGGGATCGTAATCACAATATCCCGCGCGGCAATCGGCGACGGTTTCGCCTGCTTGATGAGCTGTTTCACGGCGGCTCTCAGCTTGTCATCGGCGATGATCTTGCCGTCCTCGATGACGCCCGGCTCGAGCAAGAGACGGCTGTGACTCCGCATCGCAAGCCCATGTTTCGAACGCTCAAGCTCAAGCGCCTCGAGCGAGTAGTCTGAAAAATTGATGGCGAATGCTTGTTTCGGCTGAAACATAGTTTACTCCAGTATATCTTTATATTGCTCGACCGTAAATGGGTTGGTGTTGATATTGACGTTCACATTCGACCGATCGACAATGTCGCGGCTGAATCCGTCAGTCGAGGTCGCATTCGAAACGATCGTGCGCGTATTGCCGGATCCACTGATGGTATAGGCACAGTTCACGTTCGAGATCGAGATCGATACATCGCCGGAAAGACTCGTGTTATTGCGCAGACGCGACAGCGCATCGTCCACGCAGGACGCCGTAAAGCCCCGCGACCGTGAAGTCGCGAGCCACGCGGTGCCGGATGCGGTCTCGTCGATGCTCATGAGCGCGACCGCGACACCGTAGACGACGGTCATCGAAGCCACCATAATGACCAAAATCAGCGCGATAACGCCCCGGTTGTGTGTCGATTGCGTTGTCATGGGTCGATGCGAAAAGAAGCGGTACTGCTCGCGGTAACGGTCGCGATACCAAAGGAACCGATATCGCCCATGTATCGGAGGTTCAGAAGCGTTTCCACGCCGTCGCGCGACGCTGCCGTCGTCGTGGTGAATGAGAGATCAGTGAGCCCGACAAAGAGCTGCAGCGGATCGGTCAGATCCATCCGCGCGACATCGCTGTGCGGCGGATCGACTGTACAGCTCGACGACAGGCCCCTGTTCGGATAGTCCTGATAGCACCAGAGCCGCACGCCATTATGTTCGGCGTAGGTTCCTCCCGGAAAACGCTTCTCCACATACTGGTAGCGCGTACCCGAGATGACGGTCGCGCCAAGGATATACAGATAGTCTTCGTCAGTGCGAAGTCCGCCATACGGAATATCGGTTGCCGATGCGCCGGTCATGGGAAATCCGGACGCAAGACCACCGTCAAGGCGCGATCGTTTTTCGATATACCAGTCATTGCTGCTGTGCCCGGCGACATACAGGTAGTCATCTCGGACATTGATGCCATAGCCGGCTGTTGTCGCGGAATCCGCGGTCGCGGTGCCCGACGAGCCGAATCCAGAATCAAGAGTCCCATCCGATGTATTCACTTTGCTCACGATAAGATCGCTCCCGTCATCACCCGTGACGTACACGTATACTGTCGGCGGCGAAGTGGTATAGCTAACCGCGAGCGACGGACGGTAGGACGCTGTCGCATTATTTTGCGTTGCGAAAGTTTTTAGGGTCGAATTAGCGCCTTCATTGCCGATAAGCACCATGCCATAATTGCTGGACGGGTCGCTTACCCAAGACTCGACCGTTGCAGCATCTAGGGCCCATGTATATTGAGTCCCACCGGCACCACTCGCGACCGTGACCGATCCCATCGAACTTGCGCTTCGATCGCTCGTCGTATCATCAGCGCCGCCGGTGACCCACGATGTGCCTGTATCACGGTTTGTCCAGCTTGACGTGGTCTCGCCCCATGAAGCACGTAATGCATACGCATTCACGACTTCGCTCGTAGCCTGTGAGGCTGTAAGCGTCAGTGTCATGCTAGCGCTGTTCACCGTGGCATTTGTTGGTATGCTCGAAAGATCAAGCTTGACAAGCGGTCGCGTAAACGCGTTGTCCGTGATGCCTACTTTCCCAGCCAGCATGGTTATCGCGCTGCCATAGTTGTTTGTCGGCAAAAGTTTTTTCATGTGCGAGTCGTCATCAGAACCAAGAGTCACGCTGTCAGTTGTCGTGGCGGTCGCATCCATGGTCACGCTGTTATACGTACCGCCGCTGGTCGTGTAATAAACCGTAATTCTCATGGCGTCTATGTTGGCTCGACATGTCGCCGCCGGGACCGCCATAGCTTGTATAACGGCACCGAAGTTCGTTAAATTAATATCTGCGGGCGTTAGGGACAACCCCCATAAATCCGCAGCGCCGCCGTAGGTTGCATACGTCAACGATGTGGGCCAGGCCGTTCCTTGTTGTTTGTCGTCGCCGGATACTGATCCGTTTTTGACTAATCGTACGCTATTGTCTGATATGGATGTGCCGACTGTGCAGGTGCCTACTTTTTTCTCGACTTCTAAAACAACGCCGTTGATTGTTGCGGTTGTCGGGATCGAAAAACTAAAATTTGTGCCTTTTGCGTAGTGAGATTCAGCGTTTGTTGCAGTCAGAATCGCCACTGCAACCGAGCTATCGTCTGCTTTGATGTTATCAACGCTGGACCACGCGATAGAACCCACGCTGCTGTCATCAGCCGCAGTCCCTGGATAATTGGGGCCTGACGATGTCGAGTCGCCTCCTCCCGACTGAATGTACCCCGTACTGTTGAACGCAGTGACATACGCGCCCGTGGACGTATGTCGCTTCTCTATCGTGCGTGACCCGGCAGCATCGCCCACGACGTAGATATAACCGTTGGCAGTATCAATGGTAACGTCGTTGGCCATTCCATCAGTGAAGCTATCATCAATGATGCCGTCGGTATCAAAATCGGTATCAAGGGCGCCCGTCGATAAACTGCGCTTCTCGATCAGCCAATCATTATCCGTGGTGCCAGAGTTGTATGTATAACCAACCGCGTACAAATACGTGGAATCTATCGCGATGCCTTTGAATATTTTCGCGTTCGTGGAGGTGATGACGCCCTCCGTGCCGAAACTGGTGACGAGCGACCCGTCAGTAATTCTTCGCTTCTCTATCTTCGCCTGATTGGTCGTGCTGTCCGCCTCATGGCCGCCCACGATGTACAGATACTGCCCGTCCTGGACTATGTCGCGCGCTCCGAAATTTCCGGATGTCGAGATCGCTCCGTCCGTGCCGAAGCCGGTATCGTACGACAGGTCGGCAAGATACCGCTTCGAGATATGCCAGCCGTTGTTCAGACTGCCGGCACTGTAGATGTACTTTGCGTCGGTAGTAAAACCGTAGCCTTCGGCGGCGTATCGCGGGCTGTCAGGCGATGTTGACGTTGCACCGGTGAACGAATACGGCTCGACGCTGACGGCGCCAGAGCTGTAGCCGCCGAGGCAGCCGGGCGGCACGTAGCTTTGCGATGAGGTCGCGAAATACAGCCAGAGCTTATTTGCGAAAACGCACGGGGCTCCTGCGCTCGTCTCCACGAACCCATCAGCATTCCTGACCAACGCATCAATCGTATTCAGAACGCGTGCGGCCGTGACCTGCGTCACGTTGGATATCAGGAAGCGGGTCCTCCCGCGCTGAACGATATCAGCGACGGCAAGCAGCGCGACCAAAATAAAAGAAACAATGCCGACGTAAATGATGACTTCGACCAGTGTAAACCCAGCACCACTTTTGTAACCAAAAGTGGTGCTGGGTAAACCCAGCTTCCTATCTGCTAGAAGGTCTAACCTTTTTTTTAGCTCCCGAATACTATTACCATTATGTTTGAGTCTTTTTTCTCTGAGTCGGGCAAGTTTTTCTGTTGGATACGCCTCATAGTAGTACAAACTCCAAGGTACATACCTCCTTGTGGAAATTTCAGCACCATTGTTATGCTCGGTCAATCTACGCTCGAGGTTATTCGTAGAACCTATATATATTTCATTGGCGGAACCACTCTTCAAAAGATAGACGTAATACATAGTTCAAAAGTGGTGCTGGGTAAACCTCGATGGTGAAAATGTGGCATGCGTTACGTTCAATCGAATTCAAGCCAGACGCCCGTGAACTCCGGCGTGCTGTTTTGCGAGTTGCAGCTGTGCATATCAATCAGGTACTGGAACCACCGCTTGCCTTGCAAACTCGTTTCGTCTGACAGATCTTCATTTCGCGTTGTCGGCGCGTAGTAGCCCGGGGTGGTCGTCGCCGTTGTGGTCGCGTGTGTCCAAAGTATTCCGGTATAGTCAGGCGTCCCTTCCGTCCCTGCATTCGTCCCGCGGAAATAGAGGTCGAGGACGCAGTCGGACGGCACGTTCTGTGTCCACTTGACCCGCAGAAGATTATTATTCGCGATGGTGGCGTAATCCTGCGTATCAATGGAAGAGGAAATGAGCGAGCCGATGGCGGTGTAGTCCCCCGCGCCCTGGGTCGTGACCGTGATCTCGCTTCCGCTGGCCTTGTTGTTGCTGCAACTGGCGTAATTCGTCGTGCAGTAGTCATCATACGCCCAGATGTTGAAAACGTACTGCGTGCTTGCGGTGAGTCCCATCACTGTGGTGTTCACGGTACTATTGAAATTCTGGGCAAGCAAATCATCATCGCTTTGCTCCGTGTCCGTCTCAGCAACGCCTGACGCGCCTTGTTTGTAAAAAATCCTATATCGGTCAAAATTCGTTTCGGTCGCCGGAACAGGGAACGTGAGGGTCACTGTCGTGTCGGTCTTCCCCCCGTCGGCCAGATCGCCGACGACTGGGTCAACATTGTCGATGACCACGGTCTGCGTGTCCGGCGTTGTCTGGTCGTCCGTATCGTCATTCGCCGTGAGCCGAACGCACATGGTAGCATTTCCGGTTGCCTGGTCAGTCGCAGACTGCCAGTCGACGAGAACCGTATTTGACCCCGACGACGTGATCACTCGCTGAGTTGCGGTCGTCCCTACCTGATACGTATCGCCATTGACGACGCTCGGCTCTCCGCCCGAATCGTTGAAATCAGCAGTTGACGACGCGGTGACCAACGTCGGGTCGAGCCATGCGCCGTCGCATGAGCTGTCGGCATCATACTCGAGCTTGAATTTGGTATCGTCGTCGTTCGCATCATCGATCTCATTTGAAATAGCAACAATGCCCGAACCATCGGTGAGCTGCGTCGCAGAGTTAATCAAACCAGTCGGCTTGGCGCTGGTCGTCACCGTGACCGGCGTGGCAGCGGCAGCCTTGTTCTTCGTACAGCTCGCAATACTGGTCTGGCAGTAGGTATCATACGCCCAGATGTTGAACGTGTACTGCGTGCCGGCCGAAAGCCCAGTTACCGCGATCGTCGCTCCCGGATCCCATGAATCGAAAGCAACGCTGTCGAACTCGGTATCGGTCTCTGCCGGCGCATCAGCACCGACCTTGTAAAAAAGACGGTAGTTGTTCGTCCCCGGGTCGTTCGTATCACTTGAATCTGCCCCGAGATTCAGCGTCACTGACACGTCGGTCTTGCTGTTGAAGGTCATGCTTCCAGGCGTCGCCGGGTTCACATTGTCCACCGTGAGCGTCTGGGTAGCCGGGGAGCTTTGGTCAGAGTCGGTCGTATACGCGATCGTAAGCTTTGGCCGGTATGAGGCCGTGCTGTTTTCGGCGGAGCCAAATATCTTGCTGGAGTCATTGGTGCTCTCGTCGCCGATCAGGATGAAGCCGAGATTCGTTACCGGCGCGTTAATCCAGCCGGAAACCGTCGCCGTATCAAGGCTTATGGTGTGCGTCTGGTTTGCGCACGCATCGCCTATCGCGACACTGCCCATCGACGAGGAACTGCGGTCATTGGTCGTATTATCCGCTCCCGCCGTGCCCCATGCCGTCGAATAGTCCGAATAGTTCCATGACGAATCCGCGTTCAGCACATAGGTGGACTCCTTTCCTTCCGACCAGGCCCGGAGGAGCTTGTAGGCGTTGATCGTGTTGCTGCCGGTCGAAGACTGACCGGTGCAGGTCAGCGTCAGTGTAGCGGAATCGATAGTGGCACCGGCAGGAATGGCACTCAGGTCAAACTTCAGTAGTGCCCGCTGCAGTATCGACGAACTTGCTCCTCTTCCCGCAGCCGTGTTTTCGTATGAGCCGCGGTTCCACGTGGCATCAGCTCCGCCGGTGCCGGTTATCTGATTATCAACTGCATTTGTCAGATCAAGGGTCGTGCTGTGGGAGTCATTCACCGTCAGCCGCAAGCACATCGTCGCGTCACCGGCAGACTGGTCCGTGTTTGAATCCCAGTCAAACTGTACCGTGTTCGATCCCGACGAGGTGATAACGCGGGTGTTGGTCCCCGAACCGACCTGATAGGTAGAGGCGTTATTCACGTCAGGCGCTCCTCCGCTGTCGTTGAAATCGGCTGTCAGAGGCGTCTGAAGCGTCGGATCAGACCACGCGTTGCACGCCGAGGTCGCCTGATAGTCGATCTTCAACCGCGTGTCAAAATCGTCGGCGTCGTCAGCCTCCGTCGAAATATCCACGATGCCGCTGCCGTTCGTTTTCTGGGACGCGGAGTTGAATGACCCGGCCGGATAGCTCTCGGTCGTCGTCGTGTACTCGGTCGCGCTTGAGCTGTTGCTGGCGGCGTCGTAGGTCCAGATGTTGAAAACGTAATTCGTGCCCGGCGAGAGGCCGGTCAGCGTTATTGCGTTGAAATCATTTCCGTCGTCGCCCTCGCCGTAGTCGTACCGGTCAAAATCCGTACTGTCTTTCTCGGTATCGCTCGTCGCGACGCCGGACGTCCCCTGCTTGTAATAAAGCTTGTACGCGTTCGAACCCGGCGCGTTCGTATCGCTGCCCTCGCTCCCGAACAGAAGCGAGATCGTGGACGTGCCCCTGTTCAAAAAAGTCAGGTTGCCGGCCGAGGTCGGAGCAACGGCGTCAATGACAATGGCCTTGTTCGCCGCAAGATTGGTTGCGGGTACAAAATTGGTCATGGAATTGAGCGCAGCGTCCTTGATGGTCCCAGAGATGGTCTTGACCGTCAGGTCCGATGACTCGTCCCCTGCCTGGACCGTGTAGTCACAGGTGCCGGAGGTTGCAGCCGATACGGTAAAAGTGCAGGTACGGTCAGTGGTGCCTGTTTCCAGCTCGACCGTCACATTGCCCGTGGAGGTCACGGCTTCGGAAAAGGTCACGTCAATATCAATGACCTCACCGGTGGTATAGGTGCCATTGGCGTGATCCGACGAGACATTTGTGATAGTGGGAGCTGTTGTGTCAATGACAATGGCCTTGTTCGCCGCAAGATTGGTCGCGGGTACAAAGTCCGTCATGGAGTTCAAGGCTGCGTCCTTGATCGTTCCGGAGATGGTCTTGACCGTCAGGTCTGACGTGGTATCCCCTGCCTGGACCGTGTAATCGCAGGTACCGGTGGTTGCGCTTGAAACAGTAAAAGTACATGTGCGGTCCGTATCACCTGTTTCCAGCTCAACCGTCACGTTGCCAGTGGAGGTAACGGCTTCGGAGAAGGTCACGTCAATGTCAATGACCTCGCCGGTGGTATAGGTACCGTTTGCCTTGTCCGAGGAGACGTTGGTGATGGTGGGAGCGGTAACATCGGCAGCGTAGATCGTT
>Ga0155892_158_pt6 | contig 15701 bp, 14 predicted proteins | sample RifCSPlowO2_01_FD_107546 | JGI IMG/M metagenome (GOLD analysis project Ga0155892, IMG submission 107546) | Candidatus Komeilibacteria bacterium RIFCSPLOWO2_01_FULL_53_11 | reverse complement strand
CAGAGTGTCCTTCTGAAGGTCCTGTGCCTGAATGGTGAGCACGATCTGTGCAGGTGCAGACAGAAATTCAGTCCGCCTCTTGCGTAAGGCTGCCCCGATGATCTCCTGGAACTTGCCGATCTGCCCATCGGTCAAGCTGTCTTCGGATGGGAACATGGGCTTGGCCATGGCATCATCCTCCATAATGGATTGATTGACTGCGCCTGACCACCACCACGGCAGTCATAGCCAGAAAATGCCTAATACTCCCTTCCGTCCGTCTCCCTCTCCCTTTATAGGGAGAGGGTGGGGTGAGGGTGGTGAGGACGTAAGCACCTTGTGGCTATGACTGCACAACAAAATAGCAATTTTAAAAGAACACCTATGCTTATCCTTTTGAGCTGATTTTGTCAACCCCGCCCTGTACCGTATGGTGCAGGGCGGGATCAATGTATCATTAGAATTTAGGAGCATAAGTAAGCCCTTGCCCGGACATTCAAACGGTGCTAACATAGCGTCGTACAAGTACTTTTACGATACTCAAGGGGGATACTGTCATGATATGCGTGCACACCTGCGGTTGCATCTGCCACAGAGGTAAAGCCTGCCATATCAGGTCATGCTGCGATGGCAAATGCAAACTGTGCCAGTCGCCCATTAAGCTGGGCAAAATGGAGGCACATCTGACCATTTGCCACAAGGTGGCAGACGAGGCACTCAAGTCCAAGGCCAATGCCAAGCAGGAGTTCGAACGCGGATACAGGGACGGCAGAGTCGGCCGTGATCCTTCCGCCATCAACCCCCACTACTTGAAAGGGTACCACAAGGGCACGGAGGTTCGCAGACAAGCGAGAGTTCTCCACCATCACTGACGTTCACGAAGAAGGCTTGAAGCCCTCTACGATGTAGAGGGCTTCTCTGTATCCGAACTATAATCTCATCGCTTTCAGCCGAAGCGAATTGGTAACGACGGATACCGAGGAAAATGCCATGGCAAGCCCGGCGAACGCGGGGTTTAGGAGTAATCCGAAGAATGGATAGAAGAGCCCTGCCGCGAGTGGGATACCGACCACATTGTAGATGAAGGCCCAGAACAGATTCTGGCGGATCGTCCGAATGGTCCGTTTCGAGAGTTTCACCGCCTGCGGGATACGCGCAATATCACCTTTGAGCAAGGTAATGTCAGCCGACTCAATCGCAACATCGGTGCCGGTACCCATGGCAATGCCCACGTCGCTTTGTGCAAGCGCCGGAGCGTCATTGATGCCGTCGCCGGCCATAGCAACCTTTTCACCGCGTTTCTGCAACTCGATAATCTTATTCGCTTTTTCATTCGGTAATACTTCAGCGAATACCTCATCGATACCGACCTGATCAGCGATCGCGCGAGCGGTTCGCTGGTTATCTCCCGTCAGCATGACCACTTTAATCCTCTGCTTATGGAGCGCCACTACCGTCGCCTTCGCGTTATCCTTGAGAGTATCAGCGACGGCGAAGAGAGCTATCAAACGATTTGTAGCGCCCAGAACGATCGGAGTCTTGCCCTGCATCGCTAAACGCTCGATAGGAGCTCTATCAATGACCGCTCCGTGTTCCTCCGCGAATTTCGGACTACCTACAAAATATTCTGTGCCGGCGATCGTCCCGCGAAGGCCTTTCCCCTCAACAATGTGGAAGTTCTCAACATCACGCAACTCGAGCCCTTTCCGCTTCGCCGCGGAAATGATCGCTTCGGCAAGCGGATGCTCGGATTTCTTCTCAAGAGACGCGATGAGCGAAAGCGCTTCATCTTCATGAACCCCTGCCGCGGCGATAACATCGGTCAATTCCGGCATTCCTTTCGTAATGGTCCCGGTCTTGTCAACGACCAGCGTCGTAATGGAATGGAGCTTCTCGAGGCTTTCCGCGTTCTTGATAAGGATGCCGCCTGAGGCGCCTTTACCGACTCCGACGATAATGGCAGTGGGCGTCGCGAGTCCAAGCGCGCAGGGGCAGGCAATCACGAGAATGCTGACGAAACTCACCAGCGCGAACGAAAGCGCTTCCGATGTGGTCATCGTATAGGATCCGGCTATCATCCATGCGATAAAAGTCACGACAGCTATCACAAGCACTATCGGCACGAACACGCCTGATATAGTATCCACAAGCTTCTGAATGGGCGCTCTCGATCCTTGCGCCTCCTCGACCATTCTTATGATCTGCGCCAAAAGCGTTTCAGACCCGACTTTCTGCGCTTTGAATTTGAATGCGCCCTGCTTGTTGATGGTCGACCCGATCACCGAATCACCAACGGTCTTTTCCACTGGTATGGACTCGCCGGTGACCATTGATTCGTCGATTGCCGATCGCCCTTCAACTATTTCTCCGTCAACCGGTATTTTTGCGCCCGGTTTTACCAGCACAATATCGCCGATATGTACCTGCTCGATGGGTACTTCGATTTCCTTGCCATCGCGCTCGATCAGCGCTGTTTTCGCCTGGAGGTTCATCAGTTTTTCTATCGCTTCACCGGTCCGCAGCTTCGACCGCGCTTCGAGGAATTTCCCGAGCGTGATGAAACCGATCACCACGATAGTGACGTCGAAGTAAACCGTTTCAGGAAGCCGCAATGCATCACGAATACCCGGGAAGAGAACGACCACGGCGCTGTAGATATAGGCGACCGACGTGCCGATCCCGATGAGCGTGTCCATGTTCGCCACATGGTGCCGGGCGAACGTCGCCACGCCGCGCAAGTATGGTTTACCGATCCAGAACAGGACGACGGTAGCGAGAATGAACAGAAGCGGCTGGTATATCTCCATTGGCAGAATGAATGGGGGGAGCCATGAATAAGCAGAAGCCGCGATCTCCCACATCATCAGCGCGAACACGAGGAAGGTGATAGGCAAGACAAATTGTATTTTTCTCCGCAGCTTGGCAAGTTCTTTCAATTTCTGCTCTTTCGGCTGGCCGATTCCGGTGTGCTCAGCGTGTTCGGAAGCAGACATGACAGTGCCGTCGGGCATGACATGCGTCGCGGCGTTTTTTTGAGCGCCATGTTTCTCACCTTCCGAAACGAGAAATGAATAGCCAAACGGCTCGATGCGCTTCGACAAGTCTTCGATCTTCGATGCATCCGCGTCATACTCAAGCGTCGCTTTTTCTGTTCCGTAATTCACCTCAACGGAGACAACGCCCGGCGCTTTTTTAACTGCTTTTGTGATGGTAGCGGCGCAGCTCGCGCAATGCATTCCCTGCACCGGTACCGTTACTTTGGTAATCATAGGGTGTATGAGTTAACTCTAGATCAATGATACGTGTATCATGCAATTACTTCAACCGAGTTAGATCCGAATAGCGGTAGTCCTTCAACTCGCTGAACACTCGGTCCAGCGTAGTGCGAAGTGCGGCGTCATCTTTATCAGAGACGAAGGTCGCGCGTCCCGCTTTTTCATCAACCCGCACGTCTTTCATGCACTCGTCCTCGAGCGACATGGTAATGAGATTCTTGCAGCCAGCGCAATGCATGCCACTGATCGCGATAGAGAGATTATTTTCCATGGTGATTTCTAATCAATGACAGCTATGCGCCCGTGAGGAACACCCATAGCACAGGTAACACTGACTGTCCCCGTCTCCGTAGGCGTAAAGGTCAGCTTCATGGAGCCGCGGCGAATCGGCTGCGGCCGCGTGACGCCGGATATCATGATCGAGCCCATGCAGCCGCGTCCGTCCTCTTTCGCGTCCAGATCAAGCTCTACTGGTTTTCCTTTCTTGACCGTGAAGGTGTTCGGCACCATGCCCTTGGCAACGGTATATGTCGCCTTCAATACTTGCGTACCGGAAGTGGCGCTCTCCTCAACAGTTCCCGGCTGCGGAACAAATTTTTGCCCCCCGCCGCAGCCACCTCCGCCACCTCCGCCTGCGGAACAGCCCGCGCCGGCAGCGGCTACAGTTGCGGTGTCGGTTTTCTGACTTACACCTTCCTCGCCCGAGTCGGCAGAATCGATAACTGTGAACGTCCCGCGATACATACCCATAGAACAAGAGAAGGGTATCGTGCCAACCTCTGTCGGAGTAAATTCAATGACATTCTGGCCTTTTTTCAGGTTCTGAGTAATGCCATACTTACGCATGACTATCGAAGAGGCGCACGTATACGGATTGGTCGAAGTAATGATCCATTTCACCGGTCGTCCTTTCACTACCGTAAACGAATTCGGGGAATACCCGGTATCGGACTGTGTCATGGTCACTACCTGCGGTTCTTGGTTGCTCACCACTGCGTCTTGATTCACAGATCCGAAGGAGATCAGACGGGATGCGTTCACAAGATTGTAGGACCCGAGAAGAATGACCAGCAAGCCCGCAGCCATAAAGAACCTGCGCGCAGCCTGGCCCTTTAACACCGACGCGAGCCCCGCGACGCTGAGAAGCCCTGGCGCGGTACCAAGTGCGAACAAACCCATGATCGCAGCGCCGCTTGCAAAGCTTCCGGTGGATACTGCATAGAGCTGCATTGCCTGCGTAAATCCGCACGGCAAGAAAAACGTGAGCGCGCCGGTTATTCCAGCTCGGATATGACTGTATTCAGCACTATCCTTATTATGCACGCCCAGGAACTTACCGATGGAAGCAGGCAGCGCCAGAGATTTATCTCGAAGTGCCGGGAAGATCTCGATCAACTTCAATCCAAGAAAGATCATGACCGCTCCGACAATGATGGTGAGCAGACCAAGGAGATTCGGGGAGGGCTGAAAGGCCTTACCGATGAGACCGATCATGCCGCCGAAGAGCGCATATCCTGCAATGCGACCCGCATTGAAGACCAGGTGCGGCCGAAATTTCTTGGCAGGAGTCGCCTCTGGATGCATTTCAGCATACCGCGCCGCAACTCCCAATACTAATCCGCCAATTAAGGCCATGCAGGTCGAAACGCCGGCGACCAATCCGACGAGTAATGCTATCACTAACCCGCTACCGGAAGGGATTAGAGACACCGAGAACAATCCGTACCCTTTAGCGGATAAGAACAACACAGCGAGTATCAATGCGATGATCCCGAGTTCAAGATAATCGTTCGCGTCACGCGAGACCCACGGAAGCTTCTCCTTCTCGCCGACTTCATATCCCGCCGTTTTTACTGCATCCGCGATCAGTTCCGGCGCAATCTGTCGATGAGCTACCACCTCTGCTTTACCCGCACGCTGATGGGCTTTGACCGATGTCACGCCCGGGATCTTTTTCAGATGCTTCTCGATGAGGATCTCGCACGACTTACAGTGCATGCCACGGATAGGAACAATAAAATTTGACATACGTTAAGTGCGTTAGCTGTTAATCGAAAAGGACGTCTCAGGTCTTTTGCTTTCACGCAAAAAAACAACGTCCTTACGCAACGTACGCACTAAAAAATCTTGGGATGAAGGATCCCCTGCGAGAATAGAGTTTTAACAAAAACAAAAAGTTTGTTATCCGGAAAATTTCTTTCATGCAACGCCTGAAGCGGGCTGAGCCTGATCGAATGTTGCCGCCAGCGCTCTTTCTCCTGAGCGATCAGGAGAACGAAAAAAGCGATCATCATCGAAAGAGACATGATGATTCCGAAACGCTCAGGCATTGAACGTGCGAGCGTCTGCCATGTTCCGAGGTGTTCGAAAATTCCCATGGGGCACAAGGCTCCATCTCCAGCCATGAGGGGACAATCAACCATGGATGCGTGCTCCGCTCCCATGCTTGCGGATCCGATAACCAGACCGAAAGATACCAAAAAAATGATCGAGAGTAGACCGATTGCTGCTATCTTGAGCGCATTCATTCGCAGTCCGCTTATCATGACGCTTCGCATAGAGCGATAATACCATGTTTTGACTACGTGTCAACCCCGCGCCCCGTTAGAAACTTTACTTCTAACGGGGAGTCTCCTGAGCGGCGATGTTGCGAAAGCGCGCTCTGCATGTGCTTCCGGTGCCTCGGTCCGTGGTCTTGTTTTGAAATAGTATTAGTGTTAAGGTAAGGCCGTCAGACGACCCTTGGGTCTATTCATAGGAGGAGCCGGAAGTGGCCATGTGCATACACACGTGCCTTTGCGTTTGCCATCGGGGCACGGGCGTCAATCACGGACTCGCATGCTGCGAGGGGCCCTGCGAACTCTGCAAGTCGCCGATCGCCCGTGGCAATATGGATGACCATCTGCAGAAGTGTCACAACGTGACAGACGAAGTGCTCAAGTCCGAGGCCGATGCCAGGAAGGAACACGACCGAGGATACGATGACGGCAAGGAGGGTCGGCCGTGTCAGGCGACCTCGCTCAAGTACCTGCAAGGATACCGCAGAGGCAAGAAGGCTCGCGAACTGGAAGCTGTCGCGCGATCACTCAATCCGCACAAGTAGGAGCCAAGGGCATCCCATCCCGGGATGCCCTGTTTCAATACAGCAGCATCCCGTCGCCGAACGAAAAAAAACGAAACTTTCTCTTCATGGCCTTGCGATACAGCGCCAAAAGCTCCTTGCGTGAAATGAAAGCAGCCACCAACATCATAAGGCTCGACCGTGGAACATGAAAATTCGTAATCAAGCCGTCAACGAATTTGAAGCGATACCCAGGCCTGATAAACAACTCTGTTGAACTGGATGTCGCTCGAAGGGAGTGCCGCCTGCGTCGCGCTGAGCGCGACAAGGCGGCTGATTCCAACGTGCGAACCACGGTCGTGCCGACTGCAATGATAGGCCTTCCTGCTCGCTTGGCAGCATTCAGCCGTCGTGCGGTGTCTGCGTCAATGCTATACCATTCGCTGTGAAGCTTGCCCTGTTTCAGCTGTTCATCGGTTACCGGCGCAAACGTTCCCAAGCCCACATGCAATGTAACGAACTCGATGCCAAAACTCTGTCTTTTGAGATCGACTATCAATCGCTTGGTGAAATGAAGCGAAGCGGTTGGCGCAGCAATTGATCCGTATTTTTTGGCAAAAATAGCCTGATACTGCTCCCGCAATCGCATGCTCGCTTTGCGGGAATGCTTAATGTACGGGGGCACTGGCGCGGCACCATATCTCTCTAACACCATTTGAAGTTTTGAGATCGGAAACGACGGTTTGAGGTAATAGAACCGACCATCGCTTTTTGTAATCGTGAAAGAGATGTCTTCCGTAAGTCGCGCTTTGGAACGTAACACGAGCTTGCGATCGGCAAGCACTTGCAGTAAGCCCTTCTTCGTCGCTATGTATAACACCTCAACCCATCCGCCGGTTTCTTTTCGGACAAAAAGCCGAGCAGGTATGACTTTTGTTTCATTGAACACGAGCACCGCTCGAGCAGGCAAATACTTCGCAAGGTTCTTGAACGTATCACATGAGACCTTCTTATCGCTTTTTCTGTATACCAAAAGCTTCGCCGCATCCCGCGGGGAGGCTGGGGTTTGGGCGATAGAGCTGGGCGAAAAAGAAAAAGCAAACGCATCGAGAATATTTTTTGTCTTATCTGCCATACTCCCTAGTTGCATTGCATTGTCATCCACCAGCGTGAGTATGGCGCGCCCGCTGGCGTTGTCCCGCGCCATCTTTTCAAAAATTCTCTCAAAGGAATTTTAAATCCCCGTCCATTCCAAGGGTCATTCAGAATGATACTTCCATTTCGGAATCCGACGACAACCGCATAGTGCCCCTCATTATCGGATGGTTCCAAATAATTCACGATAACCGGACATCCTGCGCGAATATGCCGAAGCAGGTCCTGCACTGTGCCGCGGTGCTGTGCAATTACTCTAAAGCCGAGTTTTTTCGCAATACGAACAAGCTGCTTGCGAGCGGTTCCGTATTTTTTACTCACTTGGAGCAGACGCGCTAATTGCTCCTGTGAAATCTGTTGTCCATAAAAGGCAAGAACCATCTGCAAGGACGCTGGTCCGCACAGATAATCGGCTTTTTGTCTTCGATATGGAACAGACAGCATTTTTGTGAAACTGCGATGAGCGATGATCCCTGGTATGGATGGTGCCTACCTACGAGCGAGCCGCCTCCAGCTTGAGCTGGTTGCCAGTCAAACCCAGTAAGGCTTTATCAGAATGTGGATATGTTACTACAATGACGGGCCTGGAGCAGGGCAAAAATGTTATGGACAATATTTTAAAACTTGCTGCTTACGGCATTCTAGTTCCTTAATAATGCGTTCTTTATTTTTGAAACGCGGCCCATATTGTTGCACGCGCTCAATCATAAAATCTATTTTTTCAATAATTTGATCTTTGTAACCGAACAACGAGGCAATAATATCAATTTCTTCCTCGTTACCGCTTCCTCGCCAACTTTTGTATGTAATGCCGTGTTCGTTGTTCAACCGCTTTATTAAGATATCTACAATATGTTTGGGGAGTTGCGAGCCAAATGTAAAATCATGAGCCAATTCATGAGCAATCACTCCAATAAATAGATCGTCACTCGCGTTAATAAGTCTCTTCCTTCCATCGCCCCAATCATACGAAGGATCAAAAACCGACACAATTTTTCCTTGGTGTTGCGGATTCGGCATAATTAATATGTTTTTCTTATCCTCCTCGGTCATAGTTTCATATGTTTCCTGGCCTAAAAGACCGGGGAGTGAATACTTCCTTCGACTGCCCTCTAATTTTTTAACTGTTGGTAAACTTCCGAGTGAAATGCCGCCACTATGTACTTCTTCCAAAAAACCAAAACCTATACGATCATCGAATCCCATTTTTTGTCGGATTTCCAAAAACGCAGGCACTAATTGACTTAATCGTTCGCGAAGTTTTTCAGTACTCTCATTAGGCCGGGTCTCTTGCTCGTCGTCTTGCGCGGGTTGCTCAAATTGTTCAAATGATTTGTTGCTCTTCATAGCATATTAACCTTTTACTTCGACATGCCTCAAGCACGATACCTTGGCACGAGTCCGCAAGGAGGCCCGGACTAGAATTCACTGTGCGAGGTTCTTAAACGTATAGTACGAAATCTTTTTTGTAAACTTCCGATATATCAAAAGCTGCGCCGCATCCCGCGGCAAAGCTGGTTTCTGTGCGATCAATTCGGGAGGGAAGGAATATGAATACTGAGATAGACGAACCATAGCGATAAAACTAACTGGTCGCAGATACTGAACTTAGCACGAAACCATTCTGAATTGATCAAAACAAATTGATTAAATTGTTTTCAAAAACTCCTCACTCCACTGTGGTTCGGCTTTCACCGATTTTGATGCGCTCCAAATTACTTCAAATTGTGTACGCATCAATTCAGCAAAATCACTGCTGTGTACGATAAAACCAAATGACTCTTTTCGAGATGAGATGAATGAAACCTTGTCATCGTAGATCGCGTGTCCCATCTCCCATATCATTTTTTGTGGTGCAAGCCGGAGCTCACGCAAATGCCCCTTACCAATACCGATGAATGGATAGTCCTTGAGTGCAACGGCTTTATCGCGCGGCCAAATTGCGCGGATGGAAATCTTCCTTCGAATGCGTTGACGGTTAAAGTTTGCAAGGTGGTCATCTCCAAGTACTACAACCATTTCTTTGAATGGCCACATAGTTAGTACTTCCGCATTATTATGCCACAAGATATCGTAGAGTATTTGTTTTACACCGTCTACTCCAGGGTAGAACTTAATTTGCGGCTCTGAACTTTTTTCTTGTTTTATAAATGATGGCACAAGTTGTGTAATCTCTTTTTCGTCTTGTTCCAACTCTTCGATCTTACTTCGAATTAGCCGAGGTAAGTTTTTCGGATCATCTGCTTGAAATATTTTCTTACTTCCTTCCTCTCGCTCAATGACTAAACCTTTCTGAATGAGTTGTTTAAGACTGTCGTAGACGGATGGCCGAGGAATACCAAGATTCTCGGCCAGTCGGCGAGCCGGTGACGGTCCATATTCAAGCAATTGCTTATATACGCGATTGGCACTTGGTAAAATACCCAGCTCTTTTAGAACCTTTGTAATCATATTGTCATTCTAGCAAAGTTGTCGGTTTTCGTCAACAGTTTGACATATTCTACTATTAAGTCAAAATGTAACAAATGAGGAGAAGGGGGGACAAAATGGCGAAAAAGCAAAAAGTCCTGTTCATTGTTAAGACCTATTCTGACCATAGTGAGGACATCGAGAGAAAAATGGCAGAATTAGGACCGGGTTGGGAGATTAAGGACATTAAGACCGCATCGGCAGGACCAGTAATAAGCTATTCCCTGGAGTGTCCGTGGGGTTTTAAAGAATTCAAGTATACTTCCGTGATTATCGTTGAGAAGGAGGAGTAAAGCTCCAATTTGGGAGCTTGGCGCGGTGTCCCAAAACAGAGACACCGCTTCTTCTTTATTCACGACGCCAGGTCGGATGACCGGGCGAACCCACGGCCGCAGCGTCCCGAACGCTGCGCCCGCCTGCCATCGCCTTGGTCGAAAATATTAAACGATGCGCGAACCTATTTTGAGATACTGGCAGTCTCGCTATGCTTGACGGAAATGGTCTGACGCAGCGAAAAAAATTCTGGCGGCGGGAAAATCTATATTATAAGTATACCACGAATTTAAGAATTCTTTAAAAAAAGGCCTAACCGCAAAGGTCAGGCCACCTGTCCATCCGGTCAGGCTCGGGTTTTGATTCACAACAACGTGCGAGCGAACGTCACCACATCGTCGAAGTCGCTGAAGCTGACTTCTCGCTTCAGCTCCTCTCTGACGATGGTGCTTGCGCGCACTATGACGTTGCCCAAGTGTCTCACGTCTTGTTCCGGCGGCAACACGTGCGCCATTCGTTTGAGTTCGTCCCACGAATAGCGCCCGCGATTCACCCACCACGGAATAGTCGAGGTTACTCCGTATGCCCAGTGCCTCCGGCACGCCTGCTCGAGAATGTCGCGCGTCGCATCCACCTTTTTGTTGGAGGTGGAAAGATGGCGGAAATCCCGATTAAGGTGCAGTGGTTTGGTGTCCGGCATCACTTCGATCAATTGGTTATGGGTTTCACCTCTCTCCTCCGGACTGTGCCGCGTGAGCCGATACCGTCCGGACTTGATGGTGAGAATGCTGTCGCCGTACTGCTCCAAGAACGCCGTCCATTTGAGTCCCCAATGAAGTGGCTCGCCTGGGATTCCGACGATCAGGAAAACATGCGTTTGGATACCCGCCGCTTTGAGGTTTGCAAGGACTTCGCCGTAGTCTTTCGGCGTATTCCACTGCTTATGCTCACGCAGCAAAGTATCCGGTGACAGCGTCTCCAGCCCAAGCTGAACGTTGCGGCAACCCGCTTCGTAGAGCTTCTCGCAGGTTTCCGGATTCGCCAAGTCGTTGGTCACGGTGAGATAGCAGTCCCATGTGGCAGGAAGGCCAATCCGCTTGAGTTCCTTTCCCAGTGCAAGCTGCCGAGGGATCGGAAATGTTTCGTCGAAAATCTCAAAGCGAATCGACCCCAAATTCGCCATGTGTTCGGCTATCCGTCGCGGAGTCATCGATCGCGGCTTACCGAGGAATGTATCACTTCCCGCTGCAATGGCGCAGAAACCGCAGGCCATCGGGCAGTTGGACATGGTGTAGAGCGAGGGAACGAAATCCGGCGACCATTGCGTTGCGCCACCGTCAAAGTCCGGCATCGGAAGCGTCTCGAAGTCAGTCGGGCTTTGAGTGGCAGGATTAACCGCTACTTCGCCGTTTTTTCTCCAAGCGACTCCCGACGCATGGGCCGGGTTGAGCGTAGCCGCAAGTTGCCGAAGCGGCTGAAACCCCTCACGATACACGATGGCATCGCAGTGGTTGAAAAACTGCGCGAACTCGGGCAACTGGAATGCGTTGGTAACGCGCGACCAGAAATTGCCGCCGAATACCACCAGACAATCAGGAAGCTCGTCTTTCACCATCGAGGCGAGGATGAGTCCCTGAATGAACTGGCGTTCGTCTGCGACGCTGACGCCGTAGAGGTCGGGCTTGAAATCGCGCGCGAGCGGCAGTTCCACTTCAGTGAAGTAATCGTACCATAGATGTTGCTCGCGATTCCTTACAGCTTCCAGCGCGCGCTCAATGGTGCCGTCGTAGTAGCTCGAAACGTAACTTACATTGTTCCGTGCCACGACGAATTTGTCTTGCGTTGCGATTCCGTTCGAGACGCGCTCAAAGGTCATTCGCGCATTGTAGAGCGCATTGATGTCGCTGTGCGGATTGCGCACTGCCGCGAGCGCGTGTGTGATGCCTACTCTATCATATCCTTTGAGCACATACTCGAGACCGAGAATGTGTCCGTAGCGTTGCACGACCTCGTGTCCATCGCTATGAAGTATGGCGGCGAGCTGCGCGATTCCGGTCGGCAGATGCCAAACAGATGAAACCGGCGGATAATTCAACATCACCTTGCGACGCTGGGCAAGCATCATCGCGCCGAGCACTGGCTCTTTGCGGATCGCCTTCATCTGCTTGATGGTAATCTTGACTCGAGGCTTCGGCTTCACCGGCACGTGATGCCAGCCGCTTTCCATTCGATAGGAAGCGGTGCAAGGCTGGTGAACGGTGTAACTTTCGCCTTCCGGTATTGAGATGCTTTTCCCGTCCGGAAACAAGAGAATGGTTTCCGCATGACGACCGGATGAGTCCCGTTGATGGATGGTTTCCGCGTATACCACTTCCACGTTAAGGAAGTTCAACACGCAGACGATTGCGACCATGCAGTTCAGTCCGTTGTGTCTCATACATCCCCCTAAAATGGGCGTTTTTGCTGTAAAAGGACAATTTAAATATTTATAACATAAAACGAGAAAAAATGCAAGAGCTTACCAAAATAAAGAAAATAACGGCCCTTTTTCGCTATTATAATAGACAATTTCGCCGACGAACCAGGATCTGAATGAACCTCCGCGTAGCAAGCTAACGTGGAATTAGCAAGTTAAATAACTTTCCTGCAAACGCAAAACCGCCGAGGACACCGGCAACAGCGCCCAACTTCACCGTTCGCCAACCCGCCTTCGCCTCGCGGCTACGGATGGGCAGGGTTGTTTTGGTTTATGTGATCAAACTTTTTTTATCGGATCCACTCCAGCAGCGGCGTGGATATCGAAGCCGCTCTCCATACATTCCTCGCATGCATAGATGTCCTTGAGCGACGTGTACCCGCCATCGGGGAGACGGATGATCTTTTCGCAACCCGCGCAATGCGTCCTTTGGAATTTGGGCGGTGTCGCAAGCTTTTCGAAATTATATTCGTTCGTGCCATACCACACGTACATTTCCAACTCATGCTCAAAGTCGGCTCGGCACTTTTTACATGTTTGCCATGCGCCCCTGTGCCCCTCGGTACGATGGTAGCCGCAAAGGGTGAACCGGCGGTGATTGCGTGCGCAACTATTACGCGCGAATGAGAACAGCACATAATCGTTTTCGTCATTACAAATCCAATTATGGCAACAGTCTATCTGCTCGCGCGGCTTCTTTTTCTTTCCGCATAGTCCGCACGCAGGCATTGTCATGCGTGGGCGAGTCTTTTTCTTTAGCTTTTTGTTGTTGGTCATATTTTTTCGATTTTTGCGGGTCATAGCGAAAATTTGATATCTCTATTCAACGGCAACTGTTTCAGAAATGACATAATTTGCTCCGGCGTTGGCTTTTTGACATTGGTAACGAGATAATCTTTTTTGAAAATAGGATTCTTCTTTGCCACAGTACACGAGTCAAGTGTTGTTTCAATAAAACGCGCCGGTGCTATGTCAAAAGGCAGAAGCGCTGCGATAAGAACATATTCTTGGAAACTCTCGGTATTCTCAATTTCAACATTTAAACTTGCGGAAACCTTCTTTAGTGTTTTGGCTAGCGCGACGGCCGATTCTCTTTTGAAATCAAAATGTTTAGTAAACGCAAGCACAAAGAAAAATCGTATTTTGTTGTTCTGTATTCCCGCAGGACTTTCAATGAGTGTCTTGCCATCCCACAATTCATCACCAACCTGCTCCACCCAACCCTCTCTCTCATTCCACACGAAACGATGATCGAGAGACGCTTTGTCTTCAACGACGCCATACTTACTATCTCGCCTCAAATTGCACTCGTCTATGACAAACGCGTGCATTCGTATCAGCGTCTGGATCGTCGCGTCCGTCTGTTTCCGTGCGAACCGAACTGCTTCTTCATCTTTCAATTCAACTTCTCCTGCCGAAACAACATAACCGAACTGGCCGCGATACTCGGCATGGTCGAGGAGTTGCATCACTGACTCATCACCTACAAACTGCCGACGATGCTTTTGTACATACTCAAACGTGAACGGATTTATTTCCGCCTCAACCACAAGAAAGACGCGGCTCACGCTGTCGTCCAAGATTCTCGTTTCTTCGCATAAACGAACCTGCGAATACGGGCCGTCTTGACCCCACATTCGCTCATAATCTTGCGGCGTTAATTTTTTGCTTATTTTTTGCCTTTTTTTCATACTTTTCTCGTATCTTTCATCATATTTTTGACTTTTCCACAATCCCTTGATTCCAAACGCGGGCGTGATTATTGGATACTGATGGCCTGCCGCCAGAAGTCAGCCCTGGGCGGATGAAGGGAGGCCGGGCTGTCCATCTACGATTAACCGTGGCGTCTGATTAGCAATACCACTCTAACTTGATATCGATCGTACGTTGCCGACCTTTTTCTGTAAGCGCGACTATGCTGAATTTTCCAACCGGATGTTTATTTTTGCGGATAGCACATCTCCTGGTGCAATCTTCTCCGGATCATCCACGAGGCCACCAGCTTTTCGCATCACCGGCTCGACACAGACGAAATCTTTATCAGGTAAGGACCACACCCAAATTTTCTTGTATTCCTTTGAAACATCGATGATTAGTGTCCCCACCGAAGGAAGCACAACTCTCAACACCGCGTCAGGATCATTGACCTTTGGATTATCAACAGATATGAAATCCCCATTAGCCCATTGATCAACCGCAGCCTCAATCATATCGCCGCCTGCAAAATCGAACTTAATATTTTTTTTCTCATCACTTGGCACACGAAAATATGGGTGCAATCCCATGGAGACCGGCACCTCTTTGTCGGATTCGTAATTAATGACTTCCTGACGCAACGAAATAGAGCTATCCTTTCCAATCTCACCTCGTATTCTAAGCTCGACGTTATATGGGTAGGTGCGCATGGTATCATCGTTTGCTTTCAAGCTTTCTGAAAAAAAATTATCACCCTCTGCGGTTCCTATTTCCCACGCTGACGATGATCTAGCATAACCGTGCTGTTTCAATCCGGGGAAATCCGAGCTTTTAATTGGCCCCGCATTAGGAAACATGATGGGAATACCACCCTTCACACTGACTGACGTATCCCTGAATGTTGCCTCATCCATATAGAGGAGTTCCTTTCCGCCGATCTTCAAGGAAGTAATAATACCGCCTCGTTCAGGGCTGAATGAGATTTCGTGACCCCCCGGCGTACGAATTGTCTCAATCTTAGGGGCCGACGAACTTTCAAATGGGTTATGTGATTTATCTTGACTCATAGAACCATGTATACATGCCACAAACGCGATTATACCGCGCTACTAGCCTCGGCCTCACCATGCGCTAGATTCGCTACCACTCATCAGTGCGGGGGCAAGCGCGAAGCCTATCCAATGTAAGGTCTAGTCGGGGCGACTGGACTCGCCCGCTTATCGCTTCGCGTGAGCGGATCCGCGCGATCCGTTCGCTTGACGAACGGATACGTCGCGGAAACTCTCGGCCTCATGAACCCGAATCATGCGCGCTAACC
>Ga0155892_148_pt1 | contig 17841 bp, 11 predicted proteins | sample RifCSPlowO2_01_FD_107546 | JGI IMG/M metagenome (GOLD analysis project Ga0155892, IMG submission 107546) | Candidatus Komeilibacteria bacterium RIFCSPLOWO2_01_FULL_53_11 | reverse complement strand
AGCGTTTCAGATCGAATATCTTGGTGATTTTGAGAAGTCGCTGCAATCGATCCGTCTGCATCTGACAATGAGCGCAGGGTTTCCCGGCACGAGCCAGTTTTATCAGCAGCAATACACGACCGCGATAACGCGAAGATAACGACGATGCGTATCAATACAATATTTCGGAAGCACAGTGGCGCGGTCGGGCTTCTCTCGGTCATCCTCGTGACGATGCTCGTCCTGGTATTCATGCTGACGATCTCGCTCCAGGTCATGCTAAACATAAAAAACGCACGGCTTCATCAGGATTTTAGCACCATCTATTACGTGACCGAGGGGGCGCTCAGGGACGCACGCATGCAGCTTAAAAAAGAAGAGACGTTTTCGAGGACTTTCCTTGATATCTCCCTGAATAACGTTGACGTCACGCGAGCAATGACCGCAACGCTCTCGCTGCAAGACGTTTCTGCGACCGGGACCGACAACCTGATCTCGAGAGTTTTCCGTTCCACCTGCGAGACGTACATGGACGGTTGCGTGACCGCGGAGCAGGCTCCCTAATCGGAGCGTTTTCGTGCGCCGGCGGCCGTGTAACGGGTCGTGACGATGGTCAGGCCGACCAGAAGCATCCAGAGGACGCTGAGGTCGTTTTTGAAATAGGGGACATCGACGAGTCCGTGAAAGATTGTGACGATCCACGCGAGCACCACACCCCATACCAAGGCTGCATCATCGGCCGAAGGAGGCGCTATCGAGAGTGCTCGGTGAAGGCGGCGGAAGATAACGACGCCGAGCCAGAGAAACGCGAGAAGTCCCAGAAGGCCGATTTCGGACCAGAAGTTCAGAAGCAGCGAATGTGGGTAGAGGTATATTTCGAGGAAATCGTAAGAGTGATACGATGCGAGCGACTGCTGGTAATTCGCGAGGCCGCCGCCCCGGACCGGATGATCGAGTAGCATCGCCCAGGTTTCGCGCCATTGATTGATGCGTATCTCGAGCGAGGTTGAGCTGAGGTTGAGCTCGTTCCGCGCGATGCGTCCCATGAGATCCGCGGTATAGCCGCGGCTGTCTGACGAGTGGGCCGTCAGTGTTATCGCGATGATGACGACGGCTATGAAGAACCCCCGCGTTTTTTTGAGACGAAGCGCAAGTATCCAGGCCGCAATGACGATCGCCAGAAGAGCCCCGGTCGTTTGTGCCGCGATGATGGCTATCAGTCCGAGTGCCACGACCCCCACTTTAAAAATTTGTGCGGCAATCGAGCCGCGTTTCGAAAAGTAACCGAGGTAGAGCGCTATGATGGGTGTGGCGAACAGGCTGTTCGCGTTCGGATACCCGAAAAAGGTGGTGATGCGCCGTTGTACCGAGTCTGCCCAGAATGGATTCGTGATGCCGAGGCCGGTCTCATATTGCCAGAAGGCGATTGCCCCGATGACGATCGTGGTCAGGCCCAGGAGCCAGATGATGTGTTCTGCTGTCTTGGTATTTCGAACCTCGTACAGGAAAACGATGAGATACAGGACAGGCTCGATGAAGTAAGCTTTGAAAATGCCGAACGCCTGGGCTGGGGCGGGTGAGAGCGCGAGCGCTAACCCCACGCTCACGAGTATCAGTGAAAGCGCCAGGCGGAACTCAGGCGGTATGGGATTGTCGATATTTTTCTCTCCGCGAAAGAATTGCCAGTTGATCCTGTGCCAGCGGCCGTCTTTCGCGAGCCAGATGCAAAAAAGCATGAGAATGCCGAGCTCGAGTACCGTCGTTGGAAGTCCGAATAACGTCGGACGTATGACGTAGGCAGGCAGGGCCGCCGTGATGAGATAGAGTCCATGTACCGGCTTCTGCCAGGTCAGGTAGGCGAAAGCCGTCAGTGCGAGAAGCACAAGCAGCGATTGTCCGTCTGCGAGATTAGTCAGTTCCATTGCGTCTTGGGAGTATAAGAGTGCGCAGTTCTGTAATCGTTATTGCGCGGATAAGAAGCGTCGTAATGAAGTAGATCGCTGCAGCGAGGACGATGAGCGGCAGGAGCGGTACGAACGGCAGGAGAAGCCAGGTGACGATGCCCATGAACGCGCTGGCGCTCGCGAGTTTGCCGCAGATCGCCCAAGGTATGTGAGGCGTAAAGGATTGCTTGATCACGGTCCATGCGCCGATCACTATCAGGATTTCACTCGCGACCGTCACCCAGGCTGCTCCCCAGAATGAAAAGGATGGTATGAAGAGGAAGTACCCGACGAGCGCAAGCGCAGCCGTGATTAAGAAGTATCGTATCATATCCCGCTGCCGGTCGATGACCAGTACCATGTAGGTGTAGAGCGTTCCGAAAAATATTGCCGCTGTGGCAACCACGAGAATTTTCAAAAGATCTCCCGATATCGAGAAGTCATCGCCGACGATCATACGCATGAGCGGCCGTCCGACGACCAGCGCGCCGACGATCATCGGAAATGAAATGAATGCAAAGAACGCGAACGCTTTGCGCCATATCGCATGAAGGGTTCGATCGTCATGCGCTACCCACGCTGCGGTGAGGAGCGGCAAGATGAGCCCCATGAACATGTGCGGGAATGATGCGATGATTTCAAGCACGCGATAACTGGCACCATAGATACCTACGGCTTCGGGTGCATGATAGAGTGAGAGTATGATGGTATCAGCTTTGAAGTAGATGAGATTCAGGGCCGTGGTGACTGCAAGCGGCCAGCTGATCGAGAGGACCCGCTTCCAGTACACGGGATCATAGGCAAAGGCGAGTCGTACCGGCGTGGGAATGGTACGCAGCAGATACCAGAGGAGTGCGAAGGAGAGAACGGAGGCGAGGGAGGCTCCGATAAAGATAGCTTGCAAGCCGAGGCCTTGAGAGACGATGATGATGGTCGCTGCAAAGAAAAGCAGTTTATTCACGAGATTGAGCAAGGCGATTTTTACCATCTGCAGATGTTTCTGAAAAAGCGCGGTCAGCGTCGCGATGAGCGTGGCAAAGAGAAAGCTTGCGGAGAGCGTCATCGTGCCGAATTTCACCTCTGCGGGGTACGGCGAGAGCGATATGGTGAGGATGGCAAGCGCCAAAAGGGCGACAGAGCTTACCACACGGATAGTGAAGATATTGTTCGTGATAGCGGGAATGCGCGTTTCTTCTGACGAGGAGATTTCACGGAGTAGCGTAAGATAGAGGCCGAGATCAATGATGACGACGAAGAGCTGCAGTATGGCGTACACTGTTGTATAGTGTCCAAAACCTGACTGACCGAGGTATCGCGTTATCAACGCAAGCGACGCGATGCCGATCACCACATCGATCGAGCGGAGAATAACCTGTCCCGCTGTATTCGCAAATACTTTATTGGCCGTATCGTTCATAGCTCGTGTTGACATAAAACGTTGCCAGCGGCAACGCTGGCAACGTTTTTATAGCACAAAATTCGCGCTCTGTTAAATTTTGGCAAGTGCCTCCGCGAGAATTCTCTTCCGAAGCGTCGCTTGGAGTTTCGGGTCGTCCTGAAGGAATTTTTTCGCGTTTTCTCTGCCGACGCCGAGTTTCGTTTCTTCGTACGCATACGAATTGCCGCTTTTTGCAATGGCCTGGTATTGCACGCCGAGATCGAGGAGATCGCCCGCGACCGATATCCCCTCATTGTACATGATGTCAAACTCGCAGGTCTTGAACGGAGGGGCGACTTTGTTCTTGACGATTTTCGCCTTCGTGCGGTTGCCGACGATTTTTTCACCTTGCTTGATCTGTGCCGCGCGCCGCACTTCGATGCGGACTGACGCGTAGAACTTCAATGCATTGCCGCCCGTCGTCGTTTCGGGATTGCCGAAGAAGACCCCGATTTTCATACGTATCTGATTGATGAAGACGACCGTGGTTTTCGACTTGCTGATGATGCCGGCGAGTTTTCGCAGCGCCTGGCTCATGAGACGCGCCTGTAGACCCATATGGCTGTCTCCCATCTCGCCTTCGAGCTCGGCTTTGGGGACGAGGGCTGCCACTGAGTCGATGACGACAACATCGATCGCATTCGATCGCACCAGTGTTTCTGTTATCTCGAGCGCTTGCTCGCCCGTATCAGGCTGCGCGATGAAGAGGTCCTTCGTCCGCACCCCGATTTTTTTGGCATATTCAGGATCAAGTGCGTGCTCGGCGTCGATAAAGGCGGCTATGCCTCCCTGTTTCTGCACTTCCGCGACGATATGTTGTGCAAGAGTAGTTTTGCCGGATGCTTCGGGTCCGTAGATTTCGATAACGCGCCCCCGAGGGACCCCGCCGATGCCGAGCGCGATATCCAGAGACAGGCATCCGGTTGAGATCGCATCGACATTCATCGCCTTGTTGTCGCCGAGCTTCATAATTGAGCCCTCGCCGAAGCGCTCCCTGATCTGGTTGACCGCTTCGGTCGCAGCCTGTGATCGCTGAGATTGTTCTGCCATCATAATTGTTTTAATGCTTAGGGCCCTGTTTCTTGCAGCACCGGTAGTGCTGATTTGATAATGTTATACTCGTGCGTGACGCCGAGACCGTGTTTCTTGCGGGCCTCAATGGTAACTGTATTCAGGCCATCTTGCAAGGCGATCTCTTGCTCAAAAGCTCCCCCACTCGCAAGGATCACGGGCTGCTGGTTGATATTGACGAGCGCGCCGCGTTCCGTCTGGCCTCTTATTATAATACTATTTTCCTGGGTACGGAAGTCGCGTGCAGGGAGGTCCATAGAGATCGCTGGCGGGCTGATCGTCTTGTATGCGAGAAAGCCGATATAGGAAATGATGATCAAAATGACGAGAAGGATAATGACGCGTTTGCCGGTAAACCATGACCATATCGAGAAGGCATTCGGGCTGGCCGTTTTCTGTTTGCTTGCTGTGCTCATTTTGTCCCTGATGCCACGCTCTTTCGTGTAGGATATCATGAGGTCCTCGATGTCGAGTTCCAGAAGCTGTGCGTAGCGCCGTACCCACGCGCGGGCGTACATCTCTCCCGGCAGTTCATCGAACCGCGACTCTTCCATCGCACGCAGATATTTTTGCTGGATGTCAGTTGATTGGGCGCATTGATCGAGCGAGAGCGAACGCTCGAGGCGGCTGTGTTTCAGCCGCTCGCTCACGGTCGTGTAAATACCGATCTCGGTCCGTCTGAATGTATGTGCCATATCTTCTCACTGCATCGTTACGTTTCGCGTTCTTCGTCGCTCTCGTCTGAAGTATAGTCCTTGACGTCATCCGGCGCGTCGGTTTCGTTCATCGGAGATGGATCAGAGACCTCAGATCGTTCAAGGCCCCCGTCAAATTGCGTCTGGAACTCATCCAGAGACATCAGCACTTCTCGCGGTTTCGAGCTGTTTTGGGGTCCGATGATGCCACGCTCCTCGAGGAGGTCCAGAAGGCGCGATGCCTTTGCAAAACCGACGCGCATCCTGCTCTGCAGGAGCGTCGCTGACGCTCGTTTCGCCTGTATCACGACCTCTGCGGCGCGTATCATATCTTGCTCTTCGGCAGCGCCCTCAAAGGCTCCAACCGCGCTGCCTCTCGACGAGCGTCGATCGACGACGTCCTCCTCATATTGCGGCTCTCCGCGCTCCTTCAGATAGTCGGTTACCGCCTCAATTTCCGTTTCGCCGATGAAGGCACCTTGGATGCGCTTCGGCTTCGAGAGTTCGGCGCTGATGTAGAGCATGTCGCCATTACCCAGCAGTTTTTCCGCTCCCGAGGAGTCGAGGATCGTTCGCGAGTCAGTCACCGATGCGACCGCGAACGCGATACGCGAAGTAATATTCGCTTTGATGAGTCCTGTGATCACGTTTACCGACGGACGCTGCGTTGCGAGGATCAGATGAATGCCGACCGCGCGCGCCATCTGCGCGAGCCTGATGACGGCGGATTCTACTTCCTTGGCCGCAATCATCATGAGGTCGGCGAGTTCATCGATCACAATGACGATATAGGGCATCTGATCGAGCAGGCGCGAGGCATTGAAGCCCTGAATATTTTTCTTGCCTGACGCGGCGAGGAGCTTGTAGCGCTCGTCCATGGTATGCACCGCCCATCGCAGGGCGTTGATCGTCTTTTCGATATCAATGATGACCGGTGTCAAGAGGTGCGGGATGCCGTCGTAGGATGAAAGCTCGACGCGTTTTGGATCGACTAAAATAAGCTTCAGAATTTCCGGTGAGTTTTGATACAGGAGACTCACCAGCATACTGTTGATCGCGACCGATTTTCCGCTGCCGGTAGCGCCCGCGATCAGGAGGTGCGGCATCTTTGCGAGGTCGGCCATGATGGCGCGTCCGGAGACATCTTTGCCGAGTGCGACCATCAGATCGCTTTTTCGATTTACATAGACGCTGCTCACGAGTACGTCTTTCAGTTTCACGATCGACGGTGCATCATTTGGCACTTCAATGCCGACGAGTGATTTCCCGGGGATAGGAGCTTCCATGCGGATCGGGTGCGCTGCGAGGGCGAGGGCGAGGTCGTTTTGGAGCGCCGTGATCTGGTTCAGCTTCACGCCTTCGGTCGGTTTCAGCGTATATTGCGTTACAGTCGGCCCGACATTTACTTCTCCCATCGTTACCTCAATGCCGAAATTTTTGAGCGTCGTTTCGATTTTGCGTATGTTCGCTTTGATATCCCCGCTGTTCGGTTGTTGATCGCCTGCGGTCAGTAGTTCAATCGGCAGGTCGATCTTCGCTTGCCGCTTTCTTTTTACTGCCGGTCGAGCGAAGAGTGATGGCATTTCTACGACCTCAGACGCTCCTGCGCGTACCGCCTCCGCTGTCTTACGGGCATCATCAGTGTCAGCGGTTGTCTCATCATTTTCCGATGCTGTATCTTCCTCATCCTCGCGGAGCTCGCTTGAGGCAAAGTGACCGCTGTAGTCCTGTTCTTCGTCCGGCTTCGTCACTATGCGGGGGGATGCCGGGCGTCTGCTGAGAAGTCCTCCGATAATGTCCCGAAGCCGCTGGAAAGTGCTTACCATCGTCGTGAACGATGTGTTAAAGAATATAAACGTACCAATCACAAGCATTGCGAGGAGTATCGCAAGCGTTCCCCAGAATGCGAGCGTGTGGTAGAGGGTATTGCCAACGGCGTATCCGATATAACCGCCGCCGATGCCTTCAGAAACGATGTAGGTGAGTTTCAAGCCCCGGACGGGCAGATGGAAGAGGCCGCTGTATCCCGCGACGGCGAGAACGAGGCCGATATAGTTGATGAGTTTCAGGTCATATCGAGCCGGCCTCACCAGCTGGTAGCTCAGAATGAAGAGCAGAGCCGGAAGGAGCCAGTCGCCGTTGCCAAATAGTTTGCCCAGGAGAGATGCGAAGCTTACTCCAAGCGTTCCTGCCGCCTGGAAGAACGAAAGCAAGCTCACGAGGGCGAGTGTAAAGAGTATGACGATGACGACCCCGCGCTTCGTCTCAGAGGCGAGCGTCCATCGGTTCGTCGGTCGATAGCTGCGGCTGCGAGCTATTCTTCTTTTGCCACTGTAGCGTTTGAACATAAAGCATGACAGACCTCATTGTAACATACTCGGGGTTCAAGATAAAGGATATAATTTTGCTACAATTACCAAAAAAAGCCGCACTGAGCGGCTCCTTTTGGTGGTCAAAAGACTGGACTAATTACTCCTTAAAGCCGGTACCGGCAGGAATAAGACGGCCAATAATGACATTCTCCTTCAGGCCTCGCAACTTATCCACCCGGCCTGTTATCGCGGCATCTATGAGGACACGAGCTGTTTCTTGGAAAGACGCGGCCGCAAGGAAAGAGTCTGAGGCGAGTGAGGCCTTGGTGATGCCCATTAAGAGATTTTCGCCCTGCGCCTTCGTCCCCTTCGTCGCGTGATTCGCTTCTTGGAACTGCGTATGCGTCACGATTTCTCCTGGCAGGAGATCGGTGTCGCCGACATTTTTTACGTAGATGCGTGAGAACATCTGTCGCGCGATGAGTTCGATGTGTTTATCGTTGAGCTTCTGTCCTTGCGATGAGTAGATATATTTGATTTCCTGAATAATGTATTTCTGAACGGCGAGCTTGTTTTTGAGGTGATACAGTTCATGCACGTCGATGCTGCCTTCGGTAAGTTGTTGTCCGGGGATCACGAGATCGCCATTTTTCACCCACAGCGTATATCCTGCAGAAATAAGTACCTCGAGTATTTCATTCTTCTCGCCGGTGATGGTGACCGTGTGTTTAGTCACTTTGACGGTACCGTTATAGGGAGCGCGAATGTCTTCGCTGCCGTTCTTGGTCATGAGCGTATGATTGCGCAGTACCGCATCACCGTCCTTGACGTTCAGTCTGTCATGTTGTGCGTCGAATTCATAGGAAGAGGTCGTCACATGTGCGCTTTTGATCTTGACGATGCGATTTTTATTCGCCCCCAGGGCTTCATTTTCAATAATGACCTGACCTTCAATCGGAGCGATGATCGATTTCTTTTTGGGTGGTCGTGCTTCGAAAAGTTCCTCGACACGGGGCAGGCCTTGCGTGATGTCACCGCCAGCGACGCCTCCCGTATGGAAGGTACGCATCGTGAGCTGGGTTCCCGGTTCGCCGATGCTCTGCGCTGCGATAATACCGACCGCGGTGCCTTTTGTTACGAGGGTATTGTGGCCGAGTTCGTAGCCATAGCATTTTTGGCAGATGCCGCGTATTGATTTGCATGAGAGCACGGAACGAATCGTCACTTGCTCAGGAGCAGTTTTATTGATTTTGTCCGTGAGACTCCCGTCGATCAGGGAGCCTTTTTTGGCAAGTATTTTACCTTTGGCATCCTTGATGTCGTGGGCGATAAAGCGCCCTACAATTCGCTGCCCAATTGTTTCATTCATTTCTTCGGTTTCGGCCCGGTCGATAACGAGGCCATCGGTGTCCTTGCAGTCTTCCTCGATGACAATCAAATCCTGCGCGACGTCGATAAGTCGTCGCGTGAGATAGCCTGCGTTCGCGGTGCGGAGCGCGGTATCAGAAAGTCCTTTTCTTGTGCCGTGCGTCGAGATGAAGTATTCGAGAACATCCAGACCCTCCTGAAAATTCGCTTTGACCGGCAGCTCGATAATGTCTCCGGCGGGGTTCGTGACGAGTCCTTTCATGCCCATGATTTGAATCATTTGGGCCCATGAGCCGCGCGCGCCAGATTGAATAATCGTGGAGATGGAATTGTTCAGATCAAAATTTATTTTCGACGCTGCTTCGATGCGGTTCTTGATGTCGGTCCATGTCTCAATGACTTTGATATAGCGTTCGCGGTCGGTCAGGAGACCGTTATTGTATTGTTCGCGGATCTTGCTGACGGCCTCCTCGCCTTCTTTAACGAGCTTTCCCTTGGTGGCAAGCTTCGGCACATCATCCATGCCCCATGACAGGCCGGATCGCGTAATGTATTTGTGTGCGAGGAGTTTGATGTCGTCGAGAAGCTGCACGGTTCGCTCACGAGGCTCTTTCACAATTGCGTGCGCAACTATTTGTTTAAGCGCCCCTTTATCAAGGGTTTTATTCATGAAGGGGGAGCCTTTCGGCAGCACTTCATTGAAGATAATGCGGCCGACGGTCGTTTCCTCTCGTTTATTCTTAATCGAAACGTAGATTGGCTGCTGCAGCGAGATATAGCCGAGTTTGTAGGCAAGCTCTGCCTCGTTGAAGCTGCTGAAAGCCTTGACGCGCTGATCCTTCTTTTTCTCCTGTATCATGGTCAGGTAGTAGGCGCCCCAGACGATGTCCTGACTCGGGATGGTGATCGGCTCCCCTGTCGCTGGCTTGAGCAGGTTTCTGTCGGCGGCCATGATCTCCTCTGCTTCTTTTTTTGCGCCGTCCGTGAGCGGAAGGTGCACCGCCATCTGGTCACCATCGAAATCAGCATTGAAGGCGCTACACACGAGCGGGTGCAGCTGGATTGCTTTACCTTCTATGAGTATCGGGCGGAAGGCCTGAATGCCGAGTCGATGAAGCGTCGGGGCGCGGTTCAGGAGAACGCGAGTGCCCTGCGTGACTTCGTCAAGGATATCCCACACCTCGGCGTGGCCCTCGTCGATATAGCGGTTTGCGCTTCGTACGTTGTGGACGAGTTCGCGCAAAATGAGTTTTGAGATGACAAATGGCCGGTAGAGTTCGAGCGCCATCTGTTGCGGTAGGCCGCACTGGTCAAGCTTCAGATGGGGGCCGGCGACGATGACAGAGCGACCGGAGTAGTCCACGCGTTTGCCCAGCAGATTTTGTCTGAAGCGCCCCTGCTTGCCTTTCAGGAGATCGGCAATGCTTTTCAGCATGCGCTTCTGACCAGTCGAGGCCGTAACCGTCTTACCGTGCCGAGCGTTATTGTCGATGAGCGCATCCACGGCTTCCTGGAGCATTCGTTTTTCGTTTCGCTGAATAACTTCAGGAGCCTTGAGTTCTTTCAGACGCTTCAGACGGTTGTTTCGGTTTATAACGCGGCGGTACAGATCGTTCAGGTCTGATGTGGCGAAGCGGCCGCCGTCGAGTTGTACCATCGGCCGCAGATCCGGAGGGATGACAGGCAAGACCGTCAAGATCATCCATTCAGGTTTTATCTTGTTCGCCTGCAACGTTTTCAGCAGTCGCGAGCGGCGGATCAGTTTTTTCTTCTTTGACGGAATGCATGTCAGGATCTCCTCGTCGAGTTCTTTGATGTTTTGTTTCAGGTCGAAGCTCTGGAGCAGATACCGTATCGCCTCTCCGCCGATGCGCGCCTCAAAGACGTGGCCGTACTTGAGCGAAAGGTCCTGGTAGGCACTCTCGGAAATGATGGTCTTCGCTTGGAGGCTGCGGAGTTCTTTTTTTGCCGTATCAGCTGCCTCGTCAAGGATGTTCATTTTTTCGAGTTTCTGGGCGTTGAGATTCAGGATTCCTTCCTCGGCCTCTTTCTCGATTTTTGCCGTGTCTACCTTTCCTTCTTGAAGCTTTTTTGATTTCTTTCCCTGAACTTCGCTCACCCGATGTGCGAACTCGCCTTCGATTTGTTTCCGTTTGTTCTTCAGCTCCTCCTGAACCTGTTCGGTCGTCTCCTTTCGAGCCGCATCATCGACGTCGGTGATGATAAAGTTTGCAAAATAGATGACCTTCTCGAGATCCTGCACGGAGAGGTCGAGGACGAGACCGATCTTGGACGGAATGCCTCGCAGAAACCAGATGTGTGAAACTGGTGTCGCGAGATCGATATGGCCCATGCGCTCGCGGCGGACAATGCTTCTGGTCACCTCGACGCCGCACTTATCGCAGATAATGCCTTTGTACCGTATTTTTTTGTATTTTCCGCAGTAGCACTCCCAGTCTTTCGACGGACCAAAGATTTTTTCGCAAAAGAGGCCATCTCGCTCAGGTTTCTGGGTGCGGTAATTGATCGTTTCGGGACTCAGAACTTCGCCGTGAGACCATTTGTGGATAACGTCGGGGGAGGCTAGCTTCAGGCGGACGCTGTCAAACTCGAGCGTTTTCTGCGGCTCGACGGGCATGAAGGTTGTACGAGTAGACGAAGGTGTAGACATACGTTGTTATTATGACGCCGAGTTCTTAGTTTCTTTCTGCGAGACGACCTTTCCTTCATTCAAGAGCTCGACATCGAGGGCAAGGCCTTTCAGTTCCTTGATGAGGACATTGAAGGATTCGGGCACGTTGAGTTTATCGATTTTTTCGCCCTTGATGATAGCCTCATAAGCTTTCGATCGTCCCGGCACGTCATCAGATTTGATCGTCAGGATTTCCTGTAGCGTGTGAGCGGCGCCATACGCCTCGAGGGCCCAGACTTCCATTTCGCCGAATCGCTGACCGCCGAACTGCGCTTTTCCGCCGAGCGGCTGCTGCGTTACCAGTGAGTACGGTCCAATGGATCGCTGGTGGATCTTATCTTCCACGAGATGATTGAGTTTCAAAATATATGAATAACCGACCGTCGTCCTTGCGTCGAACGGTTCGCCTGTCTTGCCGTCATAGAGCTGTATTTTGCCGTCAGTTGGCCAGTGCGCCTTTTTGAGTTCTTCCTTGATCGTCTCTTCATCGATGCCGCTGAGTGCCGGGCTTGCGACTTTGTAGCCTAGAGTGTGTGCGGCGAGACCGAGATGTGTCTCCAGGAGCTGTCCGAGGTTCATGCGGGAGATGACGCCCAGCGGATTCAAAATAATATCAACTGGCGTTCCGTCCTCGAGGAAAGGCATATTCTCGCGCGGAATGACTCTGGAGATGACACCCTTGTTGCCATGGCGTCCGGCAAGCTTGTCTCCGACCTGGACTTTCCGGGTCTGGGCGACGGTGACCTGGATCGCTTTGATGACGCCAGCAGGCAATTTGTCGCTGTTGTCACGTGAAAAGATTTTGATATCGACGACTTTCCCGTGTTCACCGTGTTCGAGGTAGAGCGAAGAGTCTCGCACATCCTTTGCTTTTTCTCCGAAGATTGCGCGCAGGAGTTTTTCTTCTGCAGAAAGTTCTGTCTCACCTTTTGGGGTAATTTTCCCAGCCAGAATATCGCCTGAGGTAACTTCGGCGCCGATTCGGATGACGCCTTCCGCATCGAGATTTTTCAATTTCTCCTCGGAAATATTCGGTATGTCGCGAGTAACGACCTCCGGGCCGAGCTTCGTATCGCGCACGTCGACAGAGAAGTCCTCGATATGAATAGAGGAGTAGCGGTCTTCATGAATAATACGCTCTGAGATGAGAATCGCGTCCTCGTAGTTGCCGCCGTCCCAGGACATGTATGCCACGAGGACATTCTGGCCGAGTGCGAGCTCGCCATTTTCGGTTGCAGCGCCATCGGCGAGCGGCTGTCCTTTGATGACGGTGTCACCTTTCGCCACGATCGGACGCTGATTCATGGAGGTAAAGGCATTCGATCTTTCGAATTTCATCAGGTTGAACGTATGCATTTTTGAGCCAGCCTTCATCTGTATCATGTTCGACTGGACCGACGTGATCTCGCCGTCTTCGGGGGCGGTCACGACCTGGCCTGAGTCCTGCGCGGCTCGCGCTTCGATGCCGGTCCCGACGATCGGAGCCTGCGGCTTCACGACGGATACGGCTTGGCGCTGCATGTTCGTACCCATGAGCGCGCGCACAGCGTCATCGTGCTCGAGGAAGGGGATTAGGGATGTAGAAACTGAAATGATTTGGTTTGGTGCGACATCCATGTAATCAATTCTCTCGATGCGGTCATATTTTGGAGTTCCATGGCTTCTGATCTCAGCGAAATCCTTCAAGAAATGGCCATTTTCGTCGATCGGGGTCGTCGCTGCGGTCGTATTGCTTTTTTCCTCCACGAAGGCGTCGAGGAAGAGTACTTCGTCCGTTACGCGGGGTTTTACGGGGATGGTTTCATACGATTTGACCGCCGCGAGTTTTTTCGCGATGGCGTCAGTTATCTTTTCACCCGCGGAGACGAGCATGTTTTTGTGGCTGTCGGCGAGATCCTCACGCGCGATCTCTCCTGCCGTATGCTTCGGGTCGTTCGGAACGTCATGTACGACCTTCCTGAATGGAGTTTCGATCAGACCGAAGTCATTCACGCGGGCATACGATGCGAGATGGCCGACGAGGCCGATGTTCGGTCCCTCTGGAGTTGCGATAGGGCAGATGCGGCCATAGTGCGTTCGGTGGACGTCGCGGACTTCGAAGCCGGCTCGCTCTCGTGAAAGGCCTCCTGGCCCCATGGCTGAGAGGCGGCGCTTGTGTTCGAGCTCAGAAAGCGGATTCGTCTGATCCATGAATTGGGAAAGCTGCGAACTCATGAAAAATTCTTTGATCGAGCCGATAACGGGCCGGGCGTTGATCAGTTGATTCGGGGTCAGGGTATGGATGTCAAGCGTCGACATGCGGTCCTTGATGATTCGTTCCATACGCGCGAGCCCGATACGAAACTTGTTTTGAACGAGTTCGCCCACTGCGCGAATTCTCCGGTTTCCCAGGTGATCGATGTCGTCCGCGGATTCTTGTGTGATATTCAGCCGTATGATCTCCTTGATGATCGCGGTCAGATCTTCGTTGCGGAGAATACGCGTGGTCTTGTTATTCGGTATGTCGAAGCCGAATCGGCTGTTGATCTTGTGTCTTCCGACGCGACCGAAGTCATATCGGTCGAAGTTGAAGAACATGGAGTGAATGAGATTTCGCGCATTGTCTGTCGTGGCGAGGTCACCTGGTCGAATGCGCTTGTAGACTTCTTTCAGGCCCTCCGCCTCGTCCTTCGCGACATCTTTATCGATGGTTGTTTTGATGAAGCTGATCACAGGGTGCGTGTCTATGTCTTTGAAGAGACCGAGGATCGCTTCATCGGAGCTATAGCCAAATGCGCGGAAGAGCGACGTGATAGTGACTTTTCGTTTGCGGTCGATCTTTACATAGATGACGTTGTTGCCGTCAGTCTCGATCTCGAGCCATGCGCCGCGGTTCGGAATGATTTTTGCACCGTAGAAGTTTCGCCCGCGGATATTTTCAGACGTAAAGAAGACGCCCGCGCTTCTGATAAGCTGCGAAACGACGACGCGCTCGACGCCGTTGATGACGAAGGTTCCGCGGTCCGTCATGATCGGCATATCGCCGAGGTAGATTTCCTGCTCCTTGACTTCACCTGTTTTCTGGTTGATCAAGGTGACTTTGACTTTCAGCGGAGCCTCATACGTCGTGTTTCGCGACTTGGCCTCTTTCTCATGGAATTTCGGCTCATCAATATAGTAGTCGTCGAAATACAATTCCAGATCGCGGCCAATGAAATCTTTGATCGGCGATATTTCCTCGAAGAGTTCCTTCAGGCCCTCCTTGAAGAACCAGTCGTATGACTTCTGCTGGATCTCGATGAGGTTCGGCAACGAGATGGCCGCCTGACGCTTGCTGAAGAGTTTGCGGGTGACGTTTGATTGTGCCATATGCAGACGCGCGAGAGTGCCCACTAAAAATGGCCGCTGTAGGCGACGAGCAGGCGTGATTTAGAAATCGAACGTGTACGCTGACGTTTGTTTTTCCGCGAAACAAAATGACCTTTGCCTCATTGCGAGGTAAAGATCACCACTGAAGTGCTATGTTATTCTCCGGTATTGCATTGTACCGGGGCAGTAAGCATGGGAGTATATTACTGGCGAAGGGATATCTTGTCAAGGGGGAATGTTGGGATTGCGAAGGTTTTGATATTTTATGAAAATTTTAGCTAAAATTAGCAAAAAAGTGATTTTCCACAATTACAATCCTGTCAAATTTCTCTAGTTCTAGCTAAATGATAGACACAAGTTATCCACATTTGTGTCATTCCATCAGAACCAGTTCGACAAATGCGATAGATAATACCCTTCTTTTGTTGGTTTTTTCGAAGTAGTGAAGTAGTTGTTGTCGAGTGTCGTGAGTAGGTCTATGAGCTGGCTTGTTGTCGGCTCAGAGTGCATACCATGCGCGAGCGTGTAGATCTGCCACAGTTCATGAGCGCGGCCCGCTGACCACTCGAGATCCGACTCGTTCTGCGCTCCTTTCCGTCGTGCCTGTTTGTCGCTCAACAGAAGTCCCTGAATGATATCAAACATGTGCTATTTCGAAGTGGGAACTAATCTTTGATCACGGAAAAGGATGCGGTTGCGATATCTTCCGTCGCGTTCCGCAGAGGGCGGTCGTCAGCTTGCGTATAGGCCATATCCCCATTGTCCAGAGCGATACTCGCAGTGTAGATGCTCCGCTCCTTGAGTGGCGTGGGAATCGCAATCGACACGATATCCCATATCCCAGCGGGTAGTAATGGTGAAACTGCGAGGGGCTTGGTCTCGGCTGTAGGCTTTTCACTTTCGTAGATGACGACGAAGCCTGAGGCGTCGAGTACGACGCGTTTGACTATTCCTGCGGTGCCGACGACTTGCGTATCGATAAGAAGTCCGTTCGTGCCGTCCGAGAAACTCTTTCCAGGGACACGTTCGCATTCGAACACCATTCGCCACTCCAGCGGGTCAAGTTCCTCGCAGAGCTCGTCATTCTCTTCTGAGGGGCAGGTGAATTGTTTCCTCGCGTCTTCGTACATGGTGCGTGCGTCACCAGAGACCTTGATAAAGCGGCCATCCTCGGAGATAACCTCGTTCCCTTTGATGCAGTAATCTTGATAGCGCTGTATCGTTTCAAGTTCAGCTATAGCTTCACTGCGAAGATTCTCCTCGAATCGCTGGGCCTCTTTCTGCAATATGAACTCTTGTCGCCGCTGCCATGCGACGACGCTCCCGATAACAATCAGGGCGAGAACGATGAGCAGAGTTGTTACGAGGTAGGTTTTTTTATTCATGAATTTTACTCAATTTGTGCATGATCAACTTCCGTGAATTTTGCTTCGCATGGACTGAAAACGCTCGTACGCATTATACCAGACTTGGTTGTAGATAAAGTCGAAGCAGCCAGGACTCTCGACGACCGTACCGCTAAATCCCGCTTTGAAGCGGCTGAATCCCTCCCAGCTCGGCTTCGATCCGTCAGAAGGAAGGTAACCCCAGAAGTCGTAGAAATCATACTTCAGCGCGATCGCCCGCTGTATCGCGTCCCACTGTAGGAGGTAGGGAGCCATCAGGTTCCGATATGCATAATCAAACCCGCCATGGACGTAGGTGACGGTCGGTATCTGCGTAATGTAAATGTTTGCGGCGATCGGCTTGCCCTGGAAGAGCGCGTAATTGATCTGTACGGCGTCGAATTCACGGCCGGCCTCCAGTAGCAAACGGTAGTATTTTTTGTCATGCGAGCGGATACGCTGCCGGGATTTCGTTTTATTGAGAAGCTGCAGGAAGTAGTTGAGCGCGGTATCGTCATTCGCCCACACGATGTTGAGCTGTTTTTTTTCCGCGAGTCGGATATTGTATCGCGTTTTTTCCTGGAAGGCAGCGAACAGTTCTTCCGGCGATGTATCGAGCCTCAGGTATATCGTCGTTTTCGGCTGTACCGAATCGGCGGGCTTCATGGGCAGGCTGGCAAGGCCCGCAACCTGGATATTCGGCTCAATGCGGCAAAATACCTCCTCACGCTTCCGGGTCGCTATCGTGATGTCTCGGACCTGGCTTAAGATAAGCTCGAGCGCTTCCTTGCGGTGGCTTTCATCCAGATCGGGGATGATGAGCGGCCCCTTGGGCGAGTAGAGGTAGCTCTTGCCCATGATCAGCTTGTTCGTATAAATGAGGCAATGCGCAAGGAGGCGATTGTCATCATAGACGTTCAGCTGCCAGTATTTTTTGTCGAGCAAACTCAAAAATCGTTTCCAGAAACGGGACTGGAGAAACGAACTCAGCGGAAATTGCTCCAAAAACTGATCGTGATTGTGGGCGTTCAAGGAGATGTCCATTCGCTTAGCTTCGTTTGCTCAATACTTTTAAAGCCTCCTTGATTTTTTCTGGCAGTTCTTTTGACTCGGCGGGAATGTGTCGTATCACAGATCGGATTTCGGAGTCCTTGTACCCCAGAGAGCTCAGTGCTTCGAAGAGCTGTACGTTCTCGGTAATGCTCATGCCGCCCTTCTCGCCCGCGCCCGTTACCGTGATCTTTTCCTTCAGCTCGACGATGATCCGCTCGGCAGTTTTTTTACCGATAGACGAAACTTTTTGCAATAGTGCCGGGTCGCCGTGGATGATCGCTTTTTTGACGTCCGCGAGCGGTGCTACCGACATGACTCCCAACGCGCTCTTTGGCCCGACACCGGAGACCGTGTTCAGCTGCTCGAAAAATTCGAGTTCTTCCATGGCGCTGAATCCGTACAGCTCCAACGAATCCTCACGGACGTGCGTATGGATGAAAAGCTCGATGTCATCATTCGGCTGCACGTGTTCGAGGAATTGCGCGGTCACGTGAACACGGTAGCCAATGGCCTTGTCAACGACGAGAATGATGTATCGTTCTTTTTGAGCAAGTACA
>Ga0155892_101_pt3 | contig 20914 bp, 18 predicted proteins | sample RifCSPlowO2_01_FD_107546 | JGI IMG/M metagenome (GOLD analysis project Ga0155892, IMG submission 107546) | Candidatus Komeilibacteria bacterium RIFCSPLOWO2_01_FULL_53_11 | reverse complement strand
GCGAGCCGTATGCTATCATGATGCCGCCGCCGAATGTCACGGGCGTACTGCATCTTGGGCATGCACTCGAGAACGCCATTATGGATACCAAGATCCGCTTCGAGCGCATGCGCGGCAAGCGCGCTCTGCTGCTTCCGGGGACCGATCACGCCGCCGTGGCGACGCAGGCGCGGGTTGAAAAAGATCTGATAGCGAAGGATCACAAGAATCCCCGTCAGGAATTCGGCCGCGAGAAGTTGCTCGAGATCATTCGCCAGTATGCCGAACAGAGCAAGGACACGATCCTTTCGCAGATCCGCAAACTGGGTGTGAGCTGCGATTGGAATCGTTTTGCTTACACCTTTGATGAAAAACGTTCGAAGGCGGTAAACGCCATGTTCAAGAAAATGTACGATGACGGCCTTATTTACCGCGGGTATCGGGTCGTGAACTGGTCTGTCGCCGGGCAGTCCACCTGCTCTGATGATGAGTTGGTGTATGTTGAAAGGAACGCGAAGGTATATACGTTCAAGTATTCTAAGGATTTTCCGATCCCGATAGCCACGACCCGTCCGGAAACGAAGTTTGGCGATACGGCGGTCGCGGTACATCCTGATGACAAGCGCTACAAGCAGTATATTGGCAAAACATTCACGGTTGACGTGGGCGCTGCGAAGCCGCTTTCGATTCGAGTGATAGCGGACCCAGCTGTTGATCCGGAATTCGGCACAGGAGCTGTTGGTGTGACGCCGGCGCACAGCATGATCGATTATGAACTGAAGGAAAAACACGGTCTTGAATTAGTGCCAGTCATTGACACCGATGGACGCATGACCGCAGAGGCAGGCGCCGCGTATAAAGACCTTACTGTGGTTGAGGCGCGTGAGAAGTTTGTTACCTGGCTTAAAAAAGAAAAGCTGCTCGTTAAAGAAGAAGAGATCTCGCAGAATGTCGCGACCTCTGATCGGTTCGGAGACGTTATTGAAGTGCTCCCGATGCGTCAGTGGTTCGTGGCGGTCAAGAAAGAAATCCCGGAGCGCGGCAAGACGCTGAAAGATCTGATGCGTGAAGCGGGCGAGAAGATCGAGATACAACCCGAGCGATACAAGAAGCTCTACTATCAGTGGATCGATAATCTGCGCGATTGGTGCATCTCGCGGCAGATCTGGTGGGGCCATCAGATACCTATGTGGTACAAACTCAATAGCGACCACTATGAGATATATGTGAAAGATCCTGAGGCGCATCGCTCGATGCTTGATGCGTTGACTCCTTGGTATTCGGCCGAAAAGCCAGATGGCGAGAATGTGGTTCAGGATCCCGACACGCTCGACACCTGGTTCTCATCAGGACTATGGACCTTCTCAACGCTGGGCTGGCCGGAGAAAACAGACGATCTGAAAATGTTCCACCCGACCGCGTGGATGACAATGGGGTATGAGCTTCTGTTCTTCTGGATGGCGCGTATGATATTGATGAGCGAATACGCGCTGAAAGAGATACCATTCAAGCAGGTGTACATTCACGGCATCTTGCGAGACGCAGAGGGAAAGAAATTCTCGAAATCGCTGCGCAATACGATAGATCCGCTCGAATTGACGAAAAAATACGGCACTGATGCATTGCGTATGTCGCTCCTCGCAGGCACGACACCGGGGAATGACAGCTCGTTCAACGAGGAGAAGGTTGAGCATTACCAGCATTTTGTGAATAAGCTGTGGAATATCGCCCGTTACGTTTTGGGTAGCGTAGACAAAATTCCTACTACCATTGATATCCCAAAAACAAGAACTCATAGTGATTCTTGGATTCTAGTACAATGGGAAAATACTCTTAATAAGGTCATAAAATTTCTTGAAAATTCCGATTTTTCGCTAGCTGCTCTTGAGCTGTACCATTTTACATGGGGCGACTTCGCAGATAGATATATTGAGATGGCGAAAATCGAAATTAAACATTCGCCTAAGACTAAAGATGACAAAGATCAGGTAAAATTATATATATTATCCAACCTATTAAAAACACTTCACCCTTTTATACCATTTGTTACAGAAGCGCTATGGAAACACATGGGTGTCGAATCTATGCTTATGGTACAGCCCTGGTCTATCTTACCGAATATTTCCAAGAATGACCAAGAGGCGGCTCGTTTGGTTAATATTACACTTCATGAAGTAGTAGATGAGTTACTTCGTGTAAAAGCAGAGAAGAAAATACCCCATAGTAAAGTAGTACCTTCGAAAGCATACTATTACCCTGAACATGAAATATTTATAGAAGGACTCACGCGTACTGCTATTACACATGCGAATATACCTAACCCTCAGATTCAAGAAACAAGCTCTCTAACTGATAAGAAAAAGACAGAGTTAGAAGACTACATCAAAAAACTTGAATCAAAACTCGGAAACAAAGATTTCGCAACAAAAGCTCCGAAGTCAGTCGTCGAAGCGGAAAAGAAAAAACTCGCTGATGCGAAGGCGAGACTCGGGCGATAACAGCAGATGCACCGTGGCGTTGGCGATTGATAACCGCGCGACAAACCATCGTGCTTGACACACAAGTGGCCCTGCTGTTTGACAAATCACGCAGCGGTGTTAAGCAGTACATGTAGGTCGTTCTTGCCAAAATAGCAATCCGTGAGCGCTTCCTGGGGAGGTACCACACAGTGAAGATCGGTAGGATGATCGGTTCGGTTGTTGTCCGGTACGTCTGTGCCATATGGATGGCCCTCTGGGGCCCGTACTGCCTGATAGCCATGGGCACTGTGGGTGAGTACGTGATTACCGCAGGAGTGTGGCTTGACAACCCAGACCCGAGGTATGCCGGCAAATGGACGAGGTCCGAGGCGCAGCAGGGTTACCGTCGGTCAACTGGTGGTGACATGACACGACTCTATGGGTCGAGTACGGAGTTTGTAGGACCACCTTCCTTTGACTTTAAACTCGGGAAGCGATGGTCGGCATTCACAAGGCTTGCCTTTGGGAAGACATGGCACTGGTACTGGGGCGCTGTCTTTGCCATCGCCACGATCTCTGGCTGTGTAAGCAACATTCCTCGTCGTTGTGCCTGTGGGGCTTGGACCACGGCTCGCTGTGGGGATTGCAGGGCTCCAATCTGCGGAGCACATCGGCGGTTGACCAAGAGGTCTGGTTACCCGCAAGATATCGACGTTACGGTTTGCATATCCCATAGGTAGAGGCTGGTTTAGAGCAGGGTCGCGGGTCGCTGTGGGTGCATCGGTTCCATTGGGTCGCGGTTGTCGGGCGGAAGTTCGATCTAAATCCGCGACCTTCTTTTTGCTTTCTTACTCCGCCTGCCTGAACACCTCCGAGATAGAGGTAATGCCGACGAGCGCTTTCAGGAGGCCGTCCTGCACCATGGTAATCATGCCGTGCGACTGGGCAAGCTCCTGGATTTCATATTCGGAGACGTTCGCGGCAAGAATTATTTTTTCAAGCTCCTTGTTGATCGTGAGTATCTCGAAGATACCAACGCGTCCTCGATACCCTATCTCATTGCACTCCTTGCAGCCCGTCGCGGTGTAGAACGGTGACGTATCGAGCGATGTCAAGTCAACCGCAATGCCGAGGTCGGTTCGCGATTTGATCGGATCAAGCGTTTCCCGGATGCGTTTTCTGATCGCGTCGGTCGGGTGATCTTCGGTTTTGCAATGTTCGCAGAGGCGCCGCACAAGCCGCTGGCCGATGATCGCGTTGATTGATGGCGCAAGGAGGAACGGTTTTGACCCCATGGCGAGGAAGCGCGGGATTGCGCCGGCCGCGCTGTTTGTATGGAGCGTTGAGAGCATGAGGTGTCCGGTCAACGCGGCGTTGATGGCCGTATCGGCAGTTTCGAGGTCTCGTATCTCGCCGACCATGATGATATCCGGGTCTTGGCGGAGGAGCGACCGGAGGCCCTTTGCAAAGTCAACGCCGGCCTGCATATTGATCTGCGTCTGATTCACTCCTTTGATCTTGTACTCGACGGGGTCTTCGAGTGTCAATATCTTCGTTCCCGGGTCGTTCAGTCTATACAAGATGGCATAGAGCGTCGTTGTCTTGCCGGAACCGGTCGGGCCTGTTGCTATGATCATGCCGTTCGGTTTTCCGACCTCCTGTTCCAGTACGCTGAGCGTATATCCGGTCAGCCCCAGCTTCTCGAATGCCAGTGACTCGATGGAAAATCGCAGAAGCCGCATGACGACGCTTTCGCCGTAGGAAGTCGGTACGGTCGAGACGCGAACCTCGATCTTGTCGTTCGTTAACAATATGGTGAACCGGCCGTCCTGCGGATGGTCGACGATATTCAGCTTGAGTGATGAGATGAGTTTGATGCGCGAGACGACTTTATTCCACGACTCCCGTGGCAGCGACGCAAGATCATGAAGGACGCCATCAATCCGCATACGTATCTTGATGTCGTCCGCTTCGGCCTCGATGTGAATATCCGATGCATTTGCTTTCAGGGCAGCACCGATGATAAGCGCCAGAAGTTCTGTCACGGGTGCAATCGCGATCGCCTCGTTCAACTCTTTGATGGACGAGACTTTCTGTTGCTGCTTTGTCAGGGCTTCTTCGCTCAGTTCAAATCCCTCTTCTCGTGAGTGAAGGGCTTTCGGGATTGCGTCATACTTTTTGAAGGCGACGTGGAGGCTGTCTTCAGAAATTTTGTAGATGGCGACCTCCGAGCGGAATTTTTCTTCAAGCTCCGTCGCTTTTTTTCGAATTAGGTCCGCTGATGGATCGAGTGCGCCGAGCCGTATTTGTTCATTTTCAACGTAAAAACAGACCACTCGTTCACGTTCGCAAAATTCGCGGTCAAGCATGAGAAGCGCATCCTGTGGTATGGGAAAGTTGGCGAGGTTAATGTAAGGAAGACCAAGTCGGTGGGCTTCTTCAGAGACGAGAAATTCTTTTTCTTTTTCGCGGATATCGTGCAATGTAGAAGCGAGCTCCTGACCTTTGTCGGAGCTCAGATGGATGTGGCTGTCGTCGCGGGACGTTTTTTTGCTGCTCACGCGTGATACTACCATAGAACTCTCGTCAGGTGAGATGCGATTTCTTCTGCTACGGCAGGGAGTTTAGGCGATTCGTTTGTGGAGCCAGGATACATGCCGAAGCAGGCGGTGGATCTTGCTCGGATGTTCGCTCGCATTGATTCGACGGAAGACACCGACCCAAATCGACATTTGCATCGCTGAAAAAAAGGTTACAAATACCGCGGCGATCAATATCAGAATGACGATGGAGGTCACAGCAAAGATTTGCAGCGCGGCAGGCGATATGGCTACGAAAGCTCCGAACATCGCGAATAAGAAAACAACGCCATACGCGACGGCCGAGAGTAGAATGACCGAAACGAAGAGGGCGGCCAGGAGCAAGATGGCCGTTTCGACGCTGATGATCCAGTTTGTCCGGAACAGAAGCCAGGCGTTGTACAGGGCGTCCCGGATTGTGTTTCCCTGCAGCATGATATACATGAGACTGTATCGCGCGACGAGGTCAAGGAGCATGATGAGCGGAATCACGATAAAGTATACGATTATCGCGAGCATCAGCGTGCCCGTCGGAGTCGAACGAGGAATGACCGAGATGAGCGGTATGATGACTACAGCGATGGCAATGAGGTAGAGCAGGCGGTAGATCAGGTTGATGGAGAAGAGCGCCCAAAATTTATCAAGACCATTGCGGAGACTAGGCAGGTATGACGTTGTCTTATTTGCCTGCAGCTTTCCCAGTGCAAAGATGAGCCCCCCCTCTGAGCTCGTGATGATAATCGCTACCGCGACGATAACGAGCAGCAGCACGAAGAAGAAGAGAATGAAAGGCAGGTCCAGAAGCGATACGTCCGCCCACGGTATTGTATCGAAAGATTGATTCCAGCCCACAAATGTCGAGGTCATGAAATCCGACCGTGTGTAGAGACTCTGAATGGTCATCGAAGAGTCATCTCTGTTGAGGTCGAATAAGATTTGAAACGTACCGGCGACACCGATGAGCGACGTGAGGAACGCCAATGGCCAAAGAAAGGCATGCTTTCGGGTAAGGTCCCACGCCTCCTTGATGATGTGACGATAGAATGTTTGCATATGTTTTTGTTTTATCAAGACAATATCTCACGAGGATTAGCTCTGCGTATAGTATACAATATTTGAAAGGCTGTGTTAAGCCGCTGAGGGAGCAGCAAGGAGCTGCTCAAATTCTTCTTTTTCGATCGTTTCTTTCGTGAGCAGGGTAGACGCGATGCGTTCGAGCTTATCGCGCTGCTCGGTGATGATACGCTCCGCGGTTTTGAAGGCATTCTTGATGAGCTCGAGGATGGCTTTGTCGATGGCATCAGCTGTCTTTTCGCTGTAGTCTCGCCGTTCGTGGATCTCGCGCCCGAGGAAGATCAGCTCTTCCTTTTCGCCATAGGTCCGCGGGCCGAGGTCCTCGCTCATGCCGAATTGGGTTATGAGTTGGCGGGCGAGTTGTGTCGCTTTTTTGAGATCGTTGCTTGCGCCGGTCGTCACTTCACCAAAAATCGTTTTCTCTGTGACATGGCCGGCAAGCAGCACAGCGAGATCATCGATAAATTCCGATTTGCTGTGGTATCGTTTGTCCTCGGTCGGTAGTTTCAAGGTATACCCGCCTGCGCGTCCTCGTGAGATGATGGATACTTTGTGAACAGGGTCCGCGTTCGGCAACGTGTGCGCGACAAGCGCATGTCCTGCCTCATGATATGCCGTGATTTTTTTCTCTTTTTCGGACATGACGGAACTCTTTCGTTCCGGGCCGAGAATTACTTTTTCGATCGCTTCTAGCACGTATTTTTGTGTAACTGTGGTTTTATTATCTCGACCGGACATGATTGCCGCCTCATTCAGTACATTTGCCAGATCAGCACCGGAAAATCCTGGCGTTCGCTGAGCGACGCGCGTGAGGTCAACGCCTTCCGCGAACGGCTTCCCTTTTGCATGAATGGCGAGGATTGCCTCCCGCTCTCGGATGTCGGGCAAGTCGATCGTGACATGGCGGTCGAAACGGCCGGGGCGAAGGAGCGCCGGGTCGAGGATGTCGGGACGGTTCGTCGCCGCGACGACGATGATATTCGTTTGGTTATCGAAACCGTCCATCTCGACGAGAATTTGGTTCAGCGTCTGTTCACGTTCATCGTGTGATCCTCCGAGTCCTGCTCCGCGCTGGCGCCCGACTGCATCGAGCTCGTCGATGAAGACGATGCAGGGTGACTGCTTTTTTGCTTTTTTAAAAAGATCTCGAACGCGCGACGCGCCGACGCCGACGAACATTTCGACAAATTCAGAGCCGCTGATATGAAAAAAAGGCACATTCGCTTCGCCGGCGATCGCGCGCGCCATGAGCGTTTTGCCGGTTCCCGGGGGCCCTACGAGGAGGACTCCTCTCGGAATTTTCGCGCCGAGCTGTATGAATTTCTGCGGTTTACGCAGGAATTCCACGATTTCGCTCAGCTCCACCTTTGCCTCTTTCGAGCCGGCGACATCCTTAAAGGAGATGGTATCGTTCGTGCGGGGCTGAAACTGCTTTGCGGTACTCTGACCGAACATCATGGCTTTTGAATTCGCGCCTTGGATCTGTCGCATCATCATCCAAATAAAGAATCCGATGACAATGAGCGGCAGTAGGATCGGCGAGATGGTCAGGAGCCAGAAACCGACGCCCGTTTCGTTTTTAACTTCGATCTTTACTTTCGTCAGTTTTTCCTGAGTGACGCCGAAGTTGCTGAGGAGCGTGCTGAGTGATTCGCTCGGCTCTTTGTGCGTTATTTGTTTCGTATCGTCTCGGAGCGTCACGGTCAGTTCGTTGCCCTTGACGGCGATGTCCTTGATCCGCTCTTCATTGATCTGCGTGACCAGGGTCGCAATATCGATTTCAGCCGGCTTTGAGGCATCGAGGCTGAACATGCTGAACAGGCTTGCGACCATGAGGAACACAAGCAGAAATGTCAGGATGTTTCTGAACAAACTATTTTTCATCACGATAATGCGACGCTCGAGTTTATTATAGAGAAGAGAGGCGCCTTTGACTAGGGCTTGACCTGTTCGGTGTCCGTTGCCGTATCGGCTGCTGGTCGTACCGTTTCAGCAGTGCGTTCGGTTTCTGTTTTTTCGCCTTTATCATCCGCGGAACGTGCAGTTGCTTTTTTCAGCGACAGGCCGAGACGATGGTCAGACGGCTCGATGCTGAGGATTTTGAAGGTATATGCCGCGCCGACGGTGACGACCTCATCAGGATTTTTGATGGTTTTGTTCGCCAGCTCAGAGATGTGTGCCAGGCCGTGGATGTCTTCGTCGAGTTCGACGAATGCGCCGAAGGGATTTGTTTTCAGAATTTTGCCTTTCACGAGGTCGCCGACATGGTACTTTGTGCGCACGTCTTTCCAGGGGTCATCTTTCAGCTTTTTCATTGACAGGGATACCTTCGTTTCCTGAATGGAGATGATCTCGGCCTCAACGACGTCGCCGACATGGACGATTTGCTTCGGATCATCGATGCGCTGCCAGGCAAGCTCGGAGATGTGGATCAATCCTTCAAGGCCTTCGCCAAATTCGATGAATGCGCCAAAGTCGACAACACCGGTGATTTTGCCTTTGACCTTGTCTCCGACCGAGTACTTCGAGAGAACCGCTTTTTGTTTCTCATCCCACGCGGCTTTCTCCGAGACGATCAGCTTTTCAGCAAACTCATTGACGTCGATGACCTTCGCTTTGAGCGATTTGTTGATGAAGGTTTTGAGATAGGCAAGAATCTTATTTTTATCGCCGCCTTCGATGCGCGGATAATTTTCCGTCGTCAGCTGGGAGACCGGCATGAATCCGATGACATTGCCGACCTTCACCATGAGGCCGCCTTTGTTCGCATCCACGATTTTTGCCTCGACGACCGTCTCGTCCCGCATGAGCTTTTCGAGGTTGTCCCAGGCCTTTTGGTGACCAGCCTGTCTGAACGAGAGTTCAATCTCGCCGCGCTCGTTCTCGGCGTCGATAACGGTAGCCGTCGCCCTGTCACCGATTTTCAGATTCGACGCGATGCCTGACTCGTCATCAAGCTCCTTCCCACGGACCACGCCTGTCGTAAGGCCTTCAATATCCAAGAGCACCTCGCTCCGCGAGATGCTGAGGACATTGCCTTCGATCAGGTCGCCTGTTTTTGGAAATCTGAGTGAGTCGCTTTTCGTTTTGAGCAGCAGCTCCATTTCACTCGTCGTGGATACTGCCTGCGTTGCCGTAAACATACTTCTCATGCTCCTTTCAATGGGATATGGTTGGCGTATTCTAGCCTAAAAATGCAGGTTTGGCAAGGGCCTTAAAATAAAGCGAACATAACGTTTTTTCCGTGCGCTTCAGGAAGACAAAAGGGCTTTACGCTACGGCTTTTTTATGCTATTCTGAGGTGGCGAAATTGAATTTTTTTCATCTCATTTTTTTATGCCCCGTAATATCTCGTACCAGTCCCTCGACATACTCGTGACGGTACGGGACTTCGCAACAATAAACTCTCAATCAAAAGAAATGAATTTTTTAACACTTAATCAAGGCGTCAGTCCCGTAGTGGACCGAAGGTTCTACTACGGGGATTGCTATACGGGGTATGCAAATTTCCTGGTTTGGTTATAGCGCATTTCGGATCCAGAGCGAAGGCACGACTCTGATCACCGATCCGGTGGATCAGGCGTCAAAGTTCAAGATCAACAAGCAGGGAGCGAATATCGTCGTTGCGAGCCATGAGGACGGCGACCCGGGCAATGCCGTGAGCGGGACTCCATTCATCATCTCAGGACCCGGTGAATATGAGGCGCAATCTGTTTTTGTACAGGGCGTCACGGTGAATGGCGCGACGGTGTACGTGATGACGATCGAAGGGATCAGCATCGCGTACGTTGGCGCACTGAAGGTTCGGGAACTCACGGGGGAACAGCTCAGCGCGCTCGAGGGCGCTGACATCTTGATCGTACCCGTAGGCGGCGGTCCGGTTTGCAGCGCGAAGGAAGCGGTTCAGATCATCAATCAGGTAGAGCCGCGGATCGTTATTCCTTCATATTACAGGATAGCGCAGAGTAAGGGCCTCGATGCCGTCCAGGTTTTTTTGAAAGAGTATGCGGCGCCATCGGAGGAAACCGATAAATTTAAGATACGGAAAAAAGATCTGCCGCAGGAAGACACGAAAGTGATCATCATTAAACAGTAAGCTGACACGAGTACTTCAGCACTTTAGAGCGTTTCCATGGCGAAGAATAAGAGAACAATGAAACGGTCGTCATCCGCGCATGCATCGCCGGATATGATTCCGAGCGGCTCAGCGATACCAGCCCATGCAGTCACCGATCAGTCGATCGTTCAGGAAATGGAGACGTCGTATCTCGACTACGCGATGAGCGTTATCGTCGCCCGGGCTCTTCCAGATGTTCGGGATGGTCTGAAGCCGGTGCACCGGCGAATTTTGTATGCGATGTGGCGGCTGGGACTCCGGCCCGGAGCTCGATTCTCGAAATCAGCGAAAGTCGTCGGAGAAGTGCTGGGTAAATATCATCCGCACAGCGACACGGCGGTGTACGACAGCATGGTGCGCATGGCGCAGGATTTCGCGATGCGGTATCGCCTGGTGAACGGCCAGGGAAACTTCGGATCAATGGACGGCGACAATGCCGCTGCAATGCGATATACCGAGGCGAAGCTCATGGGCATCGCCGAAGAGCTGCTGAGCGACATCGACAAAAATACCGTCAACTTCGTACCGAACTACGATAACTCCGAGAAGGAACCGGAGGTGCTTCCCGCCCTGCTGCCGAATCTTCTCTTGAACGGAGGCACCGGCATCGCGGTCGGCATGGCTACCGACATCCCGCCGCATAATCTCAGGGAACTGGTCGGCGCTGTTCAGCACTTGCTGAAACACCCGGACGCGACCGTGAATGACCTCATGGAATTCGTCAAAGGCCCTGATTTCCCGACTGGCGGCGTTATCTATGATATCAAGGAGATCACCGCGGCATACGCGACCGGCAAAGGGAGGATCGTCATGCGCGGTGAGGCCGAGATCGTCGAGAACAGGAGCGGGCAGTATCAGATCATCATCACCTCTATCCCGTATCAGGTGAACAAGGCGACCATGGTCGAGAAGATGGCGGATCTGGTGCGCGAGAAGAAGGTTGAAGGCATCAAGGATTTGCGCGACGAGTCAAACAAGGCCGGAGTCCGCGTCGTCATCGACTTGAAGAAGGACGCCTACCCGAAGAAGATCCTTAACAATCTCTACAAACATACGCAGCTGCAGGACAGTTTTCACGTGAACATGGTCGCGCTCGTCGACAGCATCCAGCCGAGGGTGCTCACGCTGAAAACCGCGCTCGAGGAATACATCAAGTATCGCAAGGAGGTCGTTAGACGACGCGCCCAATATGACCTTGACCGCGCGCAGGAGCGGGCGCATATACTGGAAGGGCTACACCTCGCTCTCAATAAGATCGACGCGGTCATAAAGGTCATCAAAGCGTCAAAAGACCGCGAGATCGCGAAGGTAAATCTGATAAAGCAGTTCAAGCTGTCCGAGCGTCAGTCAGTCGCGATACTTGAGATGCGGCTCCAGGCACTCGCGAATCTGGAGCGCCTGAAGATCGAGACCGAGCTTGCGGAAAAGCGCAAGCTCATCGGCGAGCTTACTGCGTTACTGAAGAGTCCGCAGAAGATCACGGGTATCATCACTGACGAGCTGGCACAATTAGTCGAGAAATACGGCGATGACCGCAAGACGAAGGTGATCAAGTCGGCAGTCGGCGAAATGTCGGCGGAAGATCTGATACCGAATGAATCCGCAGTCGTGACCATCACGCACGATGGCTACATCAAGCGCATGTCGCCCGATATGTTCAAGGCCCAGGGACGCGGCGGTAAGGGAGTCATGGGTATGACGACGAAAGAAGAAGACGATGTTGAGCATTTTTTCAGCACGAATACGCACAGCGACCTGATGTTTTTTACAACGCGAGGACGCGTTTTCCAGCTCAAGACCTACGAGATCCCGCAGGCGTCCCGCACCGCAAAGGGACAGAATATCGTGAACTTCCTGCAGCTGGGGCCGGAAGAGAAGGTGTCTTCGGTGCTGCCGGGGGAAGATCTCACCGCGTTTAAATACTTTGTGATGGTGACAAAGAAGGGGCTTATTAAGAAAGTTGATATAGCGAAATTTGTGAAGGTCAGGCGGTCGGGCCTCATCGCGCTTAAGCTCAAGGGCGAAGACACGCTCGAGTGGGTTCGCCTCTCGTCCGGAAACGACGACGTGGTGCTCATATCACGTGCAGGCCAGGCGATCCGGTTCAAGGAAAAGCTCTTGCGGCCGATGGGACGAAATGCCGTCGGCGTGCGGGGGATGCGCCTGAAGAAAGAGGATACAATTATCGGAATGGATCTTGTCGTTGACGGAAAGGCGTCCCCGTCAGAGCAGCTCCTGACGGTCATGGATAACGGTTTCGGCAAGCGGACGAAGCTGACCGAGTACAAGTCGCAGGGCAGAGGCGGATCGGGAGTGAAGACGGCGCACGTGACGGCGAAGACCGGCGCTATCGCTTCAGCAATGATCGTAGACAGCAAGCGGGAGAAGGAAGACTTGATCATCATTTCCAGCAAGGGTCAGGTCATCAGACTGCCCTTGGGGACCGTCAACGTCACTGGTCGCGCGACGCAGGGTGTCCGGCTCATGCGGTTCAAGGATCCGAAGGATTCTGTCGCGAACGTTATCTTAATATAAGAAGGTACAAACAGCCCTCAGGCTGTGCTATACTAACGGTATGAAAGTAATGCACAGTGACACGCTCATGGCGTCGTTCGTGGTCGCTCTTTTTTCGTCCTTTTTGACCGCGCTTGCGGTGCTTTTGGTGCGAACGATGGCTATAACCGTTCTGCGGTTCCAGACGCTCGCAGACCTCATCTTGAACATCTATATACTTTTTTTCCTCGCGGGATTTGTTTTTTTCAAGGGAAGCAGCGTCGCTGCATGGCTTCTGTATCGGCATGACGTCACCTGGGGATACGAACTGAATTACCGCAAGATCCTACCGATATTTTTTACTTCGCTCATTATCGCGCTCGTTGTTTATTTCGCGATACTGTACTATATAAAGTCCGAGCTCCCCTTGCTCTCGTATCTTCACCAAACTTCATCGGGAGCACTGAATCGAGTTCGTAACCTGTAATTTTTAGAAAAGAAAACACCCCGGTCACGCACTTGCGTGGCCGGGGTGTCTGCATTCAGTCCCTCCTGTTTAGAGCTCGAGTCCTTCCCAGGCAGCGATCACACGGGAGGAGCCACCGAGCCTCTTGATGAGCTCCTGGGTTTCGACCCAGATCGTAGAGATGTGCGCATCGGAGGAGCCTGGATCGTGATGGAAGAGCACGACGTTCTTCGCCTTGGCTTGAATGGCCGTGTGCGCGATCGCGCGGGGATAGGAGTGGCCCCAGCCGCGGCGCGAGACGCCATTGCCCTTGCCCGAGTATGTGTGCTCGGAGTACTGACAATCGGTGATCCACACGTCGGCGTTCTCAGCGAGCTCCAGGAGGCGCGGATCCGGGTCATCGGGGTCGTAGGGTTCGTTGTCTGTCGTGTACGCGATGATCTTTGACTTGCCATCTGCGTCCACGCCGGTGATCCTGTACCCGTAGGTTTCCTGCGGATGATTCAACTTCCCCGCAAGGATATCGACGGCGCCGACCTGGAAATGTCGGAGGTCATAGACGCTCTCGGCATTCATTTGGTACGTGATCTGTTCGATCTCTTTCCAGGAGACGGGAAATGTCGGCGGGTCCATCTGACCGGCCATGCAGACCTCGGCCGTTCGCTGCCAGTTCGTCCCGCCGTAGAACATCCAGGAGTTGTTGATGCCGCGCTCCTTGTTGATGTAGAGCGGGCCAAAGAAAGGTAGCCCCTGGATATGGTCCCAATGGACATGGGAAAGAAGGAACGTGATGTCCAAGCCGCCCTTCTCGAACATCTCCTTGAACAGCGAGTTGCCGAGCGGGCGAAGACCGGTGCCCATGTCCAGAACGATCCGTTTTCCGCCAAGCTTCACCTCAACACACGAGGTATTGCCACCGAAGGTGAAAGGGGCTGGGGCATTTCGCATCACAGATTTCTCGCGTTCGAGCCACTCCAGGGGATCAAGGCCTTGAGTGAGGCCGGTTGCTTTGTAGGCCTCTAGCGCTTGAAAGATCTTCCGCTCCACGTCGTCCGAGGTCAGCGGCGTTGCAACACTGCCCCGAACTCCCCAGAATTTGATCTTCATCCGCCTCTCCTTTCCCATGACGGGGTTGTATCCAGTTATCGATGAACTCGTTGACGGTCGACCATACACCGAGGAGGCCATCTTGTCAAGCGTTGTCTTGCTTCGAACATACAAAAATGTTAGTGTGGCCTTATTCATTAGTAATGAAAGACGCGTATGCAATTCGTATTTCAGAAAAAACAACCAAGCTCAGATGCCATCATCATTCAGGTAACCGAAGAAAAAACGACGGATCTGTATCGAGACGGGGAGAAAGGTGGGTCGCTGCGTATCGGGATCGGTAAACGAAGCGAGATGACGCGCCGCGGGTATTTTCGTCTCTTGCGGCGAATCGTCCGTGAAGCCCAAAGTCGTAACCTGGAGCAGATACGCATCGAACTGTCGTCGCTTACCTTTTCGAAACTTCAGATACCGTCCAGAGAGCTTCTGGAGCTTATCGGTTATCATTTCGAGATCGCGCAGTTCGAATTCGATACGTACCGCACCGAGGACAGGGCGGAAAGGAAAAAGATCCGGACGGTCTTTTTGATCGGAAATGCGACGAAGACCCTACAGTCTGCGCTTGAACGAGGCACTCTCATCGCTCAGGAAGTGAACCAGGCGCGGACTCTTTCGAACACTCCTGCCGGCGAGATGACCCCTGAGACGCTCGCGGCGGCGGCGATCAATGCGGCACAGGGCACAAAAAAGGTGCGTGTTACGGTCCTCACGCCCGCCGACATGAAAAAACTCAAGATGGGAGCGATCCTTGGCGTCGGACAGGGCTCCGATAGTCCCCCAAGATTCATCGTCATGGAGTATAAAGGCGCAGGCAAGAAACCGCCGGTCATTCTCGTGGGTAAGGGCGTCACCTTTGACAGTGGCGGCATCAATATCAAGTCGACTTCAGGGCTCGAGGACATGCACCTTGATATGTCCGGTGCTGCCGTGGTGATGCATGCCATCATCGCCGCGGCGAAGCTCGAGCTCAAGAAGAACATCGTGACGCTCATCCCGGCGGTTGAGAACATGCCATCAGGCGCAAGTTACCGCCCGGGCGACATCCTGAAAAGCATGTCAGGCAGAACCATCGAGATCGGAGACACTGACGCCGAGGGCAGAGTCATCTTGGCGGACGCGCTCACCTACGCTCAGAAATATAAGCCTAAGCTGATCATCGATGTCGCGACGCTCACCGGCGCTGCCGAGGTAGCGCTCGGCCAGCGTGCGTGCGCGCTTTTCTCAAATCGAGAGCATCTCCTCGGACCGTTCATCAAGCATGGCGACGCCATCGGCGACTACGTGTGGCCTCTGCCGCTCTGGGAGGAATATGACAGCGACCTCAAGGCGACGTTCGGCGATATCGCGAATTCTCATAAGACGCGCCTTGGTGGCGCCATCATTGGAGCGCGCTTTCTCAATCGTTTCGTCGAGAATGTCCCCTGGGTCCACATCGACATGGCGCCTCGTATGGTCGCGATCGACGGTGACCAGCTCGCAAAAGGTTCGACCGGGGAGCCGACCCACTTACTGGTGAAAGTTCTCGAACGAATGTAATGTGTGCAATACATTCAAAACACTACCCTTCCTAGATGAGGAGTGGAAAGGGGAGGCAGACTCACGAAGAGCTTGCCTAAGTTCCGCCTAAAGGGTTAAATAGTGTTATGGCAGACGTTACACAGAATGCGCAGACTGATGACAAGCAGCTTCTTAATGCTCGGGAGCTGAAGGAAGACAAGACGCTTGATCTGACACTGCGTCCGCGCACACTCGACGAATATATCGGCCAGCAGCGAGTCAAGGAGAATCTGAAGATATTCCTGAAGGCGGCTCAGCAGCGGAAAGAACCGATCGAGCACGTGTTGATCTATGGGCCGCCGGGACTGGGAAAGACGACGCTCGCGCACATCATTGCGCGTGAGATGCAGTCCAATATACGCGTTACGTCAGGGACGACTATCACGAAGACGGGTGACCTCGCGGCGCTCCTCACGAATTTGCAGGAGGGCGATATATTATTCATCGATGAGATCCATCGCTTGCCGAAAATGATCGAGGAGGTGCTGTATCCCGCGATGGAGGATTTCGTGCTGGACATTATTCTTGGCAAAGGTCCGTCGGCTCAGATCGTGCGACTGAATCTGCCTCGGTTTACGATCATTGGCGCGACAACGCGGTACAACCTGCTTTCGTCGCCTCTGCGTGATCGTTTCGGAGTAACGTACCGGCTTGATTTTTACCGGAAGGATGATATTTCGGAGATCGTCCGTCGCTCGGCGCGGCTCCTTTCGCTCGCGATCGACGACGATGCCTCGCTTGAGATATCGAAACGAAGCCGCGCGACTCCGCGCGTCGCGAACCGAATCTTGAAACGCGTCAGGGACTTTTCGCAGGTGAAGGGAGACGGCGGAAAGATTACCGTCGGACAGGTTCAGCGGGCACTCGAGATGTTGGCGGTCGATCACGTGGGACTCGAGGAACTGGACCGCAAGCTCTTGAAGGCTATCGTGGAAAATTTCGGCGGCGGGCCTGTGGGCCTGAATACCGTTGCCGCCATCGTGCAGGAGGATGCCGGGACGATCGAGGAGGTGTATGAACCGTACCTCATGCAGGTCGGCTTTCTCGCGCGCACGTCGCGTGGCCGTGTCGTGACCGAGCGTGGGTATGAACACCTGGGTCTTGAAGCGCCCGGCGATATCAGCAATAAGTTGCTGTAGCGACATGGGGCTATTTGAAAAATTTCTAAACAGAAGTGAAGGGGAGCGGATAAGCGCTCGCGGCCTTCATAAATCATTCGGTTTGAGCTGCGATGGATTTTGGTATTTTAATCGTGAGTTCAGCATTATTGACGATCATGATGCCGCGATAAAGGTACAGTTCACGTTCGATGACCCTTCGCTTTTGGACGAAAGCCCTTTTCTGACGAAGATCGGACCGAATCAGGACGAGACTCTCGAGGGCAGATGGATCGGTTTCGCATATGGGCGGGGAGATGCAAAACAAAAATTGATCGAATGGGCAAAGAAGTTTCCTCACGCGGAGCTGATCGATCATCTCAACCGCGAAGGCGTATCGACGCCGGAGAGTACCGTCACTCAGATTACTGGGTCAGAAACAGAGCGCTCCGTTGCTCCGCCGCAGGGATGATGATACACTAATCGCGCTAATCAGCCGTTTTTTTATAGGTACATGCAGAGAAAAATATTAGTCACGGGCGGGAGGGGATTCATCGGATCGCATATCGTGGATGCGTGTATCACGTGCGGCGACGCGGTGGTGTCTGTCGATGATATGTCGTTCGGCAAGGAAGAGAACGCGAACCCGCAAGCGCCTAACCATCTTGCGGATATTAGCGATGCGGGCGCTCTCGAAAGAGTGTTCCAGACATTCGCTCCCGAGATCATTTTTCACTGTGCTGCTTTGGCTCGGATACAGCCCTCGTTTCAGAATCCGCAACGCTATTTCGATGTCAACGCGGTCGGCACGAGAAATGTCCTGGCTTTGGCGAAGCAGTATGGTGTTAAGCGCGTCGTGTATTCTGCGTCCTCATCGGCCTACGGAAACACGGATACGAATGTCTTAACCGAAGATTTGTTATTGCCTGCGCAAGCTTTGCATCCGTATGGATCGACCAAGCGAATGGGCGAGATGCTTATGCGGGATATGGGACTGGGCACCGGAGGCATTGAGACCGTGTGCCTTCGCTATTTTAATGTCTATGGTCCGCGCCAGACAACGACGATGGATGGACCATACGCGACAGTAATCGGCATTTTTCTCGATCTTTTGCGTCAGGGAAAACCCTTGACGATTGTGCCCGACGGGCATCAACGGCGCGATTTTACTTGGGTTCACGACGTGGTACGGGCGAACCTTCTCGCTTCTGAATCCGCGCTGGTTGGCAACGGTGAGATCATCAATATCGGCACGGGGGAGAACCATTCGATATGGGATGTGGCGCGGTTCATCCTGGGCGCTGATGCGCATGTGTCGCCGGAGCAATTACTGGATTCAAAACGTTGCGTCATGGCACCCGAGCGCCGGGGTGAGGTTCGTGTCACGCTTGCCGACAATTCGCGGGCCCGAGAACTTCTTGGCTGGGCACCGCAGAAATCATTTCATGATAGCATTAGAGAACTTGTGACGGCCCTGCAGTAATGACAAAGTGAACAGCCCGTCTCGATCTTGATCGGGACGGGCTGTTTGTATGTCACTACCACAGTGATCTCTACATCTCCATCTCGCTCGTGCGAGTCTTCCGCAGCTCGCAGACCTCGCAGAAGTAGATCTTGTTATTCAGGCGGTACGTGATGCCCTGTGGGGTCTTCTTGAACTCGTAGACGCGCCGCATGCCAATGCCGCAGTGACGATGGAAGACGCTTCTCCGGCCGACGACTTCTTTCCGCCGTCCAGGCGAGGCGTCGTCCTGCGTCCACATGGTTCGGGGCGGTTTCGGGGTGAGCGATACGGTATACATGAGAGCCCTCCTTGTGGAACGTGCATGAAGGGATAAGGGGCTTCAGCGGATAACTTCCGTGGAGCCAGAACCGAATTTGCCGTGGTTCCACGCGCCACCCTCGACGGCGGAGGGCGAGGTCATGTGGATCTTGAGTCGGTAGATGGGTATCCACTTATCGATGTCTTGGTAGAAATCCGTGACCTCGTAGAGAGCCCACATTGGTTCGCCGTTGCTGATATCGAAGAAGAGGGCAACTTGTCCGTAGAAGGTGCGCATCGTTGCCTGCTTCGTCTCCGGATCAACGATCATGAGCGTGTAGCGCGAGCCTTCATGGTAAAAGATACGCTGGACGTTCTCGATGCGCTCACTTGTCGGTTCGGGCTTCGGTCCTGCGCACGCCGAAAGCATGAGCAGCGTCAACACGAGGCCGAGGCACTGAACGGTTCGTCGCATGTATTCCTCCTTTGCGCGACAGAATTCACAATGTACGCTGGGGAATGCAGACAACGCACTATATATCAGCAAAGGCGCCGTGTCAATGCTTTATTGAAAATGAAAGTGAACAACATCGCCGTCCTGAACAAGATACTCTTTCCCTTCGATCCGTATTTTCCCAAGCTCTCTCGCGTGGACCCATGATTCCGATCTGAGCAACTCTTCCCAGTTAATGACCTCGGCGCGGATGAAGCCCTTTTCAAAGTCGGTATGGATGACTCCGGCTGCCTGCGGAGCTTTGGCGCCTTCGACGACGGTCCAGGCTCGCGTATCCTTCGGCCCGGTCGTAATAAAGGTGATGAGGTTCAGAAGTTCGTAGCTTTTTTGAATCAATTGATTCAGGCCCGTGTCTGAGAGTTCCAGCTGGCGTAAGTATTCCGGCAATTCGTTCTCGGGAACCTCCGCAAGCTCGGACTCGAGCTTACCGCACATCGCGATCGTATTCTCAGGAAGAGTTATTTTATTCTTGATATCGCTCTCGCCGATATTGTGGACATAGAGCAGCGGCTTGTACGTGAGGAAATTGTGTTGGCGCATGAGCGTCGCCTGCGCATCCGTCAGATCCATGTCGTGGAGCAACGTGTTCGATTTCAGTCGATGGACGACTTTTTCGAGTAGTGCGGCTTCGGCGAGCAGTGTTTTTTCCTGAGGTCCCTTGAGCTGCGTCCGTACCCTCTCGAGGCGTTTCTCGGCAATTTCCAGGTCGGCGAGTATGAGCTCGAGGTTGATGACCTGCCGGTCGTCGTCCGGGTTGATCGCGCCGTGTACGTGGATGACGTCGGGATTGGGGAAGACGCGCACCACCTCGACGAGCGCGTTAACCTCGCGGATATGGTTCAGGAATTTGTTTCCGAGGCCTTCACCTTGCGATGCACCTTTCACGAGGCCTGCGATATCCACGAATTCTATCGTCGTCGGGATGATTTTTTCAGAGCGCGACATTGCGGCTAGCTTCGCCAACCGCTCATCGGGTACGGCGACAACGCCGACATTCGGATCGATGGTGCAGAAGGGGTAATTTGACGCGTCAACCTTTTTCTTCGTGAGCGCTTGAAAAATAGTTGACTTGCCCACGTTCGGGAGACCGACGATACCAAGCGAAAACGACATGCAGCCAGTGTAAAGTTAGGATATGGTTTTGTCAATTCGGAACGGCCTCGCGCGGTGTGAACCGGTGACGAATCTTGACTATTCTGCTCATCTCTCGACAGGTGGCATGTGAGCTCCCTTATTATCGAGATGATTTCTTGCTTTTGTCATGTTATACTATAGACACCAAAAAATATGCCGTTATCCCGATTTAATACGCCCTTTGAAGCTTTGCGGCCATTGACTGAAGATGAGACCCAGGAGGAGGAAACAACGCAAGAATCATTAGATGATCGCTTCAATAGGGTTTTAAAGGGTAGATTCGGAGATATTCCCCCGGGCTCCCGGTTTGCATCAAATCTGGAGGGCGTGGTCGATATCACCGCTCTATCAGCGCGAATTTCGTCCGGTGATGATCGTGCTATGATCGTTGTTTTTTATAATTCAAAAAATAGGAACGGAGAAACGGTAGAAAAACATACCACGCTGTCGATCACTGAATCAGGATCGTTGAGCGGTCAGTTGCCGCACGAGCTACGGCGTCTCACAAAAGACCAGATACTGAACGAGGTATTGGAAAACCTTGAAGCAGAGGGTCTTGACGATTGGTTGGTTATA